>Ga0255122_1000002_pt1 | contig 111916 bp, 89 predicted proteins | sample Law_Colum_RepC_8_2_FD_188581 | JGI IMG/M metagenome (GOLD analysis project Ga0255122, IMG submission 188581) | Freshwater microbial communities from St. Lawrence River, New York, United States - Law_Colum_RepC_8h | ecosystem: Environmental > Aquatic > Freshwater > River | place: USA: New York...
GAATATCTGTAAACACTCCAAATTAGTGTGGACCACACTAATCCATTCCTACCACTTTCCCACCCATATCAAGCTTCTCAAATACACTATTATTGCTAACAAACTCAGGTACTATTTCCTTCATTTTTGCTACCAGGTACATCTCACTTTCGGCCTGATTAATAAGAGCAACTAGCGTGTTAAAATGATCTTTGATTTCTTCAAATGCTACGTCGCGCACTTTGGCAATCATGATTTTATCGTGATAGGTGTTACCAGTATTTTCGCCATCATTTAAAAGTTCTTCATACAGCTTTTCACCAGGTCTCAAACCACTATACACAATATCAATATCAATATTAGGGATAAGACCGTATAAGCGAATCATTTTTTTAGCAAGGTCGGCAATGGCTACCGGCTGTCCCATATCAAATACAAATATCTCTCCGCCATTACCCATACTACCAGCTTCTAATACCAGTTGGCAAGCTTCGGGGATGGTCATAAAATAACGCGTAATGTTAGGATGGGTAACAGTGATTGGCCCACCCTTTTCTATTTGTTGCTTAAACCTATTAATTACAGATCCGTTAGAACCTAATACATTGCCAAAACGCGTGGTAATATATTTTGTATGGCCAATAATATGCTTACTTAACCCTTGCACATAAATTTCGGCAAGGCGTTTACTTGCACCCATTACATTGGTAGGATTAACGGCCTTGTCGGTACTTACCATTACAAAACGCTCTACGTTATATTCGGCAGCTAAATCGGCAATAAGTTTGGTGCCAAACACATTATTGCGGACAGCCTCGGTAGGGCAAAGTTCCATCATGGGCACATGCTTGTAAGCAGCTGCATGGTATACATAATGCGGTTTAAAATCGGTAAAAACCTGACGCATACGAGCTTCGTTGGTAATGCTAGCCAGATAAGAAATACAGTTTACTTTTTTGCCGCTTTCGTGTAACTCAAGTTCTAAACTATGAAGTGGAGTTTCGGCCTGATCACATAAAACTATAAGCTCGGGGCTATAATTTATAAGTTGTCTTACAATTTCTGATCCAATAGAACCTGCAGCACCTGTAACAAGTACACGTTTCCCTTTTATTTGAGCGCGTATTTGATTGTTATTAATATGAATAGGATCACGCTCTAATAGTTCTTCAATATTAATTGACCTTAATTGACGGCTAGAAAAACTACCCTCGGTCCAGTTACTATATGCAGGAACCACCATCACTTTAATATCGTGATTTAAACAAAAATCTACTAGCTCATTTTTGCGTTTTGCTGTTATGGTAAAAGAGGCAATAATAAGTTCGTCGATAGGTTCTTCTTGGGCAAGTGCAGCAAGGTCGTTAAAGGAAAGTATTTTAACACCATCAAGTGCCTTTTTTGTTTTTTTACGGTCATCATCTACAAAAGCTAGTATACTAATATGATTTTGACCATCATGTTCTAAAACTCTTTTGGTTGCTACACCAGCTTCACCGGCGCCAAAAATAACTACTGTTTTACGTTTCATTTTATAAGAACGTAAGTAAGAAAAACCAAATTTAACAGCTACCCTATAGGTTAATAATGCTAAAAAGCTAAACGTACCGTATACAATAATAACCACATTGTTTAAAACCAGGTTATCTTGTATAGGACTGCTAATAATTGACAATAAATAGAGTACCACACTTGAAACCAATACCGATACCGCAATACGCAGCGCATCTTGCATACCTGTGTACCTAACAATACCCGCATATGTTTTAATAGTTGTAAATACAAACGCATTTACAATAAGCATAATAGCTACCGTAGTAAGTAAGCTTTCCCAATTAACTCCTACTAGCGTTAAATTTTGCTTTACAATAAATGCAAGTAATAAAGCCGTAGTTGTAACCCCCAGGTCAATTACAAATATGATCCAGCGAGGAACAATATTTATTTTGTTTAGCATAAATTTTTTGTTGGTTGTAAACATAATAGTGGGGGGCGCTATTATTAAGTAATGTTTATATTAATCTGCTAAAATACCTGCAAATAATTTTTTAAATATTAAAATCAATACAGTTAAAAAGCCAGCCAAAAATCCGCCTAATATTAAAGATTTTAATTTGCCTACTTTTTCTTTTTTAAGCGGAAGTATAGGCCTATCAATTACCTGAATAAGTGGCGTTTCTTTACGGAGGCTTACTTTAGCCATTTCTAAATTGGTTACCAGCTGTGTGAGTATGGCTGTATTAGCCTGCACATCTACCTGACGGCGTGTACCAGGTGTTTTACGCACCATCATGGCTGGGTTTAAACCAAATGTATTATCTGCGGCTGCAGCAACACCAGTAATAGCACCATTAAGCTCGGCTCTAATACTATCTGTTTGGTGTTGGAGTATCTCCATGTTTTGTCTGGCCTTTTTACTTTTAATTTCTATGTAATAGCTAGAAACTTCTTGTGCAATACTCTCGGTAAAAGCTTTGCTAAAAATCTCGTTGGTACTTTTAACTTCTATGTGAATAATAGATATTTTTTTGTCTTTTTGGGCAACACTTAATAGTCCATTTGCACCTGCAACAGTAGCATAAATATTACCTAGTATACTGTCTTGTTGAAGTGTAAACTTTGATCGATCTGCATCAGGTGTAAACTCAATCCCTTTTAACAGTGGCTTGCTATCCCAATTTTTATTAAGCTCATTAAAATTTATATAGTACTGCGCAAAACTTTGTGTTTTGCCATTAACTGTAATTGGGTTCAGTAAAGACTTTTCTACAATGTTTCGGCTTTTCATTAATTCAATTAAGTTAGCGCCACTAAATGCACCACCAGCGCTTCCGCCTAAATCTATACCTAAACTACTAGCAAGGCCTAGTGCACCTCCCAATCCGCCACCCCCAGCTTTTTCGTCTTCTAATGCAAAACTTAAACTAGCCGTGTAAGTTGCTTTTTGTGTAAAAGCATAAGCCACACCAATAGCTCCACCAATGATACCTGCAGCCATTATTACTAGCCACTTGGTTAATAAAAAGCGGTACCAGTCTTTTATTTTTAAGATGAGTTCTTTTAAAGAAATCTCGTCTTCAGCTATATTATTAATTTCGTTATTGTTTTGTTGCATGGGGGAATATTTATAATCTTAAGATGGCAATAATTAAACCAGCAAGGCTCGCAATAGAACTACTAATACCAATTAACTCGACGGTACTAGCTTTTTTACCTTCTGCCTTTTTGGGTACTATAATTTCAGACCCTGGTTTTACTTTGGGTCTAAATGTAATAAACATAAACTTTTTAGACCTGCTGGCTTCGCCGTTGGCATAAACAATGTAGGCTTTACGTTTGATAGCATCGGCACTGTAACCACCTGCGGCGGTAATGTAATTAGCAAAACTATTGTTTTTACTATATGGCACTTGTGTGGTTAAAAGTACCGCACCACCTACTTTAATTTGGCCATCATACTTAGGTATAAATATTTCGTCGCCTAGTTTTAATACAAGATCTTCTTCAGAACCTGGATTGTTTAAAATACCAGTTAAATTTAAAGGCACTTTAACAAATGCGGTGTTTTTTTGTGCTTCTAATTGCGCTAGGCCGCTAGAATCTTTTAATATTTTTTTAGCGCGCTCAATGTTTTCATCCTCTCTCTTTTTTTCCTCGGCTGTTTTGTTGTGCACTAAATAAGCGCCTTCAACAAATGCATCTGACGTATAACCACCTGCACGCTTAAGTATAGCACTCACTCTTTCGTTTCGGGCACTTAAAGCGTATGGGCCTGGGTACTGCACCTGTCCAGTAATACGTACAGACTCTGGTAATGTATATCCTGCTTTTCTTTTAATAGTAACCACATCAAAAGCGGATAATGGAATACTAGCTGCAGCCATACTAATATCACTATCTATTTGTGTAACAATAATCTCGGTAGCGCCTAAATCTAGTGCCGTAATACTATCGCGCTTAATAATACGTGCTATTTCAATGGTTTTATAAGCAGCATCTGTAAAACCGCCAGCCTGCAGTATTAAATCTTTTAATGTAAGGCCTTGTACATATTCAAAATTACCAGGCTTACGTATTTCACCCTGTATGTAAACATTTAATGAATCCTTTAGCTCTAGCTTTGAAGTTATGAGCACTTCATCTTCACGTTGTAGTAAAATGTTATGAGCAGCGTCTCCATTTAAGGCTTTTGCTACATCAAAACTTACTAATGAACGGGTAAGGTCTTCTTGTAAACGAATAATTTGTGCACGACCCGTGTAAGCGTCCTGTGTTAAACCATCTGCTTTGCGGATAAGATCTGCAACTTTTAAACTAGACGTTAGTTCAAAAACGTCGGGCCTGTATACGGCACCTGCAATTTTAACGCGGTTGCTAAAACGGTTTAATAATTTGCTTACTACAAATTCATCTCCTATTTGCGGTGCGTAACTATTGTATTGAGCTTGAGCTAAATCTTTAATTTGTCTTTCTTTGCTTGTTTGTGCAAATATTTTTACGCTTGCTTGGTAGGCATCATCTGTAAAACCAGACGCAAAGGCTAATATGTTTGTGAAGTTCTCTCCAGGTAATACTTCAAATATTCCTGGGCGTTTTATTAGCCCTTTTAATGATACCCTTGTTTTATAGCTCGGAATTCTGATTACGTCGTTGTCTTTTAATCCCACATTATCCGACTGGTCGCCGTTTAAAAGCATGCGGTATAAATCTATTTTTTTGAATAGTTTGTTATCGCGCATGAGTTCAATTTCTCTAAAGCTACCAAGTGCGGTAGGGCCTCCACTTACATAAAGTGCATTAAACACCGTTGCTAAACTAGAAAGCCTATAAGTAGCTGGTCTGTTAGCACCAATAATTGTTACTTTAATGGTGCGTATTTTGCTAAGAGTAACAGCAATTTTACTACCTCCACTACGTAGGTAATTGTATACCGTTGCACCCATGGTGTTTTTAATTTTTTGTGTAGCCGCTTCGATAGTTAAACCTGCAACACGGATAAGACCTACGTTAGGGATACTAACATTACCTTCTGGACTCACGGTTAACTCGCCACTGTATTCTTGCACTCCATACACGCTCACAGCAATTTGGTCGTTAGGGCCAAGTACATAATTAAGCGGTGTAGCAAGTGACATATTGGGTTCAAAACTTGGAGCTACACTAGTGTATAGTTCAGATCCAAAAATGAGTGGATCAATAAGTGGCTTGGCTGAAGCCTCATTGTATTTTTCTGTATCTGGCTTATCAGAAGCGCTTGCATCTCTAGCACTTACCGGACCTGTTTTGTTAGCACCCGCAGCTGTGATGATGCCGCCGTTTTTTACACGGTCTTTAAGTTTTGCAAATTCTGCGGCACTCATACCTTTTGCTATAGCCATGGGCTCAGCTTGCTCAATAGACATGCCTTTGCCAGATAATTGAGCCTTTAATTTTGCAATGTCTGCATCAGATACTTGGTCTACTCTAACATTAGCAAGGTTATTACCCATTAATAAATCCTGTGCAGTTGCTGTAGACACAACTAACATTATTGCTAGAATAATGAAGGCTGCCTTTTTTATGAGTTGTTGTAGTTGCATGAAAAAGATGTATTTGAAAATATGGGGGATAAAATTTGTACGAATTTTTTGTGTTTGTTGTTGACATTGCAGGGCTCCGCCTACCTCAGTCACAGATAGGAGGCGACAATTTGTTAGAATCCTGTATCTAGACCAAGTTTGTTGTAAATCGTTTAGTCCTTAAAATAAAATACCTATCCTCGGTATCAGCATTAACTGGGGGATAGGTTAATTTTTACACACTTAACTATTTGATTTACAATTAGTTAATAAGCATTGGGGGGGGTAAAATTGCTTTATTAACTGAACTGATGCAAATATAAAGCTAAATCAGTGAAAGTCAATCAAAAAATGGCAAAAAACTTATTAAGATTAAATAGTATTTGTGTCTAAAATAAAGGCGTGTTTTGTTTAACAATTGCCTTAAATGCTTATCTGCGCTCGTTCGCAGCCAATTAAGCTATAACCTCCCATCAATAACCTCTTTAGGCAACACCCCTTTAACGTCATAAACAAAAGCACCTGCGTTTTTAAAGGATTCAAAATTGAGGGTAGTAAGTATTTGCTGGTGCGGGACCGCTAAAATAATTGCGTCGTATTTATGCGCTAAATCTCCTTCGCTTAGCATATCTACATCAAAAGAATTTTTAACCATAGCAGCATCAACCACAGGGTCATAGACACTCACACGTAAGCCAGCAGCAGTAAGGGTTGTATAAATATCAATAACTTTGGTATTGCGGGTATCGGGGCAGTTTTCTTTAAAAGAAAAGCCAGCAATCAACACTGTTTTTTGTGCAATATTTCCTTGGTGCTTTTTAGCGAGCGCTGTAATAATTTTTTCTGCAACAAACACACCCATTTTTTCATTAACCGCCCTGCCAGATAAAATAACATGCGGCTCATACCCTACTGCTTTTGCTTTAAATGCTAGGTAATGTGGATCTACACTAATGCAGTGACCTCCTACTAGTCCAGGCTTAAAAGGTAAAAAATTCCATTTGGTGCCAGCGGCCGCTAACACTTCTTGCGTATCAATCTCAAGCTTATCAAAAAGTAAGGCTAGCTCATTCATAAAAGAAATATTTACATCGCGCTGCGCATTTTCGATAGCCTTAGCAGCTTCTGCCACTTTAATACTTGACACTTCATAAACACCCGCCTCAATAATAGACCTATAAATACTGGCAACCATTTGCGTAGCCGCAGGCGTGCTGCCAGCAACCACTTTTACAATGCTACTCAATGATCTGGTGGCATCGCCCGGATTTATTCTTTCCGGCGAATAGCCCACAAAAAAATCTTGATTAAAAACTAATTTGCTATGCTTTTCTAAAACAGGCACACATACTTCGTTGGTACAGCCTGGATACACTGTAGACTCATAAACAACAAGCCCACCCGGCTTTAAACAACGAGCAATAAGTTCACTTGCTGCCATTAAATAACTGAGGTCTGGTAAATTATTAGAGGTAAGTGGCGTTGGTACCGTAACAATAAAAACAGTGGCATTAGCAATGCTTGATGCATCATTAGAAAATAAAAGCTTGTTGTTATGCTTTACAGCACTTAGTTGCGCAGGTGTAACTTCGGCCGTTATATCTATCCCGTCCAATAACTGCGCAATTCGTGTAGGGTTATTATCATACCCGGTAACGGGGTAATGCGTACTGAGTGCAGTGGCAAGCGGAAGGCCCACATACCCAAGTCCAATAACTGCAATAACAGGTGCGTTGTTCATAAGAGTGGTAAAGATATAAAAACGTAACTTTGAAACACAATTTGAAATACATGAAGCTACGTATTGGCTACGGCATAGATTTTCATCAACTAGTAGAAGGCAGAGACCTTGTAATTGGCGGCGTTACCATCCCTCACCATAAAGGTGCACTAGGCCATTCCGACGCCGACGTTTTATTACACGCTATTTGCGATGCGCTACTTGGCGCCGCATGCCTTGGTGATATTGGCGTTCATTTCCCAGACACATCATCTGAATTTAAAAATATTGACAGTAAAATATTACTTGCTAAAACGCGTGTTTTAATTGAGGCCGAAGGTTATGCGGTAGGAAACATAGACGCGTCACTTTGTTTAGAAGCGCCAAAAATTAAACCTTACGTAGTACAAATGCAAGAAACCATTGCGGGCATTTTAGGCATTGGCATTAAAGACGTTTCTATTAAAGCTACCACCACCGAAACCATGGGATTTGTTGGTAGAGAGGAAGGACTTGTGGCACACGCAGTGTGCCTTATTCACCAAGTTTAAGAGCCCTAAAAGTTTAAAGTTCACCAATTTTAAAGGCAACACCTAAACGCATGGTATTAGAGAGCGGATTACGCGTAATACCCGCGCCAGCAGGCACTAGGTAAGACAGGTTAATATCCATAAAATCTAGTTTAAAGCCAGCGCCTACGGTTGCATATTTTCTGTTACCACGGTTTCTATTTTCATAAAAATAACCAGCACGTACAAAAAATTGTTCGTTGTAAGCATACTCAACTCCGGCACTAAATTGCATCGATTTTGCAACACCCGTTCCATCACTAAATGATTTTAACCAACTAGCAACTACACCACCCGTGCGGTACTCCGATAAATTGGCAGAGTCTACACTGTACACACCAGTTGCAGTTGGTGCCGCTGGTACAAGTAGTTTATTCATATCAAGGGCAAACGTTATTTTATTACTTCCGTCTACATCTTTGGTATAAGAAACTCCTGCGCCAAAATTTGCAGGGATAAAATCTTTATTTTTTGCATCATTGGTATAGCCAATTTTACTTCCTAAATTAGAAAGCACCACACCCCAGCGTAGGCCTTCACCTTCATCAGTTCCATCATGAAATACAGAAACATCGGCGGCAACAGCGTTACCCGCTTTGTATAAAACACCGGTTCCAACATCTCCTACTACAAGGCGAGAATTGATATACCTAAGTACCACACCCACACTCATTTTACTGTTGAGCATACGCGTATAACCCGCGTCTATGGCAAACTCCGAAGGTTTTACCGAATTTAATAAATTACCAGAATAATCGGTTAATTGAATATTTCCTAAACTAAAAAAACGAAGCGATCCAGTAACAGCCTGAACTTCATCGAGTTGATGATATCCAGCAACGGTTGCTAAATACACATCGTTTAATCCCAAATCTTTTAACCAAGGCGTATAGTTAACTGCAATAGAACTGCGCCTTTTAGCAAAATTTACTTTAGAGATATTCCAGAAAGAAGCATTAGCATCGGCAGAAGTTGCAATTGCTACATCGCCCATACCACCCGCGCGCGCATCTGGAGAAATACGCAAAAACGGAACAGCCGTTGACACTATGTTAATAGAATCGGCTTGTGCGATTGCAGTTGTGCTAATGGTGGTTGTTGCGATTATTACGCAAAAGAGTTTTATGGCAGTTGTATACGATGCGTGAAGTGTAGACATAGTCAAATGTTTTGTGAGAAGCCAGTAAAAAATTTAAAGTAAAATTTAAATCATTCAAAACATTTAGTACAAAAGGGGGGTTACAAACAAATAAGTTTTCCGGAGGTATTATAATTGGTACCGGCAGCACTTATTTGTATTTTGTAAATATAAACATTTCTTGCAATTCTACTACCTGAGGCATCGGTACCGTCATAAGTAATTTGCACATTTCGGGTACCGCTTGTATTAACGGTTTTATTAATTTGTTTGACCAGCTTGCCATTTTGCGTATAAATACTAAGGCTTACCGCTATGTTTTGGCCCGGAAAATTATGCTCAAACGAAAAAGTAGTGCTTTGGGTAAACGGGTTAGGAAAGTTCATAACCTTGTCTATTACCAGTGGGGACATGTCTCCTAAGGCTGTTGCGACCACGTTAAACGCCAAAGTTCTGGTGCTTGAATTATTAACATTGTCCCAAGCCCTTACTTGAAGTGTATGTGGCCCAGGGGTTAAAGTAGGAAGCTGATACCTAACCGTACCATACTGGTAGGTATTAATATTGGCCTGATAAAATGCATTGAGTGTGCGCGTAGTGGACGGATTGTTATCGATTGTTACAATAATATCGTGCCCTATTCCACTACCCGAAGTATTAATCCCAGAATTATCTTGCAGGTTAATAAGAAGTAAAGGCTCAGAATGCGTGAGACCCCCATTTTTAAAATTGGTGTCATTTAAAAAGAGTTCAATGTTTGGACCCTGCTTATCTGTTATTACGGCACCGCTACCCATGGTAAAAAAACTAGTATCTACGCCGGCTGCATCGGGTAAGTTTTGCGCTATGAGTGTTGGGTTAATGGCTTGCTGCGCATACATGCTAATTTTTGCTTTACCTGGCGCATAACTAATATCTAGCGGAAGCACAAACGAAACCGTAAATTTTCCGTTCGCTACGCTCACTAGCCCGGCGTACAAAATATTTTCCTGCGCATTAAAGTTTGCTGCCGCCGTGGCCGGGTCGTTTTTGAGTGTGGTGCGCGATGTTTGTTTGTCGTATAGTGTAAAAATGAGCTTGCCGTTGAAATTGCTCGTTATGGCGCCGCTGCGCGGCGCCATAACGCTCCCCTTAAATGTGTAGAGCTTTCCAGATTGTAGCGTATCATTTGCACCGATTTTTTTACCATTTACACTATCCAGCACAATATTATTTTTTGGATACGCCAGGCGCATGGCAGGGTCACCTAACAGGGCAAATTTTCTGGTATTGATAAAATCTCGAGAGCTAAGCACCGTAAGGTTTTTAGCGTTTGTAACCGCTTCACCCAGTGTTGGTAAAATACCAGTTGTTGCATTAGGTTGTTGCGCTGCTACAAAATAATTTTCATTGATAATTTTATTGCTGTAAGCAAACACAAGGCGTGGCGTAGTAAGTAGCGCTACCGCGCCACTCATATTTGCTGTTGCGCTCGCTCCGCTCGCGCCACTGCCACTTCCAAAAAGCAACATTTGCCCCAACGATTTTTTGGTAGGATCATCGTACGGATAAAAATCACAACTAGCGGTTACCACTAACGGAAGTTTGTTTGCATTATTTATAAGTGGTATTTCGGAGCTACTAAAAATAGCTTCATCGGCGAGGCGCAAATAATTACCATGACCGCTATAATTAATTACCAACGATCCACTATTAAAAGAATTTACCACCGCTTCATTAACAGCCGGATACCTGCCGCCGCCACTTCCACTCACAAGTGGATACGCGTCTAAATATATTTTTTGCTGATTAAATAATGCGTTTGTTTTTTGCGCGGCGGCAGACACTGCTTCTGCGTCTTGCACATGCAAATTAAAATCTTTATCGTCGGCAATAAAACGCTGCTGTAAGCGCCACGGGCCCTGGCTTTGAGCACTATGGTAATTGATAATTTTATCTACCATAGTAGTAGCTTCTGCAATATTTTTTGCAGGAATACGACCTAGGTTTACAGAGAGTGCAGTTGCAGCATTATTAAACTGCTGCGCTTCGGTAGCAATGTTTGCGCTGCTGTCCAGCAGCGCAAAATAATCATCAGATGTATAACTACTTAATGGATCAAGTGATGCACTTGATTGATAACCCGGCACTAAATTTACATTATTTGTTATGCGGTTTTTATAATCATAACTAGACGCACCAAATAAGAGCGCATAAAATTTTGGCGCAGCAACTCCACCGGCATTTCCGCCAACCGCACCATAAGCACGTGCAAACGTAGCAATACAATCGCGTATAGCTGTAATATCAGGCGCACCACTACCAAAGGCCTGATACACCTGCGTTGTAGTAACAACAAGCGGTGTAATACCTTCATTATTTTGTGTATGAAAAGCAGCTAACTTATTAGCAGCAGCAAGTAAACTAGGGTGCGTAATAATTAAATAATTAGCGCTTGCTTTAGTTACAAGTTCATGCAAATTATTATTTGGAGCGGTACTAAAAGAAGCTGGTACTAAAACCTGCGCAGGTGTAAAAGCGATATACTCACGCGCAGCAACCGCGTTATTATTAAATACAAATTCCTGCATTGCAGCGCCACCACTAAAACTTCCTTCCATTTTTGATGGCAACGTAAAATCAGTTACATCGAGTACCGTTGTATTTACAAAATTTGTAATCCCACCAGCATCAATTACAAACGCCGCAACTCCAATAGCACCAATGCTTTGCGGGGCCGTTCTAAAAAAAAGCGCGCCAACATTAGACCCGCCGCCAGAGCCACCACCAGACACACCAGTATTCATCCGTAACATTCTTGTAGCAGCGCATTCTATTTTATCTAAAAAACCTTCGGCACTTAAACTGCCGCCACCAGCACCCGGCAAAAACTGAATATTCAACTGCAAATTATTAGAACTAGGCAGCACACCAAATGATGCATGTACATAACTCGCATAATTATCTAAAAAGCCCCCACTAACAGCAGGTAACAAAATATTTTGTGCTACATTATTATTTACGCGAACCGCAAAACTAGGAGGCACACCAATACTTCGCGCTGCTAACGAAACTTCAAACCTAACACTATCAGTACTCACTACATCTGGTATATCAATATTATAATTTCTGGCACTCGTGCCTCCTGCTGCCACAGAAAAACGGTCGGCTAACCACAGTTTCCCGGAAGACAATACATTGATATTATCTTTTTCATACACCCAGTAATCTGTAAATCGATTAACCCGAAAAGCTGCGCTGGCATTAACATGCGCCGCATTCCCAACATCAACCCTTTTAGCAGAGCCCGAAATAGTATTCGAAACACTTCCGTCTACATTAATAAAATAAAATGCTGTATCGGAATATAAATGATGCGTATAACTATACCGCACACCTACACTATCATACCGCCACTGGTGCGGACCCGGCGCATAAAAAATAAAATAATCTTGACCACTCAACATCCCATCGCCCCCATCAAAAACCATCAGCGCATGCTCGGTAAAAGACCCCAGCCTTTTTGCACCCACAGCCTCCGGTAACATAGCACCTCCACTTCCAAAAAGTCTAATTTTATCAGTTGCAATAACGCCACCCGCCGGCAAAAGCCCCATACTATTAAGTGCGGCTACATCTATTTTATAAACACCCCTTGTGGTAATGCCAACCCTTCCCCAAGCACCCTTGCCAAATATACTACCCTGCGCCAACGCCGTATTTTTAAAGCCAACAGCTAAAAAAAGGCCCAAAATCAACCATATGTAGCGCCCGGCTTTACCCATAATACAAGTATAAGAAAGTTTGATGCCAAAGCTACAGATAGCAGGCCACAGGCGTACCTTTCCCTTAAAAAAATCATAAAATAGGGTCAAAAACACCCCTTCAGCCTAAAATCTTAAGCTTTTTGTAACAAGATCGGACCCTCTAGGCCCCTTAAGTTGACCAAAATCTTTTATATTCGCAGAGGTAAATTAGAATCAATTTTTTATTGAATTTATAAGCATATGCAGTTCACAAAAACAATACGCAATCTGGTATTACTAGCTACCCTCACAGGTGCTGCCGTTTCATGTAATCCATTTAAGAAGAAGCCCCAAACTTCTTCAGCTACAGGATGGAATTACAACGACAAATCGATGGGTAATTTTAACGTGCCAAAACCTAAAGACATTAAAGCTGCTCCAGGACTTGTATTTGTACAAGGTGGTACTTTTACCATGGGCGCTGCACAAGAAGACGTAATGGGCGATTGGAATAATATCCAACGCAGAATTACCGTGAACTCATTTTTCATTGATAAAACAGAAGTTAGCAACCTTCACTACCGCGAATATTTATATTGGATGACCAACGTATTTGGTGGCGCCGGTATGGACTCCGTTGTAACAGAAGCTTTACCAGACACACTAGTATGGCGTTCTGAACTTGCTTACAACGAACCAATGGTTGAATATTATTTCCGTCACCCTTCTTACAATAATTTCCCTGTAGTAGGTGTAAGCTGGAAACAAGCCACCGATTATTGTATCTGGCGAACCGACCGCGTAAATGAATTAACCCTCATGAAAAGCAGCTACCTAGATCCTAAAAATCAAATTAAAAAAGAATTAAACGGATCAGGTCAAGATAACTTTAATACCAGAGCTTATTTACTCGGTGAATACCAAGCAACACCTGGTAGAGATGCTACTAAAAAAAGCAATCCTCTAAAAGATGCGCAAGGAAGACCGCGTACCAAAGTAAGTTTTGAAGATGGTATTTTATTTGGTGACTACCGCCTTCCAACAGAGGCTGAGTGGGAATATGCTGCATACGGTTACATCGCTGCTAACCCTCAACGTAAGTCTAAGAATAACAAACGCGGTGAAGAATTAATTTCAAACAAGCAAATTTATGCTTGGAAAAATAACGGTTACGACAACGTTCGTTACACACCAAAAGGTTCTTACCAAGGTTCTATGCTTGCTAACTTTAAGCGTGGCGCCGGTGATAACATGGGTGTGGCTGGTGGATTAAACGATAACGCTGCCATCCCTGCCGAAGTAGTTACTTTCACACCAAACGGATACGGACTATACAACATGTCTGGTAACGTAAGTGAGTGGGTTGCCGATGTGTACCGCCCAATGACTGCACTTGATGGTGACGACTATAATATTTTTAGAGGTAATGAATTCAAGCAAATAGATTTTGCTAGAGGCGAAGGAAATTTAAGAGATGACAAAGGTCGTATCATTTATAAGACCGAATCAGACTCTTCATTAGTGAACCGCAGAAACTATCAAAAAGGATATGCGGTGAACCACCTAGATGGTGACTCTGCAAGTAATGCAGGTTACAGCTACGGTCTAACATCACTTATCTCAGACAAATCTCGTGTGATTAAAGGAGCTAGCTGGAACGACCGCGCATACTGGTTAAGCCCAGGTGCTAGAAGATTTTTAGAAGAAGACCAAAGCACCAACACCATTGGTTTTAGATGCGCGATGAACCACTACGGTTCTTCGGAAGGCACTTCTAAAAAAGCAAAAACTGGTATATTTATGCCAACAAAAAAGAACAAACGTTAAAAAGGAAAGGAAAGGAAAATAAAAAAGAACCATCACTATTAATTTAGTGGTGGTTTTTTTATGCGCATGCGGCGCGTTTATGAAAGAACCGTTTCCATTTGCATGCTCCGCGATCCTTTAATTAATAGTTGTGCATGCGTTGGATTTTTTTCTGTTAACCAGGCCTTAGCCTCTGCGGTTGTTTTAAAATATATAAACTGAGGTGCCGCGTTTTGATGCGCTAAAAAATCATCTCCTACGAGTACTACGTGAGTAAATGTGTTGGATGCAATAAGCTCTAATAGCGCTAAATGCTCCGCTGCTGCGTGCTCGCCCAGTTCCATCATGGCGCCTAACATAACAATTTTATTTTGTCCTGCTAATTTTGCAAAATTTTCGATGGCCACTTTCATGCTACTAGGGTTGGCATTGTAAGCGTCTAAAATAATAGTATTGGTATTCTTTGTTATAAGTTGTGATCTACTATTAGAAGGCGTATAGTTCGCAATGGCATCAACCATTTTATTTTCTGGCACTCCAAAATGTTTTCCAATAGTGAGGGCACACAAAATATTTGGAAGGTTATATGATCCTACTAATTGAGAAGCTATGGTTGCTGTTTCGTTTTCGTTGATGTTTGCGGCTACCGTTAAAAACGGCTCACTACTTTGTATGTTTCCCTTTATATAAGGCACAATGTTTTGTATGCCTGCACTCATCTCATTTAAATAATCGTAACCGGTGTAAACAAATGCAGTGCCCGTATTATTTCGTAAAAAACTATAGAGTTCGCCCTTGCCTTTTTTAACGCCTTCTTCGCCACCAAATCCTTCTAAGTGCGCTTTACCACAATTGCTAATAATACCATGCGTAGGCCTTGCATACAAGCAATAACCTTCAATTTCTTTTTGATGATTGGCACCCATTTCTATCACCGCCATTTGCGCATCTTTTTTAATGCTCAGTATAGTTAGCGGCACACCAATATGGTTGTTTAAATTTCCTTGCGTGGTATAGGTTTTATAATGACTCGAAAGCACGGCATACACCAGTTCTTTTGTAGTGGTTTTTCCGTTGCTTCCAGTAATAGCTATAAATGGAATATCAAAAGTACTGCGGTGGTGGCCAGCAAGTTCCTGTAAAGTAGTTAGCACATCATCCACCACAATCATTTTTGAAAGCTCGGCTTCTTTTTGGGCTTCGTTGTTTCCTTCGAAATAGGTAGCTATAGTCTCAAGTGGTTCATCCACCACACAGTATGCAGCGCCTGTCTCTATGGCTTTAAAAGCAAATGTATTGGCATTAAAATTAGGGCCCTTTAAAGCAAAGAAAAAGTCGTTTGTTGTAAGTTTACGGGTATCCGTTACCACACTCGGATATTGCAAGTAAATGTCATAAATAGCTGAAATGCTCATGCGCCTAACTTTTAAGTGTAACAAATATAGTTTTATTCAGCTGCGTAACAAAAGTCACGTTTCAGGGAAATAATAAACCCGAAATTTGTGTTTAAATCTAATGTTATGATACGTTTACTTCAAAAAATAGACTTTGTACTCGTTATTCGATTAATAATGGGTGGTATGTTTTTAGTAATTGCCTGGCAGTTTAAAGACTGGATGCCCGCCATTTTTGGTGTACTCATAATTGTTATTGGCATCTATTCATCTAAAACAAAAACGGGCTGCGGTTACGGCGGCGGAAGCTGTTCAATCAAAAATTAAGAAGGTCACAATTAAGTTACCTTTGCACCACTATTAAATAAGCTGCACTATGGCTACCAATAAAAAAAAGTACTTTTTAACCGCTGCACTTACCAACAAATGTCCCCGTTGCCGAGAAGGTAATATTTTTAAAAGCCAACAAGCCTATAAATTTAAAACCAACACAGACATGCACGAGCACTGTCCGGTTTGTGGTCAACCCACCGAAATAGAAGTAGGTTTTTATTATGGCACAGGCTATGTAAGCTATGCCTTATCGGTTGCATTTATTGTATCCACTTTTGTAGCCTGGAAGGTTTTAATAGGCATGACATTTGACATAGACGATAACCGCATATTTTACTGGATGGGAACGGCTTTTGTGCTACTCTTTGCAGTGCAGCCACTCCTCATGCGGCTGTCCCGCTCTTTATGGCTCAGCTTGTTTGTAAGCTACGATCCAGATTGGAAAAAATAAAAGAGGCCCCGATAAATCGGGGCCTCTTCAGTAAACAAACTTTATAAAAATCTAATCAGAACTAGTTGTTATTAAAACGAGTCCAACCTTTCCACCAAAATGCGTTAACACCAGCAGCATCACAAGCACCTCTGAAAGTAACAACATCAAAACCAGAAGTTAAAGCTGGATCCGTGAATCTAGCACCAGTTAAAATTGGTTGGTACCCACTAGATCCACCAAATGGTAAAAAGTCAGGAGCAGCATAATTAAATGGAGCAATTAACTTAGCATCAGATACATTTGTTAACACTGTATTTGAGAAAGTAGATTTAGAAAATCTTGCTACAACAGAATCACGATTCCACAAGCTAGCATTAGCAGAAGAAGGAGACCATGCGTATGAAGTAACATCTGTTCCATTTACATTTCCGCAACCAGCAATAGTATTAAACTTGAAACGATTAGTGCTATCCATGATGTTTAATTCTTGTGCACGACCTCTACTTGCATCAATCAAAATACCTTGAGGCCAACCTAAAATTACAGAGTTGTAAATAGAGATACCTGTATTTCTTCTAACGTGCGCAGCTGCTAAGTATAAGCTGTTACCATTGTTGGCAAGCGTAGCTCTTGGGCCAATTAAGGTAAGGTTTGAGAATACCGCTTTAGTTTGAGGAGTAGATGTACCAGATCCATTAGCATCGTTATCTGATTCAAAAGCTTCTGAACGAGAGATATCGGCGATGGTAGAATCTCTTAAAACAATACCAAACTGTACTTTACCACTATAACCATTATCAGAGTCAAAATCATCATCCTGTGTTTTATAGGCAATAAGGTGCTTACAGTTTACAGTACCACCAAACCACTCAAATGCATCATCTTTTGCATAAGTAACTTGAACGTAATCGATAATTGTACCGCTACCAACACCAGCCATGGTTAAGCTATTAATTTCTTTATCGGGTTGGTATGCGTAACCAGCATACTCAATTCTTACATAACGTAAAATACCTGAATTATCGGCAGGGTTAGGGGTAGCACCGCCACCAGCTAAACCATCACCAAATGAATTATTAACACCACCTTCAACTTCTAAGATACCTGGACCACCGCCAGTACCAGTAAAGGCAGTATTAACTGGTGCTTTACCACAAATTACAATACCACCCCAGTCACCAGAACGAGGTACTGGAGAATTAGAAGTAAATACAATTGGTTTTTCTTGTGTACCATCAGCAACAATTTTAGCACCACGCGTAATAACAAGCGTAGCAACTGAAGTACCTGTGTAGTCACCTTTAACAGTAACACCTGGTTGAATGGTCATGGTTGCGTTGTTAACCATGTAAACGATACCACTTAAGATGTAATTGTTACCTTCTCTTAAAACGGTATCCTTATCGATACGACCTTTAAGAACAATAGTTTGTACACCAGGAGTAGTAGGTGGTGCAACTACTGTTGAACCTCCACCGTCCATTTCAATTTTTCTACAACTTGTAGCGATTAATGCAACGAAAGCTGCTGCTAACAAAACCGATTTTTTCATTTTATTTTTTTTTAAAAATTTTTATAAAGTATTATAAAGAGTATGAGAAACTGATTCCAATATTCGTACCTGTTTGACGGCTTAAACGGAATGGATCTTTTGCTTTATCCAAATTGTTATTGCCATCTGGGTTTTGGTAGAAATATAATGTTTGGTTTAAAATATCTTGAACGTTTAATCTTAATTCTGCTCTGTTCTTAGCAAACTTCTTACTCAACTGAAAATCAAATACAGGACGTGAAGACTCGTAAATATCTGGTTGATCTAAACTTCCCACAAATGTTACACGGCGACCAATTTGGTTGTATAATAATGTAGCGGTAAGTCCTTTAGAAGGCAAGTCGTATAAAGCACTAAAGTTAATTAAGTATGGAGACTGACCTTGTAAAGGTCTATCAAGTGCTAAATTTTGATCTTTAACGCGGCTGTTGATATAAGTACCATTGGCTTGAACGGTAAAGTTTTTAAGCGCCTCAGAAAAATCTAATTTTTTTCTGATTTCAAATTCTACACCATACGCTCTTGCACTTTCAGGATTCGCAAAGTTAAAAGTACTTGAACCACCCGCACCAAAGTTGAAGATCATTTCGATAGGCTTATCAAAGTGCTTGTAAAAAGCGCCAAGGGTAATTACCTCACCAGAAGCAGGATATACTTCGTAACGTAAATCTAAATTGGTGATTTTAGTACGCTCAATAGTTGGTAAACCTTGTACAGATGCGTTTAAATCAAAATCATAATATTGGAATGAAGCAAGCTCTCTAAACTCTGGTCTTACCACTGTTTGAGATGCAGATAAACGAAGGTTTTTTGTATTACTTAATTTTAACGTCGCATTTAAACCAGGTAAGAAGTCGGTAACCTTGCTATAATTATGACGTGGATCGTTTTTGTAAACACTTCCAATTAATTGATCGTAATCTTCTACTCTTACACCCCATACCAATCTAAACTTACTTCCAAACTGGTTATCAAACTGCGCGTAACCAGCATTTAAAATAGTGTTGGCTAAATAACGGTATAAATTTCCTCTAATTGCATCAAAGGCAAGTTGTGTGCTGTATACTTCGCCTCTACCAAAATTGCTAGGTGCAAAAATAGATTCAGGACCCAATAATCTTAGGGAAGCATTATCTCTTGGTAAATAAATTGAAAAAGGCTTAGCGTCAAACAAACGGTCTTTAACCTGTAAAGAGTATCCACCTTTAAGGGTTTGCTTACTTCCAAAAGCATTGAAAGTATACGCTAAATCAGCACCACCGCTATATACATAATCATTTAGATTTTGGTAGAAACGGTTACCGCTTTTTTGCGACAATACGTTAGATAAAAGAGCTACATAAGGGTTGGTAGCAACAGCATTGTTTTTTAAATAATACAATCTGCGCTGATCAGGAGTATAACCATCTAACAAAGTAAATGAACCATACCACTTAAACTTAAGTACGTTAGGCTTTATGTTATGCTCACCATTAATTTGTGAGTTCCAAAAAGTATTTTGTTTGAAACCATATTCATAACCACGTACGCTATCTAAACGCTGATTACCATTATTCTCTAAGCCAGTACGTAAGGTTGTAAAATCTGAAGAAGTAACGTTAAATAAGGTTTTAGCAGAAATTTTATTATTACTATTAATTTGGAAAGAAACATTAGCTAAACCTCCCCAAAGTAGGTCGGTGCTGTATCTATTATCGTCATAATCAAAATCTGAAGTAAATGTACCATCACCAATAAAGTTAAAACCACTATTACTACCCTTGGTTAAACGTACACTTTTATTATAGTTAAGTGCAAAAATAGCACCCAGCTTTCTGTTGTTTTTATACTCTTTAACAAAACCACCACTTGTTTGAAATTGACCATTAATTAAATTAGACTTGCTTGCTGCATTGGGCGCCCAATTATTTTGCATGGTAGAACCGATGTATGTTTTATCGGCAGGTCTTAAAGCATCAAACTGAGATTTGGATGTGTAGGTTGATGGTAAAGAACGTGTACCATCATCAATACCTAAATAATCTGTTTTACCACCTTTATTTTCGTAAAAAGTTCCATTAACAGCTTGTGTATTAAAGCCAGAACCAACTTGAATGTTAAAAAAGTTTTTGTTAGGAATATCTCTTGTATTTACTTGAATTAAACCACCAGCCCACTCACCCGGAAGTTCAGGAACAAATGCTTTATTGATAACGATATTATCAATCATGTTAGCAGGGATCAAATCAAATGAGAATGCTTTTCTATCAGGCTCTGTGCTACCTAACTGTATACCGTTTAATGTGGCAAGGTTGTAACGCTCAGCTAAACCTCTAATCACTAGAAATTTACCTTCTTGAATACTTGCACCCGGTGTACGCTTGATAACTTCACCTGTGTTTCTATCTGGAGAACGCTTAATAGCTTCGGCAGAAATTACAGAAGCAACCGTATTTGTATTTTTTTGGAAAGTAATAAGTGCGTTAACTGTTTCACCTTTTGCAGTAGCAGTTCTTGAAGTTGCTTTAACCGATACATCTGTTAAAACTTTACCAGCTTCATTTAAAATAATATTTACAGTTTCTTCATCACCCGCTTTTTCTACTGAAACGTCGTTAATTGTTTTTTCTTCGTATCCAACATAACTTACTGTAAGTGTGTATTTTTTTTGCGCATCTGCAACAAAGCTAAAACGACCTTCAACGTCTGTTCTGGTCATGGCAGTTGCTGCACCAGATAATTTAACGGTAACACTCGCTAAGGCCTCGTTTTTACTGTTGGTTACTTTACCAACAATTTTAGATTTTTGAGCAGATATCGTTGCGCTAAATACTAGTAAAAAAAGAATAGATAATAATTGCTTCACAGGGTATTACTTTTATGAAGCAAAACTACCTTCGCTATGTTACGGGAAGGTTACCGATATGTTAACGCAATGTTACCTCTATGTTACCGCAATGTTACCAACCTGATCGTAGAGGTGGTGAATGAGGCCATCAACAAGGCCTATTTTAGGTACATAAATTTCATCAATACTGGCCCATTTCATTATTTGTACATATATAAGTAATGCAGGCACAATGACATCGGCCCGGTCTTCCTTTAAACCGTACAAATTCATGCGGTCTTCTATGGTCACATTTGATAATTCTTTGTAATAGTCTTTTAAGAGGTCTAAACTAAGCGGTTTTCCCTCTTTTAAACGGCTCATAGACAATATTTTAGTAATATTTCCGCCGCTTCCAATGGCAATAGATGGGAGATCACTTTTAATGTACTTTTTAACGTAATCCTTCATGTCATCCCAGGCTTTTTCCTTGATCTGATTTTTGAGGAGCCTGATGGTGCCAATATTAAAAGACTCTTTAGAAACAAGTTCTCCATTGGCAAAAAAAGTAAGTTCGGTACTACCACCACCCACATCAATGTATAAATAAGAGTGATCCGAATCTAAATTCTCGGCCACATGGTTTTCATAAATAAAGGAGGCCTCTTCTTGACCCGATATCACTTTAATTTCGATGCCGGTTTCTAGCTTTACTTTTCTAATAATGTCTTTGCTATTTCTAGCATCACGCATGGCACTGGTAGCACAAGCGTACACATGCTTAATCTCATATGCCTCTAATAGATGCTGATAGGCTTTTAAAGTTTGCATCAGCATTTTAACCTTAGCCTTAGAAATTTCTCCGGTTTCAAACACATCAAAACCTAGCCTTAATGGCACACGTACTAAATTAATTTTATTAAATACGGGATCCTGCTTGGGCTGTTTGGTAACTTCACTAATTAATAAACGGGCGGCATTACTTCCAATATCAATGGCGGCTAACTTCACTTTTTACTATTCGTTTTCTGTTGGAGGTATAAATAAGTTTCTACTTGTGAGCGTATCTTTTTTCTAGTGCCCAAAGGTACATAGTTATTTAATAAGGCACTGTCTAATACCCTTGCCTTCACGTTGTCCTGTAACTGAATGTGGATAATCTCCTGTAATTCCTTTTTAATGGCAGGATCTAGTATTGGAACAGCTGCTTCGATACGGTGGTCAATATTACGCACCATCCAATCGGCACTAGATATATATACTTTTGGATTTCCACCATTACTAAATATCATCACACGTGCATGCTCTAAATACTCATCCACAATACTGATGGCGCGTGGCTTTGCATTCAATTTTTTATGATCCATAGAGGCACAAAAAATACCACGTACTATCATATTAATAGTTACACCCGCAATTGCAGCGTCATTTAATTTTTTAATTAAATCCACATCACTCAATGAATTTAATTTAAGCGTAATTGCTGCAGGCTTACCCGCTTTGGCATTTTTAATTTCATGGTTAATTAAAGCTACAATAGTTGGTCGCATAGAAATTGGCGATACTACAAGTGTTTTACAGTTTTCTAATGGGCCATAGCCTTTTTCGGGATGCTCCAAAAAGTTAAAAATCTTATTAATATCGGCCATGATGTTTCGGTTGCTTGTTAATAAGCAATGATCACCATAAACACGCGCTGTTTTTTCATGCAAATTACCCGTGCTCACAAAACCAAATTGTACCGTTTTATTTTTTTCACGCTTTTTGATTACACAAACCTTGGCGTGTACTTTCATATTTTGTATACCATATAATACGGTAATACCTTCCTGCTCCAATACATCTTTCCATTCTAAATTAGCTTCCTCATCAAATCTTGCCTTTACTTCAAGCATCACCGTTACGGCTTTACCATTGCGCGCCGCATTAATAAGTGCGTTAATCACTTTTGAAGCAGGAGCCAAACGGTAGGCTGTAATTTTAATGGATAGAACATCCGGATCCATGGCACTTTCTCTAAGCAAATCAATCACCGAATTGAAACTATGGTACGGAAAATGCAGCATCACATCTTTTTTTAACACCACATCTGTTACGCGTAAGCTTTTACTGAGTTCAGGGTGGGTTAAAGATGCTTTACGCACACTTTTTTCCATAACCAGGTCTGGGAAATCCATAAAATGTCTAAAGTTATGAATGCGACCTCCTGGTATGATATTGCTTTTTTGAGAGAGCTGTAAACGTCTAATTAAATAATCGAGTAAGCCAGCATCCATTTCTCTATCATATACAAACCTTACTGGCTTTCCTTTACGTCTATTTTTTAAACCTTTTTCAATTTTTTCGATGAGGTTACTCGCAAGGTCATTATCGATGTCTATTTCTGCGTCTTTGGTGATTTTAAAAATAGCAGACTCAAAATAATCAGAATCGAAATAAGAGAAAATAAGAGGGAGGTTAAACCTAATAATATCTTCTAGTAAAATAATTTGATGACCGCCTGTTTTTGTGGGAAGTTCAACAAACCTACCTATTGCAGAAACAGGCACTTCAATTAAGGCATACTTACTTTTGTAGGCGCTATTTTTTTTGCGCATCACAATGCCTAAATAAATACTCTTGTCACGCAAATAAGGCATTTCATTGATAGATTCAACCATTAGTGGTATCACATTACCACGCACCTGCTCATCAAAAAACTTTGTTACAAAAACCTGCTGCTCTTTGGATAAATGCTTTTCATCGACCAGCGTGATATTTTCTTTTTTTAAATCACGAACAATATTTTTCCAAATTCTATTAAACTCATTTTGCTGCTCTAAAACAATGGTTTGGATTTCATCAAGTATACTTTGGGAGTGCTGCTCTAAATGCATATCAAGCTTCTTACCCTTCCCCTTAAATTCAATCATCCGCTTTAAAGTAGCAACACGCACTCTAAAAAACTCATCGAGGTTATTGGAAAAAATTCCTAAAAAACGGATACGCTCTTTTAGTGGTACAGACGAATCATTGGCTTCTTGCAAAACTCTTCCGTTAAAACTTAACCAACTTAAATCTCGAGGTATGTAGGAATACTTAGGCATAAATCATTACAATTTTTAACTGTGCGATATTACAAAACTAGGCAGCCATCTTACACCAGCTACATCTAAAGTTACAATTTGTTAACATAGGCGTAAAGATTTGTTCATATTAGAGTTATTACTTTGACAAACTACCACAATGGAAAAAAGAGACATTGATGTTCTCGTACTTAGTGATTTACACCTCGGCACATTTGGCTGCCACGCTCAAGACATTGTAACGTATTTAAAAAGTGTGGCTCCAAAAATATTGGTTTTAAACGGCGATATCATTGATATCTGGCAGTTTAAGAAACATTATTTTCCGGCTGCACACATGCAAGTAATCAAGCAAATTTTTAGCTTATTAAGTAAGGGAACTAAGGTATACTACATTACAGGTAACCATGACGAAGCCCTTCGCCGCTACACAGACCTCGAAATGGGTGGTTTTACCCTTACAGATAAAGTGGTACTGGACCTAGATGGTAAAAAAACCTGGATTTTTCATGGAGATATTTTTGATGCTACTACCAAAGGCAGCGCCAAAATCATTGCAAAGCTTGGCGGCCATGGATACGACCTATTAATTATGCTCAACAGCGCCATTAACTGGGCCCTTAAACTAATGGGCAAAGAAAAAATGAGCTTTAGCAAAAAAGTGAAAAATAGCGTTAAAAAAGCAGTGTCTTGGATTGGTAATTTTGAACAGACCGCTGCAGAACTTGCCATTGAACAGGGTTACGACTATGTGATTTGTGGTCACATACACCAGCCACAAAAAAGAATGGTAACCAACGAACATGGTTCTGTTATGTATTTAAATAGTGGTGATTGGATAGAAAATTTAACCTCACTTGAATATGTAAATGGCGAGTGGAATATCCACCAATACAATGAAAAAGAGGAAGCAGCGAAAGTGATTCCTATTTCAAGCAGTGAAAATAAATTACCAGAACTCAACGTACTTACCAAAGACGTTGCTTTATTTTTTAATAGTTTAATGGCGCAGTAATTGAAAATTTTATACGCAGTACAAGCAACAGGAAACGGACATATAAGTAGGGCTGTAGAACTACTACCCTATTTGGAGCAGTATGGACAAGTAGACGTTTTTTTAAGCGGCGAAAATTGTCATTTACCTACAAGCTTACCTGTTAAATATAAAAGTAAAGGCGTATCCCTATTTTACGGCAATAGAGGAGGGTTAAACTACTATAAAATGTGGAAGAAGTTTTCTATATCCAGAATATGGAAAGAAGCTAAAGCCCTTCCAGTAGAGGATTACGATATTGTGATCAATGATTTTGAATGTATCACTTCACTGGCTTGTAAATTTAAAAATAAACCAAGTATTCAATTTGGTCACCAAGCAAGTTTTAGAAGTCCATTATCACCAAGGCCTAAAAAAAGAGAATTTATTGGCGAGTGGATTTTAAAAAACTATGCAACAGCCAGCAGCTACTTTGGCTTACACTTTAACGCTTATGATAACGGCATTTATAATCCGGTTATCAAAGCAGATATTATTGCAGCCAACCCTATTAATAATGGTCATGTAACCGTTTACCTTTCGCACTATTCAAAAAAAGTAATTACCACTCAATTACTTAAAGTACCAGGCATTAGGTTTGAAGTTTTTACCAAAGATGTAAAAACAGAAACCATCGAAAAAAATATTAGGTTCATGCCTATTTCAAACGAAGGTTTTACAAAAAGTATGATTGAAAGTGCTGGCGTAATTACGGGTGCAGGTTTTGAAACCCCCGCCGAGGCTTTGTATTTGGGTAAAAAATTAATATGCCTTCCTATTAGAGGCCAATACGAACAACTTTGTAATGCTGCGGCATTAGAACAACTAGGCGTGCCTGTCATAAACAAAATGCATGCAACATTTTTTGTGGAAATTGCTAAATGGTATGATTTACCAGCTCCAACGCCATTAAAACTTGAGCACAGCACCTATCAACTGGTACAAAAGGTCATTGAACAAGCAAAGGCATTGAGCCCGTCAAATCAGCAAAGTACAGAAAACGAAAGCTTAAACAGCTTTGCCGTTTAGAAAATCTCTAAACCAATACCCCGAATTTTTTACGCTACGAAGTTGGGTTTCAAAATCGGTGTGTACCAGACCAAACCTTGTTGAATAACCATAAGCCCATTCAAAATTATCGGTTAAAGTCCAGGCGTAATAACCTCCAATAGGAACACCCTCTTTTTTTGCTTGCAATACGGCGCCCATATACGCTTTAAAATATTGAATGCGTTCTATATCGTCTACTACCCCATTATGCAAATGGTCTTTAAAACAAGCGCCCCCTTCAGTTACAATAATTTGTTTAACACCATCGTAAGAGCCAAACCTTTTAAGCATTCCATAAAAACTTAAGGGATCTATTTCCCATCCAATAGCGGTATGCGGTTTCCCTCTTTGTTTGGCACTCACTTCGGAGGCCGAAACGTATGGTATTAAAGGGTTGTGCTTGATGGTCACCGAAAAATAATTTTGCAAACCAACGTAATCAAAATCGAATTTTAATTTATCAATAAAGCGCCAAGCCGTTGTGGCAATATGCAACTTATCTAAAAAATCAAATTGATCCATTTGCGGAAACCCCATACCTAATACCGGCTCAATAAACAAACGGTTCAAAAGCGCATCGGCTCTCTTTGCAGCTGCAATATCTTTATCACTACTGGTAAAAGGTTTGGTTTCAGAAATAGAAAAGCTAGTACCAATAACCGCATGCGGGCAGTGTTCTCTAATTATTCGACCACCTTCGGCAGTACATAATGCTGCATTATAAATAGCTGGAAACACATTTGCTGAGCCCATTTTTCCTGGTGCATGCATGCCCATCATATAGCCAAGCGCCGTAAATGCAAAAGGCTCATTCATCACTATCCACTGTTGTACTTTTTTGCCGTACTGTTCGGTTAATAGTTTTACGTATTTGGAAAACCATTTAACCATATCACGGCTAGTCCATCCACCTTGTAATTCAAGTGCATGCGGTAGGTCCCAATGATATACAGTAACAACGGGCTCTAGCCCATTTGCAATACACTCATCAATAACGTTGTGGTAAAATGCAATGCCTAACTTATTTACCTTACCAATCCCCTCGGGTAATACGCGGCTCCAGGCAATAGAAAACCTAAACACTTTAAAGCCTAATGCTTTGGCGAGTAAAATATCGTCTTTGTAGCGGTGGTAAAAATCGGCGGCAACTGTGGGCCGCGCACCACCTTTAATCACATTTCTTTTGCGTGCAAAAACATCCCACACAGAAAGCCCCTTACCGTCTTCAAAAGCGGCGCCTTCATTTTGTGGTGCAGCCATCCCCACACCCCATTTAAAATCAGGTCCAAAATCTTGTATCGAAAAATTTTGTTGATGCAACTGATTAAATTTTATCTAAAATTTCTAGCAGGTCATCCACCACTGCAGTGGGGCCTGCTACTTGTATTTGCTCCCTTGTTTGGGCACCAGTAGTAACCCCAAAAGTTTTACCACAACCCGCATTTTTTCCTTCCTCTATGTCAATCGCAGAATCTCCCACTTTTACCACCGTTGTTGGATCTGTAATGGCAAAGTGTTTGATGGCATAATCAATCATATCAGGCGCTGGCCTGTTATTTGAAACATCAGAAGCAGTTACCAACAAATCAATATCTTCTCCTTCGATCCAGTTTAATTTATTCAATAAACCGCTAGCCGTAGCTCTGTTATATCCTGTATTTAAAACAACTTTAATTTCTTGCTTTTTAAGTAAGGCGAAAACTGTTTCTGCATTAGAGCAAGGCGTTACCTCCAAATTTTGATATGCATTTTCTAATGCAACAATAAAATAATTATAGATTTCTTGTGCATGTGCAGTTTCATGATGTTGCGATGCCAATACATCCTTAATGGCTTGCAATTTTTCTTTACCAGCACCATGTAACAAAACGTCATCTAATGCAACGGGTATGCCTGCGTTAACGATAGCTGCGTGCAATGTTTTATACACAACATTATTTTCATCAACCGTTGTACCTGCCATATCAAAAACAACCATACTTGTTTGCATAAACTTTAAGATTTAAGTGAGGCTGTAATATAAGTTGCAAAAGACTCTATCGGCTCTGTTTGCATGGTTGGATCTTTTGCCAAGTCGTCCCATGTTCTAAGCTGTACCGCTTCTTTATAGTTTGAATAGGTTTCAAATTGTTGCGCTTCGTTAGCATTCATAACACCACCTTGCAAAGCCAGGCTTTGACGCGACGGCTCACTTAATGTATCATAGTAGGCAGGGTTAACATAACATAAATACCTTTTTGCTTGTACATGCAGTTTAGCTGGTTCAACCACTTCTTGTACAAAATATTTGTCTAAAAAGTTTGCCGCTAACGTTTCATGTAAATCATCTACGCCTTGATCTGGCGCATCATCTGGCAACTCATGCAAAAGGTGCCCTATGTCATGTAATAAACTAGCTGTAATTAAAGCGTCAGAAGCATGGTTGTTTTTTGCAAAGGTAGCAGCTTGAAGTGCATGCTCTAATTGCGTTACAGCTTCTCCACCATACAATGAGTGCCCTTTTTGATTGAATAAATCAATAATTTTTTGTGTCATATCCTTAAATTGTATTTATCATTTCTTCAGCAAATCCAAAAGACATCGTCATACCATGTCCACCAATGCCATTTAAAATATAAACCCCTGGCTCAATCGTTATAAATAAATCGGTAGCTCCATTTTTCATAACAGGATAAATACCATTCCAGGTTTGGGTAATTTGCCAATCATCAATATGCATAAGCTGCTTTAAATAATCAAGTACCAATTGATTTTGGTAATGATTGTCAAATGGATCAAAATCCAGCCCGTATTCATGTGTATCTCCAACTGTTAATTCACCTTGTGCATTTTGTGATACCATTACATGAATGCCATGCTTTACATACTCAGACATGTCTTGATGTATTCTGGTGTGAAGTGCCTCCAATGACGACGCCACTGCAAAACTCTTGTAATGTAGTAAACTTAAACCACCACAAACCGAAGTGCCTATTTTATAGTATGATTTTTCATGCTTAAAACGCATCATTTGCAACCTACTTTTTGTTATGGGCTGTGCTGCAAATACAGATGGAAAAAGTGTTTCAAAATCGGCGCCAGAACAAACACAAATAATATCTGCTTCAAAGGTTTTATCAAATGAACTGGCTTTATGTTTTGTAACGCCCGTAATAGCCGTGCCCCATATAAATTCGACGCCATAAGCTGCAGTGAAATAAGCTGGTAAACCTTTGATGGCAGCTCTTGGATCAATAATTACTTCATCATCACTGTATAAGCCTCCTATTAAATTACGCTGATTAATACCTGAAAACCTTTTTTCAATTTGATCTGGCGTTATTAGTTCTACCGGACGTTTGTTTACAGTAAATTTTTCATGCATTTCTTCTAGCACTGCCCATTCGTCATCAAAATAAGCTAGATGTATACTTCCACAAGAATTATAGGTCTGTTTCATTCCATCTAAACACTCCATCCAAATTTGCTTGGTTCTTTTTGCTCTTTCGTATAAGGCGCCATCTGGTTGACCAACCGGCCAAAGCATTCCAAAGTTTCTGATGGAAGCACCAATAGCTTCCCCTGTTTTATCTATAACTGTAACTTTATATCCTTTAATGGCGAGCGCCCTTGCTGTAGCCAATCCTACAATACCAGCACCTACTACAATTGCTTTTTGTTGTACCATAAACCAATTTGAATAATAAATATACTAAAAAAAGCGAAGCCTATAAAGGCCTCGCTGTAAACGATTGCTTGCCACAATTCATTTTATTTAACCAAAATAAAATAAGTACGAGTGTTCAAAGTATGAATGAACCATTAACATACATTTGAAGCACAAAAGTAATTGGGTGATGTGTCTTAATTGTTAAGGTAAGGTTACCCTAATATGATATAATTCATTTAAATTGTTTACAATTAATTAATACTACAAACCAATCGCCTACAAAAACTAAATTAACTTCCTGCACCATTCTAAATAAAACCCAATGCCTACTAGTAGATATGCCTTTTTTGATAACGCTTCGATGTCGTTACAAATTAAGGAAACAGATATTCCAGCACTTCAAGACTATGAGATATTAGTTAGGGTCGAATACACAACCTTATGTAAGTCGGATATACTAACCTACACCGGCAAAAGAAAAGAAAAAAATCCAACCATTTTAGGACATGAAATTTGTGGAACGATTGCTGCCTTTGGCAATAAGGCGCCAAAAATAGACTGCAGATATAATAACATTGCAATTGGCGACAGAATTACCTGGGCAATTTATGCCAGTGATCCTTTGGAAGCCATGTCTTTAAAAGGAATACCACAAAAAGCAGCGGGATTGTTTAAATATGGACACGAAGAAATCACTGAAACCAGTCACCTACATGGCGGACTCAGTGAATACATTATTTTAAGACCTCATACACCCATTGTTAAACCCATTGTTAACTTACCCATACCGGTTTTAACGATTGTAAATTGTGCGGTGGCAACAGCAGCTGGTGCCATCAGAATTACAGGCAACCTAGAAGGTGCAAACGTAGTTATTGCTGGTGCTGGTATGCTTGGCGTTATTGCATGTGCCATGGCAAAATCGAAGGGGGCAAAAAATATTATTGCAATAGATATAGAAAATGAAAGACTTAAAATGAGTACTTCGTTTGGCGCTACCCATACGGTTCACCTCGATACCATCAATAGTTTCCAAAATTTTTCAAATTGGCTAACGTATAATAAATTACAAATAGATTGTTTTATAGATTTTAGCGGAGAACCTACAACCATTGATATACTACTAAAACAACTGAGTGTTGGCGGTACCGCCGTATTTATTGGATCTACGTATCCGCAACAAAATATTACCATAAATGCAGAAACAATTGTCAGAAATATTTGGACGATCAAAGGACTCCATAATTACAATGAATCAGACCTCATAGAAGCTGTAGATTTTGTTGAATCACACTACCAAGAATATCCAATTTCAACTTTAGTAAAAGGAGGCTTCACCTTGGACACTTGCAAATTAGCATTTGATTATGCAATAGAAGAACATCCATATAGGGTTGGCATATCACTCAAATAAGTATCATCATGAATGCCTTTAATAAAGTACAAACCTACCTGGGTAAATCAAAGCCCGCAGTATTTATTTTCTTTTGCAGTAGTGCTGCCTTTTTAACCTATTGCAGTATGTATGCCTTTAGGAAACCATTTACAGCGGGCACCTACCAAGGACTCAGTCTTTTTGGAGTAGATTATAAAGTAGCGCTTATTATCTTACAACTAATTGGTTATGCCCTATCTAAGTTTATAGGTATTAAGTTAATAGCAGAGCTCACACCACAAAAAAGGGTACAAACTTTAATTGTACTAATGGGCCTAGCATTTTTATCTTTACTAGGCTTTGGGTTAGTTCCCTATCCGTACAATGCGGTGTTTATGTTATTAAACGGACTACCGCTAGGTTTAATATGGGGGGTTGTTTTTAGTTTTTTAGAGGGTCGGAAGTTTACAGAAATATTAGGCGCTTTTATGGCAAGTTCCTTTATGATAGCATCCGGCATTGTAAAGTCTATTGGGCTATTTTTAATACAACAATTTTCGGTGAGTGAACAATGGATGCCGTTTTTTGCAGCCATGGTGTTTATTCCGATTTTAATTGTTGGCATTTGGATGCTTAACTGCATTCCAGAACCTAACCAAGAAGACATCTCATTAAGAACTGAAAGGGTACCTATGGATGCCGCTAATAGAAAAAAGTTTTTTAAACTCTTTTGGCCTGGTATACTATTGGTTGTTGCAATTTATGTAGGTCTTACTGTTTTTAGAGACCTTAGAGATAATTTTGCAGTTGAACTTTGGACAGAACTTGGTTATTTAAAAACACCGTGGGTACTTGTGTTTGCAGAAATACCTATTGCAATTATTGTGTTGGCTATTATTGGTAGCATGATACTTATTAAAAATAATAAAAAGGCATTTTATTTGTCAATTATACTATGTATAGTAGCAGGAATTTTATTTTTATTAAGCACATTTTTATTTGAAGCTAAACTCATTAATCCTATTTATTGGATGATCCTCATGGGCTTATTAATGTATTTACCTTACTTGATTTTTCACACGATACTATTTGAAAGATGGATTGCCTTTTTTAAATACAAAGGAAATCTTGGCTACCTGATGTACATATCAGATTCGGTAGGATACTTTGGAAGCGTGTTGGTTTTACTCTATAAAAACTATGGTACCAAAGGATTTAATTGGTTGCCATTTTTTACAAATACCGCGTGGATAATTGGCGTTTTAATTGCAATATTAGGTGTAGTTGCGATTGTTTACTTTCGGAGTAAAGAAACACCCTCTAAAGCCTGAGCAACAGGTATTGGTAGCTTGATATCTAAATAAGCTGCAATTGTGGGGAAAATATCTACAATGGCTGTTTTTACTACTTCCTGTGCAGGCTTTTTATTCATGATTAACCAGGTATTACGCTCGCTGTCTGATTGTCCACCATGATTTTTTCCGGTTTGAGCATCTCTGCCATGATCGGTGGTAATAATAACAAGCCACTCTTCGTTAAAATTCATTTCACGATAAGAAACCGCTTGCATTAGTTTTTGTATTTGCTTATCAAGCATAGAAATAGCCGTATCCAGCTCCGGACTTTTTCCATATCGGTGTCCCATATCATCGGTGTACTCTAGATACACCCAAGACATATCTGGAGCGCTATCTTTAATAACCTGACTAGCCTCGGCAACTACCTTTTCATCAATTAAATGAATGTAATAGGCTTTTTTATCGTGTGGAAATTGAAGCGTATCTAATTCATACCCATCCCTGTGGTAGTCTACGTGTAAATAATTTGTTTGCACGAGGCCATCACCCACTAATTTAGTTCGGTTATCAAGCCATGTACTAAATACGCCAATTTTTTTTGATGGATACTGCTCTTTAAATACTTTAAAAATAGTAGGGTAATTATAATTAGGATTTTTAATAGCATTGTCAACAACACCATGCTTATTGGTCCAAGTGCCCGTAAGTAGTGAGTTGTAGCCTACAGCAGAAATAGTTGGCGACTGTGTAACACCTCCTTTTTCTCCACCAACATAACAAGGTAAGTAGATCCCTTTTTTAATAATGGCGTCAAATGCAGGCTTGTTTGCTTTTTCTAATTCAGAGGCAGGTATACCGTCCGCAATAATAAATAAGACTTTTTTATTTTGAGCTTGGACAATTTGAAAACAACACAAAAAAATAAAAAGAAACCGAAGCATAGTTGAGGCAATTAGATACCTAAGATAGTGATTCTTTAAAAGAGATACTCGCCCACTTATTTGTTTCGGTAATCCAATCGGAAGTATGTTTGCTAATACCAGATAAGATATCCCAGGCAGCAGCTACTTGTTCTTTTGTTGGAGCAGTGCTAAAGTATTTGTCATTGAGTTTTACCTTACCTATAATTTCACCGCTTACTAAATACGCTTGCTCGTTAAATATTTTACCAATTACATGGTTTTTTTTGCCAAAAAAACAATCACCAATGATTATACCAATAACAGTTTTGTCATTGTAATCCAAAATCATCATGTTTTCTAATAAGGCAACAGGGGCATTTTGCTGATCGAGTACAATATACATATATGCGATTTATATAAAACAGCTGCTTTGAACGGCGTAAAACTCTACTTTTCTGTTGAATATAATATCGATGTTATATTATCAAAATGTAAACAATTTGACCTTTTTGTAGGCATCTATCATAAAAATAGCGGTATCGGCAAAATCTTTACCCTTGTTCATTTTATCGAGGGCAGCGCGCTCATAAGCAAGTTCTTCGGTTTGAGTAGTTAAAACGCCAAATATGAGTGGAATAGTGGTCGTGGATTTGGTAGATAGCATAGCCATCCCTTCTGTAACATATTGACAAACATATTCGTAATGATCCGTGTCACCTTTAATGATAGCACCAATTACTATAATAGCTGAGTATTTGTAGATGTCAATTAACTTTTTTGAATACCCAACCAGCTCAACAGCACCAGGGCATTGAAATAGCACATACGGCGTTTGGGTAGCTTTCAACTGGTTTACACAGCCGGTTGTTAGCAAATCAGTTATTTCGTTATTAAAAGTTGCCTGTACTACTGCAATCATAACTTATCATTTAATGTGGTGATTCCCAATATTTATTTTAGCATCTAAATAAGCCTGGTTGTGCACATTGGCGGCAGTACTTACATGATGCGTAGTAAATTTAATGCCTGCAGCTTTAACAGCTGCTTCTTTTAATGGATTGTTGGTAATAAGTGTAATAGAGGTATATCCAAGTACTTTTAAAATAGCAGTAGCATCATCATAGTTTCGAGCATCTGCCGGAAGTCCCAACGCTTCATTGGCTTCGTAGGTATTTAAACCCTGTTCTTGTAAATGATAGGCTTTAATTTTATTGGATATACCAATACCCCTTCCTTCTTGATTTTTTAAATAAATAACGGCACCATTTTTATTTTCCGCAATAAGCGTTAGTGCTTGATGCAATTGGTCTTGACAATCACAACGTAAACTTCCAAAAATATCACCCGTAGCACATTCAGAATGTATGCGCACCATGGGTATTACCGCTTCCTTTTCACTATTTTGTAGCACAAAATGTTCTACCAAACTAATTGGGTTTTTAAAAACCTTGATGGCAAAATTTCCAGATTTTGTAGGGAGTTGCGCTTCCGAAATAAGTTCCATGTTATTGTATCTTTTTTCGGTAATCAATAAGTTGCTGTATCGTTATGATAGGCAGTTGATGATGGATCGCAAATTCAAAAAGTCCATCACGGCGCATCATATTACCATCTGTATCCATAATCTCGCAAATAACAGCAGCGCCTGGTTGATTCGTTAATAAACATAAATCAACGCCTGCTTCTGTATGCCCAGGTCTTACTAAAACGCCACCATCTTTGGCAACAACTGGAAATAAATGTCCAGGTTTAATAAAATCATCAGGCTTACTATTATCACTAGCAATAAGCGCGGCTGTAATAGAACGCTCTTTTGCAGAAATACCAGTAGTGATTCCAAAATCAGGTGTAGCATCTATAGAATCATGAAATGCAGTGCTAAAAGCATCTTTTGCATTACTAGGTACTGGATGTATATCTATTTTTTGGGCAATGCTTTTTGAGATAGCAATACATATAAGACCCCTCGCTTCTTTGGCACAAAAATTTACTTTTGCAGGTGTAGAGGCGGCCGCACTAAAAACAATATCGCCTTCATTTTCTCTACTTTCATCATCCACCACAACAAGCAACCCGCCATTTGTAAAATGAGTTAATGCAATATCTATAGAACTAAAAGAATGATTCATACTTATTTTGATAACAACTTTTCGGTGTATTTAGCTAAAATGTCAAATTCAATATTCACCCTATCGCCAATTTTTAATACACTCATATTGGTTTTTTCAAGTGTGATAGGTATAATACATAGTTCTAACAAATTACCTTCTGTTTTGTTGACCGTTAAACTAACACCGTTAATGGTAACTGAACCTTTATACACCGCATATTTTGAAAAGGTAGACTCAAAAGCAATGGTTACAAACCATGCAGTATCAGACACTACAATATTTTGCACAAGCGCCGTATCATCTACATGACCTAGTACATAATGCCCACCCAAAAAACTAGTGGGCTGTAAAGGAAGTTCAATATTAACCTTACTACCCGCTACATAATACTTGATAATTGTTTTTGAAATAGACTCGGTGGATACAAAAAAAGACATCGTATCATTATTGATGGTAATTACCGATAAGCAGGCGCCGTCAATGGCAACACTATCGCCCAGTTTAACACGGGCAGCCACAGAAGCACTGGTAACACCTAAGGTCCAGCCAGTTTCTTGAACGTCGATGCTTGAAATAATAGCCGATTCAACAATTCCGGTAAACATGGATTGATTTCTTTAAATTTGAGGTGCAAAGATAAGCGATGACACAAGAAGAATACGTATTATTCGCATTAAGTTTGGCCCAAAAAGCCAATCCTAAAGACATCAAGGGCAATCCCTTTGTAGGCGCTATTGTTGTGGATGAAAAGGGCGCCGTAATTGGCACTGGCTACCACAAAATATGGGGTGACAAACACGCCGAAGTATATGCGATTGAAGAAGCCTTAGCACATACTCCAGATTTAACAAAATGTAGCCTATATGTAACCCTGGAGCCCTGTTCACACCATGGGAAAACACCTCCTTGCACCGATTTGATTGTAGAATCAGGTATAAAAAAGGTTTTTGTTGGATCATTAGATCCAAATCCTAAAATATCAGGATTTCAGCTATTAAAAGAAAAGGGAATAGACATTGAGTTGATTGAATTAAATGAAGCCAGCGAATTAAATAAAGTTTTTTTTACCCATCAGAAAAACCAAAAACCATTTGTTGCTGTAAAAATAGCAGCCACACTTGATGGCAAAATTGCAGACCATTCAGGTACTTCTAAATGGATTACCAATGAACAAAGTAGAGCCTACCTTCATGCGCATATTAGAAGTCAGGTAGACGCAGTTTTAAGTACAGCTAAAACAGTGATTAAAGACCAAGCTACTTTAAATTGCAGGATTGATGGAAAAGAAGCCGCAGAAATAAATGCAATTATCATTGACAAAACAGGCTCTTTATTACAAGCAACAAATAGCGGTCATCCTATCTTTTATAAAAGGTCCCATACACAGGTATATATTGTAACAGCACCAGGTGTGGTAAACAAAAATATAGCATTGCCAAGCCATACCAGTATTGTAGAAATTGATTTTAACGGTAAGGGACAAGTGAATTTAGAAATGCTCGGTAAAAAATTATTAAGCTTTGAAATTTACAACGTTTTAGTAGAAGCCGGCGCTATGTTTAGTAGCTTTTTATTAGAACAAAATTGGGCCAATGAAATTCACTATTTTATTGGATCAAAATTACTATTGGATGCTGGTGGCCTGCACGCGTTTATTGGAACTGACAATAAAAATTTAGCAGAAAGTAAAAACCTATCGGTTATTAGCGCACAAACATTGGGTAATGATATTTATATACATTACGCTATAGATTCGTTATAAAAAACGCCTACATTTTTTTGTTGCGCGGCAGCGTCTTTAAACAATAGCAACGCTACATTTGCGATACAATTCGATTCAAAGTCTTTTACCGAAAAAGATGTTACAGGAGACGCATTATCTATCATTTGTTGTACTAGATGAAGCCCTGTTTGTAGGCCTTTGGAAGATTTTTTTACACCTGCGTACTTACTAACCACTTCTTTGATAGCAGCAATATCAATCGCTAAAATGGGTGGATGATTAAGTGTTATTGGTTCGTGCATCATTGGCTCGTTCATAGGCTCAGACATTAGCTCAGTCCTTTGCGCAATATGCTGTGCAGCAAATTTAGCAAAAGCCAACCCTTCCAGTAACGAATTAGACGCTAGCCTATTTGCACCGTGTAATCCAGTAGATGCACATTCTCCTATGGCAAATAAATTATGAATCGTTGTTTCTCCAAATTCATCCACTTTAATACCACCACAACTATAATGTTGGGTAGGTACAATTGGAATAAAAGTTGTAGCAATATCTATACCCGTAAGCGCTTTAACGGTTTCAGAAATAAGCGGGAAGTGAGTTTGAAGCATATTTTTATCAATAGCTGTTGCATCTAAAAATTGATAAGGCTCTTTTTCATTTTCCATTTCCGTAATAATAGCCCTAGCTACAATGTCGCGTGGTGCCAATGATCCGGCTGGATGATAATGGGGCATAAAATTTACGCCGGCATGGTTACGAAGTATTGCACCCGCTCCCCTCAAAGCTTCTGAAATTAAAAAAGTGTCTTCGCCATTAGCATGCAACCCGGTTGGATGAAATTGTATAAAACTTAAATTTTCAATTTGTGCGCCTAACAAGTTGGCTAAATATATACCGTCGGCGGTGGATACCGGAGCATTGGTAGTTTGTGCATATAACTGCCCTAAACCTCCAGTAGCAAGCACTACATGGGTAGCGGTATAATTTTCAAATTGATTGTTTTTTATATCGAATACACGAACATCAAATTGTCCAATGCTGTTTTTATCAATTGAAACAACCAAACAATATTCAAATAATGAAAGCCCTTCTACATGTTCAACACTTTGCAATAGTGTTTGTTGTAGCGCTTTTCCTGTATAATCTTTTACATGCCAAACCCTGTGTGCCTCATGACCGCCTTCTTTAGCTAAATCAATTTGATGGGCTTCATTGGTATCAAAAGGCATGCCCATTGAAATCAAATCCTGCATTAAATGAGGCCCTTCTTCAATAACTTTTGTTACAATCTCCTTATTATTTACATGAGCCCCAGCAATTAATGTGTCTTGTATATGTGATTGGATAGAGTCGTGATGTATGTTTGGCTGTGGCGCTACTGCTGCAATGCCGCCCTGCGCCCAATTGGTATTTGTATTTTCTAGCGCAGCTTTACAAAATAGCGCAACAGAATGATGTGTAGAAACCCGCGTGTCCTCTTTTTTATAATAATGTAAAAAAGAAAGTCCTGCTACACCAGACCCAATAACAATTGTATCATAATGAGTAACACTCATGGAGCAATTGTTAGCATATTATTTAGTGCATGCAATGCACGGTCATGCACGCTAGGCGGAATGGTTATAGCCGGCAATTCGTAATATAAAGCATTATAAATTTTTTCTAAGGTATTCATTTTCATGTAAGGGCACTCCGAACATGCGCAGCTATTGGATTCGATAGCAGGAGCAGGTATAATTTTTTTATGCGGAACGGCTTGTTTCATTTTATACAAGATGCCTGCTTCTGTAGCCACTATAAACTCAGTATGTTCAGAATCTGTTACGTATTCGATGAGCGCTTTGGTAGAACCAATAAAAGCCGCCTTATCTAAAATGCCAGGCAAACACTCAGGATGCGCTATTAGAAGCGCATTTGGATGATCTAGTTGCAACTGCGTTAACTTATCTTGAGAAATATTAACGTGCACAATACAGGCTCCATCCCAAAGCAGGAGTTTTCTACCCGTTACTTTTTGAACATACATGCCCAAATTTTTATCGGGTGCAAAAATAATTTCTTTGTCTAGTGGTATGGCATTAACAACAGCAACTGCATTAGAAGACGTACAAATAAAATCACTCTCCGCTTTAATTTCTGCAGAACAATTGATATAACTAACAACTACTGCATTTGGATGTTCTTTTTTAAACGCAACAAATGCATCTAAAGGGGTAGCATCTGCTAAAGAACAACCTGCATGTAAATCGGGAATTAGAACTTTTGCATTCGGGTTTAAAATTTTTGCGGTTTCGGCCATAAAATGAACCCCACAAAAAACAATCATTTCCGTATTTAATTCTTTTGAAATTTTAGCTAAGGCATAACTGTCTCCGATATGATCCGCTATTTTTTGAATATCTTCCGACACATAATAATGCGCAAGTATAACAGCATTTTTTTCTTTTTTAAGGGCCAAAATGGCTTCTACTAAATGTTCGCGATCAGGAACTGATCTACTCAAATAACCCACTCTATTTATTTCTTGCTCAAATAACATTTATACAATTTTTAATGAGATATCAACGGATATAGCATGGTGTGTTAAAGCACCTATAGAAATACAATCTATCCCTTGTATTAAATAAGACTTAATAGTATCAAGATCAATACCACCAGAAATTTCCAAATTTTTAGTTGGCGCTATGGTGTTTCTGTAATGAATATACTTTTCTAGTACTTCAGGCCTGTGGTTGTCAATTAAAATTCGGTTCACTATTGTGTGCTTAAGCGCAATTAAAAATTCATGTTCGTCCTTTACCTCTACAATAACAGGAATTTTTATATTTTGTTGATTGTGATAGGATAAACAATTGTCTAACGCTGCTTCAATACCTCCTGCTGCCTTAATATGATTGTCTTTAATTAAAATTTGATCGTCGAGGCCAAATCTGTGATTGACCCCACCCCCTATTACAACAGCCCACTTTTCGGGCAATCTAAAATTTGGCGTTGTTTTACGGGTATCATAAATATCGATGCCAACTGCTTGAGCCAATGTTACATACTGCTTGGTTAAAGTAGCTATGCCGCTCATGCGTTGCATGGAATTTAAGAGTAGTCTTTCAATTTGTAGTATACTTGAAAGTTTACCACTAATAACGCCTACACAAGCGGGCACATCTTCAATAATGTCGCCATCTTTACAACTAAAGTTTACCTCCAATTGCGGATCCAGATAATTGCAAATTTGAACAGCTAATGAAACACCTGCGATGGTGCATTTTTCTTTAACAAAACAATGCGCAACGCCACTTGTATCGTTATTAAAACTTGACTTTGTTGTAATATCTCCATCACCAATATCTTCGTTGAGCGCTTGCTCAATAAAAGAACGAATAGCTGCTGGGTTATGAAAATCTCTTTGTATCATCTATTTGTTTTGGTCAATGATTTTAATCGTTGCTTTTTCTAAACTTGATAAAACAGATGATAAAGCAAATGGTGTGCGCTGAAAATAAAATAACGTAATTAATTTTCTTTTGGGATCTACCATATATGCAGTATTAAATGCCCCACCCCAAAAATAACTGCCTTCCGATGCATTGTTAACTACCTGTCCTTTAGCGCTTGTTAATCCAACCCCTAATCCAAAAGTATTAAGTGATGGAAAGCCGCCAAAAATAAAGGTTTTAGCCCCCAATTGATTGGTGGTTAAAGAATCAATCATGCTTTTAGATAAAAGCTGTGAACCATTACCTAATGCACCTCCATCTAACAAACAAGTTAAAAACTTAGCATAATCATGGGTGGTAGAAGCGAGTCCGCCAATGGCCGAAAAATATTTACTGTTTTTTTGCAACGGATAATCTGCATTAAACAATGCTGGAGAAACCAATACTAAAGAAGTATCGGTATTTTTCGCGTATAATTTTACCAGCCTGTCTTGTTTATTTTTTGGCAAATAAAAATAAGTATCCTTCATGCCAAGTGGCTCAAAAATATTTTTGAATAGGTACGCATCAAGTCTAAGTCCCGAAATTTTTTCAATGAGTGCACCAATAACATTGGTACTTAACCCATAACTAAAGCGCTCACCAGGCTGATGCATAAGCGGCATTTGAGCAATTTGCGAGACCTCTTCCGCTAAAGTAGCGTATGAACCATTTAACGGCTTATCTAAATTGTATTTTTTATAGAGGTAAGCATATTTGGGATATTCATCTCCAGAACTAATACCCGACTGGTGTGTTAGCAAATCCCTAATTGATACAGATCTTACTCTGTCAACTAATTGCAAACTATCACCTGTGCCGCTTATTACTTTTTGATTTGAAAACGCAGGAAAATATTTTTCAATGGGATCGTCTAAGCCAACAGCTCCTTTTTCTACGAGTTGTAAAAAAGCAACAGATACAACCGCCTTTGTTTGAGAAGCAATTCTAAAAATGCTTTGGTTAGACATGGGGGTTTTTTGCTCCAAATTAGAATAGCCAAATGCCTTATCATACAATACCTTACCGTCCTTAATAACAAGACCTACAGCACCTGGGGTATTGTGTTTGTTTATTTGTATGTTGATGATGGAATCTAATGCACCAAAATTTTGTGCGGGGAGCCCTATGGAGAAAGAAACTGCACAAAAAACAAGCAGGTATTTAACAACATTCATTTTTAATCGTTTGGCGAAAGTACAAATTATATTAAAAATGAAATATTATATTTTATGAGTGGAAATTCTATATTTATTTACTTATAATAGCCGCGTCTCTTAAATAGTAGGCTAGCTCTCCTGCAATTTCTTCATGCTCCTCCAAAGAAGGGTGTCCGTCACAACCCGCATGATACTGTTTTTTAAAAAAATAAGATGATACATTATTATCGCCACCCGCTTTAGTAATTGCAACAACCGATTGAATGGTTTTGACCATAAAAGACTTGAGTGAAGCGTCTGCCATAGGACTAGAAAGACAAATAAAATTAGCTACCGGATATCTAGTGCGCAAATCTTTTAAAAAACGAACATAATTACTTACAAAAAGAGCCGAATCTTGAACACCATCATTTTGACCCAAACAAATAGTTACGATTGATGGCTGATAGCTTGCAAAATTCCATAAAATTTTATTTTCACTCATATTTACTTTATCAAAAACAGTTGGCATGGTCACAGGCAAATTGCAACAACTATGCATAAGGCCTATACCTGAAACAGAAGACAAATGTACTTGGGCATTTAATTTTCGACCAAGTATCATACCATAACTCATATATGCGTTATGCTGATCATACCAACTCCCTTTACCACATGGCACTATAGACTGATCACTACCTGTTCCACAAGTAATTGAATTACCAATACATTCAATAGTAGTAACATGAGTATGCTTAGCCTCCCTCAGATTTTTACTTAGCAGTCCTACAAAAACTAAGCCACCAATATTTGCCTCTGTATTTTTACAAACCAGGAGTGTATGCCAACCTTTTTTTGAAGTACTTACCGCCCAAATGGTATCTCGTGCTTTAGATAATTTTAACCGAACTGGCTTGTTATCCAACACCACTTCGATATAATTATGATTAGATCCCCACTTAATTTCATCTTCTAAAATAATACCACAAGAATCCCCTCTAAAAACACAATCAATAGTAACACCTGGTTGCCAAAATGAAGGACGCAATGGATTGGAAAAATCAATCCGACCCATATAATTGATGGCCTTGTGGGTAGGCAAAAAATGCCGGTAACCTTGCTGTTGTGAAAAAGCATTTTGCACAACTAGCAAAATATACAACACAATAAATAGGTGCTTTTTATGCATATAGGCAGCATTAAAATTAGTTATTGTAACAATTGGTCAATGCGGTTAGCTACTTCTATACAGGCTCTACTGTTGTGGTAAGGGCATTTCCAAAAACCTGCCTTTTCTTTACGAAGCAAATTTCCTGATGCATCATAACCCCAGTACCACTCGCCAAATCTAGCATCTTTAAATTGGTTTTGAATAACAGCCCAACTCGTTAACGAATGTTGGAGATAAAAAGTAGTACCACTATTTTCAAACGCATTTAAAAAGCCCACCATCGCCTCCGCTTGAGGCCACCAGTCGATGCCTTTATCCAAAACTTTGGTATGGGTATGGTAGTCATTATAAACAGCGCCCTCGGGAGATAAATTCGCTGCAACTTCTGAAGCCATGGCCTGCGCAAATTTTATAAATTTTTCTATGCTCAATGTATCTTTTATAATAACAGCTGCCTCTTGCAAAAGCCAAGCGGCTTCAATATCATGTCCATAAGAAACCAAATCGTTAGTGCTGGTCCAGTCGTTTTGAAAAAATAATTTTTGCTGAAATGTTATTGGATCAATAATATGCTGTTCAAAAATATCAAGTAATTGTGTAACTGATTGCTTAACATCCTGTGTAGGCAATACAGTATACAGCTTTGCATACGCCTCAATCACATGCAAATGAGTATTCATAGATTTAATCGCATTTTGATCTTTATCACTTAAGCGAACGTCTTCGATAACAGAAAAATCATTTCCTAAACACTCTATATAGCCTCCATGCACTGGATCATAAAAATACTTTTCTAAACAACTATATAGTTCGGCTGCTTTATCAAGTGCAGCCTGGTCTTTAGTAACTTCATAATAAGCCGATAAGCCATACATTGAAAAAGCAATTCCATATGCTTGCTTTTTTGTAGAAGCAGGTGTACCATTTGGGTGCACAGACCAAAACATACCACCATACTGGTTATCATAAAACTGAGTAATGAGTTGCTCATATGCTGTATGCGCAAAACTTAAATAAATTTTATTATGGGTGTGGTTGTAGGCCGCAGAGAATGACCATAATAGCCTGCTTTGAAGCACTAATCCAATGGGGGCATTTGCGTCTGGAATGTTAGCATTACTTATTTCACCATAAAAAAAACCGGTTTCTTTATTGAGCATATGCTCCATCCACCAATCTAAAATAGAAGATAATTCTACTTCAACTTCTGATTTATAACTAAGCAGTGAATGTTTTATTGTGGCATCCATACGGGTACAAAAAACTAATTATGAATTGCCTCTAATAATTTGCATCACCCTACTAACTGCATTTGCAGAAGTATAACCATCCGCTGGCGTATTTTTTACATAATCAACCAACTGCTCAATGGTAGTAGTAGCCACATGCATCCGCGTATCTGAAGATGCATAATAAATAGCAACAGAGCCATCTTCACGGTTTATCCAACCATTTGAAAACAATACATTAGAAACATCCCCCACACGCTCCTCACCTTCTGGCGCCATAAAATATCCGGCAGGTTTGTAAATTATTTTTCCTATTTCTTGTACATCTGTCATAAATAAATACAATACATACCTTAAGCCGCTAGCTGTATTTCTTACACCATGTGCAAGATGCAACCATCCATCTGCCGTATAAATTGGCGCAGGACCTAAGCCGTTTTTAGACTCATTGATCGTATGGTACACACGTTTATCAATAAGCGTTTCCTCTTCTATTACGGCATGCCCAATATCCTTTGTATAACCAATGGCAATACCCCCACCAGAACCTGCTTCAATAAAACCATCTTGTGGTCTTGTATACAGCGCGTACATACCATTAACAAATGTTGGATGTAATACCACATTACGCTGTTGATTAGATCTAGTTATTAAATCGGGTAAGCGCTCCCAAGTTTTTAAATCTTTTGTTCTAGCAATACCACACTGTGCAACTGCAGACGACTGATCTGCGTCAGGCACTCCTTTTTGTCTGCGCTCGGTACAAAACAAACCATAAATCCATCCATCTTCGTGTTGCACTAAACGCATATCATATACATTGGTATCAGGCTCACTTGTTTCAGGTAACAATATAGGCGTATCCCAAAAAGTAAACCCATCTATGCCATTTGCACTCTCTGCAATAGCAAAAAAAGATTTTCTATCATACCCTTCAACGCGTGCAGCCAATATGTATTTGCCATTCCAAAACATAGCTCCGGCATTAAATACCGCATTGATACCAAAACGCTCCATTAAAAATGGGTTGGCATTGGGGTTGCAATCATAACGCCATTCTATTGGAACATGCGCTGCTGTTAACACAGGATGCTTATACCTAGTTACCAATCCATTATAAACCAATGCCTCATTTTTTGTAGCAAGTAACGCCGCATGACTGCTTCGTATTTGCTGTAACCGCTCATTAAATTGCTTGCTCATGCTATATTAATTTCTAATCTTCTAATTTATTCCACCAAGTTCTTTTTAAAATAACCACTGTAACAGCCAAAACAGCCACCGTAATAATAAGTGGAGTTTTTAACCACAATACAATGTATATAGGTAGTAATGTTAAACAGGTTTGGGCAATCATACCTACCACCACATTAAACATATCTAACGTAAATCTTTTATTAGGTTCAAAAGTTGGATCAGCCTCAATAACCAACGCATGAATAGGTTTCCAAAAGCCCCAAGGCTTTACCGTTTTGTAAAAGGTGATGAGCGTTTCGTTGTTTGTTGGAGCTGCCGTATAAGTTCCCACAAGGCAACCGATAATTGATAATAAGAAAATAATAGGCCACACATTTAGAAACAACCCATCGTAGAGCTTTAAAAATACGAGTGCCGAAATAATACCCGTTGCCATACCCATCACAAATCCATTGGCATTAAAACGCCACCAATACCATTTAAATAAATTAGCAGCGATATATCCACCATAAAGTCCTCCCACGATCCATTGTAAAATACTATTTACATCTTTTGCAAAAAATCCAAGAACAATACCTAGCACAACCACTAATACACCTACTAAATAATTGGTAGTAGCTATTTTTTTATTGGTCGCATCAGGGTTAATGTATTTTAAATAAATATCATTGATAATATAGGCCTGTGCTGCATTCAAAGTGCCTGAAAACGTACCCATAAATGCACCCAGCAATCCCGTTAATGTAATACCTAAAATTCCAACTGGTAAAAAAGCATAAATGGTTGCCGGTAATATTTTTTCAAAATCGGGACCATCTACAGATGTTATATTTAAGTCTTTATAGTATAAAAGAGCCAATACCGTAATACCAATAATCATTGAATAACGTATGGGCAGTAAAATAATAGAAACAAAGCCGGTCATTTTACTGGCTTCCTTTGGTGACTTGGTAGATAAAATCTTTTGCATGTCATAATTAGGCGCTGGACCAGCTAAACTTGCAAAAATCCCTTTAAAAAGCATCATCATAAAAAAGGCGCCAAACAAACTATAGCCATCAGATTTAATTTTATCATTTACCGCACTATTAATACTTGTCCAATCTAAATTTAAATTCCAATTAAAAGATGGTGTTAACCAACCTTCCGGAATAGCAAGCGCATTATTTCCACTGTGCAAATGTGTCATCGCAATAACAGCAATCGCAATACAGGCAACGGTCATAATTAAATACTTAATTAAATCACCTAGCACAATACTATGCATGCCACCTAAAATAGAATAGAACATAGCAAATAAAGTAAACACGATGCCATAAAAATGCGCAACATAAGCAGCAGGAACATCAAAAGGCACATAAGCAGCAATTGAATCCCATGGTATAAATATTTCAACAAATTTTCCTAGTCCTATAAATCCATAGGCTAAAAATCCAAGACATCCGATAAGTGCAAAAACCACCACCACGGTATGTGATCCTTTAACGCCTTTACCAGTTGTGCCAAACCTAGTGGCAAGCCATTCTGCACCTGTATTTGCATTAGACCTTCTAAGCCATTTAGATAAAAACATCATCATAAATACCTGGTTAAAAACAGGCCACAACCAAGGAATCCAAACACTTTTTAAACCATAAACAAAACAAAGCGTTACCATCCACATGGTACCACTAATATCAAACATATCACTAGCATCACTTAAGCCCAACAAATACCAAGGCAGCTTTTTACCAGCCATTAAATAACTTTCTTTACTTTCCTTGGCCTTTTTACGCATGTAAAATCCAATAAAAATCATGGTAGCTAAATACGCTACAATGATGGCAATATCTATGGCATGTAATTTCATATCCTAATTATTGATAGATATTTTTAGTGGCTAATTTTTTTTCAAATAGCATTTTTGGATAGGTAAAAAGAAGTTTAAAATCGGCTTCAGATACCTGTCCAGGATAAGGAGCATAATAATGCATTTTTTGGGTAGACTTCATAAAACCCGCGTTGCGCCATACTAGTACATGTGATACAGGATACTTTTGTAACAAAGGATACAAAGTAGCTGTCCACCACTGGGGGTCGGGTATAGCTTCATAACCGGTTTCTGCAATAGCAGCAATTTTATTTTGATCTGCCGCTATTTTAGTTAAAATATCCAATTGCTTGTTCATGACTTGCAAAAAACTAGCACGCCCTCCTAGGCCTTCGTACTGGTATCTATCAAAACTCAATATATCTATACGGTTTCCTCCAGGATAACGCTGTAAAAACGATTGGGTATCATCAAAGTCTGCGGTATTGTAAACATAGATCAGGTGATGAATATTTTTTGTTTTGATCAAATAATCTTGTGTAAAATTCCATAATTTAATAAACTGCTCTGGCGTGCAATTGTTTTTTCCCCACCAAAACCAAGTGCCCGTTAACTCATGAAAAGGCCTAAACAAAACAGGAATAAAATTTCCATCGGTTGTTTTGAACGACTGTAAAAAAGCAGCCATCCTATCTAACCAAAGTATATATTTCTGGTGCTGTGCACCACCTGGTAAAATAGATGCAACGGTTTCATGGGTTGTATCCCAGGCATTTTTTCCAGTTAAGGGATTACCTACATGCCAACTTATTGTACTCACACCACCCCTTGCATATGCATCCTGAATATTAGATCTTATATCTTTAAAAGGAACACCATCAATATTTTTTGACATGCCTAATTCGATGTTTGCAATATCAAACCCATACAAGCCAGGATAATCATTAACAACATCATGAATATCGCTTTTGCCGGCTACCCTTCGCCAACCAACCCCATAAGCCATAGCATCTTGGTGCCCAAAAATTGTATAGTTATCTTTTAATTGGTAAAGATGACTATACAGCTTTTGCGTTAAAGGGGTAGCAAAAGGGTCTGCACATGTTTGCGCCTGCAAAAAATGAATGCTCAATACAAACAATAAAGACAAACCATTCCGGTATAAATAAAGCATTGGACTTTTAGTTAAAAGAGTCCAATATCGTCAAAAAATACTTCAAAAATCTTTCCGCTATATTCTTTTAATTCAATTGAAGAAATAGTTGCTGGATTACCGAGACTAGACAATGGCACTTCGAACTGCGTCCACACACCTAATGTAGTCGGAAGCGTTAAAGTAAAAGTTGCTACTGAACTACCATTTAATATAACCCTAATTTTAAATCCTCCAGAATTCGTACTTCCAAATACAGAAAATTTAACTGTGGTTAATCCACTAGTGCTTATAGCTGGTGATGCTTTTGTTAATCTAAATCCACCAAAACCAGACGTGTAATTGGTTTTTATTGAATTGGTACCACGAAGAACGTTGGCAGTGTTAGTGAGTGTTGCTGTAGTACTATAAGACGTATTAGACCAACCGGTAGTAAGCGCATCAGCAAAAATCACATAGCCTAAGCCATATGAAATTGCCGCTTTGGTAGTACCAGAAGGCGTAGTTACAAAAAAGTATCCTCCAGTAACTGTTGAAGGAATAGTAACCTTTATTTGCGTTTTTGAACTTGAAACAATGGCTAAATCGGTGGTATTTAGCTTAACATTTGTTACCCCTAAAAAATAATCTCCAGTAAGCGTAACTTCTGTTCCGGTTCCACCAGCACCTGGCGTAAAGGAAGTGATAACTGGCGCAGGTTGTAAAATTTTGAAATTATAAATAACCGTACCATATTTAGTGGTTACCTTAATTGGATTGTTAACAGGGTCTGGTAAATTAGACGGTATTTTAACAGTTACGGTTGTGTCGTCTGCACTAAATAAAGAATCAGGCGCAGCAACAGTACTAAATTCTACTTTAGATGTTGTACCGAGGTTTTTACCTTTTATTATGATCCAGTCACCATATTTGACTGAAGAAAGTGCCAAGGCCCTGTTGTTTAAATCCGTTACAGCATTAATGGAAGGCGGCAAAGCACTTGGCTTTGTAGAATAGTCTACATAATTTTCTTTTTTACAAGAAAAAAGTACGAACATCATACATACTAAAAGACTTCCTACTGAAAGGCGCTTAGTGATTTGATTAAAAATATTTGTATACATAAATTTATTTTTAAAGATTTTACCAGCCTGGATTATTGGCAGGTATTAATGTGTTTGAATTAAGTTCACTTTGAGGAATTGGCAATAATAAATTACGTGTGTTTCTCACTTTTGTAATATTATTTTGACCGATACCTATTTTATTCATTACTTGTAAATAAATACCCCAGCGCATTAAATCATATCTTCTAATACCCTCAAAAACAAACTCTCTAGCTCTTTCGGCAAGCACAAAACTTCTAAATTCATCCCTTGTCAAATTAGCAGGTGCAGTTTGTGCTTTAGCTCTAGTTCGTACCGCATTTAATGCAGTATATGACTGACCTGTAGGACCATTATTAATTTCATTATCTGCTTCAGCTACAATCAAATGCATTTCTGAAAAACGAATCATAGAAAAATGGGCATCACTTCTAGAAACAGTAGGATCAGCAACATCACTATATTTAATGGTGTAAGCGCGATCATCAGTGGTTCCATTATTTGCCCAAGTAGCACCATTTACAACCCTATAATTATAAGACTGCCAAGACGGGTAGAAATATTTTGTTTTAGCAGCATTGTTCATTTCATAATTATGCACAACACCATTTAAAACACGTGTATCCGTGGTGTCATAATCTCTGTAATGATTATTGGTAAACCACATAGCACCTCTCCCAAAAGTAGAAAAAGCAGACATGTAATTATGTAACTCATTTACAAAAATAGAACCGCCTAATGCTTGCAACTGCCACATATGTTCGGTTTTATTTCTACCAGCCTTATTCCATAAATCGGTCCAATTGGTATACAACGAATATTCGTTGCTGGCAATAACTTCAAGTGCTTTCTCTCTAGCTAAGGTATAATAATCCTTTGATGAAATATTTTCAAGTCCAGCTACTACTGTTTTAGCATAAGTGTACATGCCATTATCTGCAGCACCTCTTACACTAACATTTCCAGTGGCAGCTCCTGAAGCCATTGTCATATATGTTTTTGCTAAAAAACCTTTAGCAACCGAACGGTTCACCCTTCCAACCTCACCAGCTTTTGGATCTTTTGCAGGCAACAAATTAGTTTCTGCGCTTTTAAAATCAGCAATAATTTGCTTATAAACATCAGCAACCGAAGATCTAGCTATACTTGCTGTAGGATCTAAGGATAATGATTTTGTGCGAATAGGCACACCACCATACAATTGTACCAATTGAAAATAGGCCCAGCCTCTAAAAAAATACGCCTCGCCTAAAATTCTACTTTTTACTGTTGCGTCTATATTTGAATTGATTGCTGCTACATTCTCTAAAACTGTATTAGCTCTAGCAATAACAGAATAACAACCAACCCATGGGCCATCTACGCCCCAATAACCCTGTGGATTTCCGGCTCCAGATGTACCTAAAAACCAATCTGCTCCTGATACATGATCATCATCAAGCATGATTAAATTCCACATAGGCTGCAAATACAAATCATACGTGTATAGTGCGCCATACACTGCATTGATTGCTGCTTTAGCATCTGCTTCGTTTTTATAAAAATTTTCTGGAGATAAAAAAGACAATGGCTTTTCTTCCAATACCTTCTGACAAGAGAAGGCCGAAAACAATAATACTGGTAATATGATTTTCCAGCTATTTGATTTAAATATTTTCATATAATTAGTTTTAGAAAAAATTAAAAGTTGCATTTAATTACAAAATTGTAAGTTCTTGAATTAGGAAAACCACCTAAGTCTACACCAAACAATGCAGGATTATCTCCATAACTATTTATTTCAGGATCAAATCCAGTATACTTTGTAAAAGTGTACAGGTTGTTTACGCCCAAAGAAACTTTAATTGCATTAATACCTTTAACTAATTTAGCAGGCAATGTGTAACCAAGATTGATATTCTTAATACGAACAAAGCTTCCGTCCTCAATAAATCTTCTAGTAAATGGCAACGTCCTCCAGAACTGTCTAATAGGCTTAGGCGCTAATGCATTAGAATTATCAGCTCCTTCTTTCCAAGCACCATTAAACATATCCAAAGTCACATTTTTTGAAGTACCAATATTAGCATTCCAAACACTATTCATATTTACAATGTCATTACCCTGCACTCCATTAATAAATACACTTAAATCAAAACTCTTGTACTTAAAGTTATTTGTTAAGCCAAATGTATAATCTGGATTTACATCTCCAATAACCACACGGTCTGTAACAGAAATAGAAGTAGGATCATTGTCAAAGTTTCTATACTTTACTTCGCCAATCATACGTCTAATGATATTAAACGGCTGTCCATTAAACACAGGAGAATTTCTAACTTCAGCTTCATTGTCAAAGTAACCATCTTCTACATAGCCATATAACGTGCCAATTGGCAAACCGGCACGTTGAATAAATGGCGCATCTCGTGTAGAAATATTACTTGCAAATTGCTCCTTAACATCTCCACCTAATGAAATGATTTTATTTCTATTAAATGAAATGTTGAAATTTGTTTTCCATTGAAAATCTTTCTTATTAACTACTGTTGCATCCATAGCAATTTCCAAACCCTTATTTTCAACTGATCCTGAATTTCTCAACTGACGCTGAAAACCAGTAGAAGCAGGCGTAGTAATATATTGCAACAGGTCATTGGTTCGCTTTAAATAAACATCAACATGCGCATTAATTCGTCCATTAAACAAACCTAAATCTAATCCCGCATTATACGCATTGGTAGTTTCCCATTTAAGTTGAGCATTTGCTGGACCAGCATATACGTCATCAGCTAGGCCCGTTTGTACAACTCCATTGAAAGTGTAATTGTAAATTGCAAGTTTTGATAAAGAGGCATAAGAACCAATACCCTGATTACCCGTTTGCCCATAACTTGCTCTTAATGTTAACTCACTAATTGCATCGATTTTATTGATAAATGATTCTTTATGTAATTTCCAAGCGAGCCCTGCCGAAGAAAAGGCAGCCCACTTATTGTCTTTACCAAATTTACTTGATCCATCATTTCTATGTGAAACAGATAAAATATACTTATCAGCATAGGTATAATTTAAACGACCTAACACAGACACCAAATTAGATTGGTATTTGTTGGTTACAATTGGCAAAATTTGTTCTGCCGATTGTAGGTTTTCATTTTTCAACAAATCATTAGGAAAAGTTTTAGCCTCAGCTCTTTTTGAGTTACCCATGTTTTGCTCGAAAGTTGAAGCAGCAGTTGCAGTAAAACTATGGTTATCTATTTTCTTATTATAGGTTAAGATACTTTCAGAAACAATACTAGACCAATTGTTATCAGATTTTAAACCCCATCCTTTAGATGCAAAGCCCTCAAAAACAGTTCTAGGATAATATTGATCTCTTGTATTAGCACCATAATTAAAACCTATATTTTGTCTAAACTTTAGATTCTTATGTATGGTAGCTTCTAAAAAGCTAGAAGAAAAAATATTGGTAGCAGTTACTCGATTTAAAACATCATTTACATATATAGACGGATTGGTAATAAAATCATCACCCAAACCATCATATTCATCTAAAATACTAATTGTTGCAGGATATGTTAATGCAGAACGAACTACACCAGCGCTCGCGGCATCAGATTTATCTGTACCTGTTTTAACACCTCTTGTTGTAGAATTAGAGATAGAATTACTAGTGCCTATTCTAAAAGTTTTATTAATATTTCGATTTAAATTAAAACTAAGGTTGATTTTTTTATAGCCAGAAGTTTGAATAACCCCTTCCTGATCTACATATCCGAATGTGAAATTATGACTACCCGCATCAGAAGCTCCACTAACATTCAAAGTATAATTTTGTGTAAAGGCTTGTCTAAATATTCGATCCTGCCAATTGTTATTATCTCCCTCAAATGCAGAAGGATTGGGGAAAAGCAATGAATAGTTAGTCCCATCATATTTATTAGCATTCTGAAAAGACAAGTTTTGAAAATTAGCATACTCCATAGGATTTAACATGCGCATTTTTTTAGAAACCTCAGCCAATCCAGTTATTATATTGAGTTCAACTTTATCTTTTCCAATTTTACCTTTTCTTGTTGTAATTAATACAACACCATTGGCACCGCGCGAACCATAAATTGCGGTAGCAGATGCATCTTTCAAAACGTCTATAGATTCTATATCATTTGGATTTAAAAATGCAAGTGCATTTAGCGTTTGCTTTTCATCACCACCTAAAGATTCTGGTGTTGTACCACTACTGCTATTATTAAAAGGCACACCATCAATAACATACAATGGCTCTGTACCACCTAGAAACGAATTGGATCCACGAATTCTGATACTAAGCCCTGCTCCAGGTGCTCCATCATTTTGCGTAACATTTACACCCGCTAATTTACCTTGCATGGCTTGCAAAATATTTCCAGGATTATCACGCATGATATCTTCACGATTTAAACGCTGGGCAGATCCGGTTAAGTCAGATTTTTTAACGGTACCATACCCAATAACCACCACATCGGCAAGCGCAGAAGCAGTAGATTTGAGGGAAACAGTTACTGACGTTTTATTGGCAACATTCACTTCCGATGTTTCCATACCAACAAATGTTACCACAAGCATTTTGGAACCCGCAGGGATGTCAATTGAAAAATTACCTTTGTCGTTGGTTAACGCAACCACTTTTGTGTTTTTTGCAGTAATGGTTGCACCATTGATTGGCATACCCACTTCATCCAAAACTTTACCGGTAATTTTCTTTGTTTGAGCCTGTCCTTCGATGGTCAGTATGGCAAAAAACAAAAGAAAGAAAATGAACGTTTTTTTCATATAGCAATGATTTTATCAAATGTAAATAGTTGTTGATATAAATAATGGTACTATTTTATCCCTTTATTGTATTTTATTAGTCAATAACAGCTATTTTGCATGACAATGTTGTTATTATTGACATGATATTATTTTATCAGATTTATGAAAAATAACCTTTTAAAAGAAATTACACCCCTCACCAATAGTGACTGTTTTACCATATTTTCTAGAACAAAAACCGAATTTGATTTTCCCCTTCACTACCATGAAGAGTTTGAGATCAACCTAATTATCAATGCAAAGGGCGCCAAAAGGATCATTGGCGACCATATGGGCGAGATTGACAATGTAGAACTCGTACTTGTTGGGTCCAACCTACCACACTGCTGGATAACCCACAATTGTAAAAACAAGACAATATCAGAAATAACCATTCAGTTTCACAAAGACTTAATTGATGAGAAATTCTTACGTCGAAATCAACTTTTTTTTATCAAGGAAATGTTTGAAAAAGCAAGACAAGGAATTCTTTTTTCAAATTTTACCACGAACCTTGTTCATCAAAGAATTGTCGAATTAGCAAATAAACAAGGTTTTCTCTCCGTATTAGAACTCATGTCTGTACTTCATGTATTATCTACTTCAAATGACATGCAACTCTTATCTGGAGCGACTTTTAGTAATATCAATCAATCCTATAATAGCAGACGGGTAGAAAAAGTGATTGATTATTTAAACCAACATTTTGATAAACCCATTAGTCTAGCAAACGTTGCCAATTTAGCCAATATGACGGAGGTTTCCTTTAGCAGATTTTTTAAACAACATACGGGAATAAGCTTTATGGATAACTTGCTTGAAATTAGACTCGGACATGCTTCAAGACTATTAATTGACACACATTTACCAATTAGTCAGATAGCATTTAATTGTGGTTTCAATAATATTTCTAACTTCAACCGAATATTTAAAAAGAAAAAAGGCTCTACACCCAAAGAATTCAGAGAAGATTACGCCAACATTAACCGTGTATTTATTTAAAATAAAATGTATGAAACTATTAATTAGATGTTTAGTTTTTCTAACGCTCATAACAATATCTGGTACAGCCATTAGTCAACCTTTTATCAATGAAATAAAAGCTTTCAGAAAAGCTGACTCTATCAAGGCGCCAGCTAAAGACGCCATTTTATTGATTGGAAGTTCTAGCTTTACCAACTGGAAAGACGTGTCTTCATATTTTCCAGGCAAAACCATTATAAACAGGGGGTTTGGAGGCTCATCACTACCACATATAATCATGTACGCCGAAGATGTTATTTTCAAATACAACCCTAAACAAATACTAATTTACTGCGGAGAAAATGATTTAACCGGTGGCCCGTCAATTACAGCAGACACTGTTTTTGAACGCTTAAAAACACTATACACCCTTATAAGATCTCGGTATAAAAAAGTACCAATCGCCTACATTTCTATGAAGCCAAGCCCAAGTAGAGAAAAGTATTTAGAAACCATGCAAAAGGGAAATGAACTAATTAAATCATTTATGGAAAAGCAAAAAAAAGCTGATTACATAGATGTTTACCACAGTATGTATGATGCAGACGGCAAAATATTGACCAACATATTTTTATCAGATAAGCTGCACATGAATGCAGCAGGCTATAAGATATGGCAGGGCATTATAGCACCCTATTTGGTAACAAATTAATAATTAGCAAGAAGCCCAAAATTTCATAAAAAAACATAGGTTTGTTTTGAACCTAATCGTATATGAAAAATAATTATATATTTTTATTTTGTTTGGTATTTGCAACGTTTTCTGCAACTGCACAACCTGTAAATTATTTATCTGTTCCTGGCTTTAAAGAACTATCCAAAATAGACCCAGCTGGGTATTCTGTGCTTCCTAGTGGCAGGTATGTAACCCCGGCAGAAAAAATGATTCGCATTACCCACGACCCTTTTGGACTAGCCATTTCGCCAGATCAAAAAGTAGCCATAACCATGCACGAAAATGCTATAACTATAATTGATATAGCTACGATGCAACAAAAAAGAATACCTGAATATTATAATAAAAAAGAAAGCCCATTAATCAAAGGATCTTTTATGGGTGTTTCATTTGATACACAAAAAAATCTTGTGTATTTAAGCGGTGGAGACGAAGGATCAGTCATTGTATACGACTATGTCAACTACAAGAAAGTAGATTCAATATATTTGGATGGTTTATTTAATGGAGTGCAATACCAAGGTAGCTTTACAAGTGATTTAATCTACAATGCTCCAAAAAATGAATTACTTATATTAGATAGAGGCAATTTTAGATTGGTACGCTATAGCCTCACACAGAAAAAAATAACAGCCTCGATACCCACTGGTAGACAGCCTTTTGGACTTGCCTTATCACCAGATAAAAAAACAGTTTTAGTGGCAAACGTTGGGATGTACGCTTATCCTTTAGTGGAAGGAACAACCAAAGAAAATATAAAAACACAATATATTAATTGGCATCCTTACGGCAATAACACCAAGGAATCGATAGAAGGAACCGAAATTGATGGTAAAAAAATTCCTGGACTGGGCAGCCCAAATGCACCAGAAGCGATGAGCGTATATTGTATAGATTTAGCAACCAATAAAGTTGCCGCTAGATTAAAAACAGGCATGCTACTAGGTGAACTTGTTGAAGACGCAGAGGTAATTGGTGGCGCTAGCCCCAACTCAATTGTAGTAAGCAGCAAGTATGCTTATGTTACAAACGCTACCAATGATAATATAGCAGTAATTGATTACAAAAAGGGACGTATTGTAAAGCACATACCTATTAAGGCTGATCAGCGCATTGATAAATTAAGAGGATTACTTCCTTTTGGTATTGATATTTCTAAAGACGAAAAACACTTGTACGTAGCGCTACTTGGATTTAATGCGGTTGCAAAAATTGAGTTAGCTACCGATAAAACAGTAGGACTTATCCCAACAGGCTGGGGCACAACAAGGGTAAAGCTTTCAAGCAATGATTCAACCATTTTTGTAACCTCATGCAGAGGTTTAGGTGCGGGCCCAAATGGCGGTAAAAATTTTAAAATTCCAGTGCAAGGAACTTATGTTGGAGATATACAATTAGGTACTTTTCAAAAAATCGCAAACCCTAACACCGAAAAATTACAAGCATACACCAAGCAAGTAATTGAAAATACATTTATTACAAAAACACAAATAGATAGCCTGCCTCTTCCTGTATTACCAGGAAGCAAAACAAGTCCTATCAAGCACATTGTATTTATCACCAAAGAAAACAGAACATTTGACGAAATATTTGGCCAAATGAATACAGTAAGAGGAGATAATAGCCTTGCTAGATTTGGACTAGACGTAAGTGTATACGGCCAAAAGAATGTTGTAAAAAATGTAAACGTTTCGCCCAATCATATAAAAATTGCAAAACAGTTTTCGTTAAGTGATAATTTTTATTGTGACAGCGATGCGTCTATCCATGGGCACCACTGGATGATGGGCGTTATCCCTAACGAATGGGTGGAAGCCAATTCAAGTACCGATAAAAAGGCCGACTATTTTTCTACAGCCCCAGGCAGACGTTTTCCTGGCTCTACAGGAAGTATGGACCCAGAGGATTATTCAGAAATTGGTGGCTTATGGGAAGCCTTAGATAGAAAAAAAATTAGTTACTATAATTTCGGGCAGGCCAATGAAACAGCGCATGTTAGAGAAGATTGGAATGACACGGCAACAGGTGCTGCGCACATTGTAATGGTTCCTATGCAAAAAGGTGTTTGGGAAAAAACTTCACATAATTTTGCAGGTTATAATACCAACATTCCTGACCAATTCAGGGCTAAGCAATTTGAAGAAGAATTTACTAAAAAATGGCTCAACGGAAAAGACAGTTTACCGCAGTTGATTACCATGATGCTTCCTAACGACCATACGGCAGGACCAAGACCAGAGGACGGTTACCCTTTTAGTGCTTCTTATGTGGCAGACAATGATTTAGCACTTGGTAGAACCCTTCATTTTTTAAGCAGGACCCCCTATTGGAAAGATATGCTGGTGATTGTTACAGAAGATGACCCACAGGGCGGTGTAGATCATATAGATGCGCACAGAAGCGTGTTATTAATGGCAGGTCCTTATGTAAAAAAGAATTACATATCACAAACGCATGCTAACTTTGGCTCTATTTTAAAAGTTGTATATAACATATTGGGGGTACCTTATGTAAACCAATACGATATAACAGCAACATTGTTAACAGACTTTTTTACCAATACCCCAGACTTTACACCGTACAATTTTGAATTTCCTAGCCAAGAAGTTTTTGATTGGGATAAAGCCATGAAAAAATACAACCAAACAATTGATTGGCGCAAAATAAAGCAAGGGCCTAAAATGGATAATGAATATGAGCAAAGAAAAGAGCATTATAAAACATCCGGCACCATCATTCAAAAATAAAATAGACGTTGGTATTTCTGGGATTAAGATAACTGCCTTGGTTTTATCGATGTTTCTATTTTGTGTTATGCCAGCGGCTGCCCAAGATAGAGATACTCTTTATAATCAGCTAGACTCGATAGTTGTAACAAGTAGAAATATTAAAACAAGTGAGGCAAAAAGCCCGTACGTAATTAGTTCTATTCATCAAAACCAAATAAGAGAAACCAACGCAAGAACAACACCTGAAGCTTTACAGGGAGTTGCAGGCGTTTTTTTACAAAAAACAAACCATGGGGGTGGCTCTGCATTTATTAGAGGGCTTACGGGCAATCAAACGCTTTTAGTAATAGATGGCATTAGATTAAACAATGCAACCTACCGGTATGGCCCCAATCAGTACCTGAACACCATTGATATGTTTACGCTTGAAAAAGTAGACGTATTAAAAGGCATTGGCGCTATTGAATACGGTTCCGATGCAATCGGCGGCGTCATACATCTTACAACCAAAGAGGCAAATACGACAGGTGTAAATAGCTTTAAGCTGAGCAATACCAGCAAGTTTTTGTCTTCCCAAATGGAAAAGACAAATAGAACAGAGATGAGTTATGCGACCAATAAATGGACCATTTTAGGAGGATTAAGTATCAAAAGATTTGGAGATATTGTTGGCGGAGATGGCGTAGGCAATCAAGCACCCACTGGCTACAGAGAAAAAAACTATGATATAAAAGCAAAAGTAAAAATAAGTGACAACCAAGAAATTACGTTTTCAACCCAAAATACAATTCAACGGGATATTCCTATTTACCATAAAATAGTTTTAGAGAATTTTAAAATAAATCAAGTTGACAAACAGGTACACAATTTAAATTACCTAAAATATAAGTTTGCTAGCAATCAAAAAATAGTTTCAGAAGTACTAGTAACTATTTCTCAGCAACGCTCCATCGAAAACCGTTCCAATCAAAAAAATAACGCTACCCTTTTAAGAAAAGAAAGAGATACCATACATTCTACCGGCATAACCGCCGAAATAATAGTAAAGCCTACAAAAAACTGGACAAGTAACACGGGCGTAGACATCTATTCGGACCTAGTTAATAGCAATACCACCGAAACAAACACGAGCGCTAACACTCAAATACAAAAAAGAGGCCTATACCCCACCGGATCTATTTATAACAACAATTCTTTGTTTAATATCCACTATTTAAACCTTGGCAAACTTAGTGTCATTGCAGGCATTCGCTATAATTTTTTAGATATTCGTATAAATGATACGACCCTTGGAAATGTTACATTAAAACCATCTGCACTCGTTACCAATTTCGGTATCAATTACCAACTAAATAAAAATAATTTCATTTTTGGCTCTATCTCAACAGGATATAGGGCTCCAAACATAGACGACTTAGGCACGCTTGGCATTGTAGATTTCAGATATGAAATTCCGAGCTACAACCTAAAGCCAGAAAAATCAAAAAATATTGAAATAGGCTACAAATACAATTCTGTAAAAACCAATTTCACTGTTTCGGTATTTCAAATGAATTTGAAAGATGTAATTGCTAGAATTATTGTAGATGGTCAAGTGATTAATGGATACAATGTTTATACCAAAAAAAATATAGAATCTTCTTATATCAAAGGGACAGAAATTTCAGTGTCGCATCAAATCAATAACCATTTTGCCTTCCAAACAAATGCGACGTATACCTATGGCCAAAATGTAACCAAAAATGAACCTATGCGAAGGATGCCACCATTTTTTGGTCAAAACAAATTAAGCTGGCATACTAAAAACAAAACCGTTGCTATTAGACACCAATTTGCCGGCAAACAAACCAGACTTGCAAAGGGAGATATAGATGATAATAGAATAGGTGCATTGGGTACCGCTCAATGGAATACCATTCAAATAGACGCGAGCATCAAATGGAAGCATGTAGAAATAAATGCTAGTGCCATAAATATACTCAACGAAAAATACAAAACACACGGTTCTGGTATATATGGAATGGGGCGCTCGTATGGATTATCTGTACATTGGAAATTATAAGCACACTCAAACTGTGCCATGGGAAGTGCTAAAAATAAAAGAGGCGTACGTTATCACGTACGCCTCTTTTATTTTAAAAAATTTGAACCTCGCTATAATTATTTAGCGATCCAAACCAAAGTATTAATATCATCTACGCCTTGTCTTGCAACTGCAGCATCTCTGTTCGCCTTATTTAAAGCTTGTTCTGATAAAGGATAAATAAATCTTACCGGAACGCGGTTATTATTTAAATTATCTGCACCTGGAACAATAACTGGTAAGCCAGTTCTGCGCCAGTCATACCAACCTTCTAAACCAGTAAAGAATAATGATACCCATTTTTGAAGGGCTATTTTACCTAATTTTTCTGTGCTTGTTCCTACATAAGCAACTGCTGGTTGCGTATAATATGTAGCTGGTGGTGTAACAGTAATACCATATGCCGCTGGAACCATTGCAGCATAATATGCAAAATTAGATTGAACTCCATTTAAATAATAGGTTTCTGTCGAAGTTGAAGAAGTAATCATTCCTTTTTCTGAAGCCTCAGCCAAAATAAATTGTAGTTCAGAATAATTCATTAAAATTCCTCTAGCAACATTCGGTAATGGTGCAGCTTGGTTGTTATCATTACAAACTAAACATGCGTAGCTATATCCCACTCTTGAAACACCTTGAGGACCACCATTAAAATTTAATGCGGCAACATCTCCAAGTCCATTAGGAACACCCTCGATTTTTGGACTACCAGCAGCAATTGATTTTTGAGAAGGTCTACCAAAAACTGATAATCTTGGATCATTGATAGCACTTAAACGATCGCTTAAAGTTTTACCAACACGAATTTCATCAAAAGATCCAACTCGACTACTATACAAAGGCCATTGATTAGCAGGAACATCAGCTAAATACTTAAGTTCTGCATTATCATCATTAGAAGTCATGATTGGATTTTGAGTAAGATTCCCAACTATCGCTTGCATATCTGCATTTACAGACTTCTTTTTAGATAAACGCATTAGTAAACGTAAACGTAAAGAGTTAGCTAATTTTTTCCACTTCACAACAGAACCTGCAAATAAAATATCTCCAGCAATTGCTTCATTGCTAGTTCCTAAAATCTCATTGGCCTTTTTTAAATCTGCTAATAAGCCAGTATAAATAGCTTCTTGTGTATCGTACTTAGGCAAATAAACACCGTTTGTTTTTGCCTTAATCGCTTCAGAATAAGGTATATCACCATATGCGTCGGTAGCTAGTGAAAACATCCAGCTTTTTAATATTAATGCAACGCCTAAATAATTTTGTTGAACAGGTGCATTGGCACTTGCTAAATCAATCATATTTTGAACGTTACGCATGTTACCATACACATTTGACCATATACCATTTTTTTCACCCCATAGGTAACGGTCTTCATTAACGAACTGGATTTTGGCAGTATACTGTACCAATAAGTTTCCGGTACCCCATGCTTGTGAAACCTGTTCGTTTAAAGCACTTTTTATCACACCAGATAATAGTAAATCCGGAGTAACCTGTGTTGGTACATTTTTGTTAGTATTGATTTCAGTGAAATCTTTAGTACAAGCATTTAAAACTATCAGTGAAAATGCTGTAAGAACGAAGTATATTCTTTTCATGATTGTAGATTGAAAGATTAAAATTTAAAACTAAGGTTTACACCAAAGCTTCTTGAAGAAGGAATTGACATATGTTCAATACCAGGTAGTGCTGTACCGCCAGAGAATGACATAACTTCAGGGTCAACATGCGGAACATCTGACCATACTGCTAAATTTCTGCCTACGATACTTAGTGTAGCTCCCTTAAATGGTGAATTCTTTAAGAATTTTGCTGGAAAATTGAAACCAACTTGTAGTTCTCTAAGTTTAGCAAAAGATGCATCGTACATAACGCCTTCAGCAATATTTCTACCTGCTGTAAAAGCTGTGTGCCACTCTCTCGCTGTTCTTTTAACATCGTTAGGCACGAACTGACCATTCACAAACATTACACCATTTCCAATAACACCATTTCCTGGCTTTGTTAAATCGTAACCATCTGCACGACCTTCTAAACTTTCAATAATGATACCACCTTCTCTTCCAACTGTTTGTGTATGAGAATATAATTTACCGCCCATTCTTACATCAAATAAGAAACTAACTTTAAAATTCTTATAATTGAAAGTGTTATTGATACCCGCTAACCAATCTGGATTGTAATTACCCATTTTGATTCTATCAGTTGTTCTAACTGGTCTACCATTACTAAATACCATTTGGCCAACAAATTTTCCTGATGCATCATAATGAGCACCAGCAGGGTTGGTATTTTGAACCCTTGCAAAACCAATACCATACATATCGCCCATTCTTTCACCTACTCTAGCTTCAATACTTACACTTCTGCTAGCCATTACTAGGTTTGTAAGACCATCAGAAAGTTCCATTACTTTACTTCTGTTGGTTGAGAAATTCAAATCTACATTCCATTTCAAACCATCATTTTTACCTACAATTGGAACCAAATTTAACATGGCTTCAAAACCATAGTTTTTGATTAGACCCGCATTGATAGATCTAGTGCTATAACCTGATGTTTGAGATAATGGAATATTGATGATTTGGTTTTTGGTATTACTTTGATAAAATGTTAAATCCAAACCAATACGGTTGTTTAACATCTTTACTTCTGTACCAATTTCAAACGAAGTACTAATTTCCGGCTTCAACGATAAATTAGCCAATCGATCTGTTTCACCATAAATTTGAGCTGTACCAAAAGCTGTGCTTGGGTTATACGCCTGTGTAAATGTGAATGGATCTGTATCGTTACCCACCTGAGCTAAACTACCTCTTACTTTTGCAAAATTTACAAATGATGGTAATTTAACCATATCACTAACCACTGCACTTAAGGCAGCAGAAGAATAAAAGAATGAATTTTTTTCATTACCTAAAGCTTTAAGTTCGGCTGGAAGTGTAAGTGCACTACTCCAATCGTTTCTTCCTGTTACTTCTAAAAATAAATAATTTTTATAGGAAAGTTGAGAAGCTCCGTATAAACTATTCACTCTTTTTTCAGTTAAGCTTTGAGATACATCAACAGGAACCCTGTTATTTGTTAATTTATAAATACCTGGAATATTTAATTGTCCTGCATTTATTTCGTTGAAATCACTCTTTTGCTTGGTTTGGTTACCACCTACTGAACCAGAAATTGTAAAATCATTAGATACCTTTTTGTTTGCAGATAATAAGAAATCACTATTTCTTTCTTCTGTTATAACCCTTGCTTCACGGTACTGTCCAAAAGGGAAACGTTGGGTACTAAATGATCTTTTATAAGATCTTAACTCTGAAGCATAATCTGTAGCAGTTCTCAACTGTAAATTTAACCAACTAGCTAATTCATATTTAAGTGTGATGTTACCAATAATACGGTCAATTTCTTGTCCATTGGTATTTTCATACATTGTTAAATAAGGATTATCATGGTAATTGTAATTCCAGCTAAACTGTCTTCTACCATCTAGTCCAGGCATATATAAACGCTTCATATCCGCTAAATTCACAGACCTTGGTAACCAACTAGTAAATAAATACATGATGTTTTCTGTACCATAGCTAATAGAAGGTCTATTACCACTATTATTTTTTATGTAAGAAACAAAAGCACGTGCCGAAAATTTATCTGTTAAATTATATCCGCCCGTAAATGATACTGTGTTTCTTTTTAAATCTGTATTTGGAACAATACCTGTTTGATCTAAATTGGTATAAGACAATCTAAAATCACCTTCCTTATTGCTACCTACAACAGCAACGTTGTTTGTCATGGTTCTTCCCGTTTCAAAGAAATTGGCAACACCATTAACATCAGGAAGCCATGGAGTAGCTGTAATTACACTTCCTGCTGGGGCGTTTAAATCACCACCTAAAAATGGAATTGTTTGGCCATTAAAAGTTCTTGGAGAATTAAACTGAGGATATGATTGACCAGCAAATGCAGGTCCCCATCCCTCATCGGTACCATCTGTTAATCCTGCACCACCACCATTAACAAATGCAAATGGTCCACCGTTACCATTTCCTTGTCCATATTTATTTTGAAATTCAGGTAATTTCAACGCATTTTCGATGGTGAAATTACTATTCACTTCAACACCAAGTCCTTTACTACTTTTACCTGATTTTGTTTTAATAACAATAACACCATTGGCAGCTCTTGAACCATATAGTGCAGATGCTGCAGCACCTTTTAATACGTTAATGCTTTCAATATCATCTGGATTAACAAAGCCGGCTCCGTTACCAAAGTCAACTTCCATATTACCACGTCCGTTAGCACCTACAATAGAGTTACTAATAGGTACACCATCGATAACATATAAAGGCTGATTTTTATTCAAATCTACAGATCTTTCACCTCTAATAGTTACCCTTGCAGAACCTCCGATGCCTGAATTACCACCAACAACGGTAACACCTGCAACCTTACCAGCCAATTGACTCGCAACGTTTGATTCTCTAGCAACGGTTAAGCTTTCACCTTTAATTTCCTGTGAAGCATATCCTAATTTTTTCTTTTCACGCTTAATACCAAGCGCTGTTACTACAACTTCATCAAGCTCTGAGCTAGATGGCTTAAGTCTGATATTCAATATTGAGTTACTAGCCAAAACAGAACTAGCAGTGTAACCAATAGAGGAAATCGTTAATTGATCGCCAACATTTGCTAAAATAGAAAATGCACCTTGAGCGTCAGATACAACACTCAATTTAGTTTTACCTACGGTGATAGTTGCGCCAATAATTGGATTACCATTAGCAGCATCGGTTACTTTTCCCTTAATACTACTTTGCGCTGAAACAGAAATTTGAAGAAGCAAAAAAGCAAACATGTAAAATGCCGCTTTTAAGAAATGACTTTTTTTTCTCATGATAGTTTGGTATTTGAAGCGCAAACTTATCGCTGGCATGTTACCAAATTGTGTTGTTAATGTTAACACAATATTTCATAAGTAAATATTTTTTATATGTCTAATAAGAGCATTTAAAACAAGGCATTGAATTGACCCGAATAACAATTACTTAACATTAAGTTAGTAATAAATTAACTTAGATAAAACGGAGCATTTAATGTAGAAAAATTCTAAAAATGAATGGGCATGAGTTTTGAATTCTTACCTAGCCTAAGCGCAGGTGTTGGCACTTTGATATAATTTAAGACGTGTGCAAGCGTTTGCCAGAAAGGCTTTTTAGGAAGCAAGCCCTTAAAATCGATATCTGGCGCCAAGTAAAATTCATACCCACCTTTACCCCAATCTGAAGTACCACCAGGCATATTAATGTAATAATTATTAAGCGTATGATCTACGCCAAGTCCAACAGAAATACCGAGCCATTTGGGCCATTTACCTGATGGCTTATACCGGTTAGGATTATAGGTGAGCCAAAATGTAGAATTCATATAGTCGTCCTGAAAATTACTTTCACGCTTAATAAAATCGTAGTAGTAATTATGCTTTCTATAATAACTATACTTGATATCGAGTGCTTTTAAAAATTTACTTTTAGACTGAAAGTATGGATAAAAACTTCCCAGAGAACCACTCATCCAGTCATACATACTAAAGCCCCATGTAGGCGAATAGCCATCTTTGATTTCAATAAAACCCTGTACCGCCGTGCCTAACAAACCACCCCACAATAGTGATTGCGCCTCGGTTTTACCTGACCATCTAATACCTCTTGCAAAAATATCACTCGTAATTCTGGCGCCATAAAAATGGCCTACTTTGTCTAAGCTCTTTGCATAAATAGCGTCTCTTCCAAAATCAAAAGCTTGCGCAATATTTGAACCGCCCCCATCAAAATGAAACGTTTTTTTAGAATCGGCCCACCAGGCGTTATTAATATAATGATAACTGCCATACAACGCTAAAAGTGAAGTTCCGTTGACAAATGCAAAACGTTTTACATTGAGCGTGTCAGCATTTTTAAAAAAAGGTGTTTTTGTAGAAGCTGCTATTATACTGTCCTTTATGTCTAGCATATTTGTTTCACCTGCCTTTGAAGCATTTGAAATAAATAAAAACAATGAGAGAAGAACAAAAGATAAACGCATATAATTTTGATTGGAACTCAAAGGTAAAGAAAGTTTTTTCGGATTGCCAATGCGAAGCATTGTCATCCCAGAAGTTCTCTTGGATCAAAGTCCCCGGATTGTCAACTCACTTCGTTCGTCTTAATCCTAACGAAATAGGATTGCTGTCGCTCCGCTCCAGCATCCCACAAAGTCTCTTGGATCAAAGTCTTTGAAACAAAAGTGAAACTTTTGTTTCTCTTTTATACTTTTCGTCTGTTTACGAAAGCAAGCTTTCGACACAGCCTTAAAGTATAAAAGACTTTGCAGAGAGGAAGGGATTCGAACCCTCGATACGTTGCCGTATACACGCTTTCCAAGCGTGCTCCTTCAACCACTCGGACACCTCTCTAAATATATGAATGAACCCCGTTTTTATTGGGAGGGCAAAAATAAAGGTTCGGCGCTCAGGAACCCAATATTTTTTGGGCATTGGCAGTAGTTACTTCCGCCACCTCTTGTAAGCTAACTTGCTTGACCTCAGCTAATTTTTCAGCGATATAGAGCAGATAGCCAGATTCGTTGCGTTTGCCTCTAAAAGGCACGGGCGTTAAATAAGGTGCATCAGTTTCGAGCACCAAATGTGAAAGCGAGATATTTTCGAGGGCCTCTGGTAGCCCAGCATTCTTATACGTTATAACGCCTCCTATGCCTAAATAAAACCCTAGGTCTACAATTTGTTTAGCAGACTCAACGGATCCACTAAAACAATGAAAAATTCCACGGAGCCCTCTTTTTGCAAAAGGCTTTACCATTTCAATGGTTTCTTGCATGGCGTTGCGAGTATGAATTACAATGGGCCAATTTTTTGCAAGGGCCCACTCCATTTGTGTTTCAAACGCTTTGCGCTGCTGTTCTACAAAAGTTTTATCCCAGTAAAAATCAAGTCCAATTTCTCCAATGGCTACAAAGTCTCTTTCATTAATCCATTTTTCTACAATGGCTAGTTCGTCATTTATATTTTCTTTTACATAACAAGGATGTAGCCCCATCATTGAAATACAAACACCCGGATATTTCTTTTCCAGCGCCAGCATGGCTTCCAACGAATTACTATCAATAGAAGGTAAATAAAATTTTTGCACATTGTCATGTTGCGCACGAGCAATAACAGCGTCAATATCAATTACAAATTCGTCGGAATATAAATGCGTATGCGTATCAATTAATATAGGTGCCATTTTAAAAATATCGTTTATGCATTAAATTTTATGGCTTCAAATGTATAGCCCTCTGCAGCAAAATGGGCCAGCATTTTAGGGAGTGCTGTTTGCATACGTGGAAACGCTTTTTCGCTATCATGAAATAAAACAATAGAACCTTTTTTACTATGGTACACCGTATAACTAAGGCATGCATCTGCGTTTAAGCGGGTATCAAAATCGGCACTGAGCACATCCCACATAATAATGCGCATATCCGGAAAATTCTGTTTTATTTTTTTGATTTGACTTTGTTTTATTCGGCCATAAGGGGGTCTAAATAGGTTAGACTTAATATGCTTAGCGGCAGTAGCAATATCTTGTAAATATTCTTCGTCAGAAACCTTCCAACCATTAATATGATGCTGGGTATGGTTGCCTACCGCGTGCCCTTCAAACATAATTTGCGCATAAATACCGGGGTAGGATTCTACATTTTTACCAATACAAAAAAACGTGGCTTTTGCCCGATATTGCCTAAGTGTATCTAGCACAAAAGGGGTAATGGTAGGGTGCGGACCATCGTCAAATGTGAGGTACAACACTTTGGACCTGGAGGGCATCCGCCAAACAAGTGAAGGGTAGATTGCCCTAAGCCACCAAGGTGTTTTTACGAGGTACATGTGGCAAATATAAATCTTATCTTTGCGCCATGAACAAAAGAGTACGTGTCCGTTTTGCGCCCTCCCCAACCGGAGGCTTACACCTAGGTGGCGTAAGAACCGTTTTATTCAATTACTTGTTTGCTAAAAAACATGGTGGCGACTTTATATTACGTATCGAAGACACAGACCAATCAAGATTTGTACCCGGTGCCGAAGATTATATTGTACAAACACTAAACTGGTGTGGAATGACACCGGACGAAAGCCCTGTGGTAGGTGGCCCTTATGCGCCTTACAGACAAAGTGAGCGAAAAGAAAGTTACAAACAGTACGCGACTACGCTCATTGAAGCGGGCCATGCTTATTATGCATTTGACACGCCTGCCGAAATAGAAGAAATGCGTAATAATTTTAAAACGCCAGAAAATCCGTCACCACAATACAACCATTCGGTTCGTGCTAAAATGCGCAACTCTTTATCACTTGATGCAGCAGAAGTAGCTGCATTATTAAGTGCTAATACACCTTATGTTGTGCGCATAAAAATGCCTGATAACGAAGAAGTGACTTTTACAGATATGATTAGAGGTGAAGTTTCTTTTAATACTTCTCAAGTAGATGATAAAGTATTATTAAAAGCAGATGGCATGCCCACCTATCACTTAGCGGTGGTAGTAGATGATTATCTCATGAAAATCAGTCATGCATTTAGAGGAGAAGAGTGGCTTCCTTCTGCGCCGGTACACCTATTACTTTGGAAATATTTAGGCTGGCAAAACGAGATGCCGGAGTGGGCGCATTTACCACTTATTTTAAAGCCCGATGGTCATGGAAAATTAAGCAAAAGAGATGGCGACCGTTTAGGATTTCCAGTATTTGCCATGGATTGGACAGATCCAAAAACAAATGAGAAAGCAATTGGTTTTCAAGAGCGCGGATTTTTACCAGAAGCGTTTGTAAACTTATTAGCTGTGCTTGGTTGGAACGATGGTACCGATCAGGAAATTTTTAGCATGGCCGATTTAATTGAAAAGTTTTCGATAGACCGTGTACACAAAGGCGGTGCCAAATTTGATTACGAAAAAGCAAAATGGTTTAACGCTGAATGGATCAAAAACGCTGATAATGCTTATTTAGCAGGCCTTGTACAGCCTTATTTTGACGAAGCTGGTATTGCTGTAAATGACCCAACTTACCTTCAAAAAATAATAGGAATTACCAAAGAGCGTTGCATACTACTCCCCGATTTTATTACACAAGCGGGTTTTTATTTTGCTGCACCTACACAAATAGACACCGCATCGATTGCGCCTAAATGGGATGATAACAAAAAGAATTTCTTTGAAGCCCTTTGCGTGGCGTATGAAAACACCTCAACAAATGATGCACTAGCATTAGAAAATATTTTTAAAGAATTAACCGCTACCCATGGGTTAAAACCGGGTGAACTCATGTTACCCATGCGCATTATGTTAGTGGGCGGTAAATTTGGACCTGCTGTATTTGAAATAGCTGCTACCATTGGCGTTTCAGACGCAGTAGCCCGCATAAAATATGCATTAACTTTACTTTAAATATCGGATTGAATTAAAATAAATAACTTGCCACAATATGAGCCAAACCAAACGTCCCATTCGTGTATTAGTTGCCAAAGTAGGCCTTGACGGACATGACAGAGGTGCTAAAATAATAGCCACTGCACTGCGTGATGCGGGTATGGAAGTTATTTATACCGGGCTCAGACAAACCCCAGAAATGGTGGTGAATGCTGCGCTTCAAGAAGATGTGGACGCCATTGGTGTAAGCATTTTAAGCGGTGCACACAACACGGTATTCACAAAAATTATGGGGCTTTTAAAAGAAAAAGGAATGCATGATGTACTTGTTACAGGCGGCGGCATTATTCCAGAATCAGATATCAATTCATTACAAGAGCTTGGGGTAGGTAAACTTTTTGCGCCAGGCACGCCAACTACTACTATAGCATCATACATTTCAGAATGGGTTGCCACAAACAGAAATTTTTAACCATGTACACAACACTACTTACCAATAACGAGAATGGTATTTTTACCATCACCATTAATAGACCTGAAAAACTAAACGCCTTAAATGGACAAGTAATTGCAGAACTAGAAGCTGTGATGCATGATGTATATACCAACGCATCTATTGCAGCCGTATTAATAACAGGTGCTGGCGAAAAATCTTTTGTAGCAGGTGCCGATATTTCTGAATTTATTGGTGCTGGTGCAGCAGGTGGTAAAGCACTCGCGCGTCGTGGCCAAGATTTATTTTTTAAAATTGAAAACTGTCCAAAAGTTATTATTGCATGTGTGAATGGTTTTGCGCTTGGAGGCGGTTGTGAACTTGCCATGGCTTGTCATTTTAGAATAGCTTCTGAAAATGCAAAGTTTGGTCAACCAGAAGTAAACCTAGGTATCATGCCAGGTTACGGTGGTACGCAAAGACTCGTTCAACTCATTGGTAAAGGTAGAGCCCTCGAATTAATGCTTACGGGTGGAATGATTGACGCTTCTGCAGCATTTGCATCAGGCCTTGTAAATCATGTTGTAATGCAAGATCAATTACTTACCAAAGCAAAAGAAATAGCTGCCGTAATACAAAGCAAGGCCCCTGTTGCTGTTGCAAAATGTATAGAAGCCGCTAACGCAGTGCACAACGAAGCATTAAACGGGTACGAGACAGAATTAAATGCCTTCAGCGCCTGCTTTGATACCACTGATATGGTAGAAGGAACTACTGCTTTTTTAGAAAAAAGAAAGCCCGTTTTTACTGGGAAATAATTGAATTATAAATAATATTAAAACACCAATCATGGAATTTAGAATTGAGAAAGACACAATGGGGGAAGTAAAAGTACCTGCAGGAGTGTATTGGGGCGCTCAAACACAGCGCAGTATCGAAAACTTTAAAATTGCTGCGGACATCAACCGCATGCCCAAAGAGATCATAGCAGCTTTTGCTTATTTGAAAAAAGCAGCAGCACTTACCAACTTTGATGCAGGCGTTTTACCTCAAGATAAATGTGCACTCATTGGTCAAGTTTGTGACGAAATTTTAACTGGCACCCACAGCGATCAGTTTCCACTAGTCGTTTGGCAAACAGGAAGCGGTACACAGTCTAACATGAATGTGAACGAAGTAATTGCATACCGTGGACACGTAATAAAAGGTGGTGGCTTAACAGACAAAGAAAAGTTTTTACACCCCAACGATGACGTTAATAAATCTCAATCTTCGAACGATACATTTCCTACGGCGATGCATATTGCAGCCTATAAAATATTATTAGAAACCACTATTCCGGGTATCAAAAAATTAAGAGATACGCTAGCGCAAAAAAGTAAAGACTTTATGCAGGTGGTTAAAATAGGTCGTACCCATTTTATGGATGCTACCCCATTAACGCTTGGTCAAGAAATTAGTGGCTATGTTTCTCAACTAGACCACGGTCTTAGAGCTATCAACAATACCCTAGCGCATTTATCGGAACTCGCATTAGGTGGTACTGCAGTAGGTACCGGAATTAACACGCCAAAAGATTATTCCGAAAATGTAGCCAAGCATATTGCTAATTTAACAGGTCTTCCATTTATCACTGCCGAAAATAAATTTGAAGCACTTGCTGCACACGACGCAATTGTTGAAGCACATGGTGCTTTAAAAACAGTGGCAGTAAGCCTCATGAAAATTGCCAACGACATTAGAATGTTAAGTTCTGGACCAAGAAGTGGTATTGGTGAACTTTTTATTCCAGACAACGAGCCAGGCTCTTCTATCATGCCAGGTAAAGTAAACCCTACACAGTGTGAAGCACTTTCTATGATTGCGGTTCAGGTAATGGGAAACGATGTAGCCATTAACATGGGCGGTGCTAACGGACATTTTGAACTCAATGTATTTAAGCCCGTAATGATTTATAATTTTTTACACTCTGCACGTTTAATTGGCGACGGTTGTGTAAGCTTTAATGATAAGTGCGCTGTGGGTATTGAACCTATTGAAGCCAACATTAAAAAGCACGTAGACAATTCTTTAATGCTTGTTACTGCACTCAATACAAAAATTGGCTACTACAAAGCGGCCGAAATTGCACAAAAAGCACATAAAGAAGGCACTACCTTAAAAGAGATGGCCGTTAAATTAGGTTATGTAACACCAGAAGAATTTGATGCATGGGTAATACCTGCAGAGATGGTAGGCTTCTAATAATCCAATAATAAAAAGTCTAGAATACTTTTTTACCGCCACTATACGTAGCTACTACTTTAGTGTCCAATATTTTATTAACTGGCACTTGCATTAAGTCTTGTGCCAGTATTATAAAGTCTGCTTTTTTACCTGCTTCTAAACTACCCACTTCCTTTTCTAAAAAGCTGGCTTTAGCTGCCCAAATCGTCATTCCCTTAATGGTTTGTTCGCGTGTTAATCCGTTTTCCATTTGAAAGCCTCCCTCCGGAAACCCTTTGGCATCAACCCTTCCAACAGCAGCTAAAAATGTTTTAAACGGAGAAATATCTTCTACTGGAAAATCGGTTCCTAGTGGTATCCAACCATTTTGATCCATTAATTGCTTGTAAGCATACGCACCTTTCATACGCTCGTTACCTAGCCTATCTGCTGCCCAATACATATCACTTGTTGCATGCGTAGGTTGTACCGATGGTACTACAGCAGCAGCGCCAAACAAATTAAAGTCGTTTGGATTTACCACTTGCGCATGTTCAATTCTCCAGCGTTTGTCGTTTCCTTTTTGTAAATATTTATTGTAGATATTTAAAATTTGACGGTTGGCACTATCACCAATAGCGTGGGTACACATTTGAAAATTAGAGGTTGCAAGTACCGAAGCGAGCGAGTCGTAATGCGAAATATTTGCGAGTAAAAATCCAGTCCAATCTTTACGGTCTTCATAATTGTGTAATAAGCAAGCGCCTCTGCTACCAAGGGCTCCATCGGCATATACCTTAAAACCGTTTACAAATAACTTGTCGGTTTTATAGGGTCCTCTTTTTAAATACACACTTAAATTTTCTGGGTTATCACTAAGCATTGCAAAAAGGCGCATGTTAATTTTACCTTCTTGTTGTAGTGTGTCAATAAAATTAATATCGCCAATATCTAAACCACAATCGGTAACGGTAGTAAGCCCCTGCGCAAAACAATTTTTTTGCGCCGCTTGTAACCACTGCGTATATGTTTGTTTATTGACAGCCGGAATTGAATTGTAAACAAGTCCTTTTGCGTTATCAATTAATACACCTGTTAATACACCATTTTTTGTTTCAACCTCACCACCAACAATGGTTTGACCAGGCTTTACACCCGCAATATTAAACGCTTTTTGATTGGCAATAGCAGCATGACCATCTACACGTTGTAACACAACGGGTGTGTTTGGAAACAAAGTATTTAAAAGTGCGTTGGTTGGGTATTTTTTGCCCGGCCATTTGTTTTGATCCCATCCACGTCCTTCTATCCATGTGAGTTCTGGATGCGCTGCAGCAAAAACTTTTACGCGTTCTACCGCTTCTTCCCAACTTGTAGTACCAAATAAATCTACCTGAAATAATGATTTACCATACCCCACAAAATGCGCATGCGCATCTATAAATCCTGGATACACAGCCTGCCCTTTTGCATCAATTTTTTCTGGCGCCGTATAGGCTGCTAGTATCTCCGCGTCTGTTCCTGTGGCAACAATGATACCATCTTTAATGGCCATGGCCTGTGCCGTAGAAAAACTACTATCCACGGTATAAATAACAGCATTAACAACTAAGGTATCTACTTTTTTAGGATCGCCGCAACTAGTTAATACAATTGCAAAAACTGTGGTAGCAAACAATGAAAGAATGCGCATAGGATACATTTATAAAAGGAAAGATAGTTTTTATTTTAGTAGTTCGCAAGGCTTTAGTCCGGTATGCTTTTTAAAAGCAGCCGAAAAATGCGATATAGAAGAGTAGCCAAGTAGTGCAGAAATATCTGTTACACTGAGGCCTTTTTCATAGAGCAAATACTTAGCATGCTCCATGCGTTGTTGCTGATAAAAATCAAAAATAGTAGTGCCAAAAATTTCTTTAAACCCTTTTTTAAGGTAACACTCATTCATGGCCACCTTACGGCTTAATTCTTTAATGGTAATAGGGTCTCCGATATGTTGTAACAGAATTTCACGGGCTTCATAAATACGTTCTCTCCCGGATGGATCTGCTAAAAATTTACAAGTAAATCCTTCTTCTTTTTCATCCACTAAACAGGCCAAGCTGTAAAGCAAAACCTCATGCACTTTGGCATTGATAAATATATTTTCGAGTGCACCCGTGTAACTATGGTTTAATAAAGTATCTAGTACGCTCCTCTTTCTACTACACAGTGGAAAGACTTTTGTAAATGCGTTGGGGTGTTTAAAGGCAAGTACATCATCTTTATAATTACTGACCTTTACATTTTGTACGTAGGGGCGTAAAAAAGTGGAGGTAAAATGAAAAGTAAACGTGTCTACGGTTTCGTGTTTCCCAAAACAATTGTTGGTTGGAGAATGCTCGCATTGTGCACAACTTTTTTCTTCGCAGAAGCGGTTGCCCGAAATGCAAAAACGAAGTTCCAAATAACTATTGAGGGGTTTTTTAGCGTCGTAATGGTAAATAAGCATACCGGTATCTGATCCAGCCCATGGCTGAAGGGCATAATAACGCTTCACTTGGTACTCAATAGAGCCCGGAACCTGCTGTTCTTGGCTATAAATCAGGCTCATACCTGGTTCCAATACGTTTTGGTTTGCCACTTTCAATATGTCCATTACTTGTACCATCCAACTGCAAATTTAATACATTACAACAGACCCTTCTAAATTGTTTGATGGCAAAGGGGGTTTTTAGCCTCAAAATGACCCTAAAATCGGTCATAGAACTGTCAAATTTATGTGGAAAACACAGCTCCGTTTTGAGCCTAAAAACAGCTTATTTTAAGTAGCTTTGACCAGTTCTGACATTTCATCTAAACTCAGGATAGACAAGCATTTTATGAGCCAAGAACAATTAGATAGCAACGAAGCACAGAATAAGAATTATGGTGCCGACAGTATTCAGGTTTTAGAAGGTTTAGAAGCGGTAAGAAAAAGACCCGCCATGTACATTGGAGATATAGGCGTTAAAGGCCTGCACCACCTCGTATATGAAGTGGTTGACAACTCTATCGATGAGGCCCTAGCTGGTTATTGCAATAATATTGCTGTACACATTCACGAAGACAATTCAATTAGTGTTCAAGATGATGGACGTGGTATTCCTACGGCCATGCATACCAAAGAAAAAAGATCGGCACTAGAAGTCGTAATGACGGTGCTTCACGCGGGTGGTAAATTTGATAAAAACACCTACAAAGTATCGGGTGGTTTACACGGTGTGGGTGTGAGTTGCGTAAACGCACTTAGTACTAAACTTTTAGTAACTGTTCACAGAGAAGGAAAAATATTTGAGCAAGAATATAAAATTGGTGCACCACTATATGCGGTTCGTGAAATTGGCGAAAGTGCTATTACAGGAACTAAAGTTCACTTCTGGCCAGACCTAACCATCTTTCAAGAAAGTGTTTATAAAAGAGAGATTTTAGAAAGTCGTTTACGCGAATTGTCATTTTTAAATAAGCGTATTACCATTACCCTCACTGACCTTAGAGAACTTGATGAAAACGGTGCTCCTTTCGTTAGTAAGTTTTACAGCGAAGGCGGTATTATTGATTTTGTAGAACTTTTAGACAAGCAAGCAAATCGTAACGCCATTATCCCTAAACCCTTGTACGTAGAGGGTTTGGACGAAGCAACCAATGTTGCAGTAGAAGTTGCATTAACCTACAACGACGATTTTAAAGAACATATTTTTTCTTACGTAAACAATATCAATACCATCGAAGGTGGTACGCACGTTACTGGTTTTAGACAAGCATTAACGCGTGTATTTAAAAGTTACGGAGACAAGGAAGGACTATTTGAAAGAGCAAAAGTTGCCGTAGAAGGTGACGACTTTAGAGAAGGGTTAAGTGCTATTATTTCTGTAAAAGTACCGGAGCCACAATTTGAAGGTCAAACAAAAACAAAACTTGGTAACTCTGAAGTAAGTGGTGTAGTACAAACAACAGTTGCACGTGCATTAGAAGCTTACCTAGAAGAAAACCCTCGTGAATCAAAGCAAGTAATTTCTAAAATTATATTGGCTGCTCAGGCCCGTGTTGCTGCTAAAAAAGCACGTGACATGGTACAACGCAAAACCGTATTAAGCGGTGGTGGTTTACCAGGTAAGCTAGCCGATTGCTCGGAGCGTGACCCAGAAAGATGTGAACTATACTTAGTGGAAGGAGACTCTGCGGGTGGAACGGCTAAACAAGGTCGTGACAGAAGCTACCAAGCTATTTTACCATTACGTGGTAAAATTTTGAACGTAGAAAAAGCAATGGAGCATAAAATTTACGAGAACGAAGAGATCCGTAATATGTATACCGCGCTTGGTGTTACGGTTGGTACCCCCGAAGATCCTAAAGCATTAAACATTGTAAAGCTTCGCTATCATAAGTTAATTATTATGACCGATGCCGACGTAGATGGCTCGCATATCGCTACCCTTATTCTAACTTTTATCTTCCGTTATATGAAAGAATTAGTAGAACAAGGCTATATCTACATTGCACAACCCCCTTTATACCTTGTTAAAAAGGGTAAAGACCAGCAGTACGCTTACAACGAAGAACAGCGTAAAATGTGGATCGAAAAACTAGGTGGAGGAAAAGATGATAGTGTTACTATCCAGCGTTACAAGGGTTTAGGAGAGATGAATGCCGATCAATTATGGGAAACAACCATGGATCCGTCCCGCCGTACGCTTAAAAGAGTAACCATCGAAAGTGCTGCAGAAGCAGACCGTGTATTTAGCATGTTAATGGGTGATGACGTGGCTCCACGCCGCGAATTCATTGAAACGCACGCTAAATATGCGAAAATAGACGTGTAAAACCCGCCAAATTGTGAATAAACCAGCTTAAAATCTGCACAATACAGCCTGTTAACTTATGGCTAGATTGTAGAAATTAGCTAGCTTTGGTAGCAATTCGGTTGCTCATTAACTAACCCAACAAAATTTGAACAAATGGACACTTCAAAAATGATTAAAGCATATTGCCTTAAGACTAAAGAAAAAAACGTTCCACTTCAAGATGCAGTAGTTACTAAAACTGCTCGTGGTGGATACATGGCTGCTGGTCATGATGGCAAAGGAAATAAAATGGCTGCTATCTTAGGAGAAGCAAAAGCTTTACAAGCAATTGCTGATGGCGTTGCTACAAAAGGATTCTAGTTTAGATTTTTTCTACAATAGAAAATATAAAAAAACCTGCCGTTTGGCGGGTTTTTTTATGCGTCAGCATTTGTGCGAAATTTTATGCAAACTAATTAGCGGTTACAGCTTGCGGAATAACGCCTTGGTGCATGCGTTGTAAAAAGCGGAGCATAGCTTCCATATCATTTACTTGATCTACCACCAACATAAATAATTTACCTACTTGTTTTAAGCGGGCTTTATTAGTGCCCGCTTGTAAATAGTCGAGTACTTTTTTAAATAGTTCCGATTCAAAATATGGAGAGTCGGGTCTATTGATAAAATAACAACGCAGTGTGTTTTCTTTTAAGGTCATTTTTTCGAAACCTACATCTACTGCAAGCCAGCGGCACTGCACGGTTGTAAATAAATCGGTAACCTGCGGTGGCAGCGCGCCAAAGCGGTCTATTAACTCGGTATTAAATTCGGCGAGATCTTTATCTGTTTCACAATTATCGAGGCGTGTATACAAGCTAAGGCGCTCTGCAATACTTTCTACATAAGAATCTGGTATCAATATTTCTAGGTCGGTATCGATGGTACAGTCTTTAACAAAATCATCCTGCTTACTAATTTCATCTTTAAATAAATCTTTAAAGGAACTGCGTTTTAATTCACGTACGGCTTCTTCTAAAATTTTCTGATACATTTCAAAACCAATTTCAGCCATAAAACCACTTTGGTCACCGCCGAGTAAATTACCAGCCCCACGTATGTCTAAATCACGCATCGCAATTTGAAACCCACTTCCTAAATCAGTAAACTGTTCTAGTGTTTGTAAACGTTTGCGTGAATCGGAAGGGAGTGTACTCATTGGAGGCGCTAGTAAATAACAAAACGCTTTTTTATTGCTTCGCCCCACACGCCCGCGCAGTTGGTGTAAATCCGATAAACCAAAATGATGCGCGTTGTTTACGATAATGGTATTTACGTTTGGAATGTCTACCCCACTCTCTACAATATTGGTACAAACAAGTACGTCGTATTTTTTATCAATAAAATCCAAAATGCGTTCTTCTAATTCATGCCCTTCTAACTGCCCGTGTGCAAAACCAATGCTTAAATCGGGACAGAAGCCCTGAATAAGCGCACACATTTCTGGTAAACCTTGCACCCTATTATGAATAAAAAATACCTGGCCACCGCGCTCTGTTTCATAATAAATAGCGTCTCTAATAAAATCGTCATTAAATACCTGCACTTCTGTTTGAATGGGTTGCCTATTGGGTGGCGGCGTATTAATAATGCTTAAATCTCTTGCCCCCATTAAACTAAACTGAAGCGTACGCGGAATAGGCGTGGCCGTGAGCGTTAAACAGTCGACACTTGTTTTTAAAGTCTTTAATTTTTCTTTGTGTCCTACCCCAAATTTTTGCTCTTCGTCAATAATCATGACACCTAGGTCTTTGAATTTTACCTCTTTGCCCAAAATGCCATGCGTACCAATAATGATATCTATTTTTCCTTCTGCTAATTTTTGTAGGGTTTCCTTTTTTTCTTTAGCCGATTTAAAACGGTTGATAAAATCTACAGTAACCGGAAAATCAGAAAGTCTTTCTTTAAAGGTTTTATAGTGCTGAAACGCTAAAATGGTGGTAGGCACTAGCACGGCGGCCTGCTTACCATCCACCACCGATTTAAATGCCGCGCGCACCGCTACTTCTGTTTTACCAAAACCCACATCACCACAAACCAACCTATCCATGGGCGATGTAGACTCCATATCACGCTTAACATCTTGGGTGGCTTTGTACTGATCGGGCGTGTCTTCGTAAATAAAAGAAGCCTCTAGTTCAGTTTGTAAATAATTATCGGGCGCATGCGCAAAACCAACCTGTGATTTACGCGCGGCATATAATTTAATCAAATCAAAAGCTACTTCTTTAACCTTAACTTTTGTTTTTTCTTTGAGCTTGGCCCACACATCGGAACCTAGCTTATTTATTTTAGGCATCGTGCCTTCTTTACCCGTATACTTTGATATTTTATGTAACGAATTAATGTTTACATATAAAATATCACCCTCTTTATAAATGATACGCACTGCTTCCTGCGTTTTACCATTCACCTCAATTTTTTGAAGCCCAGAGTAGGTGCCCACTCCATGATCTATATGTGTTACATAATCGCCAGGTTGTAAGTCCCGCAAGGTTTTGAGCGTAATGGCCTTGTTTTTATTATAAGCCTGCTTGACCTTGTATTTATGGTAACGCTGAAAAATTTGATGATCGGTGTAACAAACAATTTTTAAATCGTTGTCAATAAATCCTTCATGAATACTGGTAGGAACCGGAACAAAATTAATTTCAGTTTTGAGGTCTACAAAAATGCTGTGTAAGCGCTCTAACTGCTTTACTTGCTCTGCAAAAATATACAACGAAAAGCCTGCGCCTTCATGTGCTTTTAAATCTTTGATGAGTAAATCAAACTGTCTGTTAAATGAAGGTTGTGGTTTGATATGGCACTCAATTTCGAGTGTTGCATTTTTTGGATGCATACCAAACTCAATGTGGTGGCGGCCCGCAAGGGACGCCATAATATCACCGGAAGTAACAAAATCATTAAGGGTAACGTCGTGCATGACGCGTGTATCGTCTTCGTCATCACTATTTTGCATGCGGTATCCGCTATCGAGTAACGATACAAAACCTTCTAGATCTTCGTATTGCAGGTCTACTTTTTCCCCAATAAAAGAAAGGTCTTTGGTCCATACCACCGTATTCTGTTTTAAGAATTCAAAGAGTGACACTTTTTCGCCGGTAGTAAATTGTGTTTCTACATTGGGGATAATATTTACCTGCAAAAGCTTGCGTTCGGAGAGCTGCGTTTCGGGATCAAAAATTCGAATAGAGTCTACCTCATTGCCAAAAAGTTCTACGCGGTATGGCTTTTCGTTTCCAAAAGAATAGATATCTAAAATACCACCTCTAATAGCAAACTGTCCGGGTTCATACACAAAATCAGAACGCTTGAAACCATACATCACAAAGAGTTCTAGCAAACTCTCCATATTAATGGTGTCATTGGTTTTTATAGATATAATATTGGACTTGAGGGTTTCCGACAACACCACTTTTTCAAAAATAGCTTCGGGATAGGTCACCAACATTTTTTTATTACCCCCCGCCGCTAACTTCGTTAGCGCCTCGGTCCGGAGCATCACATGAGAACTGTTTAACAATTTAAAGTTCTTCCTGTTTTTGAATGACGAAGGAAAATAAAACACATCAAGTACCTTGGAAATATTTTCGAGTGTGTTGTGGAAATAAGCCGCTTCTTCTGCGTCTTGGAGTATTACAATATGATTGAGCGTATCTGTTTGTGTGTGCGCAAAAACACTGGCCACAAAAAATTCGGCACTACTGCCTTGGAGGTTTTTTAAATAGATTTTTTGGGGTTGGGGCAATAGAAGGCTGCTCACCAATTGATTTAGGTGGGGGGCATTATTAAACTGCGCTAGCAACACATCCAAATTCATAACATATTCTCCGGCGCAAAGATAACGAAACCGACTCCAAAGTCATAAGACTGCCCAAATTAAACGCCACAAAAGCATGATCCGCGCAAAAACGAATGAGCCACGCCACAAACGCATGATCCGCGCAAAAACGAGTAGTCCGCGCCCAAACGCATAAGCAGCAGATTACCTCCAAAAAGGAGCCGACTAGTAACTCGCGTCCGTATTTACAGTTATTTGAAGACGCGTTTGCTTGCCAACCTCCACCCTGCAAATCCCAATATTGTTTTTCTCATCAAATTGGTTGGCAAAAAAGGCCCCGCCTTTTAGTACAAAAACCGAATATGTGCCCGCCGGAAGTGCAGCGCTAAACTGCCCAGCCTCGTTGGTGTCCAGTTTTTGTACCAACCGCGTGCTTACCATAGAGAAAAGCGGACTGGTTCCAATTTGTTTAACCTTACTAATATGGGTAGAGTCATATATATAAACAGTAGCCTTTAATGGCCTTGGCGCAGGGGCTGCCGCCCCTACCATGGGCATTTGATTACCTATCATTTCTGTTACATCGCCAACAATACCTTGGATTTGGGAAGCACTATTGCTGGCCTTTTGAGACGCGTCCGCCGATACTTTTGGCGTCTTGCAAGAAATACCCAAAAAAATCAGGATAAATACATAAAAAAGAACCGGTCTCATAATTCAAATTTAAAAGGTAATTAAGTATTTTTAGTTCACTACAAAAGCCCCCTGGGGCAATAATGTGAAGATATATGAAAACAATCAAGTTTAAAAGAACCGCTCATTTTTTTGCAACCATCCTTACTTGTACTTTTTTAGTTACAAATAGTATTGCACAAACAACAACTGAGCCCGCTATTTTAGAGCGTACTGCAAAAGGATTGCAAATTGCAGATAAAGAAAATTATATCAAAGCATTATCGCTGGCCAAACAAAAAGGTTGGGCATTAACCATTACCGACAAAGAAGGAAATGTAGGAAAGCTAGTAGGTGTAGATGGTTTTAATTTACCCAAGTATTATATCGCGCACAACAATGCTATTGCTGCCAATACTACAAGGACCAATCAACTATGGCCAGGTGGATCTTCGGGTCTTAATTTATCTGGATCATCTGCTTCTGTAAAAAATAAATTAGGTGTTTGGGATGGTGGTAAAATTTTAACCACACACGTAGAACTTGTAAATAAAGTGACGCAAAAAGACAATGCAGCAGTGCTTTCTGACCATGGTACACACGTAACGGGCACCATGGTTGCTACGGGCGTAAACCCAAGTGCAAAAGGTATGGCGTATGGTTTACAGGGTATTATTGCGTATGATTTTTCGGGTGATAAAGCAGAAGTTGCTTCAGAGGCGGCTAATCTTTTAGTTTCCAATCACTCCTATGGAACCATTACAGGATGGAATTACAACGCATCACAAAGTAGATGGGAATTTTATGGTCGCTCTACCGACAACGAAGATTATAAATTTGGATACTATAGTAACGACACGCAATTACTAGATTCTATTGCCTACAATGCTCCTTATTATTTGTATGTAAAATCGGCGGGCAATAGTAGAAATCAAAATGGACCAGCGGTAGGTCAACCCTTTTTCAGATACAATGCAAGTGGCTCGATGGCTGCTGCTGGTAATAGACCAGACGGAATAAGTAACAACGATGGTTATGGAATTGTTTCTTGGGATGGTAATGCAAAAAACATTTTAACTGTTGGTGCAGTTAATGGAATCTCTTCTATTTATAGCAGACCCGAAGATGTAGTAATGAGTAGTTTTAGTTGTTGGGGCCCCACAGATGATGGTCGTATTAAACCAGATATTGTAGCCAATGGTGTTGCTGTTTTATCAAGCACTTCTGGCTCTAATACCAGCTATGCTAGTTTGAGTGGTACTTCTATGTCATCCCCCAATGCATCAGGATCACTTATATTATTACAAGAACTATATGCACGTTTAAAAAATGGTGAATTTTTAAGAGCAGCAACCATTAAAGGGCTTGCCATACACACAGCTAGTGAGGCTGGTAGTGCGCCAGGTCCCGATTATAAATTTGGATTTGGACTTTTAAACGTAGAAAAAGCAGCTGCCGTGATTTCTGCAGCCGTTGCCAATAATAATAATGCAAGTAGTGAGCATTTGATGTATGAAAATGTTTTAAATGCAACTACAACTAGTTTTTCTACAAATGTTATTGCTTCAGGTAAAGGACAGTTAAAAGCGACTATTTCTTGGACAGATCCTAAAGGAAATGTAGAAACCGTAAACGTACTAAATGATCCAACACCAAAACTTGTAAATGACTTAGATGTCCGTATCACAACTAATAATGGTACAAAAGTTTACAGACCATGGGTTATGATTCCTTCAAGCCCAAGTAGTGATCCTTCACCCGGCGACAACGTAATTGACAACGTAGAAGTCGTGGATGTAGACAGTACCATTCCTGGACAGTCTTACACCGTAACTGTTACCTATAAAAACACGTTACAAAGAGGTACACAAGCATACGCTCTACTCGTAAGTGGTGTTGGTGGAACAGCTTATTGCGCATCTACAGCGTCTTCAAATGCAGGCGGCAAAATTGATAGCGTAAGTTTTAGAACCATTCGTTATTCGAATCCTACTGGCGGAACCACATACACAGATAATACAAAAATGGTGGCACAAGTTGAGCCATTACAAACTGTTCCATTCTATGTTCGTGCAGCTAGTTCAGATGCTACCAACGTAAATAAAATTGGAAAAATATTTATCGATTATAACAACAACGGATCCTTTACTGATGACAATGAACTTGTTGCAACAAGTGGTAACCTAGCCAACGCAGGCGCATTTACTGGCAATATTGCAATTCCTAACACGGTTACGATTGGTAACTTTTTAAGAATGCGTATTGTGTTACAAGAAACTTCGAGTGCAGCAGATGTTAATGCTTGCGGCACATATAATAAAGGCGAAACCCAAGATTACCGTTTACTTGTTATCAATCCTTCCAACGATGTGTCTATTACAAGCATTACAAGTCCAAGCTCATTAGAGTGTGAAGACAGTACCCAATATTTAACAATACAACTTCGTAACAATGGTTCATCACCTGCAGATAATGTAAGCGTCACTGCTACCATTAAAGAAGGCAATACTGTAATTAGTACCATCAATGCGCCATATCCTGGAACCATTCCGGGTCAAACAAACGCAAGCTTAACCTTACAAAAACCATTTCTAACCAAGGCAAACACTTCGTACAATGTAGCGGTTACCGTTAATTTTACCGGCGATCAAAATCCTAACAATAACGCCTTAAATAGCGATGTTTCAATTAGCCGCAAATCAGGAACACCAGATGCGGTTGGTACTATTTGTGGCACGAATGCCATTTTAAAAGTGAATAATCCAGAAGCAGGTGCTAATTATTTTTGGTACAGTAGTGCAGCAAGTAATACACCCCTTGCTGCTGGTCCAACATTTAACACCACTACCATTCCTGCTAATAAAACCTATTTTGTAGGAAGAGAAATGAAAACAACGGTGGGGCTTCCAAATAAAATGGTACACCCAGACGGCGGTTACAATAGTTTTAGCGGAAACTTTGTACGTATCAATAATTCTGTTCCTGTAGTAATAGAAAGTGTAAGACTCTATATTGGTAATCCTGGAACCGTGCAAGTAATGCTTGCCGATTTAGGAACCTTAAATGCAAATGGTAGCTACACCTACTTCCCATTAAGCAGCGTTACATTTAATGTAACGGCTACACACCCTACACCAACAGGCGGTGCTGTTACGGGTAATCCTGCAGGAGATACCGGCGCTATTTACCAATTAAACCTTCCAGTAAACACACCTGGCGATCACGTATTAATGGTAACCTGTTCTAATGGTGCTACCATTTTTAGAAACAACAACATGATTGGTGCCACGTATCCAATGGCAGTTCCTGGTGTGTTTAGCATTACAGGAAACAGCGTTAACTGGGGTTCTACCAATGATCCTAATCCTTTCTACTATTTCTTTTATAACATGAAAATTAGAACGCAGGCTGGCTGTGTAAGTGATAAGGCAACCATTGTAGCAACAAACGTTGTAGCACCAACCATTACAAAAGTGGCAGATTCACTTTCTAGTAGTGCAACGTCAGGTAACCAGTGGTATTTTAACGATGCCTCTATACCAGGTGAAACAGGACAAAAAACCAAGTTAAGACAATCGGGTGCTTACAAGGTTGTTGTAACAGATGCAACTGGATGTTCTCAAACCTCTAATATTATCAGCCACGTTGTAACTGCTTTACCACCGGAAGTAGTAGCCAAAGAAATTAATTTAACGGTATCGCCTAACCCTAACAATGGTAAATTCCAATTGCGCTTTGAAGTTAAAAATAGGGCGCCGTTAAACATTGATATTTTAACCGCTAGTGGTCAAAAAGTATTTACCGAATCGACACCAAATTTTAATGGGGTGTATAGCAAAGAGATCAATATTGGAAAACCTAGCTCCGCATATTACCTTTTAAAAATTGAGCACAACAAAAAAACATACACCCAGAAGGTAATTATCATAGACTAGTTAGCTGGTCTAGCGTACCTTTAAGGTATGAAAAAGTGTTACCTAGTTATATTTATAATAGCTGCCTGCTTTACAACTGGCAGCTATTCTTTTGCCCAAAAAAATGAGAAAAGAACGGGGTTTTTGAAAGACAGTACTACACAAATGCCCATTGTACTTGCTAGCGTTACCAACTTAACTACACGCGAAACAGTGATGACTAGTAGTACTGGTAAATTTTTAATTGCGGTAAAACCTAAAGACATTTTATCCTTTGCAGCTGTTGGCTATTATTTTGATACACTTACTGTTGCTTCAGAAAATAATTCAGCTACAATTGCTGCCTATTTAAAACCATTGGGTGCTTATTTAGGTAACGTAACGGTAAGTAGTAAAGGACTTAATAGATATCAGTTGGATAGTATGGAGCGCCGCAAAGAATTTTTACAAGGCATTGCAAATTATATGATCCCTGCCGTTGCTAAAGCAAATTCTGGCGCAGGCATTGCGCTTAACATTGACCGTTTTTCTAAAAATGAAAAAAGAAAAAGAAGGGCCTATTCGTTTTATGAATCCAATGAAAACGAAGCCTATATCAATTACCGTTTTACACCAGAACTAGTGGCTTCACTTACAGGTTTTAAAGACGATGCACTACAAACATTTATGCAAACGTATAGGCCGTCTGCCAGTTGGTTACGATCCAATCTAACCAAAGAAGATTTAGTGTATTACATCAATGCGCAATTAAAAAACTACAAACCTACTCGTAACGAAGTGCGTTAATTGGATTGAGTTTAGCAGCTTTCATGGCCGGATAAATACCAGCACCAAGGCCCACTGCGGTACAAATAACAATACCTGTAATCACCCAGCCCCATGGAATAATAAATCCTGTATTTAAATAGATGGCAAAAATATTTCCTACGCCAACCCCAAGTAAAATACCAAAAAGGGCGCCGAGTAAACTAATAATAACACTCTCAAATAAAAACTGCTGACGCACATTTTTACTTTTTCCGCCAATCGCTTTAATGAGCCCCACTTCTTTGGTTCTTTCGTTAACAGCAACTAGCATAATATTCATAAGGCCAATAGCTGCACCAATGAGTGTAATAAGCCCAATAGCACCCGCTGAGCCCGTGATACTGCCTAAAAAGCCAATAAATAATTCGGCAAACTTGTCACTTTTTTCTATCACAAAATTATCTGTTTCGGTAGGCATTAATTTTCTAATAGATCTAAAATAAGCCGTTGCCTGACCTGCAGCTGGATCAATTTCTTTAACATTGGCTACCATAACACCCATCAAATAAGAGTTACTAGCATTACCATACTTTCTAATATTATTATAGGTCGTAACAATCACATCGTCTTGACGCAACATAGCACTAGAGCCTTTTGCTTTTAAAAGCCCAACCACACGGTATGGCGCGCCGCTAACCCGCACAATTTTATCTATACAACGCTCTGGCTTATCACCAAATAAAGTAACAGCCACCGCATTACCTAAAATACAAACGTTACGTCCACTTTGTAAATCTTGCTCATTTAAATTACGGCCCTGAATTAAAGTGTAACCGCTTACCGCTAAATAATTTTCATCACCACCCATTAGAACAATTTGCGGATTGGTTTTTTTATCTTGGTAATGAATTTCTTGACCACCTGGACCCCTTCTATAAATACTTACAAACGCGTTTGGAAAGCTATATGTTTTTTTAAAAAATTCGGCGTCCTCTTTGCGAATGGGTTTATCTAAATTTGATTTCTTTTCTTTTTGACCCCTTACCGATTTTGCAACATCGGAATTATTCCCACCCATTCTCACACGTGAATTTTTATACCTAATATTAAAGGCATTGGTACCCATCGAAGAAAAGCTTTCTTTTAAGCTTTGGTTCATGGCTTCGATGGCTGTAATAATTCCAATAAGTGCCATAATACCAAATGCAATAATGGCTACGGTAATACTTGTACGTAATTTGTTGGCACGAACCGTACGCCAAGCAATTGATAAAGAATCTAAAGAAGTCATTCCTGCCATAATAGTAGCATTATAGCTGTAAAGATAGCACAGATTGGGCAGCCCCTAAACAGAGGGCCTCAAAAAAATGAGGAGCGGTAAGCGGACCCATAAGTATGGTAAAAAACTAAAAGTAAAGCCAGCTCAATAACAGAGAAGGCCAAATACCCAATAGCACAATGAGTGCCGCAACAGCAATCAATGCCGCTTTAAAACCACCTGTAATAGGCAGGGTTTGCGGATCTCCTTCTTTAAAATACATGGCCTGAATGACTCTAAAGTAATAGTACACACTTACGGCAGCTAAAAGTACGGCTACAATAATAAGCCATAGTGCCCCACCCGCTTGCAATGCACCCGCTAATACATAGTATTTAGCAAAGAAGCCAGCTGTTAATGGAATACCAGATAATGATAATAATGAAACAGTTGCTGCAAAAGCAAGAACCGGTTCTTTTTTAGCAAGGCCGTTAAAACCATCTAAGGTATAATCATGCAATTTAATAAGCACTGCAAAAATGCTAATGGTTGCTAAACTGTAAGCTGCTGCATACAATAAAATACCTTCTTTAGCAATTTCAGTATTGCTGGCATAGAGTGCAAAAAGCATAAAGCCTGCTTGCGCAATACTTGAATAAGAAAGCATACGTTTTACGCTCTGCTGAAATACAGCCGTGATATTTCCAATTAATAAAGTAGATACAATGGCAAAATCAACTATGATATGCCAAGTAGGTCCAAGTATCGTGTACTGATTTTCAAATACGCGAATAAAAGCAAGCATACCTGCCGCCTTTACAATGGTAGACATAAAAGAAGTAAACACACTTGGTGCACCATCATATACATCGGGTGTCCAAAAATGAAAAGGAGCAGCTGATACTTTAAAAGACATAGAAGCAAACAACAATATAACACCTGCTACAAGCAAGTACGGAGGTTGCTGAGAAGCAGTAACCACGCCTCTTAAGCCAGCGCCATGCACCATGCCAAAATTACCAGTTGCACCATACATAAGCGCAATACCCATAAGCATAATACCTGTCGAAAAAGAACCCATTAAAAAATACTTCAGCGACGCTTCGTTACTTTTTAAATTTCTTTTATCGGAGCCTGTTAAGATATAAAGTGGAATCGATAAAATTTCTACACCAATAAATAACATGAGGAGTCCATTAAATGAACTTAAAATAGCTACCCCGCAAAGCACGAAAAAAATAAGTGCAAAATACTCTGCCACATTAACGCCTACTTCTGTAATATCACTTCCGCTTAACAATAAATAAATAAATGTTGCACCGTAAGCAATACAGTTAAAAAATAAACCATAACGCTGGGTCACAATTAAATCATGCGTGTTAATATCAAATGAAAACAAATTATTCATTTCCATTAAATTGGCAGCGAGTAAGAAAAGCACACCCGCTGTTGCAATGTTTTTAATGATTGTTTTATTGGTGGTAAAAATGCCACTAAACATCATCACAACACCCAGTAAAGCCGATACAATAATTGCGTTCATAAGAAATTATTTTATAACGAGTAAAGCGTTAACAGAATCTTTGGTTAAATCAATGAGTGGTTGTGGATACACACCAAGCGCTATAACAGCAATAACAATTACAATAAGCACCCATTTGCTGTAAGCATTTATTTCGGTTGCATTTTCGGTAATAGCAGAAACTTCACCAAAGAGTACTTTTTGTACCATCTGAAGTGTGTAAATAGCACCTAAAATAATACTCACACCCGCAGCTGCTGCAATCCAAATATTATATTGGAAAAGTCCATTAAATAATAAGAATTCACCAATAAATGCATTGGTCAATGGCAGTGCAATATTTGCAAATGCAAGCACTACAAATAAAATGGCCATGGTAGGTGCTTTAGTAGCCAGTCCACCTAGTTCCGATAATTTTCTGGTACCCAGTGTAGACTCAATAGCATTAGCAAGTATCCAAAGACCTATCACGTTAATACCGTGGTTAAACATTTGTACTTGCACGCCCTGTAATCCCAGTGTACCGCCAGCAAAAATAGCAGCGGCCATCAGTCCAATATGTGCAATAGAAGAATAAGCAATTAAACGCTTGATATCATCTTGCTTGATGGCAATTAAAGAAGCGTAAATCATACCCACAACAGACAATATAATAATTGGCATTGCAAACTGATGTGCAGCAAAAGGAAAGAGTGGTAACACCCAACGAATCACTGCAAATAAACCCATTTTAACCATCACACCACTTAACACCATGGTTGTAGCGGTTGGCGCCTGCTCGTAAGCATCGGGCTGCCAAGTATGCAAAGGAAAGATGGGCATTTTGATGGCAAAAGCGATAAAAAATAAAAAGAAAGGAAGCGCTTCTTCACCACTTGTTAAATCAGTGTTTGTAAAAGAAGACCATGCAAAACTATGATCCTTGGTGTGCAGGTAAACAAATAAGATACCTACGAGCATTAGTAAGGATCCAATAAACGTGTAAATGAAAAATTTAAACGTAACTGCAATTCTTTTTTCGCCGCCCCAAATAGAAGACAAAAAGTAAACAGGTATTAAAGCAAGTTCCCAGAAGAAATAAAATAAAAGAGCATCCATTGAAACAAACACACCTATTAATCCTACTTGCGCGAGGGACATGAGCGCATAAAAGGCACCTGGATTACTATAATTATTATTTCGGGTAGCAATTAAAATAAGCGGCATACTAATGGCAGTTAACAACACGAGCATTTTAGACATGCCATCAAGTGCTACGCTAAAGCTTGCGCCAATACTAGGCAACCAACTAGCCTCAAACTGATGCATCGATGCCGGCATTGCATAAATACCAATTACAGCAGTTAGCAAAGTAATGACCGATGCTACTATTGCCCAGTTACTTGCTGCCTTTTGGTCTTTGATAAAAAAACCTAAAATGCCTGCAACCAGCGGAATAAAAAGTAATAAAACAGGAATCATATCTTTTATTTAACGTAAATAGAACGGTTAAAATAATCTACTAAAATATTTTACGAATAAAATACATAATGGTGTTGTCGTTAAACCAAATAATGATAAAGAGCACGAGTGCCATTACCATCATTAAAATATAACTACCCACTTGACCACTTTGTAAGAGTCTAAATTGACGACTTCCATATCCCACTAATTTTCCAACACCATTTACGGCGCCATCAATTACAAATTTCTCAACACTATTTTTTAGAAACGATGCAAACCAATAAAGCGGCTTTACAATAACCGTATCATAGAGTTCATCGATATACCATTTATTTTCTAATAGTTGAGCAATACCCGTATTAGGCTCCGCCTTTTCATATTTTTTAAACTTAGTAATCGCATACACAATCACTATTAAAATAATTGTGGTTGCCGTACCCATTAAAATCCATTCGGTAGAAGCTTCCGGGTGGTGTGCATGTGTAAGTGCCTTAGAGCCCGCAAATACAGGTGCTAAAAAGTGTTCCAGCGCATGTGCGTTGGGTGCAAAAAGTTCAGGAATACCAATAAATCCTGCCACTACTGCAAAAAATGCGAGTACCATTAGTGGTAAGGTCATGGCAATTGGACTTTCATGTAAATGCTCCTGTTGATGAGCAGTACCTCTAAAGTTTCCTAAAAAAGTAAGGCTATATAACCTGAACATATAAAATGCAGTTAAAAGCGCACCGCCCATACCTACATAATAGAATATAGGGTTGGTGGCATAGGCTGCCATTAAAATTTCATCTTTAGAAAAGAACCCTGAAAAAGGAGGCACACCGGCAATGGCGATACATCCCAGTAAAAAAGTAAGATGTGTGATAGGTAATTTACTTTTTAGTCCACCCATTTTAGTAATGTCTTGTTCGTGGTGCATGGCATGAATTACTGAACCGGCACCCAAAAACAAAAGGGCTTTAAAAAACGCGTGTGTCATTACGTGAAACACAGCACCTGTGTAGGCACCAACACCTAAACCTAAAAACATATAACCGAGCTGACTTACGGTTGAGTAAGCCAGTACTTTTTTAATATCATTTTGCTTAAGCGCAATGGTTGCAGCGAAAATAGCAGTAGATAAACCAATGATTGCTACAAGGGTTTGTGTAGCAGGCGCCATGGTATATAAAATATTACTACGCGCAATCATATAAATACCAGCCGTAACCATGGTAGCCGCGTGTATAAGCGCAGACACCGGTGTAGGACCCGCCATTGCATCTGGAAGCCAGGTATACAAAGGAATTTGAGCACTCTTACCCATCGCCCCTACAAATAGTAATGTAGTAATGATGGTAATATCTGTGGTAGATAACTGTGCTACAGCAGCAAAAACAGATGCATAAGAAACAGTACCTAATTTAAAAATCAACCAAAATACAGCGAGTAAAAAACCAAGATCGCCAATACGGTTCATGATAAATGCTTTTTTAGCAGCCGCATTGTAATTATTATTCTTAAACCAAAATCCAATGAGTAAGTAAGAACAAAGGCCTACACCTTCCCAACCAATAAACATCACCACATAGTTGCCTCCTAATACGAGTAACAACATCGAAAACACAAATAAATTTAAATAGGCAAAATACCTGCCAAAATGCATCGGTTCTTCTTCGTGCATATAAGCAGTCGAATACAAATGAATTAAAAATCCAATGCCCGTAATAATAAGTAAGAAGAGTGATGACAATGGATCCACTAAAAATTCGAAAGGAATAACTAAAGTACCAACATGAATAAAATTAAAAAGTTGCACGGTTGCTCCGCCGCCATTTTTTACATCAAAGAATATCAATAAGCTCACTACAAAAGAAGCAAGCATGGCGCCAGATCCAATGATACCAATCATGGATTTAGACAATGACTTTCTGAGAAGTCCGTTAACCAGAAAACCGAGTAACGGAAAAAGGGGCACTAAATAAACAAGCTTACTCATATCCTAGTTAGTTTTTTAATCTATTCAAGAAGTTAATATCTACACTGTGTACATTTCTGTACATCATAACAATAATGGCAAGTCCTACACTCACTTCGGCAGCAGCTACTACCATAATAAAGAACACAAATAATTGCGCCTCAATACCAGCCATCGATGTTTTATCGCCAGCAAGTGCCATGGTGTTGTGCACCTTAGAAAAAGCAACGAGTAATAAATTCACAGCATTTAACATGAGCTCGATACACATGAAAACGATAATGGCATTTCTGCGCGTTAAAACCCCAACAATGCCAATACTAAATAAAGCAAGACAGAGGTAGATATAATATTGAATAGGCATATGCGAATACTTTAATGTTAATTATGCTTTTTTACCAATGACAACTGCGCCAACCATGGCACTTAAAAATAACACACTACTAATTTCAAAAGGCACTACAAAATCGTTGAAGAGCGCCTTTCCTAAATTCTTAATCAGTCCAATTTCACCAGTGCCCATCGTTACAGCAATATTGTTTAATTCGTTTGCTTGCTTTACAAGTGATACCAGCACCATTAAAAAACAACCACCCGCAATAATACCTGCTAGTTTTAACCAATTGTTTTTTTGCGGTTCGGTAGATGCATTGAGGTTCATAAGCATGATCACAAACAAGAAAAGTACCATGATCGCACCTGCATAAACGATAATATTAACGATGGCTAAAAACTGTGCGTTTAATAAAATGTAATGGCCAGAGATTGCAAAAAATACAGAAATCAACCAAAGTACACTATGCACCGGATTTTTACTAACCACCACCATTACTGCACTAAATAGTGCGAGTACCGTTAAAAAATAAAATAAGAATTGTGTAATACTCATGCGTTCGTTATTAATTTCTTTGACCCTTTGCTGCAGCGTATGCTTCAGGTTCCGTAACAGGATTCGGGATTAATAAATTATCTTTTCCGTAAATGAAACCAGTGCGTGTAAAATTAGCAGGCGCAAAAGTTTCACTTAAATAAATAGCGTCTTTAGGACAAGCTTCTTCGCAAAGACCACAAAAAATACAACGCAGCATATTAATTTCATACTTGGCTGCATATTTTTCTTCACGGTATAAATTTTCTTGACCTACCTCACGCTCTGCAGCTTCCATGGTAATGGCTTCGGCAGGACAAGCCACAGCACAAAGGCCACAAGCCGTACAACGCTCTCTACCTTCTTCGTCTCTATTTAAAACGTGAAGACCTCTAAATACCGGACTAAACTCACGTTTTTGCTCCGGATAACGGATGGTAGGTTGCTTTTTAAAAATGTGGCTAAATGTAATAGCCATCCCTTTTAAAATACCAGGAATGTATAAGCGCTCCATGAATGACATGGGCTTTCTGGATACTTCCTGTGCTCTATTGGTTAACGCTTGCATAGCTAATTCAATTAATGATTTATGTTAAACCCCTGCTTTTAATAATATAAGTGCACCTGTAACAAGCATGTTAAATAGTGCAAGTGGAATCATTGTTTTCCAACCCAAATTCATGAGTTGATCATATCTAAAACGTGGAACCGTCCAACGAATCCACATAAATACAAAAATGAAAATGGCAATTTTAATAAGTAACGCTGCTACACCAATTAGTGCGGCAATGTTTGGAGCCAGTGTGCTTTCATCTAAAAACGGAACATCAAATCCACCAAAATATAATGAAGCCATAACCGCACTACTCATGATCATATTGATATATTCAGAAAATAAATAGAAACCTAGTTTCATAGAAGAATACTCCTGGTGGTAACCAAAGTTTAATTCATTTTCTGCTTCTGGTAAATCAAAGGGAGTTCTGTTACACTCTGCAAGTGCACAAACAAAAAAGATTATAAAACCAAGTGGCTGGTACACAATATTCCAGTAGCTACCTGCAGCCATTTGACCGTCTACAATTGTTTTTAAACTTAGTGATCCAGAAAGCATCAACACTGCAATAAGTGAAAGGCCCATCGCAAGTTCATAACTGATGGCTTGTGAAGCACCGCGAAGTGCAGCCATCAAAGAAAACTTATTATTAGACGCCCATCCACCAATCATCATACCATACACACCCAAACTTACTACCCCAAAAATGTATAAGATGCCAATATTGATATCTGCAATTTGTAAATCTACTTTGCGATCAAAAATTTCGATATGACTGCTCCATGGAATAACAGAACAAGTCATGAGCGCTGCTGTCATGGCTAGACCTGGTCCTAAAACAAACAATGCTTTATTGGAATTTGTAGGAATAATTTCTTCCTTCATGATTAGTTTTAATCCATCGGCAAAAGGTTGGAGTAATCCAAAAGGGCCGGCCCTGTTAGGTCCTGGACGATCTTGTAATACAGCCGCCACTTTTCTTTCTGCAAAAGTGGTATATAATGCAATACCGAGGCTTGCAAAAACAATAATTGCAATGAGTACTAATTTTTCGATGATTAAAAGCCAATCTACAGCAAGTAATGTCATGTCTTGATCTAATTTATAAAGATGAATCTTTGTTTACTTCACTCACACTATGAATATCCATTAATAAATGCGGCGCACGACCTGCATTTACTGCCGCAAATGTTTCGGTAGGGGTATGCATACCCACAGAACCTTGGTAGTGCCCTTGTGCAATGACAGAATGTCTATCAATTTCACGTGGTCCTTCAATAATCCAGTCTGATGCATTTTTAGTTTCGAAGCGGCAAGTATTACAAATCCAATCTTCCACTTCACCCCACTTGTCTTTACGAGCGGTAACGCGGTATACTTCATCTCCTCTATTCCAAAGTGTTACTTTACCAGAACAGGTAGGACAATCGCGGTGTGCATCCATAGGTTTTAAAAACCAAACACGATTTTTAAAACGGAATGTTTTATCAGTTAACGCACCTACTGGACAAACGTCAATAACATTGCCAATAAATTCATTGTCTAAACTTTTTTCGATGAAGGTTGCAATTTGTGAATGATCCCCTCTATCGAGTACACCATGGGAACGCTGCTTAGAAAGTTGATCTGCAGTATACACACAACGGTAACATAAAATACAACGCGTCATATGCAATTGTATGTATGGGCCTATATCATGCTTTTTAAAAGTACGACGCTCAAATTCGTAACGCGTTCCTTCTTTACCATGGTCGTAACTTAAATCTTGTAAATGACACTCGCCTGCCTGATCACAAATTGGACAGTCAAGTGGATGGTTGAGTAATAAAAACTCAACAACACCAGCACGCGCATCAATTACTTTTTCACTGGTAATATTTTTTACTTCCATGCCATCCATAACAGTGGTCCGACAAGAAGCGATAAGCTTAGGCATTGGGCGTGGGTCTTTTTCAGAACCCTTGCTTACTTCTACTAAACAGGTACGACACTTACCACCACTACCTTCTAGCTTGCTGTAATAACACATAGCTGGTGGCGTAACGTCGCCTCCAATTTGTCTAGCAGCATTTAAAATTGTAGTACCTGCTGGCACTTCAATGGTAATGTTATCGATGGTTACTTTAAAAAGTTGTTTTTCGGACATACGTTACTTTATTAAGCGGTTACTGGCACATGAATAGGATCTGCATAATGCGCTACACCATAATTTTTTTCTTGTGCTTCGAGCGGATTGTTTACATGCCACTCAAATTCATCTCTAAAATGTCTAATAGCAGCTGCTACCGGCCATGCCGCAGCGTCTCCTAAAGGACAAATGGTATTACCTTCAATTTTTCTTTGAATATCCCAAAGAAGATCAATGTCTGAAATCTTGCCTTTACCATATTCGATGTTGTGCAATATTTTTTCCATCCATCCTGTTCCCTCTCTACATGGTGAACACTGACCACAACTTTCGTGTCTATAAAAACGAGCTAGTGATAATGTGTTGCGCACAATACACTGGTCTTCATCTAAAACTATAAAACCACCAGAACCCATCATAGAGCCTGAAGCAAAACCACCATCACTTAAACTTTCGTAGTTCATGTAACGTGTTTCGCCCTTTGCTGTTGTTAATAATAAATTAGCTGGTAAAATTGGTACCGATGATCCGCCAGGTATACAAGCTTTTAATTTTTTACCATTTGCAATTCCACCACAATATTCGTCGGAGTAAATAAATTCTTCTACCGAAATAGTCATGTCTATTTCATACACACCTGGCTTATTAATATTACCACATGCAGAAATTAATTTAGTACCCGTAGATTTTCCAATACCAATTTTAGCATACTCCTCGCCGCCCATGTTAATGATTGGAACTACAGAAGCAAGTGTTTCTACGTTGTTAACCATGGTAGGTCTTTTCCATACGCCCTCAATAGCAGGAAACGGCGGCTTGATGCGCGGGTTACCACGCTTACCTTCTAATGATTCGATAAGTGCTGTTTCTTCACCACAGATATACGCACCTGCTCCACGGTGTACATGAATTTCACAATCAAAACCTGTACCTAAAATATTTTTTCCTAAAAATCCATTTGCTTTGGCTTCACTAATCGCGTCTTCTAAAATATCAACGATCCACGCGTACTCGCCACGGATATAAATGTAGGTATCGTTGCTATTAAGTGCAAAGCTGGATACAATCAAGCCTTCAATTAATAAATGCGGAATAAATTCCATGAGGTAACGGTCTTTAAAAGTACCTGGCTCACTCTCATCGGCATTACACACGAGGTGACGTGGCACACCTTCAGGCTTTGCAATAAAACTCCATTTCATACCTGCAGGAAAACCCGCTCCACCTCTGCCACGCAAGCCACTTTTTTTAACCTCTTCTGTAACACTGTCGGGGCTCATTTGCTTCAACGCTTTTTCTACGCTTTGGTAACCACCTTCACGTCTATACACGTCAAAACCTCTAATACCCTCAATATGTGCTTTTGCTAATAATAATTTTACACCCATATATTTTTAGTTGAGTACGCCTGCAGTTTTTTTGCATTCGTCAATGATAGCGTCTACTTTTTCTTTGGTTAAATGTTCGCGGTAATGTTTACCAAGTTGCATCATAGGTGCATAACCACAAGCACCTAAACACTCTACTGTTTTTAAAGTAAATAAACCATCGGCGGTTGTTTCACCTGGTTTAATACCCAATGTTTTTTCGATGTAAGCGATGATGTCATCACTGCCACGTAACATACACGGCCCGGTTTGACAAACCTCAAACATATATTTACCAACTGGCTTGGTATTGTACATACTATAAAACGTTGCTACCTCATACACTTCGATAGGTGTAATGTTTAATAGCTCCGCAACATAATCCATGGTTTCAGAACTTAACCAGCCACCAAAATTATCTTGTGCTAAATGCAAAACAGGCAGTAATGCACTCTTCTGCTTTCCTTCTGGATAACGGGCTACAAGCCTGTTAAATTCTGCTAATTGTGATTCAGAAAATTTTACCATTGTGCTATTATTTTTATGCGTCTAACTCGCCCGCAATTAAATTAAGACTACTCATTGTTACAATTGCATCACTTAACATACCGCCCGTAATAAGTTCTGGATATGCTTGATAATAAATGAAACATGGCCTTCTAAAATGAAGACGGAATGGTGTTCTTCCACCATCACTTACCAAATAAAAACCAAGCTCACCGTTACCACCTTCTACGGCGTTGTAAATTTCACCTTTAGGCATTTCTACTTCACCCATCACAATTTTAAAGTGCCAAATCAAAGATTCCATTTTAGTATACACATCTTCTTTTTTAGGAAGGTAATATTCTGGAACATCAGCGTGGAAAATTTCGGCGTCGGCACCTTTAAATGCTTGTACTTTTTTATAGGCCTGCTCGATAATGCTTAAGCTCTGCCACATTTCTTGGTTGCGCACTAAAAAGCGGTCGTAATTATCGCCGGTTTTACCTACTGGAATGGTGAAATCAAAATCTTGATAACTACTATACGGTTGGTGCACACGCACATCATAATCTACACCGGCTGCGCGTAAGTTAGGACCTGTAAATCCATAGTTTAATGCACGTTCTGCACTAATAGCGCCACCACCAATGGTACGCTCCATAAAAATTCGATTGCGTGCAAAAAGGTTTTCAAACTCTTTTAAAACTTTTGGATATTCTTTTAAGAATTTTTCGAGTTTTTCAAACGCTGTATTAGTAAAATTCCTTTCAAAGCCGCCAATACGCCCAATATTAGTAGTAAGGCGGGACCCACATACTTCTTCATATATTTCATAGATTAATTCACGGTATTGCATCACATACAAAAAGCCAGTATAAGCTCCTGTATCCACGCCCACAATAGAGTTACAAATAAGATGATCTGATATACGCGCAAGCTCCATAATGATCACGCGCAAATAATCGACACGCTTTGGTGTTTGCACACCTAAAAACTTTTCGCAGGTTAAATGCCATCCCATATTATTGATCGGGCTACTGCAATAATTTAAACGGTCGGTAATAGGTGTAATTTGATACAGCGGTCTGCGCTCTGCTAATTTTTCAAACGCGCGGTGGATGTATCCCACGGTTTGCTCTGTCGAAACAATTCGCTCCCCATCAAGTTCCATAATGTTTTGGAATACACCATGCGTAGCAGGGTGCGTGGGTCCTACGTTTAAAGTAGTCGTTTGTTTTTCTATAGAGCCTTCAGGCAGTGTGATATGATGTTGTTGATGCGCTAACATGTCTTTTAATATTTTGTGATTATCCTCTTCCAAACATTTCGTCGTCTTTGTCAATTCTTGTTTGATCTTCTAAAGGATATTCTTTTCTGAGGGGGAAATAATCCATCTCATCCACGTTTAAAATTCTTTTTAAGTTAGGGTGGCCAACAAAATTAACCCCGTAGAAATCGTAGGTTTCGCGCTCCATCCAATTGGCACTTGAAAATAAATTGCAAGATGTAAATACATCTGGCGCTGCTACAGGAACAAATATTTTAAATCGCAAACGAATATTTTCTGTAAGGTTATGCAAATGATACACTACAGAAATTTCGCGACCAGCATCATCCGGAAAGTTTACGCCACACAAATCCGTTAAAAATTGAAATTGTAAACTAGGTTCATCGTACAAAAACTGCAACACTTTTAAATTGTTAGCAGCCGTTGCTTCAAAACTTAATAGGCCATACGATTCTTCAAAATTAGAAACAAGGTCTCCAAATTTTTCTTGCAGCTTTTCTTGCATGTATTGGTTGGTAAGTGCCATACTTGATTATTGAATACCGTAAGAGTTTAATAATGTTTTGTATTGCTCAGAATGTCTACGACGAATACTTTCTTCACCCACTAAATCCTGAATTTTCATAAAGCCATCTAAAATAGCTTCTGGTCTTGGCGGACAGCCTGGAACATATACATCTACCGGAATTACCTGGTCAATACCTTGTAATACACTGTAGGTATCAAATATCCCACCACTTGAAGCGCAAGCTCCAATGGCAATTACCCAACGGGGTTCAGCCATTTGTAGGTATACCTGACGAAGTACAGGACCCATTTTTTTAGCAATGGTGCCCATTACCATAAGAAGGTCACATTGGCGTGGCGAAAAACCTACACGCTCTGAACCAAAACGAGAAAGGTCGTAATGCGAGCCCATGGTAGCCATAAACTCAATTCCACAACATGAAGTGGCAAATGGTAAAGGCCATATCGAATTTTTGCGTGCAAGACCCACTACAGTACTAAGCTGTGCGGTAAAAAAACCATCTCCTGTAAATCCTGGAGGCGCTTCTATAGCACCTACTGCATCTGCAGTGGTAGCTAAAATAGGTGTGGTATTAAATCGTACTGGACGTGACATAGTTTTTATATTAAAATTAATCTTCCCAAGTAAGTGCACCCTTTTTGATAATGTAAATAAATCCTACTAAGAAAAAGCCTACAAACATAAGCACAGCGATATATCCAGCCCATCCTAGTTCTCTAAAATTAACCGCATACGGATAAAAGAAAATGACTTCTACATCAAACAACACAAACAAAATAGCAACTAAAAAATACTTGATGGCCATGGGTTGTCTTGCATCACCATGTGTTTCAATACCACTCGCAAAGTTTTCTAATTTATCTGCTGTTTTACGCTTAGGTCCTACCCATTGAGACAATGCAATCATGGTGGCGACAAAGCCTGCAGCAAAAATTAATTGTATGCCAATTGGGAGGTAGTTAGAGGCGAGATTGGTAGCAGATGCATCCATCAAAAAGGTACTCCAAGTCATATACTTGTTTTAGTCGCCGCAAAAATACACCACAGTAGGGATATAAACGAAAAACTCCCCATTTTGGGGAGTCTTTTTTAGCATTATTTTAAAGGAAATTGCAGATTAGCCATTTTTAGCTGGAGTAGCCGCAGTTTTACCTTGTGGTTTAGAGTAATAGTCTATGTTTTTTTGGATAGCAACACGCTGTTCAGATGCAAATTTATTGTTCTCATCCGCGGCGTCTGGATACAACGCAATCATTTGATCTGTAATGTTTAACGCTTTTTGACAGGTTGCTAAAAATTGGTCAACAACAGCCGTACGTGTTCCATCAGATTTTACTTTAAAATCTGGGTTCTTTTTGAGGTTGTTGAATGCACCAACATAGTAAACCAATTTAAAGTAAGCATTTACAAAAATCTCTTTTTTATACTTGTCTACGCCAATTTTAGTGTACACCGCATCTAATTCATCAAGTAAGGTTACAATTTGAGCGGTATCGGTGGTGCTTTTCATAGCAGCTCGCTTAAAGAAACCATACGGTTGTGGCTTGTCTGGAAAAGCAGCCATATACGCTCTTGCATATTCAAGGGTTTCAACAAATGCACCTGCACTAAATGCTGTATTTGACAATTTATAATGATCGGCCTCTGTTAAAGATCCCTTCATTTCTAATTGACGCTTCATCCATTTTAATTGCTCACTGTATACTTTTGCACGACCAAAAATATCGGCAGCAGTACTCATGTAAGCCATTTTATTTTGCTTAACGGTATCGAGTGAAATTGCTTTTTCGATATATGCCGAAGCCTGCGCTTCGCTACCCGGAAACTTGGTTAATACTTTTACGCCTAATTCATAGTCGGCGGGCTGAATGTCAATAGCAGCAGCTTTATCAAGGAATCCTTGGATATAGGTTTTTGCTTGAACAGAATCTCCTAAACGGTCGTAGTTGTATGCGTATACCACTGCAATACGTGGCACTTGCGCTATACCTAATCCCGCTTCTAATTCTTTTAACTTTGCTAAAGACTCTGAATATTTACCAGCTCTAAATAAGTAGTCGGCAAATAAGATTTCGTTGCGGGGATCTTTATCTGCAGTGCTAACAAATTTGTCTAAATAATCTTTTGCCTTATTTACATCTTTATCAGAGTAGTAACGATAAAGTGCATAGTACACTGGCGGAAAATTAGCATCTGCTGCGATGGCTTTATTAAAAAATTCTTCAAATAATTCTTTGTTGTTTTGCGACTGGTAAATTTTACCAATTCTGTAATTAGCACGCGCATTTTTAGGATCACGAGAAGCAGCTTCTGTAAACGCTTTTACAGCCTCACCACCGTTTTCACCACCCATTCTTAAATAGTTGATGCCAATGTTAACAAATACATCGGCAGGGGCTAATTCCTGATCAGCAGCAAGCTTTAGCTTTTCAATGGCGTATACATGATCGCCCTGATTAGCACCTACGCTAGCGTTGGCACGGCCGATTGCATTTAATACCGCGCCATTTACACGGCCCTTAAATTTTCCTTTGGTTTCTGTGGCAGTGGTAATAGCCTGCTCAAACTTTTGTTTGATACTATTGATATCGCCACCTTGTAAAAGCTCGATATGCGCTAAACCTACAACAAGCATTGGATCGTTAGGAATATCCTGAATACCTTTTTGGTATAATTCTTTTGCACTATTTACATCTTCTGGTTTTGGTGTTTCACCTACCTCAGAAACAATGAGTGACTGACCATACCAATACACCACTTGTGGGTCTTTTGAATTGGCATCATACGCTGCTTTTAGTGACGTACGCGCACTCTTGTATTTTTCATAATCAAGATGTCTAATTCCTTCCGAAACTTGAGCCATCAAACACTGAACAGCTAAAAATGCTGTTACCATCAAAGAAACGATCTTCTTCATTTGTCGGTTTTTATGTTGTTTTTTAATCTGCATTTTTTATCATTCCGGTGCGTCTGCTAAATCCCATTTTTGCGGGGACTAAACTTGCGCGCCTAAAAATCAATTGTCCTCTTTCGAGACTCATAAAATTCATAAATCCAGTTCCAAGCCCTGTTGCATTTTCTTTTAAAATATAATACACCGGACGTGAAAGTGCGTATTGACCTCTCGAAATCGTTGCCTGCGAAGGTCTGGCATACAAGCCTTTTTCTTCACACTTGGTACATTCTACAAGACCTAGATTTACTTTTTTAAGGTATTCAACTTGCGTTGCGTTGTAAGAATCGCCAATCCAGCTAAGTCCGACAAAGCCAATAGCATCAGCCCTTTCAGCTACTTTCGCTAAAACGTCTTCGCTATTTTTTGCGGCTACTACATTGGATCCAAATGGAGCGCCATGTAAAATTGTATCGCGCAAATAACGAACGGTGCTGGTAGCAGAATTTCCATCCATTACTACGGTGGTACTGGTTTGGCCACTTAAAATTTTACGCAGCTTTTCAAAAGTAAATACACTGTCTTTTCCTGCCCTGTTTACAATAATAGCAACCGCATCATAAGCGAGTTCACCATATTGAACGGGGTAAGACAATTGATTTTCAAAGAACGTATCCTCCTGTTTATTGAGCCCTCTAGCTACAATTACCATTCGGGTGCTATCCTGTTGTAAGTCTCTAAAACAATCCGCTTCCGATTTGTAAGAGACTTCAATTTTTGTATTCGGGAAAGACGATTGGTGCACTTTAATTTGCTGCTCCATTACCGGCTTAAAACTCTCATCTACGCTGATATGTATGGTACCTGCAGTAGGAGAATCTTCCGACGTTATTTTTGTGTTTTTATCATTGCAAGCCATTGTAAAAAAAACAATGATTACAATTACCCAATGTTGCCACTTCTTTTTCATACACACTATTTTTAAACCTAGTAGTTTGGATAGATACCTCTATACAATCTAAACCCACCATACAACAAACAAACACTTCCAAATAGATACCTAAATAAAGGGTCTACATCTATGAACTGCTTGATGCCAAGTTTTGCTCCAAAAAACATCACTACAGCCATACCTAAAATTAAAAATGACATCGAAAAATCATAGATTCTCCGCATCAAAATATAACTTTTCTCTTGTCTAGACCTAAAATCGTTATCCATTTAACAAAAAGTTTTTAATGGGATAAGCAATTTACTTAATTATTTAATTTAGACCCTCTATTTTTAGCCTCAATTTTGAATAAATCGGCTGATTCATAATTAGATAGGGTAAGATTTAGTTGGAACCAACCACTATTTGAAGACCAATTTACAAGATTGAGTATCTTTGGACCCATAACCAACCCATTTTATGAGCAAACCTTCCCTACCCCAAGGTACCCGAGATTTTAGTGCTGCTGTTGTTCATAAACGGAGTTATATCCTCCAAACCATCCAAAAAGTGTTCGAACTATATGGTTTTCAACCACTTGAGACGCCTGCCATGGAAAATTTGGAGACTTTAATGGGTAAATATGGCGAAGAAGGAGACAAACTTATTTTTAAGATTTTAAATAATGGGCTAGACAACCCAGCTAAACATGAAGCCACCACAGCGGCTTTTCAAAAAGTTTTAGATGGGAAAAGTAGCAAAGACCTCACCGAAAGAGCATTGCGCTACGATTTAACCATTCCATTTGCACGTTATGTGGCCATGAACCACGCACAGTTAACCATGCCATTTAAGCGTTATCAAATGCAACCGGTTTGGAGAGCCGATCGTCCTCAAAAAGGAAGATACCGTGAGTTTTACCAGTGTGACGCAGATGTGGTAGGTAGCAGCAGTTTATTAAATGAATTAGAACTCACACATATCTATGCATCGGTATTTGAAAAATTAAAATTACCGGTAGAAATTAGAATCAATAGCCGAAAAATTTTAGTGGCATTATCCGCGCTATGTGGTGGTGCAAATAAAATGATTGATATTACCGTTGCTATTGACAAGCTGGATAAAATTGGAATTGAAAAAGTAAAAGAAGAATTGAGTGGACGCGGTCTTGATCCAAATCAAGTTTCCACCATCGAAAAATATTTACAAATCAGCGGCTCTAATACCGAAAAAATAAACCAGTTAACGGCGCTTATTGGCGGAATTCCAGAAGGTCAAGAAGGGCTACTTGAAATCAATACTTTGCTCGAACATTTTAGGGCTTTCCCAAATGTTAATTTGGTAGCCGATTTTACATTAGCAAGAGGCCTTAATTATTACACCGGTATTATTTTTGAAGTAAAAGCTTTGGATGTTAGTATGGGCAGTATTGGGGGCGGTGGACGCTACAACGATTTAACAGGACTCTTTGGTGTCAAGGATATCCCGGGTGTTGGTATAAGTTTTGGTGTAGACCGTATTTACGATGTACTAGAAGAATTAAACGCTTTTCCAGATACTATTCAGAGCAGTACCAAAGTGTTATTTTTTAATGCTGGTACCGCCGAAACTGCGCGTTCTTTTTTATTATTACAAGAACTAAGAGACAGAGGTGTTGCTGCCGAAATTTTTCATGAAAATGCAAAATTTGAGAAGCAGTTTAAATACGCCGAAAAAAAGAATATTGGATACGTAGTGATAATTGGCGAAAATGAATTAGCCGCAGGTACCTGTGTTGTTAAAAATTTAACAACAGGTACGCAAGAAACCATCGCTAATGAAGCGCTACTTACCTATTTATTTTAAGTACGTTTTGAGAAAATAAATTGTGCCAACTAACGCGTGAAGTACAACATTTTTTCATCTACAAAAGATGTTGCTTCCACTTTTACGGCCTCTAGTACCATACCATTTGCATTGATGGCAAGCCCAACTACTTTTTTATTGCTGTCTCTTTTGTATACAACTGGTGCCTGAAACTCAGCAATAAAAAACTGGTCTTCCCCTGTTTTTTGAAGTACAAAAGAACCCATCGCACTAGCAGCAACAAGAGCGCCATTGTCTGCAGTGATAACAACCTCCTGAACCGGGCTACCTTCTGCAAATTTAAACTTACCTGTAAACTGCGTAAGGGTACTGTCTTGCGCTTGAATAGTTATAAAAACACCAAGTAATAATGTGCTTAATAAAAGGATTTTTTTCATAGGATTTCTTTAAATGTGATTTCAAATATAACCATCCGACCTACAAATTGTGCTAACTGGTTAATTATTTTTGTGTTAATAGGCTACAAAATGGGTAAAATCAGGCTTTTTAGGGCTTTAAAGGTATCTTTGTAGCTATGAATACGGATTTACCAAATATTAGGCATTTGAGCCTAGGCGAGCTAACGGAATATTTTGAGGGGCTGGGCGAGAAAAAATTTAGAATTCAACAGGTGCACGAGTGGCTTTGGCAAAAGCATGCGCACTCTTTTGATGACATGACCAATTTAAGCAAAGAGCTACGTGCCAAATTAAACGAAACATTTATTTTACCCGCTTTAACCATCGATAAAACACAGGTTAGCGAAGATGGTACGGTGAAATCTAGGTTTAAAACATTTGACAAGCATTTTATAGAAGGCGTTTTAATTCCTACAGAAGAGAGAAAAACAGCATGCGTATCTTCTCAGATAGGTTGCAGCTTAAGTTGCAAATTTTGCGCTACCGGGACCATGGACCGCAAAAGAAATTTAACCTACGATGAAATTTATGATCAAGTCGTATTACTCAACAAAGAAAGCGAACGAATTTTTCAAAAAAAATTAAGCAATATTGTTTTTATGGGTATGGGTGAGCCCCTACTTAACTATGACAATGTGCTTAAAGCAGTTGAGCGCATTTCTGCAGAAGACGGCCTCTTTATGAGCCCTCGCAGAATTACTGTTTCTACAGCTGGCGTTTCTAAACAAATTAGAAAACTAGGTGATGATAAAGTACGTTTTAAATTGGCCTTATCGTTACACGCTGCCAACGACAAAAAGAGAAATGAAATCATGCCTATCAACGAAACCAATAATATCAAGGTTTTGGTGGATGCCATGAATTATTTTTATAAGCAAACTGGAAACGAAATCACGTTCGAATATATTTTATTTAAGAATTTTAATGATTCTCAAAAAGATGCAGAAGAACTGGTAAAATTATTCCGTCAAGTGCCTGCAGACCTTGTAAACATTATCGAATACAACCCTATCGATTCGTTTCACATGACCAAGCCAGACGAACAAGGCATAGAAGATTTCATGAACTTTTTAGACTCAAACCGCGTTAACGCCCGCCTCAGGAAAAGCAGGGGTAAAGATATTGACGCAGCTTGTGGTCAACTAGCCAATAAGGGTAAATAATTACCAAATATCCTGTTGAAAAACAGCAAAACAATTGTATGCAAAAAAGAACCGACAACTTTAGCAAATTTGCTAATCAGAAAAAAGGGAGCGCGTTAAAAGAAGCCTTCAGACAAGAAAAGAAAAAAAATAAAATAGAAGCAAGAGCCGCTGGTGAAGAAATGCGCCAACGTAAAAAAGATAAAATGCGCGGGCTTGTTACAGAGCCACTAAAAAAATCGACAAAGCCAGGTGCGCGCAAAAGCGCCCCAACCGATAGAGACGAACGCGCACCACGAGCAGTTGCTGCAACGGGTGCTACTGGCGCAAGACCTGCAGGATCTGCAAGACCCATCACCCCCGCCAAAACTTCACGTGGTAAAGACGCGCAAGCTGCACCCGTTGCAGGTATGCCCGTTCCGATTGCGTTAAAAAACGCTGAGCAAATGCCACTCAATAAATTTATTGCACACTCAGGTGTATGTGGGCGTCGAGAAGCAGCCGAACTTGTAAAAGGCGGCAAAGTGGTCGTTAATGGAGATAAAATATTTGAGCCTGGATTTAAAGTAGCCCCAACAGATAAAGTGCTCGTAAAAGGGAAGCAGGTGTATTTGCAAAAAAATGCCGTTTACATATTACTCAATAAGCCCAAAGATTATATTACTACTGCAAATGATCCAGAAGGACGCAAAACAGTATTAGATATTATTAAGGGCGCTACCGCAGATAGGGTCTACCCTGTTGGCCGTTTAGACCGTAACACAACTGGTGTTTTGTTATTAACCAATGACGGAGAACTAGCGCAAAAATTAACGCACCCTTCGTTTGAAATTAAAAAAATATACGAGGTTACACTTGATAGACCTGTTGCTAAAAAAGACTTAGAAGCTGTACTAGCTGGTGTTACACTAGAAGATGGATTTGTGGCCGCCGATGCTTGTGGTTATGCAAACGCGAAAGATAAAAACGTAATAGGTATAGAAATTCATAGTGGGCGTAACAGAATTGTGCGCCGCATATTTGAACATTTAGGATACGACGTTAGAGGTCTTGACCGTGTTATGTTTGCCAACCTCACTAAAAAGAATGTAGACCGCGGTAAATACCGTTTCTTACAAGAAAAAGAAGTGCGCCTGCTTAAGTTTATGAACAAATCATTTGTTCGTAAATCAAAAGAAGAAGAAGCATAATTTTTACCTTATTTTATTTTAGAAAAATTATACAATGCGCTTATCCGTATTATTTGAAAATGACGCATTTATTGTGATAGATAAACCTTCTGGATTATTAAGTATTCCGGACAGGTTTGGTATTGATATTTCTGTAAAAGAAATACTCAGACAACAGTTTGGAAATATTTTTACCGTGCACCGCCTCGACAAAGACACCAGTGGTGTTATTGTATTTGCAAAAACCGAAGAAGCACACCAAGCACTTTCTGTACTATTTGAAGGACGAGATGTAGAAAAATTTTATGTGGGTCTGGTATTAGGCAATCCCGTAAATGATGAAGGAAGTGTAGATGCATCCATTATGGAGCATCCGGGCAAAAATGGAAAAATGGTCACGCACGTGAAAGGTAAGCCCGCTTTAACGGATTATAAAGTCGTAGAAAGATTTAAAAAATACGCATGGCTTTCCCTTCAAATTCATACGGGTAAAACGCATCAAATTCGCGTGCACATGCAGCATATTGGAAGCCCTATTGCTTGTGATCCTTTATATGGCAACAACGAACCTATTTTGTTGTCGTCATTAAAAAAGAAATTTAAACTCTCTAAAGCTGAAGATGAAGAACGACCTATTTTGGGCAGACTAGCATTACACGCACATACCTTAACCTTTACACTAGGAAGCGAAACATTTAAATTTGAGGCGCCTATTCCTAAAGATTTACGTGCACTACTGCAGCAGCTTCGTAAATGGGATGCATAATATTATTTGGGTTTTTTAATGGTGCGCGCCTTGCTTAATAAAGATTTTCCAAATTTATTTTTTACAGCATCAATGGCTTCGTAGAGCGCATGTTGTTCGGTTTTATTATCAAACAAATTGGTTTGAGCACCTGTATCTGTGAGCCCCGACAACCTTACTCCAAGTAGCCTTACGCGTGTACCGGGTACATATAGTTTAGTAAACAAATCGGTGGCCGCTTTTATAATATCACTATCTGCAATAGTAGCAGGAAGGGTAATTTGCCTGGTGCTCGTTTCAAAATTTGCATTTCTAAATTTGATGGCAACACAAGTAGCGTATTTTTTTTCTTGCCTAAGTTCGTAAGATACGCGCTCCGCCTGCCCTACTATTTGCGCTAATAAAACATCAATGTCGGATGTGTTTTCTTCAAATGTATTTTCGGCAGAAATAGATTTTGATTCGCGGTGTGGCGAAACCACCGAATCACTTAAACCATTTGCTTGCCGTATGAGTTGCGTACCCCATTTACCAAGTGCTTTTTCCAATAGCATCGCATCATACTTTAGAATATCACCAATGGTATAAATACCAAGTGCCAAAAGGGTTTGATGTGATTTTTTACCAACGCCCCCTAATTTTTCGACAGGTAGTGGCGCTAAAAATTCCTTTTCTTTTCCGGGCGTTACAAATAAATAACCATTAGGCTTTGCTTCGTCAGTGGCAATTTTTGCAACCAACTTATTGGTAGCGAGTCCAAACGAAATAGGAAGTCCCGTTTCATCCATGATGGTTTGTCTAAGACGAATGGTCCATTCTAGTGGATTAAAAAAAGTATCCATGCCCGTTAAGTCAATATAAAATTCGTCGATAGATGCTTTCTCGTAAAGTGGTGCGCTGGCAGAAATAATTTCTGTAACCCAGGCAGAGTATTTTGCATAAAGCCCGTACGAACTTTTTACAATAATGGCTTGTGGACATAATTCCATGGCCTTTCGCATAGGCATCGCGCTTCGCACACCAAATTTTCTTGCTTCGTAACTACAGGTTGTAACAACACCTCTATCCCTACTGCCTCCTACAACTACTGCTTTACCTAGTAGTGACGGATCTTGCAGCATTTCTACGCTTACAAAAAAAGAATCTAAATCAAAATGGGCTATATAACGTTGAGGCGTTTGCATGGTAATTAAGACCTATACACATCTAGTAATCCGTCGGGCAAAATCACGTATACTTTTTTAGCATCATGATCAATTGAATCTAAACTTTCGGCGTGTAACGGAATGAGTGCTTCATTACCTTCCAACGAAATTTTTAATAACACTTGGTGCGGCTGTTCAATCACTTCTTCGATAGGGCCTAGGTTTTCATCTTCATCAGTAATAACCTCGTAACCTAATAATGCTATCGGAGCAGACTTACCCGCTAATTTTCTAAAATCACTATCTAATAACCATGCCTGACGAGACACAAAACGGGCTGCTGCTTCTTTGGAGTTCACGCCTTCAAATTGTACATACATCTCTGCTTCATCTTTTGCTTTTGAGCCGCTTACAAAATAAGGCAAGTAAGAACCTTTTTGCTCTTCTACAAAAAGCACTTCCACGTCTTTAAGGTTTGTTTTTTTACCAAGCCCGTGCGTTAAAATAAGTTCTCCTTTCACACCAAACGTGGCCACTAATTTTCCAATGTGTACGTATTCGCTCATGGCTGCAAATTATTTATTAATTGGGATATTACAGAAATAAAAACGCCCGCAACTTGCGTTGCAGGCGTTTCTCTATAATGTTATATAGAATTAAGCTTCTGGAGCAGCTTCTTCAGCTGGTGCTTCTGGAGTTGCTTCTGGAGCAGCATCCGTTGCAGGTGTTTCCACTTCTGCAGCTGGCGCTTCTGGAGTTACAACTTCTTCAACCACTGCTTCTGGTTCTGCAACCGGAGCTTCTTCTACTTTTACTTCTTCTACTTTTTTAACAACAGGAACGTATACTTTTTTAGCACGAACTTCTGATTTGTGCGCATCGCTTCTGCGGCTAATATTTGCTTCATGCTCATTATGCCAAGCTTCAAACTTAGTCATTGCTGTTGCATCATCAAATAAACCAAGCTTAACACCACGTAATAAGTGCTTTAAATAAAGTACACCCTTAAAAGAAAGGATACGACGTACTGTGTCTGTTGGTTGAGCTCCTTTGTTTAACCAATCTAAAGATTTTTCACGATCTAAGCTGATTGTTGCTGGAACTGTTAATGGATTGTAAGTACCAATTTTTTGGATAAACTTACCGTCTCTTGGTGCACGACCATCGGCTACTACGATGAAGTAGAACGGTCTTTTTTTACTACCGTGTCTCTGTAGTCTCATTTTTACTGCCATGTTAAATAGAAATTTATAGGCGTTAAGAAATATTGTTAAGGGTTGCAAATATAGGCATTTTGCCTGATTTAGGCATTAAAAAACCTAAAAATGA
>Ga0255122_1000022_pt1 | contig 43391 bp, 72 predicted proteins | sample Law_Colum_RepC_8_2_FD_188581 | JGI IMG/M metagenome (GOLD analysis project Ga0255122, IMG submission 188581) | Freshwater microbial communities from St. Lawrence River, New York, United States - Law_Colum_RepC_8h | ecosystem: Environmental > Aquatic > Freshwater > River | place: USA: New York...
CCCATTTGTAAGTCTTAATTAATCTATTAAGAGTTTCATTTAACTCATTTGCTAGGAACAGCCCTTCAGATGATTGTCCTGAATTATATATACCGTCTTCTGTATTTAATTCATCATTATGTCTGTTGGCTTGCCACCTAATAATTTGGGCGACTAATTCCATAATGCGGTCAACTGTATAAAATGGTTGGTCTGTTAGATATCTTGCTAGTATGGCAGGATTGAACCAATGGTCTTCCGTTAGGTTGACTAGGTCTTCTGCTACTTTGATTTCTTTTGTCTTACTCATTCTTCCGCCTTCCGCCTTGGTAACTACTCATTATATCAAAATTAGGGAGGGGTGGCAACTCTCGTCCACCACCCCTCGTTCTATTGGGGCTACTTAGCTTTCTTTGTAGCTGGTTGTGGATCTGAGAAGGTTACGCCCTTGGATAGAGCTTCCTGGATTGCAACCTTAGCTGCGCCTGAGAAGCGTCCACGTACACCTACTGTGATGCCTTGTGACTTGAGATATTCTCGCTTTGTTGTCATGATGATCCTTTCTAGATCTTTTATTAATTATAACAGATTTTCACGGGATTGTAAATACCTGTCGTAAAGCGGACAATTTGCCCCTACTTTAAATTTTTTGCTGCCAACTTATCTTTAATTAGTTTTTGTTCTTCCCGCCAGCGCTGCCAATGATTAACTTGTTTAATCTCAACATCAACTTCGGGCGGGCATTCAAGAATGTATGGGACCCCCCCAACTATCTCTATTTTAACTTTGTATTTACTCATCGCCTAGCCTATCTTTAATTAGTTTAGATATTAAGTTGTGGGCCTCTATGTTCTCTGTTTCAGATCCGCCCCACAAAAGCTTTTGGGCCTCTGCAAGGACGGAGTCGATGTATTCATCACTCATCTTCATCTTCTTCCTCCTCGTCATCCTCTTCGTCTTCTTCAAACATTGTATCCACAATGTAGTCACGGTTCAACATCCATTCAAGGACGTCTTCGTTATGCTGTTCTGCCCCATACTCTAGAGAGAACCCGTGGCCCGCCTCTACAGCCTCACAGAGGTGGTCCCACATTTGGTCCTGTGTAACCTTAGCCCTGTATGTCTCATCGTCTAAGATGTTGTTAATGGTAGACCAAGTCCATAGCCATACTAATGACAGACCTAGGTCAGTGGTGTCAAGAATCTTTAAACATTCGTTTAGTTTATCTTTATCTGCTGGCTTCATATGCTAGTTCCTTTTCTTCCCATTGTGCGAGTGTTCTGACTGTAAAGTCTTTTCCGAGATTGTAGCAGAATCGAACGGATTCCTCAAGTAGGGGAGAACTAAAAATCGGAGGATTAGAATGGTCACGTTCATCAAGACTATAGACTTCAAACTCATCAATACCTCCAGGACTAATAGAATAGTTTACTTCTAAAATTTCTAAACTAGGTTTATCATACATTTCGTGCTCCAATCGCAAATGATAGTTGATACGTTAGTTGATACAGTTCGACTAACATATCTAGGCGCCCTTCACATTCTGTGCGGACCATAGAATCCATTGCCTCTCCAGACAACTCCTCCTGTTCTAATGCGCTTGCTAAGTCTTGCTCAGCAATTAACATTAGATTCTTTAGTTCACCGTGCATTATATCTAATCCACTAACACCTGCATTAACCAAACGTTGTAGGTGTGGAGGTAGGCCAATATCTTCTGAATTCATTTCTTGGCACCTTCCTTGAATGCAACCTTATAAATCTCTACAAGGCGGTCATAGACTGCTTTAGAGGCTTTATCCTCATTGGACATCGCTGCTTCAAAGTAAATGATTTGGTCGGCTTGGTCCTGAAGGTCTTCCTTTACTTCTGATGATAGTTTCATCCATATACCCTTTCGTTAGAGTTATTCATTATATCAGTCGCCACTGACAATAAATGCTCGGTTGCCATAATTTGTCCCTGGATATTAATCTTAGATTGAACATTATAATCACCCTCTAAGTCCTGGTTAAGACTAATTAGATGTAACTTCATATATTCCAAGAAGTATGATGATTTAGTTTGTGTAGTCAAAGTAACCCTCCGCCCACAAACCTTGCAAGAAACTAACAGCGTCTTCCAAGTCTTTCCTCAAAGGCTCCTTGTCCATTAAATCGGACGGGGTCCTAAGATAAAAAAGCTTTGAATCGTGTATAGCATTAATCATTCTATTTAGATCAGACTCAGTGTAACCTAGCATAGTTCATACTCCATATCCCAAGATACATCAGGCCAATTTAAATCATATCTTGCGCTATCAACTTCACCTAAATCGTTTAGGTGTAGATTAATTTTCTCGTGTGCTTCTTTCTCATTATTGGCCATTACTGCACCTTCTAATTTAATTACAAATCCATATTTATTCAAAGTAATCCTCATCAATCGGTGTTAGGTTATAGAACTTATTAAATTCAGATTGAATAAACTTATCATCTGACATCCAAGCAAATTGCTTATCAGCATAGTATTGCCCTTCCTCCAAATTAGAGTTAATCCAATTATCTAGCAATTGTTCTGCTATATCTTGATAGCAAGCGTCAATTACCATTTGATTTACATCTTCTAAGAAACTAGCCATTTAGCGCTTCCTCCATTGTATAGGTTTTGATAGGTGGTGTGTCCTTATGGTCTTCACATTCTTTCATAGCCTCTTCATCTCTCCAAGTGCCTTCTGCACATTCTGAGCAGAATTCACCGCAGTCATTCTCACAATAACTCATTGTGTCAAAAGACTGGCAAGCATAGCAACGGTTTTCATATTCTAAGACTTCCTTTACTTCACCACGGACAATCTCATATTCTCCACCCCAACCTGTTTCTTCCTCAAACTCTAATGTAAGCAGGCAGTTAGGAACAAGATTACTTAGTTTAGTTAAGATAGTTACAGCAGGTGACCAAGCAGTCTCATATTTATAGACAACCCAATTGTCATCACCCTCTGATTTATATTCAAGCAATTCTGTTTCAGGATATTCATCACCGTCACGGACGGCTACATCCCATTTAGTTCCCCAATTAGAATTATTCCACGAATACCAATCCTTCTGAGTCTTAGCAAACTCAACAGATTTGCGGAACCAATCAGGGTCATTCTGAATATCTATATCACCACGATTAGGTTGGCAGGCATATTCCTCATCAGTAATTCCGTCATCCTTATATGAGTGGATATTGTGGAAAGCAAAGACAGGATTATTATATTCAACTAATTCAATTTTGGTGGGGAAACCCATAGTAGAAATATCACCCATACCATATGTCTCCTGTGCTAATGTAAATGGAGAATTCAATCTATCTTTAATCATATCTACCTCAGACTTAGGTCCTTGGATAGTTAATGTGTTGTAACACCAATTTGGCATTTTATATCCTTTCGTTGATATGTTCCAATTATACAATGGACCACTGACATTTGGGAAGAGCAAATAGGTGTGTTCCACACCACATTTCCCAGCTTTGTGGTCAAGATCACAGAATTTCAGGGCATTTAAATTTGATCTCGTAAAACAAATATGATACCCTCTGCTTTTGCGGGCATGCAAAAACCCCCAGCTTGCGCTGAGGGTTAAGAAAGTAAAGGCCGCTAGGATCTACCAACGAAAGTAAAAAGTCCTGCATTGCTTAGCGACTTGGGGGATCCCCTGGTAGCCGCACCTGTACTTATGAAGAAGGTCCCTGGACCTACCTCAATTATACCATAACTAGTTGACTGTATTTGCTGCAGAATTTATCTAAAGATAAACTAAAGACAACTGTCTGCAGGTCCTCTTCCATTAATGTGAACGTTTGTTCGGCCCAATCAATAACAGGAATCTTGTGCTCATTGTCTAGAATTCTATTAACACTTAAGCCCCAGCCTGTTTCAGACTTCCAGTCTTCGCCTATCATTTGTGACACACAAATACGTGTTGCATATGATTCATCCGTCCACCTTGGACGTGCAGCCTCAACCGCATTCGCTAAGCGCTCCAACATACCGTGGCCCGCCCAGTGTCCGTATAGAAAGATAGTAGTGTCATTAGATTGCTTGAATCCAAAGTTTGCTCTGTCGCCCATTTTATTCCGCCTTTGTTAGTTGTTGTTCTTGCTCGTAGTTAAGCAATTGTATCATTTCTTGGGCCCAGTCCACAAGTGGCTCGCCCTGTTCATTTTTATGGTGCCCGCAGAAGTAAAGAGACATTTCTTCTTTCTTTGCTTCCCACATAGCTTGAGCTGCACATTGATCACACTTAAGCCACTCAGCCATCACAGTTTCCCACCTTCAATCATTTCACAAAGACGGTCAAGAATCCAAGTATCGATATCGTTGATATCAATCTCTGATAGTCTTTCCATCATCTCTTCACGAGCAAACTTATACCCGTCATCAAAACCATCTTTGTAATCTGACATTACTTCTCCTTATATCCTGTCGCTTCTCTATCTGACCAATATGATTCTGATAAATTATATTTGTCACGAATGCGACTTACTTTCTCAATACTACCAGTTCCAACATTGAATGTCAACGGCGGCATAAACTCAGGGTCAAGTCCAGTAATTTGTGCATCCCAATAAGCCATCTCAAGAGATAGCCTATCGGGAGCAGTCAACTCAAAATACATTATGCTTCCCTCACGTGGCAAACTTCGGTGTCATCAATTGTGATGTTACCGTTATTTGAATCAGCATAAAGAGCATCTGTAACTTCTGAATCAAGGTCCAATTCATAATCTGAATCTAATACATTGTATGTGTATGTTCCGCTAACTTCAAGAGTTGCGGTGAATAGAACTTCTCGAACTAGTTCAATGCCAAGCGCTTCAGCAATTGCACGAAGTGTATCTTGGTCATCTGAATCGGCATATGCCTCAGTGATAATATCCTTGACTGTATTAATCTTGTCTTGGTAAACACCATTCTGCTTCTGTGCCTGACGTGCATTGTGTAGGTCCCATTCAATTGATGTGACTTTGTCAGTTGCATATTCTGCATCTGAATAACCACGGATTACTTTGTAGGTAACCAATAGATTAGGGTTATATGTATCGGGGATTGGTGTTGTTGTTACTGTTGATTCTTCCATTGTTTCCTCTTCCGTTTGTAGGGGTGTATCTGTATACGGTATTGTAGCATCTTCCACTGACACCAAGGTGCAGTTTGAATTGCAACGGCATGTGAGATTCATCTCACCTGCAGGCCATCCATATCCATCTTTAATTGTATATTCAATTAGAGCGTCACAGTCTCCCGTGCACACCCAGGTATACTTATTATAAGTTGTCATCTGAGTATTATAGCGGGTGCCACTGACATATACAAGCTTTTCCAGGGCTTTTTTTACGATCCCCGTATGATTAAAATCACACCCGCAATACTGCGGGCATTGTCGACAAATCTATTTGGCGACCCCTACGGGACTTGAACCCGTGACCTCTACCGTGACAGGGTAGCGCTCTAACCAACTGAGCTAAGAGATCTTGCAGGCAGTTTTAAATCTTGCCTAGGATTTTTTTATTTAGAAAGTTGCAACCATTCGATACAACTTATTTTTTTCAGCAGTTAGAATTGGGTCAAAGCCTGATGCACCAGCCATTAGTGTTTCAGAATTGCCACGACCTGAACGATAGTAATCAAGGCGCTCAGTTAGTGCATTGAACGCACCCCACTTAGTTCCCTTGATTGTAGCGTTAGTTGGTGAGTTATGATAAAGGTCATCAAGCAAGACAACTTTATTCTCCCACTTAGTTAGTGCAACTTTTGCTGCATCTTTATCTGGCTTAGGATAGATTGTCTGAATCAACTTAGAGAATTCAGCATCGGTAATTGCTTGTGAGTAAAGTGCTTTTGCTTGAACTTCGAATTCATCAAAGTATCCAAGAGCAAGCCCAAGAGTTTCACGAGCAACTTGAATGCGACCTTCAACAGATTGCGTGTGGCGAATTTTGAAAGATTGCTTAGCATTCTTCATTGCAAGGTTTAGCGTGTTTTGGCATACAACACGAACAGGTGTAACCGCTGCTTGAACAGCAACAGAACCATCGTGTGATGTCCATACAATTAGATATAACTTAGTTTGGTCATTAGCGCCCTGTGGGTCTAATACCATTGTGCGGGGAATATCGACAGTGCCGAAAACCACTTTACCCTTTTTTAGTGAGCCAGCAGATTCCCAACGGCAATCAGCATTGGCATCGTGAATTGCATCAGCGAATGCAAATAGTTCTTCATTCTGCACAGGCTTGTAACGCTTGCCAACAGTTGCGAGAACATCTACACCCTTATTGAATGGGTTATCACGAATGACAAGAGATGCCTGAGATACATCATTCCAAGATTCTGAAATGTGGTCAGTTAGTGGAGATAAGCGAACATTCCAATTGGAAAGTTTTGCTTCATCTAGCATTGTTTGAGTTGTGACTTCCTCATCTTTTGTAAAGATGCGGTTTGCAAGGTTGTGCCAAGCAGGAGCGCCACGGAGAGCGAAAGCAACTTCGCCATTTTCGACTTCGAGATTATGAGCCATTTTTTACCTTTCGTTTGTTGTTAGGTTTATTATAACAGGTGGGTCTGACATTATCAATGGTTAGATACAATATGTCCGAATTGGGCGGTGTGATCATTCTCACAAATTTCCAGGGCTTTTCCACAGGCAGCCGTAACCCTGTGGATAACCCCGCACCCTTGCGGGCATTGTCGACATTAGCAAAGCTGCGGCGGGACCGATAAAGATCCCGCCCTAGCCTTATACTGATTGGAATTTATTAGTAATGCTTTCATCAAGAAACATTGCTGTAACCTTTTTCTTTTTTACATTGTCATACACGTAAGCATTTACTCTTCCGTGAAACTTTCGCAAATTAGAAAAAACTAATTCATTTAGGTATTCTCTATCAACACCTTGGTCTGAATAAATAGTTACATCATTTGATTTGTTTGCGTCATAGATTTCTACACGATAACGATTTTTCATTTTGGTCTTTCTTTAGTAGGGATAAGAAGTATAACATTGGGGGCTAGCTTTTGTCTAGCCCCCATAAGATTAAGCGCCGATTTTTACCATTGCCCAGCGAATACCATTTTCTGTATTCAATCCAAGTTTAGTTAGAGTTGGACGAATAGAAATGATTTCCTCGATGGTGCCAGTAATTCCTGATTTGCCAGTTGTGAATACATCTCCCTTGCGGTAGAAGCGACCCTTAGCGGTATCTAGAATTGGTGACATTTTATTTCCTTTCGGTAGTTGGTTGGTGAGCAGTTTAGCAACTTACTCAGGTTGTTTGGGTTTAGGTGTCTAGACTTTGCGTGCTAACCCCCCAAAACCTATTTAGAGATACTTAGCAATCTGCTTCATTGTAGAAGCATTTACTGTTTCCTCATCTGTCATTTTGAGAATTGTGAGAGCATTTGTAATGTCCTCTTTCATCTCACGATACTGGTGCTGATGGATAACCTCAAAGTCCTTTTCAGGTTCAGCAGGGAAACTTCCATCTTTTGTGATGATGTCAAAATCAACATTGAGAGTGTTGTTCCATTGACGATAGTTTGTGCGAAGGTTCTCAGCCTTTGAGAAGTTGGCAATAGCCCACTTGCCAATTTCCTTGCGCCACGCTTCTTGCGCTTTGCCGAACTTTGCTTCCTTTGCGGTCTGTGTGTTGTAATCGTTTTCTAGCGTTGCTAGACGAGCCTCTAGTGCCTTGATTACTTTGGTCGTTGCGACCTTTACTGTGATTTGTCTGCTCATTTATTTATTACCTTTCGTTGGTTGGTTGGTTGATTAGTATAGCAGGTGCTACTGACATTTCCCCGAAGGGAGAGAGTTCTTACTTACGACATTGGGCGAGAACACTCTCTCAAACTGCCCCTGTTTCGCTAGGTGATTAGGCTAGGCTATCTGCTAGAACTGTTGTCCAGCGTTCTCCGTTGTCTGTTTCCAGACGAACTCTCACCGAGCCAGATGAGTTAGGAATAATCTCTTTGATTACTCCTGTTTCCTTAGACTTCAGGGTAGTGAATAAATCACCGACCTGATAGACTTTGTTATCTATTGTCATTTTGCTTCCTTTCTTGTTAGGGTCTTATTATAGCAAAGGGGTCTGACATTTTATACCCCAATCTCATTATGCGAGATACCAAGCGTGTGAGATAACTCACACGCCTAGTTTTGATCTCAGTATTCGCTCTCAGGTAGCCAAGCGTCTAAGTGGTGTTGTTCGATAATAGCGGAGGCGGGTGCAAACTTTTCTCCACGATACGATACGCCTTCAGGCATTTCGATTAGTTTATTATAGTCCTCATCATAGTAAGCATCTATTGCTTCGATGCAAGGTTGCACCATAGAATAAGGAACGGGCGGGTAATGATTACCTTGTAAGTGCATAGCAATACCTTGTTCTAAATCTAAGTCTGCTAAATCTAACGCTGTGTTGTATCCCATTATTAGTTTCCTTCCGCAATAGTTACTTCAGCCCAAGTGTTGAACTGGTTAGCGGTCTGCAATACATTAGACTCACCAAGTGCGTGTAGTGTTGCTTCCTTGCACATTTGCGTCATTGTTTCTTTATCAAGAGCAATTAGCGCAGGTAGTAGATTAGCGGGAATAGTATCAAGGTTGATAATAGCCTCGAATACTACTGTGTGCGGAACACGAATTTCATTTTTCATTTGTTGCCTTTCGTTGTTGGAATAAGAGTATTTTACCATTAGCCACTGACATTACCTAATCCATCCTCGGCGTGTCGCAGCTTTTGTGAGAATACTCACATTTTTTGGGGGGTTGTGGATAACTGCCGTAACCCTGTGGATAACCCCGCACATTTGCGGGCGAGCTTGATCTTGTCAAGTCGACACGCCGCTAGCCTTTCAATACGGCCCATATGGCGACAGGAATCGGAAGTACAAGGGCCGTTAGCAATACAATTGCAAGAACAGATCCGATTAGGTCCGTCATTATTTTTTACTCGCAGAAAATCTAATATCCGCTTTACCATAAACACACAAGCCACACGATACACACGCAGAACCTGCATTGCTAATTAGTGGAATTGATTTCATATTCTCAGGACATTTTGCACCAGGCTTGCCCGTCAATTCTTTCATTGTGCTTTCGGTTACGGCGAATGTCTTCCCTAAGTATGCAAGGCGAATTCCCTCATTTACTTTTAGTTCGTGGCCGATTTCTTTATTCTCATCATCGGTGGAATAGTAAAGAGATAAATTAGATACATCCTTTAGAATAAGCGCTGCAGACTTTACACGTGTGTAAACCCAAAATTGAACATCGGTGTGCTCATTGATTACATTCTTCCAGGCATAGGTATAGAAATCATTGAAGAAGTCTCCGTCCCAGTGGATACGGAATAACATAGGGGCGTCTTTCTTTACACAATCAGCCTTGAAATCAATAATCATTTCATTTAGCAATTGATACATTGTTTCCATATCGGCATTGCGTAGCAATTCCCAATTGTGTAACAGATTAGTTTTTACTCCCTTGAAGAGCTTTTCCAATTTGCCTGCATAGCAAACAGTCTCACAGATAGACGTTGCACCAGGACAAGAAAAGTCTTTTCCTGCAGGTAGCCCGAACGTGTTCGCAATTGCGGCTTGCTTTCCATTTTTTGTGACAAGGTTAGCCACCTTTCTATCATTAGAACGTTTTAGTTTCATAGGCGCAATTATAGCGGTTAGGTCTGACATATTAGTAATCCTCATCCATACCGTGGCCTGCAGACGCAAGAGCGTCGGAATCAGCCCAGCCCGTTAGTTCATAAAATTCCATTTCTTCGGAATCATAGCATTCAGCGCAAGTGTAGTCATCACCATAAATTTCATATTCTTCAATTGAATCAAAAGTTTCTTGAGCGCCACAAATTTCATAGTTCAAGCAAGCGACAGTAAATAGTTCCATAATGGACCTCTTTCGTTAGTAGATACGGAAATTATAGCAGACTAGACTGACATTTACTAATCGACACGCAAATTTCCAGGGTGTTTTAGATCACATCCTTAACGACACGCCCGACCCCGCAGCTATGTGGGCGCTTTGTCGACAAATTAATTTTATTGATCGAATTTATTTTTATGTTTTATTTTGCGTGTGTATTTTTTTTTATTGCGAACAGGTTGCGCCGCATTACTGCGACGCAATTCCTGAATGCGTTTTACTTTATCTTGAAGTGAAGTTAGGAACATTATAATTACTCGCTTCGTGAAATCGTTTTACATCAAATCGCTCATTATCTTTTGCAAACATCTCCGCAAAATCGTGAACAGTTTTAGAAAAAACAGCGGGGTGAACTTTATTGCTGAGATACTTTAGAATTTCAGCCGTTGCAATATAATCTTTTCGTGTCATCATTTTACTGCCACCATTCCACTACGATAGAAAACTTTTGTATAGCATTTGCCAGTTGGCGTGTAAATATTTACAGTTGAGTATTCGTTAGCCATTCCCCAGTCAGTAAATAAGAAAAAGTTTTCCCACGCACCAAATTCGTTTTCGTATTCGGCAGACCAGTGGGGAGCGTTGCTATCATAGGCGCAAGTTATTTTATACATTAGTTTCCCTTTCGTTAGTTACGCATTTACATTGTGTTATTTGTATTGTATCAGTTTCCACTGACACAATGGCGAGAGTATCGCAATTATCGCAAATCCACATTCCAGCAATTTCGCTCATTAGTAATTTACCTCTAATTCATTAGGATTACATTCGCAAGCCTCTACATCGTATTCAGTAGCGTTGCCAAAAAATTGCCAGCCTTTACCATTACATAAATCGCAATTTATAATTTCATCAAGTAGTTGTTTCATTTTAGCCATTTAGGTTTTCCCTTTCGTTTGTTGAAGTTGTAATTGTAGCAGATAGCACTGACAAGGCTTCCGCCCTGCTTGCTTCACGTGTTGCCAATACGTGTTTTTTGAATTCGTCTAAGTTCATTCGAACGCACCTTCCTCTAATAATCCTAATTCGATGTTGAATAATTCATCGGGTGTTGCTTCGGATAAATCTACCCAGCCAGCACCCTCGTTGTCCATACGGAAAATTTCGATGTATCCCATTATTATTCACCAACCTTTACTGCGATTGTTGCGAATTTATTTCGCAGACCGCCAGCACGAACCTCGATTAGATAGGCTTCAGTTTTTTCGCCATAGTAAATTTCTGGGCGATGTTCAGCAGAAACAATTTCGCCTGAAAAGTGGCGAGAGTTTGAGCGATAGTTTTTTCCTACAAGTAGGCTTTCGATTGTGTATAGTTTGGTAGCCATTGGCAGACCTTCTTTCGTTTGTTGTTATGTATGGAATTATACACGAACCCACTGACATTTTCACATTACTAGCCAGTAAATCCAAATACTGAGACGCTCAAGTCGTGTGATAAGCATCACACCGAAATGTCCGATTTGTCTGTCAAATCGACACGCCGTAAATTTCGGGGGATTTTATAACGACTTCATAACGACACGCCCGACGCCGCACCCTTGTGGGCGCAGCTGCCGATTTGTCAAATCGACACGCCGCTTTTATTTATTCATTTTCTAATTCTGCTAAATAATCTTCGTGCTCTACTAATCCAATCGCAAACGCAACGGGATCGCAACACTCTAGAATTTCGGCGGGTGTAAAAGTTGAGTAACCAATCTTTACAGTTGGATAAATATCATTTAGTAAATCTATAAAACTTTCTTTGATTTCTAAATCTTTCTCAAATTGTGATTTATTCATTTAGTCCCCCATTTTTTATGTCCTTGATTACGGCGATTAGTAGCGGGATAGTTACGCCCGCTAGTAGTAATTGGACGGCGGTAGTTAGTAGGCGATTAGTAGTCATTACTTATTCTTCTTTCTCTTATAAATCTTATAAGCAATACCTAGCAGGGCGCTAGTAATTAGTAATTGCCAAGATAGTGCTACATAAGCCCATTCTGTATCTAGCATAAATCCATAGGTGTCAATCTCAATAGTCATTAGTCATTCCAATCTAGTGTAAGTGCCTTGTGTAATTCATCTTCATCAAAGTCATCAGCATCAAGGTCTATTGCGCCTTCTGCTAGTGCCTTGTTATACATTTCTTCTTCATCTAGATAGACATAAGCGTCTGCTACATCTGCTTGGATAGTATCCCATTTAGTCATCATTACTTTACCTCTACTTCTCTAATGTTATAAGTGAAACCCTTACCGAGTTTATTTAGTTCAGCGATTACCGCTAAGATTTCTTCGGGCTTACTAGCCTTTTGATTTACGGCTAATAGTTGAGAGCCTTGCCATAGTGTATAAGTGATAGTCATTATCTGTTCTTCTTTCGTTAGTAGTTATAGTAGGAATTGTAGCGCATAGCGCCGACATTGTATAGCGACACGCCGTTAGGCGTTAGTGTGATTATGGTCACACACGGACTCAATTTCGTGTCCGAACTCCTCTACGAGTTCCTCGTAGATTTCGTCCATATAATCAAGATAATCGTTCATTAGATTACTCCCAACTTCTAGTAGTAGCATAAACCTTGCGAGTGCTAGGCTTGTAGTTAGGCAACTCGGTTAGAGTAACCTCTAGGATAGTGCCACGCTTGGCAACTAACTCTAGGTAGTCATTAGCGTATTGCTCGCTAGGAACTGTTAGCGTAGTGTGGCTACGCTCTGTTGATAATGGATAGAGAGGATTAGTATCCAACTCTACTGAGTAACTTAGTGAAAACATTTTGTTTTCCTTTCTTTATCAAGAACCTTTCTTGATTTTCTTTATAGTATAACTCTAGCAGGGGGGACTGACATTTAGGGGGGTTACTCGCTAGTATTCGCAAACTATTTTTGTGAGTTACACCACACTCACGCTCAAGATTATAGGGTTATGGGCGCACTATCGGACAATTCGGACATTAAAAATAGTGTGTATCATACAAATTAAAAATATATTAACATTTTCTCAAAAGTGACTTTGATCTATTGACTTGCGAAAATATAAAATGTTATACTTGGAAAGGTTTCGGGGGGTTACACTAAGACTCAATATACCAAGTAACACTTGGATTAGAATCTAGTAAAGCTCTCCCCTATCTTTCCAAAAAGATTTTTTAAATTTGGGGGGTAGGGGGGGTTTGCTAAAATCTAATTCCCAAGTATCCACTATACAATAAATAATAAAGATATACAAGATAAAAAATATTTTATTAACATTATGTAAAATCTTAAATCCTAGTCGACTGATAATTAGATTGATATATAATTAAGCTATGTCTCCAGAGAAGATGTCGATCAAGAAACAGAAAGACTATCTGGCACGTTATTTAAAAGAATTAAAAGAAAAGAACCCTTGTATGGATTGCAAGATCTCCTATCCGTATTATATGATGGACTTTGATCATGTTCGGGGAACCAAGCAAGCAAATGTGGCGGAACTAATCAATACGTTATCTAAGAAACGGCTGGATGCGGAAATAGCCAAGTGTGAGATAGTTTGTTCAAATTGTCATAGGGTAAGAACCCATATGAGAAAAATGGGAAAGAAGGTTTCATGAAATTCTGTACATATTGCGATAAGCTCTCATATACATCTAAACTATTACAAGATGGATCTATGAAATTTTACTGTCTAGAACATGCAGTAAATATTGCAGTTGACTAGGATTATGGTATAATATATATATGAAAAGATGTTCTGCACACACATGCTCATTGCCATCATTTGTATTTAGAAAAGATGATCCATCTATTGGATACTGCATGGCACATGGCATGGAATACGCATACGTTATGAAAGCTAGAGAATCTAAATGAATTGGATTCAAGCAACAGTAATATTTGGACCTATATTGGTTCTATTAATAGCATTTTGGGATGATATCAAATGAAGAAGATCTATGCTTTAATTGCTCTAACTGCGACAGCAGTCTTTTCAGGTCTTGCTATGTCTAAATTTTTAAATTGGGCGGGTAAGCAAGAAGATATCTTTGATTTTGACCTAGATGAAGATATAGACAGTGAAGACTTCTAATCTATATAGGTCAATACAATGGATTGCTTGGCTTCTTATGGGTATGTATATTATATCCTGGCTATTGTAGAAAATTGCTAGCTTTTTTTCTCCCGCCCTTTTAAGGGTCTAAGTATCAGAGATACCAAATATGACCCGTTAGGGCTTTAGAACCCTCGTAGAGGGCTTATATGGGATATTCTAGAAAATGTTGCAAAGTAATATATGGGTCTTCTATCGCCGAAGCACTTTTTTCGCACTTTTTACACTAATTGCACTATATGTCTGATTTGTACGGTATTAACCAACTACCCAATCGCCATGCTTATAGATCCAGTCAACAAAAGAATACTTAACGCCAGAAAGAACTTCATCCGATAGATACGCTTGTCCTTGATCAATTGGGAAACAATACAAAGTGTTTGGCTTAAGTTCTATCTTAGATCCATCAGACAAAAGTTTTATATCTCCGCCAGTCCATTCGCCTAAATAATAAAGCGCTATGTAGTCTGCTGACTTCCATGTATCCTTACCGCCCCACATTCTGCTTACATCGTCACCAGGTCTTGTTCTATTGATTGTGTTATGTTCGTTTGTCCAATATTCATTAATTATTGCTTCAACTATTGCAGCGTTTAATGTTTGGATAGTAAGTGGTTTTGAAATTCTTGCGTATAGCTCTGAAGTTTCAGGTATACCGTGACCAATCCAAGATTCTTCATCAAGAGATTCACATTGAAATAAAATGTATGTATAGTCTTGAGGATTTAACAGATCGTCGTACTTGAGAATACCGTTTCCAATGTCAACAAAGCCTGGCTTCTGGTGCAAATAAACTTGTTCAATAGGAACATCGTTTTTAATTTCAAATTGTTGAATAGTTTCTAGTTCTGAAGAATCGTTTTGTTCTTCAATAATATTTTCCCAAATAATCTCAGCCATTTTATTTCTTTTCTGTTAAAAAAGTAGAATAAGCATATCTTATTCCGCTAGTAACTTCTGCTACGCCGTGTCTAATTAAAGCACCGTGTATTAGTAAATCTCCAGACTTAGGCTTTATTTTTAAACCAAGTGATGGGTAATACAATTCTCCGCCTTCAAAGTTATCTGTAAAGTATGCAACTGCCCCATATTTTGTTATTGCACATGTATTAAAGTCATCGTTTGAAGTTGCTTCACCATCTTCACCACAGGTATCTTCATGCTCGTGCATACTATCTCCAGGAAACATTCTGTGAAAAGAGGAATTTCTTGTAGCTACATATCCTGGATCTACTAGATCAGATACTCTTTCGTTAACCTCAAGCAATTCTGGTATAGCTTTACTGACCTTGCCGTTATACCAATCTAGCGGACTATTTGCTTCGTTCCACTCAGGCTCTGTTAAGCTGTTTGCAATATTCTCTAATGAGATACACTCTTCTTTACTTAAAAAATTTTCGTATACCCAAATTTCGTCGTATATTTTTTTAACGTTTGGGTTGTTGTCAAAATTAAGCATCTTTTTTCTTTCTCCAAAAAAATATCTTAGATAGAATTTTTTCTACCCGAAGTTCTATTCTAGTTTCCATTTTGCCCGCAGGAGTTTCTTCCTTATAATACTTTGTTCCAAAGTAAGGATTCTTCATTTGTTTAGAAAACTCATGAGGGGTCATACTTCTATTATACACCCCAAAAAACAAAAAACCCAATCAGAGGCGGATCCGATTGGGCTTTGCTGCCATTTAAGGCAATTATAGGGAACAATAAATTGCTCGACCTATAATATTATTGTATTGTATACAATATTTTAAGTCAAGACTAATCTACAGAAATCATTCCTCTTGCAATTAGTGCATCAACAATTCCGCTACACATCTGATTATATCCAGGCTGTGCTTGCAATAAAGCTTTTTCTAGTTCTACCAGGTCTCCCTGTGCTTGTACGGTTGCCTGTCTTGATTGAATATTAATCTGTTCAACCATTGTGTCTACTACTGCTTCTTTAGTCGCCATTTTCTTCCTTTTCTTCTATTGAGTATGATGGACTAGGACCCAAAAGGAATCCTTCTTTATGATATTGTACCATTTTCCCTACTTCTTCTCCACCTACCGAGCCCTTTGCTATTAAGGTCAGCATATCGTAAATACGGTGAAGCATTATATAATTTACCATAGGCAAATTGTCTTCTAGCGCTTGTGGATCTTTTTCTTCCATTATGGCCTCCCCATATCGTTCCAAAATATTTCCCTACCCATAGCGTCTTTGTCTAATATGGCATTTCCTTCAAATTCATATGAGGAAAAGGTCTCTTCTTTCGCCGCACTGAAATTTGCACTATTTTGCGGAATCACTTTAACGTGAAAAAAATTCTCTTCTTGTTCACAGGTGCATTGCCCATTTTTACATTCATCCAACATTTTCCACTGCCCTTACGATATCATCGTAGTCTTTAGACCCAAGTATTTTTTTATATTCACAGGATAAGCAATAAATAAATACCCTGTCTTCGCCGTCCTGATTAGGTAAAAGAGAGCCCTGATCCATTGGGCATAAAAGCTCTGGAACAAGGCCCTCTTTTGATAAAGAGAGATACTTCGATACATACTGTATCTTCATTTATTCTACTTCTTTTCAGTTGTTGGGAATCGCAATAGCCATTCCTGCGCTTTAGGGGTCATACCCTTCCAGCTTGACCAATCTAAACCGCCGTTGGTCATATAATACGTTATCTCTGCGTTTGTTACTGGGTCGAATAACTCTTTGTTACTCTTTAGGTCGAACTTCTCAAGTCTTTCAGGACCAAGATTTCCGATCATGTTTATCTGGAATACTCCGTAAGAACTATCTCCAGTTTTCTTATCCCCGTTATATGCAAGCGGTCTTCCGTTAGATTCACGCTTTGCTATGGACCAAGCTTTCTTAAGGCCTACTCCTTCGAATCCTACAGTCTTGAGTAGTAATACTAGCTCTTCGTCTGTAAGCATCTCAGATGGCTTGTAAATTTCTTTACTGAACTTATCTAAGACTTCTTGCTTTAGTTGGGCTTCAGTTTTCACTAAAGGTTTTACTACTAAGGCTTGTGTAGGCTGGACTGGAAACATAAATAATGTTATCATTACTATTGTAACCAGATTATGAGCCAAATCACTAACCTGTTGTTTTATTTTCTCCATTGGCATTTCCTCCTCTAGAGATAACGAACTACAATCATAACATTGATAGGATAAACCTGTCAAGCCAGTCAACTAGAAAGAAAACATGAATATATCTTATTATACTATTCAAGCGGGACTAAATCCTGCTGTTGGCTTTGGCTATGCAGGAAAAAACATTGTTAAATCATTAAACAATTTAGGTCATTCTGTATCTTTTGCTAATCCCAAATCTACTATTCAATTAAACTTTACTCAGCCACATCATTATAAGTTGCATAGAAATCAATATCAAATTGGATACACCCCGTGGGAGTCAACAGCTATGAGACCAGACTGGGTTGAAAGATTTAATGCGTGTGATGAAGTTTGGGCACCATCTAATTGGTGTGCACAAGTATTTAAAGATAACGGAGTTACAAAACCAATATATATTTATCCACACGGTATAGAAGATATTTGGAAACCAAAGCGTAGAGTTATTAGAGAAGGACAACCACTTAAATTTTTACACATAGGAGAACCATCTCCAAGAAAAGACGGACAAATAGCAGTAGATACTTTTATTAAACTGTTTGGCGGAAACCCAAATTACCATTTAACAATTAAAGCTCATAAGTTTAATACTGTTAGAGTCTACGATCAATATAATAATTTTGTGAGTCCAGAAAAGGCATACGGTAACATAACTTTAATTACAGATGAGTTAGAAGAAGCAGATCTTGTTGCGTTGTATCACAGTCATCATGTTTTGTTATATCCTACCTGGGGAGAAGGTTTTGGTTTTATTCCGCTCCAAGGTTTAGCAACTGGCATGCCAGTTATATCAACATATGATTGGTCTCACTATGTGGACTACATGGGACCACTTAAATTAAAATCTAAACTTACAGATGAGACTTTACCTAAATCAGTTGGCGATGAATACATTGGTAAGATGTTTAAACCTGATGCAAAACATTTAGAAGAGTTGATGCGTGAAATAACTATGGATTACAATGCATACTCTGGTTATTATTTTGCTCAGTCAACTAAGATACACAAAGATTATAATTGGGATCAGTTGACCAAGAAAGCCTTTGAACATTTAGTAGAAAAATTTTCTTAGGGCTTCCCCTTTTAATTGATCTTTGGTAGAATAGGATCTTCACACTAAATTTAAATTAACCGCTAGGCGGAGAAAAAGGTATTATAAAATGTCTAAGACTATTGCAAACCCATACGAAAATTTCATTGCGTTATCCAGATATGCAAGATGGATATCAGAAGATAATCGCCGTGAGACATGGGGTGAGACAGTAGATAGATATTTTAGTTTTATGCTAAATCATTTAAAAGAAAATTATAATTACATTCCAAATGAAAAGCTTGTTGCGGAATTAAAAAATGGTGTATTTGAACGAAATGTTATGCCGTCTATGCGTTCCGTGATGACTTCAGGAGTAGCACTAGAAAGAGATAATGTTGCAGGATATAACTGTGCTTTTCTTCCCGTTGATTCACCACGTTCATTTGACGAAACAATGTATATCCTTATGTGCGGTACAGGAGTAGGGTTTTCTGTTGAGTATAAGTATATTAATAAACTTCCTGCCGTCCCAGAATCATTAGAAAAGTCGACTACAGTAATTACAGTAGAAGACTCCAAGCAAGGTTGGGCTAAAGCATACCGTGAGTTGCTAGCACTACTATGGTCTGGACAGATTCCAGCAATTGATGTTTCTAAAGTAAGACCAGCAGGTGCAAGACTTAAAACAATGGGCGGAAGATCATCAGGCCCACAACCACTTGTTAATTTATTTGATTTTACAATTGCAAAATTTAAGAGTGCTACAGGCAGAAATCTTAAGCCAATTGAATGCCACGATATTATGTGCAAGATTGGTGAGGTAGTTGTTGTAGGCGGGGTTCGTCGCTCAGCAATGATTTCTCTTTCTAACATTAACGATATTGAGATGGCACAGGCTAAATCAGGTAACTGGTGGGAAGCCAATACACAACGTGCTTTGTCTAACAACTCTGTTGCGTACTCACGCAAGCCAGACATGGAGCAATTTATTGCAGAATGGAAATCTCTATATGATTCAAAGTCGGGAGAACGAGGTATATACAATGTGGCCGCAGCTCAAGCCCAAGCAGCCAAGTATGGAAGAAGAGATCCAGATATACACTATGGAACTAACCCGTGCTCAGAGATTATCCTACGTCCTTATCAGTTTTGTAACCTTTCAGAAGTCGTACTACGTGAAAGTGATACAAAGAAAGAAATTGAACGCAAAGTTGAACTTGCAACAATTCTTGGAACGTGGCAGTCAACGCTTACAGACTTTAAATATCTTCGCAAGATCTGGAAAGACAATACAGAAGAAGAGCGCCTACTAGGTGTTTCTCTAACTGGACAATTCGGACACAAGTTTATGTCAGGTAAAGAAGACCTTGTTTCGCTAGAAGCTTTTTTAATGACTCTTAGAGAATTAGCAAGAGCAAAGAATAAAGATGAGGCTGGGAAGATTGGGATTCCTGAGTCTGCTGCTATTACATGTGTAAAGCCATCAGGAACAGTATCTCAATTGGTCGGGGTATCTTCAGGAATGCATGCTTGGCATTCTCCATATTACATTCGTACAGTTCGTGGGGCAAAAGGAGATCCTATTTCTACATTTTTAAAGGAAGTTGGAATTCCAGTAGAAGATGATGTTATGAAACCAAATGACACATACGTATTTTCATTTCCAGTAAAAGCACCAGAAGGTGCAATTGTTAGAAATGATTTAACGGCTATTGAGCACCTAAATATTTGGTTAGTTTACCAACGTGCCTGGTGCGAACACAAACCTTCAATTACAGTTTCTGTAAAAGAAGATGAATGGATGGAAGTTGGTGCTTGGGTATATAAGCATTTTGATGAGGTCTCTGGAATTTCATTCCTGCCGCACTCAGATCACTCATACAAGCAAGCTCCATACCAAGAAGTAACAGAGGAAGAATACAATGCTCTTGTTGCTAAAATGCCCAAAGAAATTCGATGGGAAGATTTATCTTTTTACGAGACAGAAGATGGCACTTCTACCAATGCTACGCTTGCCTGCAGCTCAGATGGAAACTGCGAGCTTGTGGATATTTCCGCTTAGTGGTAGAATTATAGTATTGGGTAAAACCAAAATTCTGGGCAGCCCGCCCAAAATGGAGATGATAAAATGGCTATCAAAAAATTTGATAAAGCTGATTTAAATAAAGATGGGAAAGTAACTATGCAAGAACAAATCTTAGCAGCACTAGGAACTTACGGAAGAGCATTTTTGGCAGCAGCCACGGCTCTATATATGACTGGAAATACTAATCCAAAAGATTTAATTGCGGCTGGCGTAGCAGCAGTTGCTCCAGTAATCCTAAAGGCATTAAGCCCAAGCAACAAAGAATTTGGATTTACAAGCAAGTAATTTAATTATTACTGTTAGGATAGCTCCTGTGCTAAAATAAGCATAGGAGTTTTCCTATTTAGGAGTACTATAAAATGGCAGGGCAAAAGAATTTCGAAGTGGATCAAAATGCCACATTTTCATTTATTGTTGAGTATAAAGACAATAGTGGACTACCTGTTGACCTAACAGGCTCAACAGCTAAGATGCAGGTAAGAGATACAAAAGGCGGAACTAAATTAGCTTTTAGTTTAACATCACCCGCAGGCGGAATTACAATAACCCCCCTACTTGGCAAACTAACTATTAAAATGACTCCCACACAAACTAATAAATTGTTCTATCCAAAATCATCTTATGACATTATGTTAACCGACTCCAATGCAAACAAGATTAAATTGATAGAAGGATTTATAACACTTAGTAGATCGGTGACAATATAATGGTAGAAACAATTATAGTAACGGTTCCAAATAATGAAGTTATAGTTTCTTCCCCAGGCCCACAAGGCCCAAGAGGAAAAAGCATACTTAATGGAATAGGTAGTCCCGCAGAAAATTTTGGCCTTGAAGGAGATTTTTACTACGATAAAAGTACAACAAGGTTTTATGGGCCAAAGCCAACAGACCTAACTTGGGCTGGAGCAACTAATTACCTTCTAAACATGACTTTAGAGTATTCCTGGGAACTTACACAAGTAACTGGGCCAGTATCTGGAGTGTATTCTGTAGAGATTAATCATAACCTAGGAATGAAACCCAATGTTACGATAAAATCAAGCGCAGGCGACGTTTTAGAAACAGGAATAGATTATAATAGTAGTAACAAAATAACACTGACAATGGCTCAACCATTCTCAGGGACAGCGTACCTGTCTTAAGGGAGTTAGCAAATGGCAAGAAAATTTTTAGTTAGCGTTGATCTCAATAAGAATGAGCTTCTCAATGCCAGAATCCAAAACCTTGGAGCTGCACCATCTAGCCCAGTAACTGGACAGATTTACTACGATACATCAAATCAAACGATGTACTACTACAATGGATTGTCATCACCAGATGGCCCATGGATGCCTATGTCTGGATCAACGGAAGTTATCCAAGATGTTATTGGCTCATCCGTAGTTGCAGGTACAGCATTAACATCAACTTATAACGATGCCGCTGGAACAACAACATTAAAATTAAATGACACAGCCGTAACAGCTGGCTCATATGGCTCAACAGTTAAAATTCCTACATTTACAGTAGATGCTCAAGGTCGTTTGACTGCCGCAAGCGAAGTAGATGTAGCAACAGTACTTACAGTTAACGGAGACACTGGAACAACTGGTATTTCTCTATTAACAGAAGGATTACAAGTATCAGGCGGAGAAGGAATTGATGTTGTTGTAACAGACAATACAGTTACAGTATCTGCAGAAGATGCAACTTCATCAAACAAGGGTGTTGCAAGTTTTGATGCAATAGATTTTACAGCTACAGCAGGAAATATAACTTTAAACGCTGAGCGTGTACAAGACATTGTTGGAGGAATGATTGATTCTAATACAGAGTCAGGAATTTCAGTAACGTACGATGATGTAAATGGAAAATTAGACTTTAATGTAGCAGATCCAATTATTACTCTTTCAGGAGATATAAACGGTTCTGCAACAATGACAAACCTAGGTGATGTAACAATCACAACAACTATCCAGCCAAACTCCGTAGCCCTCGGAGATGACACAACTGGAGCATATATTGCAACAGTTGCTGGAACAGCAAATGAGGTAACAGTATCTGGTTCAGGTGGAGAAACAGCAGCAATTACAATTGGTTTGCCAGATGACGTAACAATTACTAACAACCTTACAATTGGCGGTAACTTAAACGTAACTGGAACAATTAACTCAGTAAGCACCACTCAGGTAAATATTGTTGATAATAAGATTAATCTTAATACCGACTTTACAGGAGCACCAACAGTAGATGCTGGTATAAGAGTAGAGCGTGGAACATCTGCTGACGTAGAAGTTCTATGGAATGAAACCTCAGACCAATGGACACTTACAAATGATGGCACAAATTATCATGAGATTGTACGTAAATGGAAGTCTGACATTACAACAACAGAGGTTGCTCCTTATACATTTACAGCAACCCACAATCTTGGTACAAGAGACGTAACTGTTGCAGTGTATTCAAATTCTTCACCATTTGCAGAAGTTGAAGTAGATGTTGATCATACATCACCAAACGCAGTGACCCTAACATTTGCAATCGCACCGACAGCTGGAGCATATAGAGTCGTAATTACTGGATAAGGAGAGCTAAGTGTCTGTAAGAAGATTAGTTCCGCTACACGCAGTAGTGCTTGATTCAGATCCAATCAATTCTAGAATTGGTGACCTGTATTATAATAGCGTTGAAAATGCTTTAAAGTTTTATGACGGTGCTGCCTGGAATTTAGTTGGCGGCGGAGCAATAACTGGATTACTTGATCACGTACATACATACGACGGAGATGTTTATTCTGTTAGCGCAAACGAAATAGCTTCAGATGGATTAATTGATGGTGGAACTCCTTCAACAGTCTTTGCAGATTTGCCAAAAAATATTGACGGAGGAACACCATAATGCCTGCTAAAATTAAGATAAGAAGAGGAACCTCCAGTCAGTGGGCATCATCTACTAATATTTTAGATCAAGGCGAACTAGGATATGATATATCTACAAAGCTAATTAAGATTGGCGACGGATCATCTTTATGGGCTAGCCTACAACCAGTAAATAAATTTGAAATTCAAGAACTTGCACAAGATGCTATATATGAAGCATTAACTAATTTTGTAGCAACTGGACAAAATATAACTGCCACATATAATGATTCAAGCAATACAATGACTTTGGACACAGGCACAAATGTAGTCCTTATTACTAATTTAAATACCGCAATTTCAACTGAAGTTTCTAATAGAAATACAGCAATTGCAACTGCTAAGTCTGAAGCAATTTCAGCTTCCGCCACAGATGCCACTACAAAGGCTACAGCGGCTCAATCAGCAGCAGCAACAGATGCAACTACTAAAGTAGCAGCAGAAGCAACCCTTCGGGTATCAGGCGACGCAGCTTCTGTATCTACAGCAGCAGCAGATGCAACTACTAAGGTGGCAGCAGAAGCAGCCCTTCGAGTATCAGGCGACGCAGCCTCAGTTGCAACCGCAGCCACAGATGCAACTACTAAGGTCGCAGCAGAAGCAGCCCTTCGAGTATCAGGCGACGCAGCCTCAGTTGCAACCGCAGCAGCAGATGCAACTACAAAAGCAGGTGCTGCATTAACTTCAGCAAATAGCTACACAGATACAGCCGTCTCATCTTTAGGAAATACTGCAGCAACAACATATGTTCTTCTTTCAGACGTTGGAAATATAGATGGCGTTGCATCGCTAGACGGAACTGGAAAAATCCCAGACACAGAAATTCCAGCAGGCATTGCAAGAGATACAGAAGTTACAACAGCTATTTCAACAGCTATTAACACTCTTATTAATTCAGCCCCAGGCACACTAGACACATTAGGTGAAATTGCTACAGCTATGGCTACTAGTGATTCTGCTGCAGCAGCCTTAGTAACTGCAGTTAATTTAAAGGCCCCTATTGCTTCACCAACCTTTACTGGTACAGTAAGCGGAATTACAAAAGATATGGTCGGCCTTGCAAATGCAGACAATACAACAGATGCTAATAAGCCAGTTTCAACTGCTACACAAACAGCACTAGACTTAAAATTAAATTTGGCAGAACCTTCAGTAGATTATTACGTAAGCAATTCAGGAACTGGCGGATATCTTGTAAATGGAGTCTTGAATGGAACAATTAATTTTGTAAAAGGCAAAAAATATAGAATTATTGTAAATGCAGTAGGCCACCCATTTTGGATACAAACATCATATGGAGCATACAACCCAGCAGATGTTTATTCTACGGGAGTAACAAATGCTGGAACAGATAGTGGATCAATATTAGTAGAACTTCCTTTATCAGCACCAGATGATTTATACTACGCATGCCAGTATCACTCTACAATGAAAGGAACAATTAATTCTAAGCCTGACGAGCTTTTAGACTATGCAACCTCTTCAGCAGCAACTGCTTACACTATAACCTCTGCAAATTCCGCTAAGACAACAGAGTTTACTGCAACAACAGATGTGACAATTACAATACCATCTGACCCATCTAATACAACTTGGCCGATTGGTACTTCTCTTGAATTAAGACAGATGGGAGTAGGCAGACTTATATTCTCCGCAACATCCCCCGCAACAATTGTTTCAACAGATGGATATTTAAAAACAAGAACACAATATTCCTCAGCATTTTTAGAAAAAAGAGCTTCAAACGCATGGATACTAACTGGAGATATTGACGCATAATGTCAAGACCAAGAGCAAGAAGAAGAAAAGTAGCCGTAGTCTCATCAAGACTAAAAGGATTTTTATCATTTCAAGAACTTTTTCAAAGCGGATTAAGAAACGGCTGGAAAGTTGTAAGATCTGGTTGGTCTGCGGGATCGGGTGCAGTTTCCGCATCAAACCCAACACAATATCCTTTATTGTCTACAACAATGTCAAAGACAAATGTCACAATAGAAATTACAGAGCCAGGTATTGGTACAGGCGCAGCACTTTGGGTTACTGACTCAGGTAACTGGTATGGAGTTGTAACATCTCAAGAAGTTTCGTCAGGAACGGGTAATTGCGGCACATACTCTGCAATAAATAATTGTGGATATACAAATCCATGTGTAGCAACAGGCGGATTTTATACTAATAGTGGGTACGAAGATTTTGGATATCAATGTATTAACACATCAACATACTCATGGAACGGAAACCCTGCAAGTTACGGAAACTATAGTTGTTCTTGCCCAAATGCTAATAACTGTGCATTTGGATATGTTGCTTCTGGAAACTATTCTCTTTCTTATTGTGCAAATATTTCATATAGCGCAAACTATTGTGGATATTATACTCAAGCACATCAATACTATGATAATTGTAAAACTGGAGGAAATTGTGTAGCAACAGGAGGAAACTGTAGAACCTATGGAAACTGTTTAGTTTATGGTAGCTACTATATCTCTTGTTGCAAAGCTTATAATACATACAATTCTTGTGCCTATACAAATCCATGCGTAGGTGGATATATTTATTGGACAACTCAAGAGTCACTTGCTCCTTGTTGTGCTCTAGGATACACTGCAGATTACGTAGCAAGTAACTGTGCAACTGGAAGCCCATCAACAAATAACGCTTGTGGATACTGTGGCACTATAGAAGCACAACCTGCTGGATCAGTAACAAATAATTGTAGTTGCTGCGGCAGAACAGCGCAAGACATTCGTTTAGTCCTTTACCCACAAGACAGCTATAACCCTTGCGGAGCTGGAGGAAACTGCGTTCAAACTGGTGGAAATTGCACAAGTTATCAAGACACTTATCCTAGAAAAATTAAAATATTTAAATACGCATCAAACGTATTAACTGAGGTTGCTTCACAAACTTTAGACTCATTAACTTCTTATCCCGTTATTAGATCTTTAAAGATTATAGTAACTAATGCAGTAAAAGGCGGATCAACTGCTACAATAACAACAAAAACATATTCAGATACCTTATTTACAAATCAAATAGGTTCTGATTTTATACACCAGGCAACAGGATTGAAAGTTAATACCAATTACGGTATAATTGCTAATCCAAGCGCTTACAATCAAAATATATCAGTACAAAAAATACTAATCTCTTAAAGGGGGGCAAGAAATGACAATAGAAATTCCACAATGGACATTTGTAACTAAAGAAGAAGAAGCTACAAAAGTTAGATTTGCAATATGTGTAGATGACACAGTTCAGCAAATCATGGAAGTTAATTTAGCACAAGCTGCGCTATGGGTATTAAACCCAGTAGTAGTACGATGCAACGATTTAGCTACACCAGGAGATTCTCGAGCAGATGCAGTAGCAGGTCTGTAAATGAAGGTAATAAAGTTTATACCTTGGGTAGAACACTATCCATTGGTTAAACCTGTCAGGTCACAAATTCCACAATGGTGGAAAAAAGGTGAGACTGAAGTTATTATTAATGGAGAAAAACAGGGTAACGGAATGAAATCTTGTATACCCTTTATGGAAATAATGTCAGGCGGATATGAAATATTAACTCCATTTGACATCCATGTCATTAAAGACGAAGATGGCAATACTCAAGTCAGATGGCAAGGGCCAGAGGGCTGGGATGATTTTGTTGGCGAAAGAGCAAAAGAGCTGGGTGCGACGATACCTAGACCTGCGGGGCATTTACCAATGGGTTTTATTTGGTCCTGCAAGTGGTCTTGGAAAACACCAAAAGGATATAGCACATTTGTAACTCATCCATTTAATCGATACGAATTGCCATTTACCACTTTAAACGGAATTATAGATAGCGATGGTTTTCACGGAAACGGAAATATACCATTTTTTATTAAAGAAGATTTTTCAGGGACTATTCCAGAAGGAACTCCTTTTGTACAGATATTCCCATTCAAAAGAGACAAGTGGAAAATGTGGACAGACAACTCTTTTAATGCTAGAATATTAGAAGATCAAAATAAAAATTTACGAACTGCTGATGAAAATGGACTATACCCTTGGTCTTATAAAAAAAGGTTTTGGAAAAAGAAAGAGTTTTAAATGTTTAAAAGAAAAACAATTTATAAAAGAAGCCCAAAAGCAAATGACTTTAACGCACCCAAAGAATTCCACGAGGGCAATAAAATATTTACCCTAGCCCTAGTTATTGATAATGAAGTTGTTGACATAATGAGAACAGAAGAGCGGCTAATGTCTATCTTAACAAGCGAGCCCAAAATCATAGATTTGACAACAAAAGATTATAAAGTCCACGTAGGCTGGACTTACCTAGAAGAAGAAGGGGAGTTTATATCTAATGAAGTTAAAGAAGAAGATAGTTCAGGCGCAGACGTCTGATAGAACAGTAGATTTTACACCTCCCGTCCCAGCAAAAACAGAAATACCAGATTGGTTTAAATCAATCCCATCCTTGGTAGAAGGAGAAATGTCTATCAAGCGTTGTGTTCCAGTTTTAGATGCATTTACGGCGGGATATATAATTGTTTCTAATGTTGATTTTATGTTTGATGAAGAATCAGGAAGATTTTTAGATAATGCTTCTTACAGTAGCCCAATAAGCCACCACTTGGACTTTCAAACTGAAGACATGCAGATAGACAAAAATTTAAACCCTCATCCATTTAAATGGAATAATCAATGGCATCTTAAACTTCCAAAAGGATACAGCCTATTAATTACACACCCACTAAATAGAACAGAGCTTCCCTTTCACAGCCTAACTGGAATTGTTGATGCAGATGTTCATCCAGTAGTAATTAACTTCCCGTTTTTTATGAAAAAAGGTTTTAGCGGATTAATCCCAGCTGGTACACCCCTAGTTCAAATTATTCCAATCAAGAGGGAGCCCTGGAAATTAAAAGTAAATGATCAAGATACCTATTTTTATAAGGATTTTTGGAAATGGAACTCTCAGCCAGAAGCAACATATAAAAGAAAGTTTTGGCAAAGAAAGGATTACAGCTAATGCCTGATAGTCCAAAAAAAGCAAGACCCTGGGATTTGTTTACTTCAAAGACTAGAGTTCCAATTGAGATTGCCCTTGAAAGATATGAGATTTGCAAAGGTTGTCCCGAACTTATTCAGACAACTAAGACATGTAAAAAATGCGGATGCTTTATGGCAGCCAAAACAAAACTTCCACATGCTTCCTGCCCACTTGGCAAATGGGATGCAATTGAAGTGGCTCCTAAAGAAGAATAACACCTTTGCTTAAACGGTGAATTTAATAAATCTTGGTGTATAATTAGGGAAGGAGCGTACAGTATATGGCAATAACCTTTCCAGCTAGTCTGGATAATTTCACCAATCCTCAGTCTGTGAGTTCGGTTGCTAACCCTTCACATTCTCAACAGCATTCTGATGCTAATGATGCCATAGAAGCTCTTCAAGCTAAAATAGGTGTTAACAATTCAACCGTACCTACAACTATAGATTATAGAGTTAAAACTCTTGAGCTAGGTATTGCAAAAAGAATTCAAACGCTATCTGCCGCCCCATCTTCTCCAGAAACTGGCGCAGTCTATTTTGATATTTTTGAAAACACGATTAAGGTTTATAATGGAGTAGTATGGTACGACGTGGCTGGCCCAAAGTCTATTCTTGAGCACGATCACGAAATCAATGGATTGGTTAATTCTGTAGACTATGGAAACTATGTTAGCGAAGACAAGATTTTTGCAAACGCTGGCTCAACTTCCTCAGCTTATATAGATAACTATATCGACGGGGGTGGTGCATAATGGCAATTAGAATTCAATTACGCAGAGATACAGCAGCAAATTGGACTTCAGTAAATCCTGTTTTAAAAGCAGGAGAATTTGGTATTGAAACAGATACACTTAAGGTAAAAGTAGGTAACGGTACAAGTACATGGACTCAAATATCCAGCTACCTTAATATTACACCTGCACAGCTAGCAACCACAGTTACATCAGTAAATGCCTATACAGACACAGCCGTAGCATCGCTAGGTAACACAGCAGCAAACACATATGTTCCACTTTCAGATGTAGGAAATATAGACGGAGTTGCCTCCCTTGACGGAACTGGAAAAATCCCAGACACAGAGATCCCAGCAGGAATAACTAGAGATACAGAGCTATCTGCAGCAATTAGCACAGAAGTTACAAACAGAAATTTAGCAATAACAAATGCAATAAGTAATCTTATTGATGGTGCCCCAGCAGCTTTAGATACGCTTAATGAACTTGCCGCAGCAATAAATGACGATGCATCTTATGCAGCAACTATAACAACGGCACTTGGTTTAAAAGCACCTCTAGCTTCACCATCTCTAACTGGAACCCCTCTTGCACCAACAGCAGCAGTAGATACCAATACAACACAGATTGCAACTACAGCATTTGCTAAAAAAGAAGCAGATGACGCAGAAGCAGCAGCAGCCACAGATGCAACTACTAAGGTCGCAGCAGAAGCAGCCCTTCGAGTATCAGGCGACGCAGCCTCAGTTGCAACCGCAGCAACAGATGCAACTACTAAGGTTGCAGCAGAAGCAGCCCTTCGAGTATCAGGCGACGCAGCCTCAGTTTCAACCGCAGCCACAGATGCAACTACTAAGGTCGCAGCAGAAGCAGCCCTTCGAGTATCAGGCGACGCAGCCTCAGTTGCAACCGCAGCAACAGACGCTACTACTAAAGCTAACGCAGCCCAAGCAGCAGCAATCGCAGCAGCAGCAACAGACGCTACTACTAAAGCAGATGCCGCTCAAGCAGCAGCAATCGCTGCAGCAGCAACAGCAGCAGGCTCAGCGCTTACTTCAGCCATCGCAACAGAAGTTACAAATCGAAATACTGCAATTACAAACGCAGTAGACGGACTTGTTGATGGAGCACCAGCACTTCTTAATACGCTTAATGAACTAGCTGCAGCAATTAATGATGATGCTAATTACACAACAACTATTACAACTGCTTTAGGAACAAAAGCTCCTTTAGATTCACCAGCGCTTACTGGTACACCTACAGCACCCACAGCAGGCGCAAATACTAGTACAACACAGATTGCAACTACAGCATTTGCTAAAGCAGAAGCAGACGCAGCAGAGGCAGCAGCAATCGCAGCAGCAGCAACAGACGCTACTACTAAAGCTAACGCAGCCCAAGCAGCAGCAGCCACAGACGCTACTACTAAAGCTAACGCAGCCCAAGCAGCAGCAGCCACAGACGCTACTACTAAAGCTAACGCAGCCCAAGCAGCAGCAGCCACAGATGCTACTACTAAAGCTAACGCAGCCCAAGCAGCAGCAGCAACAGACGCTACTACTAAAGCTAACGCAGCCCAAGCAGCAGCAGCAACAGACGCTACTACTAAAGCAGATGCCGCTCAAGCAGCAGCAATCGCTGCAGCAGCAACAGCAGCAGGCTCAGCGCTTACTTCAGCCATCGCAACAGAAGTTACAAATCGAAACACTGCAATTTCAGGAGCAGTAAGCACATTAGTAGATGGTGCACCAGATCTTCTTAATACATTAAATGAAATAGCGGCAGCAATTAACGATGATCAAAACTATACAACAACTATTACCACAGCTCTGGGAACAAAGGCACCACTAGCCTCCCCAGCGTTTACTGGAACAGTTACTGGTATTGATAAAACAATGGTTGGCCTTGCTAACGTTGATAATACAACAGATGCCCTTAAACCAATATCAACAGCTACACAGACTGCTCTTAATCTTAAAGCGCCACTAGCGTCACCAACGTTTACAGGAACAGTGGTTCTTCCAGATAATACAATTACTAACGCAATGCTGGCTGGATCAATTGCAAATGCTAAACTTGCAAACTCTTCCATTACAATTAATGGAAACGCAGTATCTTTAGGTGGAACTGTTACTTTAGCTACTGGACAAGCGGCAACTGAAAGCACACTTGGAACAGTATATGGAAAAGTAACACTAGCTGGAGTTGATAATACATCTCTAGGAAGTCTAACCTTTCAAAATACAGAGACTGGTATTTTAAACACCGCTATTGGTAATGAATCCTTAAGAACTCTATCTAGTGGAGAAAGAAATACAGTAGTAGGTTATCAGGCGGGTACACTTATAGAGACTGGATCAGATAACACCCTACTAGGAACAGGTGCAGGAAATACTTTGCTTAGCGGAGTCAATAATATTATTATTGGTTCTAACGCCCAAGCAGCTACAAACAGCACAAGCAATGAAATCATTATCGGAAATGGTTCAATTACAACATTTAAGATTCCAGGAATTGGCCTTGTAGCATCAGCAACAGACTATATTATTACTGCAACAGCTGCACAAAATTTAACCAACAAAACAATAACATCACCAACAATTATTAGTCCGATATTTCAAGGTCCAATATCGGTCTTTTCTCCAACAGATGATAGCCACGCAATAAACAGAGGCTATTTAGTTGCAGAGTTAGCAGATGCCGTCGGAAGCGATATAATTCCTTTAGACAGCCTATCTCAATTATTTGACGGATATACTTCAAGATTCCGTTTAAAGTTTAATGGAGCAACCTTTGATCCAACAAATCCATATAAGCTTTTGATAACAATTAATGGTATAATTCAAATATTGGGAAACCAAGATCAACACTGGCTCAGCGCACTACCTTCTGAGGGATACTTTGTAGATAATGATGGATATATACAGTTCGGGGAACCAATCCCAGCTGGGTCATCATTTGAAGCAAGATATATATCAGGACCAAATACGCAAACAGTTAAAAAATCTAGATATCCGTTCAGAGCAACAGATATATTATTAGGAGATTAAGAAAATGGCAAGAAAAATATTATTGGAAACATCTTACACGTTTACCCCATCAACAAGAACTATTTCGATCCCAAAGACAATTTTGAAAGAAAGATTGCTTTTGATCACAAACGTAACAACAAATCAGGTTATCTATAACTTCTCAGATCCAAGCTTGGGCACAACATCATACTCAGCTAGCACAGACGCATTCATGGTAGAAAATACCACAATGGTTCTGGCATACAACACTGCATCAATGACATCAACTGATAAGCTTATGTTTACAATTGATACATTTGATGAAAGTTTTACTCCAGCAGAGTCACAGCTAGACCCAGCCAACAAATTTAGAGTTTCTCAACCTAGAGCTCTTATTGATACTGACTTTGAATACGGTACACAGACTTCTAAATGGGAAAACTTGGGATTAGTAAATAACAGACCATTTTCTTATGCACGACCAACACCTATTGCTAATATTTCTTCTATCGGTCTCCCAACAGGCTCAAGAACAGTTACAGTAACACTTTCATCTGGAACAGCCCCAGCAAATGGAACTCCAATTTCAATTCAGGATACATTCCTAGCAATTGCAGATGGTAACTTTATTATTGAAAATGGTGGAGGAGGTTCAAGCTTTACATATACAGCATCTGCTATAAATAGAACAAGCATTACAGAAATTCTTGACCCAAATAAGACTCTTGTTGTTCAAGGAGTTCTTTACACTGGTGCTCAAATTGGCGGAAACGCATCATTGACTTATTCAGGAAGAAAGATTACAGTAGTAACATCAATTCCTCACGGACTTGCCCTAGGAAATGAAATTGTTGTTCTAGGTGCTACAGCAACAACTAATCCACCAAACGGTAACCAGGAAGTTGCCCAGGTACTCAATCCAACAACATTTGCATACTATCACGACGCAATACCAACAGGAACAATAGCTGGTGGAATTGCAGTATATGTAAGACCACAGTCTACATTTGCACACAGACCACATGATGGTGGTGTTTTGTTTAGCGCAAACTCATCATCTAACTATGGTCAATGCATTAGACAAACTCGTCGTTATTTTAGATACCAGTCAGGTAAAGGAATCCAGATGTCATCTGGAACCGTCCTAAAGCCATATGCTGGAATTGAAAATATTACATCAAACGGAACAGTAGCCGTAACAGTTCAAACAAAAGAAAAGCATAATTTGCAGCCAGGAACTGTAATTAAAATTGGCGGATGTAATGAATCAGCGTACAATGGAACATTTACAATTAACAATGTTCTTAGCGCTACATCATTTCAATATCAAGCACTAACAGTTCCTTCAGCAAACGTAGCAACTGGAGCATTCTTTGCATCAGTTGAAGCATGGTACGGATGCCAAAATAGACTAGGTGTCTTTGATGACCAAAATGGTTTGTTCTGGGAATACGATGGAACTACACTATACGCAGTTCGCAGAAGCTCAACATTCCAGCTTTCTGGTAAAGTAACAGTATCTGCAAATTCTGCAACAGTTTTGCAGTCTAGCGTAGAGTTTCCAACATACTTCTCTAAGCAGGTTATTCCAGGAGATAGAATTGTAATTCGTGGACAATCATATAAGATTGTTGCAATTGCATCAGATACATCTATGACAATCAGCCCAGCATACCGTGGAGCAAGTGCTTCAATGTGTATTGTTTCAAGAACAGACGATACAAAAATTCCTCAAAGCGCTTTCAATCTAGATAAGATTGACGGAACAGGACCTTCTCAGTACAACATAGACCTAGGCAAAATGCAGATGTTTTATGTTGACTATACATGGTATGGTGCAGGATTTGTAAGATGGGGTGTTAGAGGCCCAAAGGGTAACGTTGTTTATGTACACAAGATGCCAAATAACAACGTTAATACAGAGGCCTACATGCGCTCAGGTAACTTGCCAGGTAGATATGAAAGCACAACAAATCCACCTTACACAAAGGCAACTACAGAAATTTTAACAACAGATTCTGCTCTAACAGTTGCATCAACAGCTGGCTTCCCGCCTTCAGGAACTCTTGTAATAAGAGACGGAAGCACTTACGAGTATGTAAACTATACAGGAAAATCAGCTACAACATTTACAGGTCTTACAAGAGCACAAGCAGGTGTTCCAGGAGGACTTACCGTTACAATTGTAGTCGGATCAAGCACTGGAACAGTAGCAAGCAACGCTGGAATTCAAGTTGGCCAAAGAGTAATCTCCGACGCATTCCCAGAAGGAACATTCGTTTCTTCAATTGTTGGCAACGCTATTCAATTTAGCAAAGCAGCACTATCAGCTAACCCTACTGGAGTTATTATTGTTCCAATGGGTGCAACATCAGCTCAAGCATTTACATTCGCATCAACTTCACCAACAATGGTAGAGTTGGCATTCCCATCATTCTCAGCATCCATATCACACTGGGGAACCTCAGTAATTATGGACGGTAACTTTGATGAAGATAAGTCACTTGTCTTTACATATGGACAAAGAACTACAAGCGCAATTGCCGCAGGTGCTTCCAGAGCCCTTATGGCAATTCGTGTAGCTCCTTCAGCAGATAATGGTATTGCAGCAGCATTCGGACAAAGAGAACTAGTAAACCGTATGCAGCTTACATTAAAGGCTCTAGACGTTACAACATCTACATCAGGTGCAAACCTTCTTGTAACAGCTGTTCTAAACGGAGTTCCTTCAACAACAAATGCATGGACTAACGCAGTAGGAAACGTATCAGGAGTAGCTAACTCATCACTATCACAGATTGTTGATTATTCAACTACATCAACTACACTTAGTGGTGGAGAAATTACAGCAGGTTTCTTCGTAGGAACTGGATCAAACTCAATTGATCTATCTCCAGTTAGAGATCTAGGAAACTCTATTATCGGTGGAGGATCTGCAAACTCAAATGCAAACATTTTTCCAGACGGTCCAGATACACTTACGATTGTTGTTACCAACATTGGTTCAGCAGCAGCAAACGTGTACTCAAGACTATCCTGGACAGAGGCTCAGGCATAGGAATACAAAACAATGTCTATTACTAAAGGAAAATTTCCTTACGAAACAGATTTGCAGGTTAAGTCATTATCAGTTTCTGATAACTGCGGTCTTTCTGGAATAACAACATTTTCTGGAGTAGTAAAGTTAAGTGGAACACTTGACAGCACATTAGGTAACATTCAGTTTATAGATGGGGTACAGTCAAAACAAGGTATCCCATCTATAACACCTATATCTACTAAATTCTTTAATTACACACTAAGTAATTTAAATGAAAGAGATACTATTATTGATATGAGAATGACTGTTGCAAATACAGTAACAATTCCAGCGGACACCATTCTCAATTTTCCTGTAGGAACCACTATCGATATTTTGCAAACAGGAGCAGGACAAACTACAATTCAGGCAGGCGCAGGAGTTGTATTAAACTTTACTCCAGGACAAAAATTAAGATTCCAATGGTCAATTGCAACAATATTAAAACGAGATGCCAACACTTGGCTTTTATTTGGAGATTTAACAGCGTAAGAAGGGTATTTAAAAAATGGGAAAAAAGACGGGTAGAAAAGCGCAACTCTCTGGAGATTTTGAATATCCAGTACCACCAATTAATGTAGTTGCTACAGATGTAGGAACAGATAGACCATATAACAATGGTGCTATAAGTATTACTTTTGAATACCCATCAGGTCAATTACCTATTATAAACTATACCGCAAAGTTTACTCCAAATACAGGATCAACCACTTACACAGATTTTGCAGCAACATCTCCAATTGTTATTAGTGGAATACCTTCAGGACTGACTGGCTTTGTAACAGTAAATGCAACAAATGTAAATGGAACTTCTCAGGAGTCCACTGCAACCGCCCCACTTTTAGTTACAACAGTTCCACAGTCACCAAGAACAGTAACAGCAACATCTACAACTACTGGACCAGGACATAGCACAGATGGAAATCAGACTACTACTCCAGGACAGCGTGGACAGGATATTGTTTCTTGGGGACACCCAGCAGATGGAGGTAAGGCTATATCAAAGTATGTTATTACTTCTTCAGATACAGCAGTACAGCCAGGCGGCTTAGCATCTCCATACGAAGTTAATTATCCAGCAACATCTTTGGGAATTAGAGAAACAATGGCAAGCGCCCAAATTTATACAGTAAAAGCAGTAAATGCAAATGGAACATCTCTTGGTCAAGCCACTGGTGAAGTTACAACATTCTTCTCACCTCCAGCATTCTTTTCACCACCTAACTTTTTTGCACCACCTAACTTTTTTGCACCACCTAATTTTTTTGCGCCACCTAACTTCTTTGCGCCACCTCAGTTCTTTGCACCACCAAACTTCTTCGTTCCACCACTATTCTTTGCACCACCTCAGTTTTTTGCCCCACCGCAGTTCTTTGCGCCACCGCAGTTCTTTGCGCCACCTAACTTTTTTACCCCTCCAGGGTTCTTTGCACCACCAAGATTCTTTGCCCCTCCAGCATTCTTCTCGCCTCCAGGGTTCTTTTCACCACCAAGATTCTTCTCGCCTCCAGGGTTCTTTGCACCACCAAGATTCTTTGCCCCTCCAGGGTTCTTTGGCCCACCAAGATTCTTTGGTCCTCCAGGGTTTTGTATTCCAGCAGATACTGAAGTGCTAACTACAGACGGTTATAAGAAAGCAAAAGATATTAAAGTTGATGATTATCTTTTAACTGCTTCTTTTGATAACCTACCTAAGCATGACTCTAATTGTTCTCAAGGCCACATAACAACAGAATGTATTATCAAGGTTGCTGGATGGAGAGACCTATCTATGGTTAACCCATCTACCCTAGAGTCTAAGGTTACAAATATTTTTAAACAAACAAAATCCTCATTTATGAGAATTAACAACAATCCTAAACACGACCTATCTTTAGTAGAGCAGCCTCTAGTAAAAAGAGGCAGCGAATACATGTTCCCAGAAGTAACTGATTTAGAGGTTGGCGACGAGATTTATAATTACGATGATCCCTCTAGTCCAATTGTTATAGATTCACTAAATATAATTGAAGAAGATCTAGATGTCTTCCTATTCTATAGAGAGCCTTGGGGACTTCTTGTAGCTGGATCAATGCTTGCCTACAATGGATGCGAAACATCTACTGAATTTATTCAAGTTGAAGATGATCATCATGATCAAGAAGAGGCAAATACAGAATTTCAGGATATATAATCCTTGACTATATTGCATAAAAATGCTATTCTTTAATAATGATATACAACAAAAAACAACTGTATCCTGGAATATGGGTATATCCTAATTCTTTTCCAAAAGAACTTGATCTAATTAATAGGATTGAGGAATGCGTATCTAGCAAGCAAGCTGACTGGAATGGCGCAAGTGTTTGCTTAGAAGAAATAGATTTAACTTATAGAGATGCCTGGGATTTTAAGTTATCGGCTTTAGGCAAATCCCACCCACTTTATAAAGATATTTATGACTGTCAAAAAGATGCAGTTCAAGATTTTTGCAATATGTATTCAATTAAAATGGATTTCTGGGAATGGACAAATATTGTTAAGTATTACCCAAATCAATTTTTTCAAGAACATGCAGATGACGGTTGGTCATATAAATGCGCTGTCTCTCTAGTTGGATATCCAAATGATGGATATACTGGGGGAGGGCTATATTTCCCTAAATTTAATTTACATATAACCCCAGAACTAGGAGACCTTGTTATATTTCCATCATCCTTTATATATTCTCACGTAGCACTGCCAGTTGAAACTGGTGTTAAATATTCTTTTGTTACCATGCTAGACTACAACGACGACGCCCATACTGAAGAATATGATAGAATGATAGATAACAAACACAAGGGGAAAAAATAATATGCTTCCAAATGGAGAAACGATCTACCCAGGAATTATTGTATACAGAGACGTTTTTAAAAAAGAATACAATCTGGCAGAAAGATTAGAAAAGGTTTTAGAAAAACAGGAAAACAAGAAGCACTGGAATTTAGCTCAAACAGGTTTTGATACACTAAATACAGACTACAGGGATGCTTGGGATTTTAAGATTAAAGAAAACGATGGCGGATCCTTAATGTATGGAAATGGTAACCACGTTCAAGAAGAAAATCTTACGGAAGATGAAATAGAGCTAAGACAAATATGGAGAGACTCAAAAGGAGTCCAGCTTAGCGCTGTAGCAGATTATATGAATATGTTCCAGCTACCTCCATTAAATTACTGGGAATCTTTTAACTTTATTAAGTATGCAAAAAATCAACATTTTAATGTGCACTCAGATCACGGGTACTCGTATGTATGTGTGCTTTCATCAGTAGGATATATTAATGACGATTATGAAGGCGGAGAGTTATTTTTTGATAAATTAGGTCTTAAGATTAAGCCAAAAGCTGGAGACTTATACCTATTCCCATCTTCTTATATCTATTCTCACGCAGCAATGCCAGTCCGATCTGGAACTAAATATGCTATTGTAACTATGCTAGATTATCAAGAAGCTCCACATACACCTCTCTATAGAGAAATAGAAGCAAGCTATGAATATAATCATTTCACTGAAGGGAAAAAATTTATCCCAGCAGAACAAAGGGAGAGCTAATTGATTAGAATAACAGCATATGATAATTTTCAAGACACTGCTAACATTGAGCCTCTTTCTGCAAAAAGAGACTGGATGGATGAAACAGAGCACAATCATGCATACAGATGCTTTCCATTAACGCTAGCAAATCAATTAGGCTGGGGTATATCATTTCCAGAAGATATAACCTTTATGTGGGATGGAGTAACAAGTACTTATCCACATAACGTTCAGGTTTTGCAGGGACAAAAGTACTGCGAGACTGGTAGAGGTCACTCAACAATTAACTTTAAAACAAATTTAACTTTTGAAACAGACAGTAACTATACTTTGCTATCTTTTCCAGTTCCAAATATGTTCGTTGATGGAGCTCAGGCCGTAACAAGTTTATTAACAACATCCTTTTTTGGCAGCCCATTGCCAGTTGCATGGAAGATTACAAAGCCCTACGTTCCAATTACAATCAAAGCTGGACAGCCAGTAATTGCAATTTTACCAATATCTTTAACAGAGCTAAACAATTCTACTCTTGAGGTAAAGGATATAAGGCACATGCCACAGCCACACCTTGAGAATATCCCAACTTATGAAGGAGCAGTTGCTGCAGCTAAAGAGGCGGCAGAAAAACAAATTTGGACGGATTACTATAGGGATGCTACAGATTATCTAGGTAATAAGCTTGGGTCCCACGAAGTAAAATCAATTAAGCTGAAGGTTAGTAAGCACAAATGAAAATTGTTTTTAATTCAAATAGGCACTATAACAACGACGAACTTGCACCAAGTCCTTCAAAAAATACAATGCCAGCATGGTTTAAAAATGCCAGCAAATATTGGAAAGATTTTGAGGGAAACGATGTAGTCGGGCCACCAGATAATAAAAAGGGCCCAGGATTTAAATCTTGTCCAGCTCTTCATGATATTTTTACAACAGGATATACATTTACAACACCATGCGACATTAATGTTTTTATGCAAAGCGGATATCCATTAATAAAAGCAGAGCCAGGATATGATGATTTTGTTGCAATACGTTCGCATATGGGAGAGTTCTATTATCCTGAAGGGTATTATAAATTTGTTTACCATTGGTATCCAAACTGGGGGTTTACGCTTCCAGATGGATACAGCGCTTTAGTAGTTCAGCCAATCAATAACTTCGGCCTGCCTTTTTTAACAGTAGGCGGTATAATTGATAGTGACAAGTACGGAGCACCAGGACTGATGCCCTTTTTTATTAGAGACGGATTTACAGGAATAATTCCAAAAGGAACCCCTTACGCACAAATTATTCCGATCAAAAGAGAAGAATGGGTATCAGAGTTTAATTTGTATACCTATCAAGAAATGCAAAAAAAGCATGACGATCACGTAGCTATTTATAGAGCAGACACTGGCGTTTATAAAAAAAGAACTTGGGTACCTAAAAAATATGAATAGGAAAAGAAACTAAATGGATAACACGGTAGAGAACTCATCGGATATTAGAAAGCACAGAACATCTATTACTCCTTCAGGATACTTTGGCAACGGCCCAGAAAACATTGTTGAAATTGAAAATTTGTTAACTGAAGAAGAAAATGAATACCTTCTTAATTTTATTAAGGGTAATCAAGTATGGGATCAAGGGCAAGACGTACGTAATGAAAATGGAACTATAATTTATCAACACAATGTATGGGCAGATCGTGTTGCAACAAAAAAATCCCTAGATGAATCAGACCCTAATGTTTCGGTAATGCTAAATACAATAATTCAAAGACTAAGACTTATTATTGAAAAGCACTTTAATGTAGAGGTAAACCCAACAGGGCCTTGTTTAGTAAGATGGCCAGTTGGTTCTATGCAGTGGCCACATGCAGACAAAGAGTTGCACGAAGGTCCAGACAAGGGCACCGCAAACAATTTCCCGTGGTACGACATTGGAACAGTAATTTATTTAAATGAAGACTATGAGGGTGGAAGACTTCATTTTCCAAAACAAGAAATTGCCTTTAAGCCAAAAGCTAGAGCTGCATATTTTTTTCCAGGAGATTTAAACTATATACACGGAGTAGACGTAATTACACAAGGCACCAGATACACCTCACCATGGTTCTGGACTATAACTAAATTAGGAGAAAAAACAAATGGCTGATTTCACATCAAAAACACTCTATCCTAGAATTGAAATCTACAAGGGCTTGCTCCCAGATCATAAAGAAATTTTTGATGTTGTAAAGTCAACCGAGAGCATTGAAAATGAGTCGGACGAGCACTACTTTGTTCCGTGGACAAAATGGAGCAAGTTTGGAACTTACTCATCAACAAAGTTTAAGGGTGCAGTAGAAAGCCTACTTGGTAAAAATAAAACCTTCGACAAAGAGTACTGGGCTGCCGAAAAGGTTTGGGACGCATATAATGTTGCCATTGATGACTATATTAAAAAGTATAATGTAGAGCTTCCCAAAGATTGTCAGCTAGGATCATCCTCATTCTGTAAATATTTTACTAACGTTGATTCTTTAAAAAATAATTTAACCATGCAGTATCATACTGATTTTAAGCAAACAGATAAGGATGCTCCAGGAGATAAGTTTTATATTACATGCACAGTTTACATTAACGATGATTACGAAGGTGGAGAAATAGAGTTTTATGTAAACGGAGAATTTGTTCCTGCATATAAGCCAGAGGCTGGAGATATTATGGTTTTCCCTTCTGGCGAAGGATACTATCATGGAGTTAAGACTGCAACAAAAGGCAATAAGTATTTAATAAGAAACTTTATGTTTTATCCATATGCAGGGTCAGAAGAGTGGCTTGCAAACCAATTGAAGTATGGTGCAACAAAATGGGCAGAGATGGAAAAAAGAAGAATAAGCCTTGATGTATACGGAGGCAACTTGGTATTTGAAAACGGAAAAGAAAAGGTTCCAACTGAAAAAGAAATACAAGACCACATAGACTATTTGGATAGTTTAGAAGATAAAGATAAGACGGTGTGCTAATGGAAATTATATCCCTTAAAGATGATGTTTTTGTTGTTGATAATTTAATTACAGAAGAAGAATGTCAAAAAATAATTGCTTATTTTGATGCAATTACAGATGCAGGACATTTAAAGTGGAATCAAATATCTTTTTATGGTTCTTTGGCAATGGGCTACTGGCCATGGGACGAAAACCTTTTAGTGTTTGGATTGCCTAAAGATTACTTTTCTATTTTAAAAGAAAAAGTAAAAAAGGCAGGAGAGATGTGTTTTGATAGAGAGCTATCAGAGGTTAGCTACCATGCACAAAAATGGGTAGTTGGCGCATTCGCTGGATTTCATTCAGACAATACTCATGAAGATGGTTCCCCCTCTGCATTCTATAAAAGCAAGTACGCTGGGTTTCTTTACTTAAATGATAATTTTGATGGAGGAGTTTTAAACTTCAAACATCATGATATTGCAATAAAGCCAAAGCCTGGAAGATTAGCTTTCTTTAAAGGTGGGCACGGTAATGAGCACGAAGTTACTATGGTTCAAAAAGCAGAAAGATATACAGTTGGGTCTTTCTGGGATAATGCCGACGCTGTTTACACACCAGAACAAATTGCTGAATGGGAAGCAGAGCTTAAAGAGACAAGAGCGGAACAAGAAAAAACTTACGAAGAATGGAACGAGCTTAAGAAAAAAGGAACTCCTCCAACACATAAGGGTAAGTACGATGCATAAAGAAATTATTAACAAGGATATACATTACTACACTGAGGTTTTTGATGATACAGAATCCATGATAAAAGAAATTGAATGGATGGACCAATTTCAAGATGTTGGGTCTCAAATAACTAAATGGGAGCCATGGCTTTCTTCTTGCAAAAGTGTGCAGTACGGTTATCAAAAAACAATAAATTATAAAAATGTTTTAAACAATAACCCTAGAGACAGACATAACTCTAAAATTGCCAGTATAATCCATTATAGAGCAATTCAAATAGGAGAAGAATATGCTTTGTCCCACGGCATAGATCTCGGCGATCTTCCAACACATTGTAAAATATATAAGTATGACAACTTAACAGAAATGGGTCCGCACACAGATTACGATCCAGACTATAGCCCAAAAGATTTAATAGGCACAGTCTCAATTGTTTTTTATATAAATGATGACTACGTTGGTGGAGATCTAAATTTTCCAAATGACGATATATCTGTAAAGCCAAAAGCAAGCAGCGCATTAGTGTTTAAATCACACGGAGTTTTGCATGAGCCAAAGCCAACAACAGAAGGCACGAAATATATGGTTGCAATATTTTTCTTTAAAAAGTAACCCTAATAAGGACTGGTATATAATAATAAGATGAGCTACCAACTTAAAGTAATGAATGATTCCCCGATTGGCTTCTGGCCTCTAGATGAGTTGTCTGGCACCACCGCAACCGACGTTTCTGGATGTGGTAATTCTGGAACTTATACTGGGACAATTTCTACAGGGCTAATTCCACTTGTTTCGGGCGGGGCAAATGGGTCATTGATAACAAACACAAAGTACATTACGCTGCCAGTAACTAAAGACTATTACGGATCTACCGCCGATGGTGGATTTGCAGATAGCAACTCTTCAGATAATGCATTCTCATTAGAAACATGGATTTATCCTAAAATTACAACAACTGGCCTAACAACCATATTTGCCGACTCAACAAACAATGTAGGTATTTTTTATGAAAAAGGAAATATTGTATTTAAACTGGAGGCGGAAAGACTTGATTACACTTTACCTAATATTAGTCAATCTCATCATATTGTAGCTACATACTCTATTACAGAAATGTCTTTATATGTAGACG
>Ga0255122_1000025_pt1 | contig 40694 bp, 27 predicted proteins | sample Law_Colum_RepC_8_2_FD_188581 | JGI IMG/M metagenome (GOLD analysis project Ga0255122, IMG submission 188581) | Freshwater microbial communities from St. Lawrence River, New York, United States - Law_Colum_RepC_8h | ecosystem: Environmental > Aquatic > Freshwater > River | place: USA: New York...
CAGCTTGGGCAGGTCAGACAATCCCTTCGATGGCGGTCCGCCCCTTTTGTTAGCAAACCGACGGCAGTAAGAAAAAAAGGATTATTTTTGTAAGGAAATGAGAACCTGGGTGCTTTACCTCTGTCTGACTATCGGCTTTTTGGTTGACCAACAAGCATTTGCACAGACCCCATCGCTCATTATCTGCAAGGGCAGCAGTGTCAACTACAAGGAATTCAATGAACCCGGCAGTTTGCCATCGGTGGCATGGGCTTGGAAATTTCAGGGCGGCAATCCAGGAACCTCTAGCGCGCGCGAACCCCAGAACATCAATTACCCAGATACGGGATTATTCATCACAGAATGCACTTCTACATTTAACAACGGCACTACATCCACCAAATCAGTGTATGTATTGGTTATTTGGGCAGCGCCGGAGCCTATCCCTATCAAAGATACCAGTTTGTGCAATCCCGCGGTTAGCCTCACATTGAACGCTGGCAACAACCACAGAGGATGGAGTTACCATTGGACAAGCAGCGATGTAGATTTAAGCGCAACTGACACAAACAATCGCACCTTGGGTGTACAAAAGGCAGGCACCTACAACGTTAAAGTATACAGCAAATGTGCGGTAACGAGCAAAACCATCACCATCAAATTGGGCGAAGTGCCCAAGGTAAATTTGGGCAAAGACCAATTTGTTTGCCGAAATACGGCTGTGGGCTTGGATGCGGGTTCAGGCAATGGATATAAGTATCAGTGGGCGCCAACCAACGAAAACACACAAACCATTATGGCCACAACCGCAGGAACGTATCGGGCTACGGTTACATCGGCCGATGGTTGCAGTGCATATGACGAGGTCAACTTGATCGATAGCTGTCCGCCCATCGTCCACATCCCCAATACATTCACACCCAATGGCGCATCGCCCAACGATCTATACCGTCCTTATTTAGAAGGCTTCGTAGCCATGGAAATGCGCATTTACAATCGTTGGGGAGAGAAGGTGTTTGAAACCCTGGATATCAACGGCGCGTGGGACGGGTATTATCAATCCAAAGAGGCACCCGAAGGCGTTTATGTTTGTTTGATCGAATTGATGGGAAACAATGGTTTTAGGCAGGTTCACAAGACCGATATCACTTTGCTTCGATAGACTTTTTTCTTTTTTTACACCGATTACCAACGCCATGCGATTTTGTGCTTGGTAATTCTTTTATTTGTAATAGGTCTCATTGAAAACCATGAACATCCGTATCCTAATCCTTTCCCTAACGCTGTGCATCATCGGATTGGCACAAGCACAAACTAAGGCTGTCCTCAAGTCGAGAGAATATTTTACCGCCGCCAAGTACGTAGACGCACAAAAAATGAGCGCAAAGGGCTTGGAAGATGACAAAACGGAAGCTGAACTTTGGTATATCAAGGCCATTTCCGAGTATGAGATGTATCAGATCGATAAGTACAGAAAAGGCGATGTGGACTATTTTAAGGAGGCGATGAAGAGCGCGGTGAAAGCCAAGGCCTACGACAATGATGGCAGCTACTTCGAGCAATATGGTGTGCGATTCAATGCATTGGTTGTCGCCAATAACAAGGAAGCCATTAGCAATTACGGACAAGGTCGCTACCCCCGTGCCTTACAAATGTACAAAACAAGCTTTGACTTAACCGGCGATACCATCGCCCTAGGAATGGCAGGACATTGTTATTGGCTATTGAAGCAAAACTTGGATGCTGTAAAAACGATGCGTAAGGTGGCCAACATGAATTACCTGGCCAATGCCGAGGGCAAGCACAAGAAAACCTATGTAAGAGAGGCTTTTGAGGTACTTACCGATTATTATTTGAATGAACGCAAGCTTACAGACAGCGCATTGATTTACTGTGAAATGGGGTTGTCGGTTTTTCCTTTAAACCAAAAATTGTTGGGCTGGGAACGTTCGATGATCGACGTTGATTTGGCAACAACACGGGCCAATACCGGCTACAGCCAGATGTACAACCAGCTCCTGACCAAAGCATTGTTCTTCTTTCCTAGCGATACCTTTTATTTGCACGAGCAGAACAATTACTATTTGAATCGAATGGGTTATTTGGCCCAAAACAATGACTGGACAGAGGCAGAATCGGTATTTATCGACTTCTACAATCGCAAAGTAGATTTGTTAGACCGCAAATCGAAGAATAGCACCGATCCATTTTTGATGAAGGATTCGTTTGCTTTTATAAACCAATGCTTGGAATATTACTTGAGTAACAACGCCAAAGGGGGCACCGTTTTCTTCTTTTACAAGTGGTACCCTATCCAGTTCAAATCGGCCCAAATTGATGAGAAAAAACTGGAAGTATTGTTGAACAATCCGCCAACAGCCATCAGTCATCGCCTAATTGCTATGCTGATGGATCACGGGGCGAACAAATACCCCAAAAATGCGAATTTGAAAAAATATCGTTTGAATACATTCAACGCGTGGACCAAACAAAAAATCGCATACTACGACTGGGCAAGAATTTTATCGCTCAGCGACTCTGTCATCAAAGACTTCCCAAAAAATACTACATTGAAGCCCATGCAACAGGGATTGTTGGCGCGCGCATCTGATTCCTTGATGAAGGAAGGGCTATTGGAAGCGGCTTGGGGTTGCTACTATCGCTTGCAGAAAGAGAATCCCAAATTTTTGGGCTTACCAGCATTGCAGGTGCGATTGGCGAAAACCGACTTCGACGTTCGGTACAAGGGCAGTAAAATCGGCTACGCTACAATCAAAGGCAAAAAAGTGGCCCAAACGGGTTGGAATGGAAACAGCAAAACGTGTACTTCGGGAACTTTGCCTGATTCAACATTGCGCAAAATCACGGATCGCATCAATTATTTCCGTCAAAACTCAGGCGTAACCAAAGGCATTCAGTTCGATCAAGACAAACACATTGCCTGTATGCAAGCCGCAACCATGTATGCACCAGTGGGCGTTTTCAGTCGCGAACCCAAACCCGAAACACACAAGTGCTTTACCACCGCGGCCGCCGATGCAGCCATTTACGGAACTGCAGTATTGGAAGCCAACCCTGCGCAAAGCACCACCGTTTTGATGAGTGATACGAAAAGCGAAGAATTGTACAACCGCCGTTTATTAACCCATCCAGGTATGCTAAACTATGGCTTTGGTTGTGCGGAGAATAATTCAGTGTTTTGGTTGGCCGATAAGAACATAATGGCCATCGACACACAGTATTACAGAGACCATTTTGTGTGCTGGCCTGCAGCGGGTGCTTCACCAAGCATGTTAACGTTTGAGCGATGGAGCTTCTCGATTTTACAACCGTTGGAGGACGCTGTGGTTACCATCGCATCCAAAAAACACGGTGCCATTGAGAGCAATATCACCGTTCAACCGGGCAGCGGATTGGGCTTGCCCACCTTGGCGATCACTCCTTTGGGAATGACTCAATGGTCAGCCGGCGACGAAATCAAAATCACCGTGGTGTTGAAAAACAAGAAAACTTACAGCTATACCACCACCCTGTTTTGATTAGATAGTAAATTTCATTACCTTTGCAGTCCTTTTTTAAGGTCCTTTCTGCACGCGTGGCGTAATTGGTAGCCGCACCAGACTTAGGATCTGGCGCCGTAAGGTGTGTGGGTTCGAGTCCCTCCGCGTGCACTACTCCCCTCCTCTGTTTGCTTTACGGCAATGTGGCGGGGATTTTTATTTACACTGAAACGCAACAAATTGTGAATATTCAACTCGAAAAACACGACGATCTCAATCTTACCGTAATTATCTCTTTGGGTAAGGAAGACTACCAAGAAAAGGTAGAAAAAGAAGTAAAACGCATCCAAAAGAGCGCCAACATCAAAGGGTTCCGTCCAGGAAAAGCCCCATTGGGAATGGTTCAAAAGCTTTACGGCAAGGGCATCCTAGCAGAAGAAATTCAGAACATGGCCTCAGACGCCATGAACAAATACATCCAAGATGAGAAATTGGATATTTTGGGTTATCCCATCGCAAGTACGAAAGTTGAAAGTGAAATCGACATTGAAGCCAGTGAGAATTTCAAGTTTGCTTTTGACTTGGGAATGGCACCTCAGTTCGGGTTGAATATTTCTTCGAAGGATACTTTGGAGCAGTTCGATATTCAAGTGGGCGAAAAGGAAGTAACCGACGATATCAACCACTCTCGCAAGCGTCACGGCAAAATGTTTGATGTAGAAACTGCAGCAGACGAGGACATCATTTATGCTGGTGTAACAGAATTGACAGACGGTGGTGAAGTGTTGGAAGGTGGTATTGCTGAAAAGAGCATCAGCTTCGTGGCTTCAATGATCGAAGACAAAAAAGCCAAGAAATCTGTTCTGGGTAAAAAAGTTGGTGATGAGTTAATCGTTAGTGTGAAGACCTTGTTGAACAACAACGAAACCGTCATTTCAAACACATTGGGCATTGCCAAAGAGGGTGTTGCGGATTTGAGCGATCATTTCAAGATTGTCATTACCGAAATCAAGCGCAGAACCGATGCTGAATTGAACGAAGAATATTATCGCGAAGTTTTTGGCGAGCAGGAAATCCCTGCCAGTGAAGAAGAGTATCGCGCAAAAATTCAGTCGAACTTGGAAAACTATTATCGCAACGAAGCAGATCTTTGGTTAGATCACCAAATCGGCCATTTGTTGATGGAAAAGCACCCCATTGAATTGCCCGATGAATTCTTGAAGCGTTGGTTGATTACCACCAAAGAAAACGAATACAACTTCGAGAACATCGAAGAAAAATATGCCGAAGAAAAAAGCGCATTGCAACGCAGATTGGTGATCGACAAAATTGCCGCTAGCCACAACTTGCAGAGCACAGAAGAAGATATCCGCGAAGAGGCACGCATTTATTTCCACGGTTTGTACAGACAGTACGGTTTGAACATCCCTATGAACGATGCATTCTTGGATGAAAGCATCAATAAGCGTTTGGCTGAGCGTGAATTTGTGATGCAAATGGCAGATCGCGTGATTTACCGTAAAGCTTACGATGCGATTAAAGGTGATGTAACCCTGAAATCAAAGAAAATTTCGGTGGAAGATTACTTTAAACACGTAAATGCGCACAAATCTGAGCATGGTGAATAACCATTTCTGATTTAGATTTGTTATACAAAGAAAACAACATGGATTACGGCAAAGAATTTCAAAAATACGCAACCAAGCATCTGGGCATCAGTAGCTTAAGGGTTGACGAATACACCAAATTGGTTTCCCAAAGCAGTGGCATCTATGGATTGACCCCTAACATCATCGAGGAGCGTCAAATGAACGCCAGTGTCATTGACATTTTCTCTCGCTTGATGATGGACAGAATCATTTTCTTGGGTGTTCCTATCTATGAAGATGTAGCGAATATCATCATGGGCCAATTGTTGTTTTTGGAAAGTGCCAATCCAAACCGCGATATCCAAATATATATCAATAGTCCCGGCGGAAGTGTATACGCAGGATTGGCGATTTACGACACCATGCAATACATCAGTTCTGACGTTGCCACAATTTGCACCGGTATGGCTGCAAGTATGGGTGCTGTTTTGATGTGTGCGGGTGCCCATGGCAAAAGAACTGCCCTTCCCCACTCTCGCATCATGATTCACCAGCCTTTGGGTGGAGCACAAGGACAAGCATCTGATATTGAAATCACATATAAAGAGATTAGTAAATTGAAAAAAGAGCTATACGACATTATCTCTCACCACTCCGGTCAGTCCTTCGAGCGTGTTGAAAAAGACAGCGATCGCGACTACTGGATGACGGCCGAAGAGTCAAAGGCGTATGGCATGATTGACGAGGTTCTGGGCCGACGCAATAAATAATTGGAATGAAAGCCAAAGACCCCATTTGTTCCTTTTGCGGACGCAGGAAGAGCGAATCGTTGATGTTGATTTCTGGTTTAGATGGCCACATCTGTGACCAGTGTGCAGACCAAGCCCAAAAGATTGTAGAAAAAGAATTGAGCATAGGTGGAACTTCTTTGGATGAAGAAACCAATACCGTTGGGACGAGCAACAAAAAACTCCCCAAACCCGCCGAAATTAAAACCTTTTTAGACCAATACGTAATCGGTCAAGATCAGGCCAAGAAAACCCTCAGCGTAGCGGTCTACAACCACTACAAGCGATTGAATAGCAAAAAATCTGCTGGAGATGGGGATGTTGAAATTGAAAAATCAAACATCCTGATGATTGGCGAAACCGGAACGGGCAAAACCCTTCTGGCGAAAACCCTTGCCAAAATACTGGATGTGCCTTTCTGCATTGCTGATGCCACTGTTCTAACAGAAGCTGGTTATGTTGGTGAAGACGTTGAAAGTATTATCAGTCGACTGTTACAGGTGTCCAACTACAAACCCGAACAAGCAGAACGGGGGATTATATACCTCGACGAGATGGACAAAATTGCCCGCAAAGGCGATAATGCGTCTATCACACGAGATGTTAGCGGTGAAGGTGTACAACAAGGATTGTTAAAGATTCTTGAAGGAACCATTGCCAATGTTGCCCCCGAAGGAGGACGGAAACACCCTGACCAAAAATATATCAAGGTGGATACATCCAACATTCTGTTCATTTGTGGCGGCGCTTTTGATGGTATTGAAAAAATCATTTCACGTCGCGTACAGAAACAAGCTGTGGGATTTAAAAGTGCGCACAACAAGGAAATTCAGGACAAGAAGTTATTGAGTTTGGTGGCACCTTCCGATTTGCGTTCATTTGGATTGATCCCTGAATTGATTGGTCGTTTACCCATTTTGACCGCTTTAGAGCCCTTGGACAAGGAAACGTTGAAATCCATTCTCACCGAGCCCAAGAATGCCCTGCTCAAGCAATATATTCACTTGTTTGCTTTGGATAAAATCACCCTGCAATTCAACGATTCCGCTATCGAGTATATTGCCGAAATCGCCTTTGAAAACAAGTTGGGTGCCAGGGGATTGCGTGGTATCTGCGAATCAATACTTCAAGACTATATGTATGAGGGACCTTCTTCCAAGTCTAAATCAACGGTGTCTATCACCCGAGAAATTGCTGAAGAAAAATGGACCCGTGCAGACAGTCAGAAATACGCTTAAGTTGATTTTGATGTTTGCCAATGGCAATCGTTAAGAATCACACTACTACACTGTTAATTTTCTCTTTCCCTATCCATTCTGCCGTTTCATGGCCTTGTATCCCATGGTTTTTTGGGTAAATTGCAACCCGGTATGGAAAAAAATAACAAAAGTGTGCTCACCGCATGGACCATGTATGATTGGGCCAACAGTGTATATTCATTGAGCATTTCCTCTGCAATCTTCCCCACATTTTACGAAAGTTTCACCCCGAAACACATTGAGTTCATGGGGTATGATTTTAAAAATACTGCCCTCTACAGCTATTGCTTGAGTTTGGCCTTTTTGATCAACGTGTTGCTGGTGCCTTTGTTATCTGGAATCAGCGATGCCTCCGGAGCCAAGAAGCCTTTCATGCGATTCTTTGTGATCTTAGGAAGTTTGGGTTGCAGTAGTTTATTTTTCTTTAATGGCGATAACTACCTGTTTGGACTTGGATGTTTTATGGTTGCGACACTCGGCTGGGCAGGAAGTTTGGTGTTTTACAACGCTTTTTTACCAGAAATTGCCACACCCGATCGATTTGATCGACTATCGGCACGCGGTTTTACCATGGGCTATATCGGTAGCGTGCTAATGTTAATATTCAATTTACTGTTATTAATTAAACACGATTGGTTTGGATTACCCAGTCCGAAAGAAAGCGTACTTCCCTTCCAGATTGGGTTCCTCACGGTGGGTATATGGTGGTTAGCCTGGTCATTTTGGCCATTGATAAAATTGCCTGGCAAATTGGCCGCAAAATCCAAATCAAGCATTTGGAGTGGCTACCATGAAATTAGAAAGGTATTTGCCGAGGTACGAACAATGAAATCCGTGAAGATTTTCTTGGGTGCATTTTTCGTGTACACCATGGGTGTTCAAACGGTTATTTATGTGGCAGCACTGTTCGGAAAAGATGTACTCCTGCTCAAATCTGAGGAAATGCTTACTACCATTTTATTGATCCAATTGATTGGCATCGCAGGGGCCTATTTCTTTGCTTTTTTGGCCGATCGCATTGGAAACAAAGCCGCCATCTTTGTCAGTTTGATCATTTGGACCATCGCATGTTCTTTGGCGTTCAAATTAGAACCCCGTCATCCAGAACAATTCTTTGCGCTTGCTTGCTTGATCGGAACAGTGATGGGTGGTATTCAGAGTTTATCTAGAGCCACCTACGCCAAGTTAATCCCTGGCGATCGCGACAACACCTCTTATTTCAGCTTTTTTGAAGTAACCGAAAAGTTGGGGATTGTATTGGGCACATTTGCATGGGCTGCCATTGACAATATCACCGGCGACATGAGAAATAGCATCTTATCGCTCATGGTCTTCTTCTTTATTGGAATGGGTATACTGTACTTCCTCCCTACCGATAAACTTCAACCATCAAAAAAGAAGTAATATCCCGATTATCTCAACAATGTGATTGAACCGGTATACTCGTATGCCTCATCATCCATAGAATACAAGCGAATGGAGTAGAGATATACGCCATCTTGGCATTCTGCGCCGTTGGCTGTACCATCCCATCCCTTCAACAAGTCATCGGTCTCGTACAATTTCTCACCCCAACGATTGTAGATCTTCATCACTGCATTTTTGTAGTTCATGGCCACAGGTGCAAATGTGTTGTTTTTGTTGGGCCCTGCACCATCTGGGGTGAAGGCATCTGGAATAAACACGATGATATCTGGGCCCACATACACCGTTCTATAGGCAGTGTCTGCACATCCTTTGTCTGATTTCACAATCAAACGAATGGTATATGTTGCAGTGTCTTTACCGTATGCATACAGCGTATTTTTTACAGTAGATGTGTCATCCATCATGGCAGCTACACCAAAATCCCACAAGTAACCCAGTGAGCCTGCAAACACAGACCCGTTGATTGTACTCGTGTTGGTAAATTTGAATTTGGGCAATGCTACTGTGGTCTTTGTAGGGTCCGTAGTAAATGATGCTACTGGGTTTGGATATGCCTCCACAGTGGTGACTGAAGTATCCTTACAGTTTCCTGCGGTGTTGTTTGCTACCACACTCACATTGTATCTGCCCTGGGTAGGATAAATTACGTTCGCGGGGTTCTGTAAATCAGAAGTGTCGCCGTTTCCAAAATCCCAACGATAAGCCATCTGGTTTGATGGAATACCGCGGTTATCGCTCACTGTCCAAGTGGTTGTCAATGGCACACAACCTGTTTGCATGGTGATGGGCGTCAAGTCAGGATATTGGTGTAAGATGATTTCGATACTGTCGCTCGCTTGCGGACACACATCATTCGCAATCGCCGTGGTGGTTACTTTCAAGAAGGCTCCTTTTTGAACCTTGTCTTGGGCACCGTGAACGTACAACGTGTTTTCTGTGGTGCTACCGCCGGCGAATGTTCCATCGCTCATGGTTCCACTGGCGTGATTCTGCAAGGTCCACTGCACTTTGGTATCGCTGTATTTGCTCGTACTTTGGATGGCAAATGGACTGCCTTCACATGCGCTGGCTGGTTTCGGGGTCGTTATGTTGATTGTCGGCTGATTTCGCACGAACAAACTATAAACCTCGGTATCCGAACATCCGTTGTTATCCGTATAGGTAAATCTGAAACTATGCGGACCTTCTACATTCGCTGTGCTTCCCAAACTGAATGGCTTGAAGCTTGATGTGCCGGTTACCGTTACACCGGGGCTCGTACCTGTCCATACGCCCGTGGCTGATGCTGGCTTGGTCTGTGCTGCGTTGATGCGGGTATTCAAATCCAAGGGCGTTCCGCTCACACAAATTGTGGTGGGGCCCATCAACACCGCATTCGGGGTATCGTTCACATAGATGTAGAAGCTGTCTTGCTTCAAACAGCCCGTGGCTGCGTTGCTGTAGCGAATCATCCAAGTTCCTGTTCCAAACGATGGAAGGAATCGGTGACCCAAAATCAATTTTGTGTTCTTCACCTTCGGATCGTTGCGGTCATAGCCGTATTCAACTATCTCATACAATGATCCGTCTTTGTCTTGTGCCTGTACCCCATTCACTTTGATGAAATCGTACAGTTCCATCGTATCCCAGTTCACACACACTGGATTTGGACTGGTTACTTTCACTGTGGGTTCTGGAATGATCTTGATTTCCACTGAATCACAGGTCAAACAGCCGGTCAACTGATCTTCTACGCACAATTGGAATTTGTAGTTTCCTTGGTAGTTGTCTTCGGTAGGATCCCCAAATTTAAAGACCCAACTTGGGCTTCCGAAGGGATTCTCATTGGCCAAGATGGTTGCGGGATCAATACCGCCGGGCGTGCTCTTCACCGTCCAATCTACCTTGATACCGATGTTTACTTTCGGACGGAAGGTAATCTGACTCATGTTGATTTGACCCAAATCTTGACAGAAGGAACTGTCGTGAATATCTACCATTGGGTTACCGTTGATACGTTGAACAACGCTATCCACGTTCACACAACCATTGGTATCGGTGAATTGGGCATATACCTTCGCTTGGAAGCTATTGCCGTTTTGCAACTGCGCGTTATTTAAGTATGTGGTCTTGAATAAATGACGACCAACCGTCAATGAATCGATGAAGTTACGGGCAAAACCAGGGCCGGGGCTGGTAGAAGTCGTTGGCTTGGTATTTACGTTGTTGGGGGCTTTGTTTTCAAAGGCCCACATACGGGTATTTACACTCTTGCCTTGGTTGAAGAAGTTGTTCACCTCGATATCTCCATAGACGAAGCACTGTGCCTTCAGTGGTTTTGGATCCCACTTCACAAAAGGCAATGTATTGACTTTGATTTCCATCGTATCCAAATCCTCACAAGTATGTCCGCCTTGGGTTACTTTGGTATACAACTCGTAATAGAATTTCTGGGCGACACCACCTGGTGTATTCGTGTTATTGGGCTTTACGGTATACTTGATACTATTTCCTAGCGTCTTACTACCGGTTATATCTTTCCATGTATAGTTTCCAGTTTCCAAGAACGGTCTGTGGCTTGCCGCAATCTCGGTGCTCTTCTGGTTACAGATAACCTGGTCGTTACCCGCCAAACTTACCACCGTGTCGTTTACATATACAATGGCGGTATCTCGCTGGGTACATTTCCACTTGGTTTCCATTACTTCAACCCAGTATGATCCTTTGAGGTTGGTGGTTAATGTCCTTGTGGTATCACCTGTGCTCCATTTGTATTTGACTGTATCCGCATTTTGTGCATCAAACGTAGCAGTTTCATAAGTACAAATTCGTTGATCCGGCCCGATATTCAATTTGGGCAGCGGTTTCAGGAAGATGGTTGCTGTATCATAGAAAATACAACCATCGCCATCAGTGATGCGGATTCTAACCGTGGAGTCGCGGTTGATGTTCGGAATACTCAAATCACTCAAAGTATCGCCATCAATGTGATACTCCGACTTCCAGGGCGAATTGCCTGTATCTTTTACAATGCGTGTCCAGTAGTATTTATAGTTGGGTTTACCAAACAACACATTGGCTTTCAATTTCATGGTTGAACCAAAACAAGCGAACGTATCGGCATCGGCCATTACCACCTGCGGGGGATCTGGGATAATCACAGTATCTCTGTAGATTGTGGGACAGTTATCGCTGTTGTTTACGGTATGAACAACGATGTATTTACCACCGCGATAAAAAATCATGGTATCTGATTTCTTCGTGCTGTAGAAAATCTCGTTGGCGCCCAAGCTATCACGAACACTCCATTTAAACTGGGGAGCACCTTTGAAGGATGCTTTTACCTCAGCAGCCATGGCGAAACGACCACAAGTTAAGTTGGTATATTTACGGGTTGAGAAAGCTCGAGGGTTCACTTTTACTTTGAAACCACGAATTGCCTGAGATGGTTTTGGACAGTGGTCATCGGTAACAGTTACTGTGAAGGAGTATGCAACATCTGACGCCATACCCACTGGAGGCGTCCATTCAAAATTCGCAAATGCCTTCCGCTTCTCTGGCCAATCGGCTTTGGCAGCCAAAGTGAATTTGGCACCTGGAATACCCTTGTTCCATTTCAAATTTGTGGTATCCGGAATGGTTTGGTAAGGGGTAAAGGTTTCATCTTCAGATTCCACTTTAAACTTCAGCGTTTCTCCTTCGCACACTTTCCATGTATACGGTCCTAGTACAGTTGGGGCTTTGTTGTATCCACAATCATCTTTTACAATCAACTGCATATCTCGCCGCGTTTTGCCTATGACTATCCATTTTTTCGTCGCACTATCCTGTCGCCACTCCGTCATTTCAATAACCGCAATTCCCACCTCATCACATTTTGTGGGTGTAAAAATGATATCTCCTGCCGAAGTATCAAAGTGCATACCACGAGGAGGGTTGGTTTTGGGGTTGGGTGAACACTTGATACTGGTTGGAGGAATGCAGTAAGGTGTCATGAAATATCTTCTGTCGAAGGGAGATGAATACGAAACAGAGTTGTTTGGCAACGAGTTGATACCATGCACCAATTTGTAAGAGAACGAATCGTAGTCAATGGTATCGATCGCACCATTGTTGAAATAGTAAGCTTGGTTACAACACAAAAAACCGATAGGCGGGTTACTCAACTGAGGCGATGAGTTACACTTATTGGTTGTTTTTGCAATGTTGCATATATTGATCATACAAGTGGTCCAGAAGTCGTTGTTCGCAGGACCTGTAGTGATCGCACCGTTACGACAACACTGACCAATATAAAAAGTGACTTCACAACATGTGCTCTTTCCTACAAAGTTGCTCAATGGCGTTTTCGTAAAATCCACCGTTACCTCATACGTGTGTTCCTCGATACCCTCACCTGTTCCGCCTGTGTTCTGGGGTGTACATGGAGAACTAGCCGTTGAACAACGAGGTGTAACATCCTTGATGCTCGTTCTGGTGATTGACATACCAGAACTACCACAGCCATTTCCTCCATTCGTACCAGCGAAAACGCCGAAAGAGGGACCGTTGAACGAAATACCTCTACAGTCTCGGTAAATTTTCGCAGTGATTTTGTATTTACCGTTGCCAAGACATCGGTAAGACATGTCGCCACCCATCATGTGTGAGGCTTTCAAACTGCTTGAAAATGAGAGTGTTAGAAGGGTAAAAATTAATGGTAAAAGTCTTTTCATACGAATAGATGTTGTGTTCTTGGGGTAATTGACAAATTGTTTTTCAATTCTGTTGCCCCAAAAATAAGTTTTTTGGCCAAAATCCCAAAATAAAACATGCAAATACTAGAATTCTACAGCGTTTTGTTTTCAGTAATTATTGGGATAAGTTTGTAACCATGAATGCCAAATACAGCAACCCCAATGCCCAATTGTTTGTTAAGAATCGCCAGAAGTTCGCGAAATCAATGGTTTCGGGAGGTATTGCTATTTTCCATAGCAACGATGAAGTTCCTAGAAACGGGGATGCGTATTTCAGTTTTCGACAGCAATCAGACATCTATTATCTCACAGGTATTGATCAAGAAGACACCATTTTGGTGCTTTTCCCCGACTGTCCCAATCCGCTCTACCGCGAAATGGTTTTTGTCAAGGAGACCAGCGAACAAATTGCGATTTGGGATGGCGCACGATTGAATCCCAATCAAGTGTTTGAAGTGTCCGGAATTTCGAAAGTTTTTTGGTACCATGAATTTTGGAAGACCATCCATGCTGCATTTTTATTGTCCGATTTTATTTACTTAAATTTAAATGAAAACGATCGGTTCACCGACAAAGTTTCCTATGCCAGTTTGCGGTTTGCTCAAGAGATTAAAGCCAAATACCCTGCGCACCAACTTAAGCGTTCAGCACCCATTCTTGCCAATCTGAGAATGCGCAAAGAAACCGAGGAAATTGCTCAGTTGAAAGAAGCCATCGCAATAACAAAAAAGGGATTTGAGCGTTTGTTAGGATTTGTAAAACCGGGTGTTTGGGAGTATGAAATTGAGGCCGAGTTAATCCATGAATTCGTCAGAAATCGCAGTCGTGGTTTTGCTTTCGACCCCATCATTGCCAGTGGAAAAAGTGCGTGTGTATTGCATTACATTGAAAACAACAAACAATGTAAAGATGGGGATCTATTGTTATTGGATTTTGGCGCAGAGTATGGCAATTACAACGGCGATTTATCGCGCTGCATTCCCGTGAATGGTCGTTTCAGTGCACGACAGAAAGAAGTTTATAACGCGGTATTGTTTGTTCAGCGCGAGGCAAAAAAACTCCTCAAGCCAGGTGTGAGTTTGCCTGTGTACCATGAAGAGGTTTGCAAAATCATGTCGGAAGAGTTGATCAAACTCAAATTGCTAACGGCAGATGAAGTAAAAGCCAACCCGAAGGCTCATCTGAAATATTATATGCATGGCACCAGCCACCACTTGGGATTGGATGTACACGACGTGATGCATCGATGGGATAACCTAGATGTAAACAATGTGGTAACGGTAGAGCCAGGCATCTACATTCCTGAAGAAGGATTGGGGATTCGCATTGAAAATGATGTTGTGATTACAAACAACGGCGTCATTGACTTAATGGATGGATTCCCCATCGAAGTTGACGAAATTGAATCGTTGATGAATCGATAATTCAACTACCCTAGCGTTACTTCCAACCCAGCGAACCTTTCAGGGGCACGAATTTGCAATCCTGTAGAATTTCAGTTTTGGTCTGTGTGTTAGATATTTTGGTGATGCGCATCATTTTTTGTTCATCGGTTTGATCGCCCACAGGAATCACGAGCCTCCCTCCGATACTCAATTGCTGAATGTAGGTATCAGGGACGGCAGGTGCGCCGGCGGTTACTACAATGGCATCAAACGGTGCATGTGCAGGCAATCCCAGGGTTCCATCGCCATGAAACAATTGAATTTTAGAGCCCATTGCCTTGAACACCTCACTGGCCGTTTTTAGTAAGGGCAGAATGTATTCTACGCTGTATACTTCGGCGCCCATCGCCAACAAAACCGCGGCTTGGTAACCACTCCCCGTGCCTATTTCCAATACTTTTGCCCCACGGTCTATCCCTAACAATTGCGACTGATAAGCCACTGTGTATGGCTGAGATATGGTTTGTCCATGATCAATGGGAAACGCCGCATCACGATACACAAAATGCTCGAAATCTTTTGGGAAAAACCATTGTCGGGGCACTGAATTCATCGCCGATAAGACCGATTCAGACTGAATCCCTTTTTTTCGGAGTTCATCGACCAACCGCTTTCGCTGTCCTTGGTGTATCAATGTGTCTATTAAATCTGTCTTTTTCATCCCCTGTTAAAAACCCAATTTGCTGTAGAAATGCGTTTCATGAATCTTTGCATCGAACTACAAATGTAGGAACATGAGAAAAGCAGTTATCATTGGATCGAAAAGAAAAGCAGAAATTTTCGAGCACCTTCTCAATACGGTGGAGGGTTTCGAGTTGGTTGGCTTTGTTGATCCGGACGATAGCAACAACTATTCTATGTTGGGCGAAATGATGTTTGCCCTTGAGATTGCGGCATTGGGAGAAGTCTTTTTTATTGATCGACATGTAAAAAACCTGCCATTCGAAGTTGTTTGTCACCTCGTAAAATTGGGAAAGCACTTATTCTTCGATGGATACAGACATTTCAATTCAGGAGAACTGGAACAATTGTTAAAATTCCGGAGAGAGTCGGGCGTAGTGGTTCAGATTGGCAATGTATTACACAATAAACCATTGTTTACCTCTGCCCTTCAGCTGGTCAAAAAGCCCCGATACATCAAATTGGAAAAACACTGTCATCCACCGATGGCTGGCGAGTTCGCCGAATGGATGCACACACATTTGTTCCAAGAAATTGATCTCATCCAACGCACGATGTCGTCACGTGTGCGATCCATCTCCGCAAGACCGATGTTTCTTTTTGGTAAACAAACCGATTTGTTGAACATTCATTTGGAGTTCGACAACGATGCCATCGCCCAAATTTCAGCAGGTAGGGCCATGGAGCCAGGCACGTATGGATTGAAGATATTCCAACAGGATCGCTTGTTTTTATTGAATTTCAGCAACCATGAATTGGTGGAGTACCGGAAGGCTGAGCACGCTGAACAATTGAGCTTATCGGCTGATTTCGACCACCCAGAATTGCCTCCTGAATTGATTAAAATTGAGCGACAGGTAATGCCTTTCGATACCTGGAAAATGGAACTGCGAAACTTCCACGAGAACATCGCACAGAACCTTTCCCCCCTCACTCATTTGGAGCACGCCTTGGAGGTTTGTAACACCTGCGAATGGGCCATTGAGAAAATCCAGCGGAAATACCAAGACCTGTAGTCTTTTCTGCTAATGAAAAATCCGCTAAGTTTGTAGGGTGAGGTCGATCGCCCAATTTCTCGTCGTAGGATTATTCTTGTTTTTGGTAGTACTTGATTTCGGGTGCAAAAGTGCCGATGATGGCATACCCTCCCGCATCGCCATAGACAACATCGATTTAAACATCGACCCGGCCAACGGCAATGAAATTCATCAAATCAAAGGTGTGCAAGTATTCGCGAACCAAGAATTGATTGGAAATTTTGAACTACCTTGTAAAATACCCATCGACAAATTGGGAAAAGTACAGATCGATATTTTTCCGCTTGTGTTTATCAATGGTAGTAGCAGTAACCTCTCACTCTACACGCCATTGGAAGGGTATCGCGACACCCTGAATTTGGCAGCAGGTATTACCCAAACGATTGTACCTTCTTTCAAGCACCGAGCAGCCACAGTGGTTCGTTGGATAGAGGATTTCGAGGACAACAATTCTACCCTCATACCCATTTTACCCTCACCATTCCCTGGAGACACTACGGAAATCACAACTAGACCATTCGACCTGGATGGCAAATTCTTAGGCCCATCCAAAGTTTATCGCTTTTGCTTCGAAAATTCAGATACTGCCAAGTATTTTGACGCAGGATCTTTTTTGGAATACACCGATTTGCCCACGAACGGAAGTGCGGTATTTTTCGAGTTTGATATCAAAACAGACCTGCCGGTTCAGTTGGCATTGAGGCGTAAAAATCCAACAACCTCAGAATTGGTACCTTACATGGTCGTCAATCCTACGGGTGGCAAATGGAAGCGATTTTATGTGAATTTGGTCTACGAATTGACCAACCAACCTGCGAACACAAGCATCAGAATCTTTTTCGACGTGAACAAACCCGCAAATTCGGTGGCGGGCAGGGAAATATTGTTCGATAATTTGCGTTTGAGTTATCTCAAGTAAGCATGAATAAAACCCGGAGAATCGCCCTACACTTTTTTGTCGATTGGTTGGCTGCAACCATCAGTTGGTTGGGTCTGTTCTTTTTCCGTAAAAACTACATTGAAGCGAGTAAACACGGCTATGAAATTCCGATCAACCACGACGATAACCTTTGGTTAGGGATAATTATCGTCCCTCTTTTTTGGGTAATCTTGTATGGTGTTTCGGGGTATTATAATTACATTTTTAGAAGAAGTCGACTCAAAGAATTACAACACACTTTCAACGTTTCTGTGATTGGGGTATTGTTCTTGTTTTTCACCCTGATATTGGACGATAGTATTTCTGATTACCGGGATTATTACTTGAGTGTGGCTACCCTTTTCGGATTTCATTTCAGTGCCACCCTCTTGTTTCGTTTGGCGGTTGTTACCAAGACCATCCACAATGTCAAAAATCGCGTCTGGGGCTATAATACGTTGATTGTAGGCTGTGGTGAAAGGGCTTTGAACCTTTACCAGGAGCTGAATTCGGCAAAAAAATCTGAAGGGTTCTTCATCAAAGGATTTGTAAAAATTCAGGACGATTGTTCGTTGAAAGAGGTTGGAGCCAGAATCCTGGGCGATTGGCAAGATCTTCCCCAGTTGATCCGTGATCATGAGGTTGAGGATATTATCCTGTGTACAGAAACAGGTGAAAACGAGCAAATTACAGCCATTATCGATTGTGTTCAAAACGAAGACATCCACCTGAAAATTATGCCCGACCAGTATAGTTTGGTGTTGGGGATGGTAAAAATGAACAACATCTTGGGGGCGATGTTGGTGGAAGTAGATTTTGAGGTAATGCCTACTTGGCAGAAAGTTTTAAAGCGACTGATTGATATTTTGGCCTCTGCCGTTGCATTAATCCTGCTTTCTCCTGTGTTTTTGTTGTTGGCGCTTTTGGTAAAGTTTGATTCCAAAGGTCCGATTTTCTTCACACAGCCAAGAATCGGATTGAAGGGAAAGTTATTTAACATCATTAAGTTCCGTTCGATGCGCATTGACGCCGAAGCCAATGGCCCGCAGTTAAGCCACGACGAAGACGATCGAAGAACGCGTATTGGTGTATTTTTACGCCAAAGTAGGTTGGATGAACTGCCACAGTTTTTCAATGTTTTCATGGGTCAAATGAGCTTAGTGGGTCCAAGGCCAGAAAGAGAATTTTTCAAAGATCAAATCGTGGCAAAAGCCCCCATTTATCAGCGGCTTCACAGAATCAAACCCGGCATTACCAGTTGGGGCCAAATCAAATATGGCTACGCGTCCAATGTGGAAGAAATGATCGATCGCATGAAGTACGATATTTTGTATCTCGAAAACATGTCGCTTGGTCTGGATTTCAAAATCATGCTTTACACTGTACTCATCATGGTGCAGGGCCGAGGCAAATAAAGGGCAACTTTTTCTTCGTAAATTTGTTCTAGCATACACAATGGTACAGGACAAACAAGTATCTCCTACCCCAATTTCCTTGGTGTGGAATTGGGTCCTTAAAGAGAAAAAGAACATCCAATTCATTTTGATCTACGCCATCGTATCGGGCTTGTTGAGTTTGGCAATTCCGCTCGGCATTCAAGCCTTGGTTGGTACGGTCATGGCGGGAAAATTGAGCTCTAGTTGGGTAATTATCGTGATTGTAACCACCACTTTTGTGTCGTTTACGGGCGCTACAAAATTGGCCCAAATGAGTATCCTCGATAGCATTCAAAAGAAGCTATTTGTAAGATATGCATGGATTTACAAGGAATCTATCGCACAATTGAACAACACAATGTCTGCGAATGAGCTGTCGATAAAAGCACGCAAATTCTTAGACATTGTGACCTTCCAAAAAGCTTTTTCAAAGTTGCTGGCAGACTTTACCAAAAGTGCATTACAAATTGTTGTGGGGATCTTGCTTCTGACAATTTACCACCCCGTTTTCTTGTTGGTGGGGATTGGAATCACATTGGCAATCATCATGGGTTTCAGGTTAACTTGGAAATCTGGATTTGAAACTGCGCGATCGGAAAGCAACATGAAATTCGCGACGTATGAGAGCATTTTGTCTCTCACGGAGGCTGAAAACGATACTACCAAGGAGCAAATTCAGTTGGATAATTTCCATAACTCGGTTGAAAATTATGTGAAATACCGGGAAGAGCATTTTAAAGTACTCTATCGACAAGCCAAGTTCGGGATTTTTACGAAAACACTGTTGACAGCCATCATGCTGATAGTGGGTAGTTATTTATTGGTAAACAACCAAATCAGCTTGGGTCAGTTTTTGGCATCGGAAATTTTGATCATCACCTTGTTGGATGCGACAGAAAAGCTCATTTTGTCTGTTGAGAATATCTACGATAGCGGTGTAGCGCTTGAAAAGTTGAATAGTATTGACTTATCCAAAAAATGGGAGGCAAGCATATGAAGACCAAAAGCAAAAAAATCCCGCAGTATTGGTTGAAAGACAGTGTTTGGGTAGGAAAAACGATCATTTTTCGATTGCGCATATTACTGGTGGTTGTTTTGTTGGGATTGTTCTTGCCTTGGCGTCAGAATATCCAGGCCACAGGTAAGGTAATCACCCTACTCCCCGACCAACGCCCACAAGAAGTGCAGACCAACATCGCTGGGCGGGTGAGTGTTTGGAGAATCAAAGAAGGCGACTTTATCAAAAAGGGCGATACCGTGGTGGTTTTGACGGAGATTAAGACCGAGTATTTGGATCCCAAATTGCTAGAGCAAACAGAATTACAGATCAATGCGAAGGAAAAATCGGTATTGAGCTACGCGAGTAAAATCGATGCAATCAACGACCAAATCAATCAGTTGGAGAACAACCGTGATTTATCACAATCGAAGGCATCAAACAAAATTGAGCAAGAGCAATTCAAATTGAAGGAGATTCAAGCAGATCTTACTGCGGCAATCACGGGCGTTAATATCGCCAAGAAACAATACGAGCGCGACAGTGGATTGGCTACGGAAAATTTAAGAAGTTCTTTGGAAGTAGAGAATCGCCGACTGAAATATCAAGATGCCATCGCCAAAAAAATTGGACTAGAAGCCAAGGTGCGAAGCGGACAGAACGCAGTAGAAACGGCAAAAATTGAATTCAGAAATGTCCGATCTGAGTACGGCGAGAAGTTGGCCAAGGCCGAAAGCGATCGTTTTTCTGCCATTTCAGCGCAGTTAGAAACAGAGGCCGAAGTAAGCAAGCTCCGGAACAATTACAACAACTATAACATTCGAAACGGTTTCTATGTGATCACAGCGCCGCAGGATGGCTATGTGTCTAAAACCAATATCATGGGGTTAAATGAAACGGTGAAGGAAGGACAATCGATTTGTACCATTGTTCCCGACGGGGCGTCGCTGGCCGTTGAGTTAAAAATAGCACCGAACGACATGCCCTTGGTGGATATTGGAGAAAGCGTAAATTTTGTGTTTGATGGATGGCCAACAGTTGTATTCAGTGGTTGGCCGGCGGCAAGTTTTGGCACATTTCAAGGCAAAGTTTATGGCGTTGACAACATGATGGATACCGATGGGAAGTATCGCGTGTTGGTGAAGGCCGATACCAAGAGAAAAGCCTGGCCCTCAGCATTAAAAATTGGTGTGGGTGCGCGGGGTTACATGCTGTTGAAGACTGTACCTATTTGGTATGAATTGTGGCGGGTTCTGAACGGGTTCCCAGCCGATTTCTACAAACCAGAGCCCGAAGATTCTAAGAAAACCAAATGATGAGACCGCGCTCACTCTGCAAGTCGTTGATTTCCAGCTGTATGGTTTTGAGCCTGTCGGCAGCACCCTTGTTTGGCGGCGTTGTTCTTGGTGGCGAAATTAAGCAGACCGAGATTGATTCATCAAAGCAATTGACCGCAGCGAACAGTGCACTTCCCTTTTCTGATGTGCTGTATTGGGTGATGAAAAACCATCCGGTATTGAAACAGGCAAATAACTACTTGCCCATTGCCAAAGCGGAATTACTTGTTTCAAGGGGTGCGTTTGATCCTAGCGTATCGATTTATCGCAGCAACAAAAACGAGGGTAGCAACAAATTTTACCGAAACCAGAATTTGGATGTGTATTTACCCAATTATTTTGGTGGCGGGATAAGCATATCCAATCCGTTCAATAAAACCCAAGTGGGTGAGGCAGGTTCTCTGTCGCTAGGCGCAGAACTCCCCTTATTAAAGGGATTGATCACAGATTACCGGAGAACGGCGCTTGGAAAGGCTAAAATCAACGTAAAGATGAGTTTGGCTGAGCGCGACCAATGGATCAACAATTTGGTCAGTGATGTTTTTACCGAATACGCCCAGTGGTTACTTGCTCATGAATCGGCAGAGCAGATTGAAGGGGTGTTGCGATTGGCTACTGAACGACAACGGGGCTTGAGGAAACTCTATGAATCAGGCGCAGGAACGAGTGTGGATACGCTCGAGACATTTGTTCAGTGGCAACAATACAAAGCCAAATACGATTTGGCGATTTGGAAAAAAGAGAAACAGCGTTTGATGTTGAGCATGTACTTATGGGATGAATCCGGTGTGCCAATAGAGCCAATGAATACCGTATACCCTACGTCTGCAGGATTGGCTTGGATTGATAGCATGGTTTCTGAAGCAGCGAGTTACATCAACAACCCTCAGAATACAGAGATTTTACAACCAGCGCTGCGCATGAGTTTGTTAAAAGTAGCATCGCAACAATTGGAATTCAACTTAGCCAAAAACCAAATGTTGCCCAGTTTAAATCTGCAATATGGTTACTATCAACCCGATGCGGCTTGGAGAATATCGCCCAGCACGGCCACACAAAGTACGGGTTTCGGACTGGGTTTTCAGTCGAGTTTGTTCTTAAAACAACAGCGCGGTCAGTACCGCCAAATGCAGTTGGCACTGGAAAATGCGAAGTTGGAGGTTGATAACAAACAGCGCAATTATTCGGTTAAATCCTCTGCATTGTTGCAGGAGTTCCAGGTGCAAAAAAGCCAGTTCGATCAATGGTTAGGCGTGAGTAAGAATCAACGCAAGCTATATGATATGGAAGCACGCAGGCTGGAAGCGGGCGATGTGAACTTTTTTGTGCTGAATACCCGTGAAATGCGTTTATTGGACCTAAATTTATTGGCATTGGAATACAAATTTCAATATCAGCTTTCAGGTATCTCCTACCTACACTACTTGGGGTGGCTTTCACGCAACTAAATCCTTTGTTACCTCGTTGTTAAATTGTGGATAATCATCGGCTCGTTTCCGCTGTATTGGCGGGTTTAATGGGTATTTTTACGAATCAATTAACAACAAAATCCAATGACCGAAGATTTAAGTAGAGCAAATTACGACGCAGATAATATTCAGGTATTAGAAGGTTTAGAAGCTGTAAGAAAAAGACCCGCGATGTACATAGGCGACATCGGCGTTAAAGGGCTCCACCACTTGGTTTACGAGGTTGTCGACAACAGTATCGACGAAGCATTGGCTGGCCATTGTAAAAATATTCACGTTACCATTTTGCCGGGTAACTCAATTCGGGTTGAGGATGATGGTCGTGGTATTCCCACTGGATTGCACACCAAAGAGAACCGCAGTGCATTGGAAGTAGTAATGACAGTATTGCACGCAGGTGGTAAGTTCGACAAAGACACCTACAAAGTATCGGGTGGTTTGCATGGTGTGGGTGTGAGTTGTGTGAACGCTTTGTCAACCGATTTAAAAGTAACCGTATACCGCGAAGGAAAGATTTTCCAACAAGAATACCAGATCGGCAAACCCGTTTATCCGGTGAAAGAGGTAGGTACATCTGATCGTCGTGGTACAGTGGTAGAATTTCAGCCAGACAACACCATTTTCCAAGCCACAGAATACAACTTCGAAACATTGCAGAACCGTTTGCGCGAATTGGGCTATTTGAACAAGGGCATTCGTTTGTCGTTGGTTGATGAGCGTGAAGCCCTCGAAGATGGTACATTCCGGAGAGGCGAATACTACAGTGAAGGCGGCTTGAAAGAGTTTGTCACCTTCATTGATGGAACCCGTGAAAAATTGATTCCGTTCCCTGTATATGCTGAAAGCGACAAACACGGTATCCCCGTAGAGATTGCATTCCAATACAATACAGGCTACGCTGAAAACTTACATTCCTATGTAAATAACATCAACACCATCGAAGGGGGAACCCACGTAGCCGGTTTTAGAAGGGCGTTAACGCGCACTTTGAAGGCCTACGCCGAACGGATGAAGTTGTTGGAAAAAGTAAAAATTGAAATTTCCGGCGACGACTTCCGTGAAGGGTTGACCGGTGTGATTTCAGTAAAAGTGCAAGAGCCTCAGTTTGAAGGTCAGACCAAAACCAAATTGGGCAATAACGAGGTGATGGGTGCAGTTGACATGACGGTGGGCGAAATGCTCGACAACTACTTGGAAGAAAACCCCAAAGAGGCGCGCATTATTGTCGACAAAGTAATCGTAGCAGCACAAGCCCGTGCAGCGGCAAGAAAAGCCCGTGAAATGGTGCAGCGAAAAGGTGCAATGAGCGGCATGGGACTGCCGGGCAAACTGAGCGATTGCTCCAAAACCGACCCAGCCGTTTGTGAGATTTTCTTGGTTGAGGGAGATTCAGCGGGCGGAACGGCCAAGCAAGGTCGCGACCGTGAATTCCAGGCCATCCTCCCCTTGCGTGGTAAAATCTTGAACGTAGAAAAAGCCCTTGAGCACAAAATCTACGACAACGAAGAAGTACGTAATATGTTCACTGCGATGGGTGTACACATTGGTACCAACGAAGAAGGCGAAAAAGAATTGATCTTGAAAAACCTCCGTTACCACAAAATTGTGATTATGACGGATGCGGATGTCGATGGTTCACACATTCGTACATTGATTCTCACCTTATTCTTCCGTCATATGAAGAAATTGATCGAAAATGGCCACCTCTACATTGCTACACCCCCACTTTACATGGTGAAAAAGGGTAAAGAGAGTCGCTACTGTTGGGATGATGCAGGTAGAGATACCGCCATCAAAGAATTGGCCAAAGGCGGAAACGAAGACAGCGTAGGCGTACAACGATATAAGGGCTTGGGTGAGATGAATGCTGAACAGTTGTGGGAAACCACCATGGACCCAGCGCGCAGAACCTTGAAGCGTGTTGAGTTGGACAGCGCAGCAGAAGCCGATCGCATATTCAGTATGTTGATGGGCGATGACGTTCCTCCTCGCAGAGAGTTTATCGAGGCGAATGCCAAATACGCGAAAATCGACGTGTAAATTTTAACGAATTGACTATTGAAAGCGGATGGCTCTGGAAGGGGTCATCCGCTTTATCCATTGTACGGGTAGCACAGCGGCGATGATGCTAGCAGCGATGATCCCCACATTAACCAACAGAATCGACCAGGGATCCAAATCAACCATCACATATTTCACAAAATACACATCTTGGTTTAGGGTGAGAAAATGGGTTTTGTCTTGAAAGAGGCACAAGGCGATGGCAAGTAAATTACCCAACACTACACCAATAGATACAATATAGGCCGACTGCCAAAGGAAAACGCGTTGGATTTGTCCGATACTACTACCCATGGCTTGGGCAATGCCTACAAACGCCGTTTTTTCAACCATTAATATCAACAGAATGGTCGACATGGCAATGATGGCTACAAGCGCCATCAAGATCAAAATCACCCAAACATTGGTATTGAGGATGGCCAACCAATCATAAATCTGTCTGTGAAATTGTCGGGAATCCGAAATACGCAACATCCCTGCGGGCAATTGCATAGACAGCGCGAGTGGATCGATGGGTGTATGATCGGCTTCCCAGATTTCGATTTGGGTAAACCCGGGTTTTACGTCTAGGTATTTCTGAACCAGTGAAAGGTCTGTATAGACAACTTGGTTATCGATCTGTTCAATCCCTGTTTCAAACAATCCGGCGATGAGCGGCCGCGCTGCGCGCGGCCTCCCCCTGCCAAAACTATCGTTTACAAAAAAAACCAAAGTGAGCTGATCCCCCGTATCCAACCGCAATCGATCGGCCATCGCCTGGGAAATATAGACCCATTTGCTGTCAGGCTCAGCACCTGCACATCGCTTTGTCACAAATCCCGACATCCCAAATTGAAAATCGCGGTGCGACATCCCCTTGGCAACAACACCATCCAACTCGCTATCGCCCTTCACGATACAAGCCTTGCTCGCAGAAATCGCCATATGCTTCACGCCCGCAGGCAGAATACCCTGTGGCGATTGTGCCTGATTAACAAACTTGGGCAAATGAATAGACGATACCACCATCGGTTCCGCACCTTCCACATTGGCAGCATGATCAACAATATAACTGCCATGTACCTGCACCACCTTATTCCGAATCCCATTTTGGAATCCCTTTACCGTGGCAATTGTCACAATCATGGTGGCAACGCTTAAAGAAACAGCGGAAATTGCCAAACGCATCATATTTTTGGAGAAGGAATTGCCCCCATCACCCATGAACCGAAACGCTATGAATTTAACCCAAGCCACTGTGCCTTTCAAAGGTAGTTCTTTCAACGCACTCCTTACAATAGCGATTCTTACATTCTGTATCACCCCCGTCGCACGCTTAAAAGCCCAGCCTACCCAACCCAATCCTGCCTATAACCAAGCGAAACCATCGAATATCATTACCAATAGCAATCTATCAATGCCGCCAATTAGCGTCGGCGCAGAGAACACAGCAGCCTATTGGAGCATTATCCGAAACCAACGTGTGGGAATCGTAGCAAACCCCACGTCAAAAATTGGCAATGTACACCTGATCGATACCCTAAAATCCCGCGGACTGAACATCACCGGTGTTTTTGCCCCTGAGCATGGATTTCGGGGCGATGCCGAAAATGGCGCACACATTCACAACGACGTAGATGCGAAAACGGGACTCAAAATCATATCGCTCTACGGAAAACACGTAAAGCCCACCGCTGAAGACTTAAAAAACATGGATGTGGTGATCTTTGACATCCAAGATGTGGGAACGCGATTTTATACCTATCTCACCACCCTGCATTACGTCATGCAAGCTTGTGCCGACAACAACAAGCCGCTGATTGTGCTCGATCGACCCAATCCGAATGGATTTTATGTGGATGGCCCCCTATTGCAACCGCAACTCAAAAGCATGGTGGGTGTGCACCCCATTCCCATCGTCCACGGAATGACCTTGGGAGAATTGGCCAAAATGATCAATGCCGAAGGTTGGCTGAAGGATAGCATACAACCCAAACGGAAGGCATGCAAACTCACCGTGATTCCTTGCAGCCATTATACGCACAACCGTAGCTATCAATTGCCAGTGCCCCCATCGCCCAATTTGCCTACCCAAAATGCCATCTATCTCTATCCTACATTGTGTTTGTTGGAAGGAACCAATGTGAGTATGGGACGGGGAACCGATAAACCGTTCGAGTGTTTTGGTGCACCGTGGTTGAAGCAAGGTACCTACAGTTTTGTGCCCCGCGCCATTGCGGGTAAATCCCTAACACCCCCATTTCTGGGCGATACTTGTCACGGCGTATTGCTGTCGAACTTCGCCTCAGAATTCATCGTTTCTTACAAGCACTTATACATTGAGTGGCTGGTTATGTTGTATCAAGAATGTCCCGATAAGTCCAAGTTCTTCAATTCGTTTTTTGACAAATTAGCGGGTACAACGATGCTCAAGCAGCAGATCATACAGGGCCTAAAACCCAGTGAAATCAGGGATTCTTGGCAAGCCGATACAGAAGCATTTTTGAAAAAGAGAAAACCCTATTTGTTGTATCCGTTTGATCCCAATTTGGGTCTGAATTAATACTATCTTTGTGATATGAAAAAAACCATCCGCTTCGCATTCCTCTCTGTGGCTCTTGCTTTTGGGGCATGTAATCAAACTTCCATCAACCAAATTGGCGATCCCGTAAATTCGGATGACGCGGTTTCTGTGAATGTTGGTATGGAGGCATTCACCAAAGAAAACAAGGCCGAAACGGTGTTATTTGGCAAAGTCGCCGAGGTATGTCAGTCTGAAGGTTGCTGGTTTTCTTTCGTAACCGACGATGAAAATGTTACGGTTGATTTTGGCGATGTGTTCACCGTTCCCAAGAACATTGCCAACAAAGATTTATACGCCAAGGGTCATTTTTATCGCGACACTTTGGAGGACAGAACCATCGAAATCAAATTCCGGGCAACTGGGGTGAAATTTAAATAAGTTTCTATACGCTGATGGCGTTGGAAAATTTTGGCTATCAAAGCGAAGGGCACCCATTGGGTGCCCTTCGCTTTGATATAATCGCCTTAACAACGACAGTACAAATTACTTTATTTCAAAGGTATTCATGAATGCGGTGGTAAAATTACCAGCCCTGAAATCTGGATCACGCATCAATTGCAAGTGCAATGGAACCGTGGTCTTCACCCCTTCAATCACAAATTCGCCCAATGCACGCTCCATCTTCACAATGGCTTCTTCACGGGTTTGTGCTGAAACAATCAATTTAGCCACCATCGAATCGTAGAACGGCGGTATAGTATATCCAGCATAAATGTGAGTATCTACGCGAACCCCATGTCCACCAGGACGGTTCAACTGGGTAATCTTGCCCGGACTGGGTCTAAAGTTGTTGTGAATGTCTTCAGCGTTGATTCTGCATTCGATGGCGTGCTTGGTGGGGTAATGATCTTTACCTGAAATGGGCACACCGGCGGCAATCAAAATCTGTTCTTTCACCAAGTCGTAATTGATTACTTCTTCGGTTACGGGATGCTCCACCTGAATACGGGTATTCATTTCCATGAAATAGAAATTGCGGTGCTTATCTACCAAGAACTCAACAGTCCCAACACCTTCATAGTTGATGATTTGAGCAGCAGCTTTTGCGGCCTCACCCATTTTCTCACGCAACTCGGGGGTCATGAAGGGCGATGGCGTTTCCTCCAACAATTTTTGGTGACGACGTTGGATTGAACAATCGCGCTCAGACAAATGACATACTTTGCCATATTGGTCACCCGCAATTTGGATTTCAATGTGGCGGGGATCTTCGATGTATTTCTCCATGTACAAACCATCGTTACCGAAGGCTGCACCGGCTTCTTGCTTGGCACTGTTCCAGGCGGGTTCTACTTCTTCGTCTTTCCAAACGATGCGCATACCGCGACCTCCACCACCTGCTGTGGCTTTCATGATCACAGGATATCCCATTTCGTTGGCAACGGAAATCGCTTGTTCAAAACTTTCAAGCAATCCATCAGAGCCTGGAATTGTGGGCACACCCGCTTTTTTCATGGTGTCTTTGGCATTCGATTTATCCCCCATTTGATCAATTTGTTCTGGGGTTGCACCAATGAATTTTATGCCATGGTCGCGACAAAGCGCTGAAAACTTGCTATTCTCCGACAAAAAACCATATCCTGGATGGATGGCATCTGCGTTGGTGATTTCCGCTGCCGCAAGGATGCGCGACATCGACAAATAGCTGTCTTTGCTCTGCGGAGGACCTATACAAACCGCTTCGTCGGCAAATCGAACATGTAAACTTTCGCGATCCGCTGTTGAATATACAGCAACGGTCTTGATGCCCATTTCCTTGCATGTGCGAATGATACGCAAAGCAATCTCACCGCGATTTGCGATCAAGAGTTTTTTAAACATAGTTTTATTGATTAGGCTGGTTCAACCAAGAATAAGGGTTGGTCGTATTCCACAGGAGTGGCATTGTCTACCAACACTTTCACAATTTTACCGCTGATTTCGCTCTCAATTTCATTGAAGAGTTTCATCGCTTCGATGATACAAACCACTTTTCCAGGTTTAACATCATCACCCACATTCACGAACATTGGAGATTCTGGGTTTGGTGTGCGATAGAATGTCCCTACCATGGGAGATTTGATGGTAATCAAATTATCCGCTTTTGGTTCAGCAACAGGCGCTGCGGCAACAGGTGCAGCAGAAGCTATTGGCGCAGCAGTCATCGGAGCGGCTTGAACTGCCACTGGGGTATATTGTGCGGTTGTAAATTGTGCAGGGTTCTTTTTGATGAGCAATTTGAAATCTTTTTGATTGATTTCTACTTCATCCACACCGGCGGTTGAAACAAATTTGATCAGCGCTTGAATCTCTTTTAAGTCCATATGATAGGTTTAAGTTGAAGTCACAAAGAAAACCATATTTTGCCAAAATCGACGAAAATTATCAAAAAACGGGGTGTTTTTTATCAAAAAATGATCAAAATGGCCAAAAAAATGGCCAAAATGAGAAAATCAGAAATTTAGAAGCGAATAAAGACACCTCCCTGAAAAACAGATTTTGCCAGGCCAATTTCCGCATACCAACCCAAATTCTCTGTAATGTTTGATTGAAAGCCCAAAGTGGTTTCAAATCCCAAAGTGGGATAGCTTATTACATTGAAACCGGGTAGCTTGATTAATTGACCAAATGAAGGGTCATTGGCCTTTGCCGACAGTGAATTACCGCGAATACCAACGCCAAGACCTAAATACGTGACCACTGCACCATCCGGATTGAAAATGTAGTTGTATCGGACATTGTAACTTCTGGTACGATAGGTCACATCCAAGGTCGTTTGAGTTTCAATACCCAATTCATTGAGAAAAACAGAATCCCGGAGTACTCCCCCAACAACAAAACCTGCACTGGCATAGTTCAATCCCAAGGTATGATGTCGTCCTAGTTGATTCTCGTATTTAATATAGTGCAACGGCAATGTTTCGTTCGTTGTAATACCGGCAAAAAAACTTGATGATGACAACTGTTTGTTCTCAAAGGAATTTACCTGGAAATACAGAAAATTTACTGCCCCTACACCCACCGCCAACTTATTTTTGGCAGTAGGCTGTGCATTGCGATTGACTTCTTGCGCACTGAGTGAAGCTACACCAAACCCTGTAATGACAGCAATACACACCAATTTTGTCCACTTCATATTCTTACAACGGAATGTTGCCGTGTTTCTTTTTGGGATTGTTCTTTACTTTATTCTGCAACATGTCAAATGCTTGAATCAGGCGCATCCGGGTTTCCTCGGGTAGAATCACTTCATCCACGAATCCACGGGCTGCTGCTCTGTATGGGTTGGCAAACAAATCACCATATTCTTTTTCTTTCTCTTTCCATGCTGCATCGCGATCATCTGCCGCATCAATCTCCCTTTTGAAGATAATTTCTGCCGCACCCTTGGCCCCCATAACAGCAATCTCCGAGGTTGGCCAAGCAAAGTTCATATCAGCACCAATGTGTTTGCTGTTCATTACATCGTAAGCACCACCATAAGCCTTGCGGGTTATCACCGTAATTCTTGGCACTGTAGCTTCACTAAATGCATACAACAACTTGGCCCCATTGGTAATGATGGCATTCCACTCTTGATCCGTACCCGGTAAGAACCCTGGTACATCTTCAAATACCAACAACGGAATGTTGAAAGCATCGCAGAAACGAACAAAACGTGCCGCCTTTTGAGAACTGTGCACATCCAATACGCCTGCCAAAAAAGCCGGCTGATTCGCCACCACCCCGATGCTCTTTCCTGCCAAACGCGCAAATCCAACGACAATGTTCTCAGCATAAGAAGCGTGAACCTCCATGAAACTATCCGTATCCACCACCCCTTGAATCACTTCTTTGATGTCGTATGGTTGGTTGGGATTTTCAGGTACGATATCTTTCAACACATCACGGGTTTCATTGCCCACAGTGTAAGGAATCGCTGGGGCTTTTTCTTCACAGTTCTGAGGGACATAACTCAGCAATCTGCGTAAGTTTTGAATACACATCACCTCATTGGCCATAGTAAAATGGGCCACGCCACTCTTTGAACCATGAACCGATGCTCCACCCAACTCTTCACTGCTCACATCTTCATTGGTCACGGTTTTCACCACGTTCGGACCTGTAACAAACATGTAGCTCGTATTTTCCACCATGAAAATGAAATCCGTTAACGCAGGAGAGTATACTGCACCTCCAGCACACGGGCCCATAATGGCCGACAACTGAGGAACCACGCCACTGCTTTGTACGTTGCGATAAAAAATATCGGCATATCCACCCAGAGATACTACACCTTCCTGGATTCGGGCACCTCCAGAATCGTTCATACCGATCACTGGTGCACCATTGGCCAAAGCCATATCCATGATTTTACAAATCTTTTCTGCGTGGGTTTCACTCAATGACCCACCAAAAACAGTAAAGTCTTGAGAGAAGACATAGACAGTTCTTCCGTTAACCTTTCCGTATCCAGTAACCACACCATCACCGAGAAATTGTTGCTTCTCCATACCGAAATCGGTACTGCGGTGGGTAACAAAGGCTCCTATTTCACAAAACGTGCCTTCATCAACGAGCAATTGAATGCGCTCGCGGGCAGTTAATTTGCCTTTTTTGTGTTGTGCATCAATCCTAGCCTGACCTCCACCCAAAGCGGCTTCCTCCCGTTTTTGGATGAGTGTATTTCTGCGTGAATCCATAAGTAGCAAATTTACACTTCGCCACCCGAATGCTGAAGAAAAAGATTGTAATTAATTCGATCCCGGTGCGTCTTGCAATGCTGACAAATCAAACAACAAAGAGAAACGCATTTGATTTTGCAATGGATGACGGTTGGCGAAAGGCACCAAATACGCCGCATCGATGGTAAAAGTGTTGTATTTCAAACCAATACCGATGGTACCATACTGACGGCCACCTTTGGTTTTTGATTCGTAAAATGCACCTGCACGAATCACAAATTGATCGTTGTAAATGTATTCTGTACCCGCACTAAAATTGTATTCTTTGGCTTCCTCAGCAAATCCACCTGGTGCATCATAGAATGATTGTATCATCCCTTGAATGGTATTCACATTGGGGTCGATACCCGTAAATTGCCTAGTACCATTGATCAATGAGTCATTCCCGTTGTACGATACCAAGTAATAAGGACGTGTAGGCACCAACAATTTGTTGATGTCTGCATATACGTTTACTGTATTGTAGTCATCAATCTTGTGGCTGTATCCCGCACCCAATTTCAGGTTCGTTGGAATAAAATCACGCTTCTCTTTGGAAGAGTACGTCATTTTTGAACCGATGTTTTGAATATTCAAACCAAACTGCAATTTATCAAAACCGCCTTTTGGGTTTTTCACTTCGGTTTTATAGAGCAAATTCACATCACCCGCAGCACCCATGGCCGCTTTGTAATCAATCCCGTTAAAGGCTCTATTTCCAGTTAAGTTGCTGTATATGAAACGCAAATTTACACCCATAGAGAAATTGTTGTTGAACTGAGTTGCGTATCCTCCATCAAAAGCAAATTCATTGGGGTTGAAGTTTCCTGTTGGATTACCCTCGAAATCGGTGAACTGAATGTTACCCAAAGAGAAGTAACGCATCGAACCACAAACCGCTGAACCCTTACCCACTTTGGCATAGCCAGACAAATAAGAAAATCCTACATCGTCAACCAGCTGTCGCAACCAAGGTGCGTAAGACAAAGAAAAACCGGTTTTATTCTTGGCATGCACCAAATTCGCCATGTTCCAAGAACCGCTATTTGCATCGGGATTAAACAAAGCCACCCCAACATCACCCATCGCAGCCGAACGACTGTCTGGCGTGATCGTCAAGAAAGGAACCATGGTGGTAACTGTATTCAACTGACCCGCCAATTGCTTGGATGTCAATGAGTTATTCTGGGCTGATAACGTAGCCCATGCAGTAACTGATAATAGAGCAATGGCTGCTGTTTTTTTCATAACGCGTAATGGCAAAAATATGATTTCGAAATTGTGCATCCTAATGGTTCAAGCAAGATATTTTAAATAAACGAAAGAAATTCAAAATCATTGTGATTTGACAAACTTTCCGCCGACCTGATTTTCAAGTCCGTCTTCGGTCAACACCAGCAGTTGATAAAAGTACACCCCACCATAAATTTCGGCGCCATTTTGGGTTCTTCCATCCCAATCAATCACCGTCATTTTTGCTGGTGCTGACTCATGGAAACTTTCCCCTTCGCGGATCAACCTACCCTGAGCGTCTAAAATTTTCCACTTTACCGTGAGGTTCTCACCGGGCAAAGTATGTTGAATCCATACTTTCAGTTCATCTTGAAAGGGTACGGGGTATGCTGCATAACCCGTAATTTCCAGGGTCCTCGGTGGAATCACCAAGCAACCCACACTACCCTTTCCTGGGTTGTTGTAAATATCCCAAGCCTTGCAAGTAAAAGTGTGCAATCCCGGTTGTAAACCCGACAACGGGAAACGCACAGTGCCGCGGGTATAACTGTTTACATCGTATCCAAAATAATCGTTTAACACGAAACTTTTTTGATTCTCGGTACCCTCATCGATGATGAGTTGAATATCGCGACCGATACCTGCGCCCGTGGCATTGATTCCATCTTTATCAAAAATCCTTGCCACAAAATCCACATCGCGGGCCACTTTACCACCATTGGTAAATGTAGTATCCTGCATGAATGCGCGAACAATCGGACCATCGGTATCCACCGATTGGAGCGATTCGCTGCCGCCTATGAAAAATTTCCAGGACCCAGCCGCATCGGTTTCTCCATTGTGTGCATAAAATTTGGCTACCCCAATACCATAATTATAGGCAATGTCTTTGGGCACAGAAAATACCAATTCAAAACGTCCGTTTTTCACTGTTACTTGTCCATTGAACAAAATCCCTGATAATTCCGAAAAGGCCACAGGTTTGGATTGACCATCGTTGTCCAAGGTGAATTTCTGGAGGGGTTTATCGTAGATTTTTACCCACATCGTACCGTTAAAATTGGTAAACTCACCCACCAAACGCTCATTCACGTGTCCTTTCAAGTGCACCACAGAAAATGCCTTCACCGTATCTCGGAACGCACTCACATGTTTGCCTTGAACACTATCAATCTGAATTAAATGCTTGGGAAAAGCAATGGGCATACTCGCATCGCCCAACAAAGCAAATTTATTGTCTTCGGTGGTGTAGCTGGGACGATTTTTCATCCTCAGGTACACATCGCCCAAGGTTGGAATGGGCTCATTGGGCTTTGGAAATCCGTAGTTGGTCCAAAAATCACGGTTGATTTGGGTATTTCCACTTACATAAACCAGTCGAGTAGTACTCATCAACGCTATGGCACCCCCTTTGGGATTGAGTAAGGCTAGTTCCCCCGCACTTTGAACTTTTGGATCATCGAATGCACTAAACTCGCAGGTTGCCGTAAACAAAATGGGCATCTTGTACGGATTGTTCCAACTAGTGATCATAGGGATATCCAAAATCGATTCCTGTGCCCAACCCTTCAATCCGCCATGTCCTTGATAATTCATAAACAAGGCCCCATCATTGATCGTGCGATTGATGGCTGCGCTCATTTCAGGGTATTTTTCATTGTTTCCCGTGGTTGATTGCGGGAAAGCGTCGGCATATAGCTTGTTTACGTTCAGGTATGGGAAATATTGGTTGATGTAATTGGCGTTATTCTCTGATTCCACCACAAACTCGGTTTCCCAACTTTCGTCAACATCATCACAGGCAAAGGCGATGTTCGTACGCCAGGGTCCGAGGGCATTGGGTGCGCTGTAGCGACGAATTTTTGCTACCACCGCTTTTGCTTCTTCGAGGGTTCTTGACGGAATTCTACCAATGGATACCGCCATTTTTCCTTTGACCCGCATCGGATCGCCTTCGTTTGAGTCTAGAAAACCCAGGAAATCATCCAAACAAAAAGAACCTGCACCGCTGGTACCTTCGGATTGATAGATGGGAATAAAATTGGTGTTATTGGCTACACGGTCCTGCATATCGTATGACGCCGCACCAAACAAAGTGATGTATTTCAACGATTTTGCAGCCTGTTCACCCCACTGCTTTCGCCAACGAATAAAATCACGTAGAGCCACCAAATCTTGCTGTCCGGCCGAAAACTCATTGTAAATCTCTTGCGGCGTAACCACTTGAACGGTGTAACCAGGATTGACCCTACGAAAATTGGCCAGATCATTGGCCGCCGGCATAAAATTGGGATGGGTGATGATGATAAAGTCCGCAGCCGCTTCAAACGCTTTATTTTGGTTGGCAATGGTTTGTTTCACGGTTGGCTTTAAAAAATCATTACCATTGCGATTGAAGGACAAAAAGGTGTGGTGCAATTCTTCTTTGGAGATGAGTATGCGCTTTTTGTCATTGCCAAGGTCTTCCACTGACATATTACTTGGACTCAATGGATCCGACACATTCCATACCGCCAAACTTCCCGCAGTGCTTGTTTGCCACTCGTAGTAAGCGTTTTGATTGAACATCGCCAATTCACTGTTTCTAATGAACCCAGTAGCGGAGGCCGTATGGTTGTTACCCTCCCATTTTTTCACCTCAAAGTAATCGATCATTACATACGATTTGGTGTTGGGTCGATTTAGTTTGAATTGAATAGATAGATTGCTTCCAATGGTCACAACCTTCATTTTTCCATTCATGATATAATAAGGCTCGTAGGAACCACCGATGGCGCGCAGAGAAAATCGATTGGCGACACCATTGGCGATCACCACCAAAGACCCGGTATCATCGGTAATAAAGGAAGCCACTTGAAACGAAATTTCGAGGGTATCCGCACTGGTAGAGGGAATGTTTTTGGAAAAACTGCGCTGCAAAGTTTCATTGCCCAATCGCTCGCCAAACCATTGTCGACCCATCGCCGCCGGATTCACAATATCGGAATCATGAAACCAATACGATTGAACCCCTTTGAATGTGGTACTTACTGCACCAAGTGCCGTTTTCTGAGCCAGCACCCTTTTTCCAGGCGATGTACCATGTCCGACCAACAAATTGACTTTCGATGAATAAAAGTTATTATAGTGTTTGTATTCCACCCGATCAAACTCCCAATCTTTGGCTGCCTGACCGTAAAAAATAACTGCATCGCCATCGTTCCAAACACCATCGGTTTCACCTTCAATTTCACAAGCGATTTGCGGCGATTCACTGCGTATGAAAAAACCATTCATGCTTGGCAGACCTTGGCCTTGAATGCCATAAATGCGAAAATTTCTAGGATCGCTGTTAGACAGATCAAAGCCCATGGCCTGAAGATCTGCCTTGGTAATCTTGTACATTCCCGATCGAGAAATTTCTAGCTGCACCCATTTTCCTTGATTCAGGAAGGATTGGGCCTGAACCGCAGGGGCTAACAGCAAAAACATACCTATGAGTATATGAAAAATCTTTTTCACCATTTTCAGAACGTAAAATTACGAATAATCGTCGAATGGTTTCGTCATAGAATTGTCATGAGCAATGAATTCTATCAATTTTTGATAAACTTTGTTGATAAAACCAATATTTTGTCCATTGATTCGTTTTTATTTGTAAGTTTGTTAGACGTACCACATGAAAAAAGCATTACGTGTACTTAGTCTTGGATTGCTCGGGAGCGTAGCCCTCAGCGTTCAGGCCCAGGATCCAGAACTATCCCAGTTCTACGCTTCGCCTGTATATACCAATCCAGCATTGGCCGGCTCTGCAGTGTGTGCTTATGGCGCAGCAGGACGTTTCGCGACCAATTACCGCAACCAATGGCCCAACTTGCCAGGAACATTTCGTTCTTTCTGTGCATCATGGGATCAGCACATCCCGAGTGTAGGCGGAGGATTGGGTGCAATGGTATTTCATGACATTGCAGGATCAGGTCTATTGACTTCAACGACCATCAGCGGTGTTTACAGTTATTTATTGCCCTTGGATCGCGGTAGAATTTACATGCGTTTTGGTTTGCAGGGTGCTTTGACCATGAAGTCATTGAACTGGAACAATTTGAAATTTGCTGACCAAATCAACCCTACTCAAGGTTTTGTAAATCCAACAGGTGAGCAGAAACCCGCAAACGAAAGTAAAAACTACCCCAACTTCAATGCAGGCTGGGTAATGTACTCAAGCAAATTCTACATGGGCTTTGCGGCGCATAACGTGATTGAGCCTAACTGGAGTTTCTATAACAACCCTGATGAAGTTCAACCGATGCGTTTGACTGTTCACACAGGTGCTGTTATTCCTTTGACCAGAAGTCGTTACGAAGAGAACACCTTTTCACCCAACGCTTTGTTCATGAAACAGCGAAACTTCACCCAATTGAATTTAGGTTTTTATGCCAACAAAGGTCCTTTGGTTACTGGTTTATGGTTCCGCCAAACCTTCGGTGCATACAAAAACTCCGATGCCATTATTATGTTGGTTGGATTTAGAAAGAACCGCTTCAAATTTGGCTATAGTTATGACTTCACTGTAAGCGATGGTCGGAGTGCCATTCCTTCATCTCACGAGGTTAGTGCCACGATTGACTGGTGTGTACCTCCTGGTAGAACGCCATTCAAACCCTTGCGCTGTCCAGAATTTTAAATTTGCTCAATTTTCCACACAATATATTTGCAAAAAGCCCAAGGGAACTTGGGCTTTTTTATTGCGAATGTTGAAAAAAAATATATATTTGCAAATAATACACACAATCTGTCGTTATTAAAAACAAAGAATGCAAACCGTGTTAGTTAAAAATCGCACTTGGATTTGGGCAGTGGCAGCCATGGTTGCGGCCAGCGCCTGCGGTCCCAAGAATGTAAGCAAGACCACAGGTCAAGCCTACAACAATCCTAAATGGGGTGGTTTTGCCAATCCCAGTTACAGGGGGCAAGAAACCGGACCAGGGTTGGTATTGGTAGAAGGTGGATCATTCACCATGGGTTCTACTGAAAAAGACCTTCAATTCGACAACAACAACGCCGAAAGAACGGTAACTGTAAATTCATTCTATATGGATGAAGTAGAAGTAAGCAACTTGCAATACCGTGAATACGTGTATTGGTTGATGCGTACTTATATCAGCTACCCTGAAGTTTACCAACGCGCTCTCCCTGACTCTCTATGTTGGAGAAGCAAGTTGGCCTTCAACGAGCCTTTCGTCGAGTATTACTTCCGCCACCCTTCTTACAAGGACTACCCAGTAGTAGGTGTAAACTGGCAACAAGCGAGTGAATTTGCTCAATGGAGAACTGAACGTGTGAATGAAACCATCTTGGATCGTGAAGGCATCATCAAATACGATGTTGTGACCGATGCAAACGATGACAATACCTTCCACACCAGAACTTATTTGGCAGGTCAGTACGACTTTATCAAAAAGGGTAAAAAGCCTTTGTCTGATTTCAGCAAAAAGAAAAAGAAAGACCAAAAGCGTTTCAAGGTCAATATGGAAGATGGCATTTTCTTGCCTGAATACCGTTTGCCAACCGAAGCTGAATGGGAATATGCCGCTCAAGCCAACATCGGTGACGTGAATTTCAACAACGTAGAACAAAAGAAAATCTATGGTTGGAATGATTACACCATCCGCATCAAAGAAGAGAAAGAAAAAGATCGTGGCAAGATTCGCTTGAATGCCATGGTGGGTAAAGGTGATTTCGGTGGAGTTGCTGGTGGTCCTTTGAACGACGCTGGTTTTGTTCCTACCCCTGTTTACAGCTACTGGCCCAACGCCTATGGCTTGTATAACATGGAAGGTAACGTAGCCGAGTGGACCATGGATGTTTACCGTCCTTTGTCTCAAGAAGATTTCGATGCATTCATGCCATTCCGTGGTAACGTATACAAAACATTGGTTTTGGATCAATACGGTGTCATCGAACAGAAAGATTCTTTGGGTCGTTTGCAGTACCGCGACGTAACGGAGCGTGAAAACGTAAACCGTCGTAACTATAAGAAATCAGACAACATTGGTTTCAAAGACGAAGAGAACTACAACAATGGTGATATGACCTATGAATACGGTGTTACTTCGTTGGTAAACAACAAAGCCCGTGTGTACAAAGGCGCTTCTTGGAACGATCGCGTTTATTGGGCTTCTCCAGGTACCCGTCGTTTCTTGGATGAAAAACAAAGCCAATCAAACTTGGGTTTCCGTTGTGCAATGATTCGCATTGGCTCTCCAGTGGGTAACAGCAAGAAGAAATATAACGGCTTGCCTAGCTCAGGTATCGACAAGAAAACCAAACGCAGAAAATAATTCTTCTGCCGCACATAAAAGAAAAGGGCCGCTCGTTGAGCGGCCCTTTTCTTTTTGTCTTGACGACAGGAAAGATTATAGCGGAAGCATATTGGATACCCATGAGAACAATTAATCATGGCATCATCTTACCGGTAAATGTTGATTGCTGTGAGTGTGCGAGTGGTTTGGCAGCCGCCAAAGAGTAAAAAAGAAAAGCCCCGTTTCCGGGGCTTTTGTGCTCTTAGAGCGAGAAACGAGACTCGAACTCGCGACCCCAACCTTGGCAAGGTTGTGCTCTACCAACTGAGCTATTCTCGCATGACGATTGATGAATTAATCGTGGTGCAAAAGTAGCAAAAAGATTCTAATCCGTCAAGTCGAATCGTAAAAAAATTAAAAAAGGCAGTCCTGTAAGCCGGGTTCTGTTCCCTAGTTGCCTAGGGCTTCTATCATTGATCTAGGGTGTAACTCACGCTACACCTCCATCGGTCTACCCTCCTGGCTTGCCGAAACAATTGGGCGGGCCGCCCTTTGATCCAGGTTTATTTGACCTTTCAACCCGCAAGGTTTGTCCCAACCTCGAATCGCTCCGAGATGAGTGGGCTCTTACCCCACTTTTTCACCCTTACCACCCGAAAGTGGCGGTTTCGCTTTCTGTGACACTGTCTGTCGCCCCAAACCGAAGTTTGAAGCGCCTTCCCGTTAGGAAGTGCGATGCCCTGTGTTGCCCGGACTTTCCTATTCGCTTTTACGAATCGATAGAACGGACTGCCTCCTTCAAAGGTAACACCGATTTCGGTGGAAAACACGATCCCATACACAATGTGCTTTTGCTATCTTTGTAGAACCTAAGTATGGAAACACAATTCGAGGCAGTTATAGGTCTAGAAATTCACGTGCAATTGCAAACCAAGAGCAAAGCGTTCTCTGCAGATAGCATTGAATATGGCGCCTTACCCAATACACAAGTAAGTCCCATTAGTCTCGGTCACCCGGGCACATTGCCCATGCACAACAAAGCGGCCATCGACAATGCCATTAAAATGGGATTGGCTTTGAATTGCGATATCCGTCGTGTGAATCGCTATGCGAGAAAAAATTACTTCTACGCAGATTTGCCGAAGGGTTACCAAATCACCCAGTTCGATACCCCACTTTGCAACAATGGCACTGTTCGCATCAAACTGAGCGATGGCAGCAGCAAAGACATCCGTCTTACACGAATCCATATGGAGGAAGACACCGGGAAGAGCATGCACGACCAAGATTTGTAT
>Ga0255122_1000047_pt1 | contig 34552 bp, 28 predicted proteins | sample Law_Colum_RepC_8_2_FD_188581 | JGI IMG/M metagenome (GOLD analysis project Ga0255122, IMG submission 188581) | Freshwater microbial communities from St. Lawrence River, New York, United States - Law_Colum_RepC_8h | ecosystem: Environmental > Aquatic > Freshwater > River | place: USA: New York...
ATATATAATAATCTTTATAATTACCATATTTACCTTTTTCTATATGTTTTTTCAATAGCTCTATATTTTCTTCATAATTGCTCGTATATTCATTAAATAATAAGGATTTAAGAATATTATTGTTATATTCTTTTTTATTAAATGGAATATTTAATATTTTTATAATATCCTCTATTTTTACAGGTAATTTTTTAAAAACCTTTATATTTTTCATAGGCAAAGGTTTAATATCACCTAATTTTTTTCTAATAGTTTTTTTTGATTTTTCTGAACTTTTTGAAATATTAGTTGTAGATTTTATTTGTGAAAATTTTGTCATTACTCTATTCTATTATAGTAATATACTATAAATATAAAAAATATAAAAATATATACACCATAACAAATTAGTTTTTTACAAATAGTAATATAATATTCCATCATCATATAGTTTTTTAATAGCGTCATAGAGATTGATTACATCGTATTTGGAATTGTGAGCGTTTTCAATTTCCTTGTCAAAGCAATACCTGTACAGCTCCTTGAGTGATGGATATTTGTATTTTCCGAACTTGTTGATAATCTTGATAATGTTCTTCGTATGTCTCATAGTGCATAGCAATTTCTTTTTGTCAATCTCTTCAATGATATGGAAGAGCTTTCTGCGATACAGTTCGGATTTAATAACAGATATATCAAATGCGATGTTGTGCGCAATAATGTGGTCGGTTTTTTTGAGGCTTTCGTAAAAAGCGTTGAAGGCTTTGTCAAAATCAATTCCCTCTTTGTCAGATACCTCGTTTGTTATAGAATGGAACTCGCTGTTGTTGATATCAAATCCCTCGCGTTTAATTATGTAATCCTGCAAATCAAGATTGTTATATTGTTTATCTGTGACGATGAAGGACAGCTGTACAATCCTGGCGCTGTCATACTTTTTTGAATCGTGGAAGTCAGGATAGTTCCCCCACACCATATCTTTCATATCGGGCAAGCCGTTTGTTTCCGTGTCAATGAAAAGAGCCATTTTTTGTCTTATGTTGGTAAGTGATAATATAATATATATCGCAGTCAATTTTTATATATTAGTTAGTATTTTAGAATAAAAGTATTCCACCAAGGATTCCCATCTATAATTCTTTAAAATATTCTCGCGCCCGTTCTTACCGTGTTTAAGAGCCAGCTCGGGATTATTGAAATATTTCCAGAATCCCAAAGCAAACTCGTGAGGGTCTGTAATTTCCGCCTTACCGCCTATACCATTTGATTTGTTATCTAGATATTGATATATAGTAGATTTAACAGGAATTGAATTGTTTTCGCTCAGATATTCGCGTATTCCCCCGACATAAGAGGACACTTGTGGAATGCCTAAGCCGAGGCATTCAAATACAGTTAGCTCATAACCTCCGCCGTTACAATTATTACAGCCGACATCGCACGAATTATATAATATGTTAATTTCCTTGTCAGACAATTGCTGAGGCATAGGAACTTCAATTATAGTATTTTTAACATAATCTAAGGGAACATCCCTAAACTTAACCTCGTTCTCTAATACATCCCAGAGATTCCAGAAGGCATTAATTTGCGTCCCTATGATTAATTTAACAGGCCTCGTGTTATTCTTATTTTTCTTGATAGTCTCGCGGACATTCACATTATAATGCATTTCTACAAACTCTACCCACGCAATCATCGTGTGATCCCAGCATTTGCGTGGCTGATTCCTATTTAAATTGAGAACCATAAAATCGTCTATGTTATATTTAAAATATGTTCTCGCAATATCTTTAGGAATAGGATAATACATCGTAGTATCAAACCCGTGTGGAAAAACATATATCGGGATGCTCTCTTTAATACCGAGCTTTCTCGCAATATCTCGCCAATACGGAGTAAATGCCACTATACCGTCATAATATGCGTTCAATAGGTCAATATAATCCTTCTTTTGATAAGGATATACCTGATCCATATATGAAATGAGCTTATAATTCTTCTTTTCGTCTCCACATTCTTTTATAATAGTTGAAGTGAGCGCCGTAGTAATCATATTGTCATTAAAAATAATAATAACATCTTGTGGGTTCTTCTTAATAAAATCTCCAATTTCTAACTCGCCAAATCCATTTCTTTTGGGATTTTCGGCAGCCAATACATCATATAATTTAACAGAAGGAGGGATATCATTGCGCAAATCCTTGTCGTTTGTATTATTTACATTTTGAAACCCATAGACGGTCAGCTCAATATCCTCGTATTTCCCCAAATATTTTGAAATATAATATACTACTTTTGAATATCCGTTGCTCGTTCCGATAGGATATGTTCCGCATAACATAACCCTTTTTTTCCCATTGCTGGATTTTTTCCACCATCCGTTATATTCAGGTTCTTTTTTGGTTTCGGCGGCTACCGCATTATCAACAGATTTAGCTTTAATAGTGTCTTCTCCTATAACAGTTGTTGATTTTACAAGGTCGTATATATTTATTGGCATTTAATTATTATTTAATAAATAAATCTTATATAATAGGGTTTTGAATAAAAATAATAAATGTTATAGGATTCTTTTTATTTTGCAATTCCTATCGGGGAGGGCATATCGGGTATATTATAGGGAAATCCTTGATTTTGTGACATAGGCATATTGGGTATTTGCATATTTTGCATAGGCATATTTTGCATAGGCATATTGGGCATAGGCATATTGGGCATTTGCATATTTTGCATATTTTGCATATTTTGTAGGTGTTGAAAATGATGTTGCATATATATGTTATATTTTATATAGGGCTCCAGTACATTTGATGTTTTTGTGCTTCCTATTTGAATCGCCAGTTCGGTTATATAATCACATATTAATATAATAAAGGCGCCAATAAAAACAAATATAAATATATTTATAATCATATTGAATATGTTTTCGGTTTTCTTATTTTCTTTGATACTTTCAAGAAGTTTATTTTCATTCTCATTATTCGTTTGAATAGCCGCTGTCGCTTTTTTTTCGTTTTCAATATTCTTATTATTCTCAAAAGTTGCTTTTCCAAATCCGCCAGGTCCTGTATCGTTAGAGCGTCTTACTTTGTCTAATGTTTCGTTTGCCGCTCTGTTTTCATCATTATTAATCTTGTATTCTATGCTCTTTAAATATTCTAAGGCCTCTTGTGCCTTCTTGCGTTCTTCGGCACTTAAATTGTATTCTGCAGTATTTAATAGATTGACGCCGTTTTTGCTCACATTATTGCTATTAGAATATTCTCCAGTATTATTATTAGTATATGAATTTCTATTATGATTAGGCATATAATTATATACCTTGGTGCCATCATTTGATTTATAACTGACTTCGTCTGTTAAATTATTAATATCAAAATACTGCTCCATATCCTCATCATAAAAAGGCATAATATTATCCTGTCTATTTGTTAAGATATTCCCGCTATTAGTACTTCTATTTTCACCACCATTCCCTATCCCTGCACTTGGAGATGTGCCGCCGTTGCCGCCGTTGCCGCCATTGCCACTGTTGCCACTGTTAGCAGATTCCGCATTGAAGTTTTCTTCTATATATGTTTTCATAGCAGCATCTCGTTCTTTTTTACAATCGCCAGAAATTGGTATATTATATGTTGGCGCTTGTATGGGCGAACAGCTACTGCCCTTTGAATTATAGTTTACAGGTTCTTTATTGGAAGCCACTGAATTATTTTCAATATTATATGGTTGAGAATTATTAGAAGATTGCGATGCAGTTTTCGTAGATTTTTTAGTAGGTTTTAAAGAATCAATATTATATGCTTCTTGAATTGTTGAATATTGCATTTTAATATTTATTATTTTATATTCTCTATTATACAAAAAGGAAAGAAAAAACAAAATATTTATATAATATAATTGTAAAGAAGTCATATGAAAGATTCTGAATATAATAACGAGGTATTATATAATATTTTTAAAGGTCTTATCACAGGGTTTTTGATAGCTTATTTGGTAATACTTGGATTGCGCCCTGCGGCATTATATCCCGATAATATGCTTGATATTATAGATAATCCATGGATATTTATCATACTATTTATCATCAACTTTTATGTAATACAATGGGATTTAACAATTGGTTTATTGCTATTTTTATCAATAATCGCGTTAATTTTAGATATTATAATATTTACAGAAGGTAAAATATTTTATAGCATTGAAGACAATAAAGAGAGCTTCAATGAAAACGCCGGCAATACCAATACATCGCCTGCTACACCAGCTATGCCATCTACTACACCGCTAGTATCTGCAGGTGTCGTGAGCAGCGTAAGCGGAAAGGCGATATCATTGATATTTAATAGATATAAGGATATTAATGATATAATACTGAGCAAGATTAAGGAATATACTGATAAAAATTATAATAAAAAAACATCCGTCAATGTGTATATTCGTTAAATATATGTATTCGGAATATATATATTCTTAATAAAAAATAGATTATAACATAAATAATGGAGCAAGTTGGAGGTATGGGTACATTAGAGCCTCTATCTATATTATTTTTAATCATAGTCCAATTAGGAGGAAGATATCTCAAGATAGATTTGACACCCGCGCAACAGAAGCTAATAAACAACTCTATATTTCAGAGTATCATATTATTTTCTATTATATTAATGTCTACTAAAAGCTTGACAAATAGCATTATAATAATATTTGTAATATATGTATTCATTCACATCCTATTTAATGAACATCATAAATACAACATATTATCCAAAAAATGGCTATACGATGAAAAAATAATTGTTGACGATAAATATAACAAAATAAAGGAAATATATATAAAAAATATAAATGATATAGTAATATAATATAATTATTATGTTTTTATATAATAGTAATTTTTCTGTAAATAAACACATTGATAATGTGTTTAAGTTAATCTATGAAGTTCCCGAGGATTATTCCAGCGTCTCTACAAAGGACAAGGACAATGGCATTGTCAATGATGATGACGAAGACGATAATGATTCAAATGATTCAAATGATTCGTGTGTTGCCTTGGATATGAAAGATTCTACTAATATAAATTCCAATATATATAAAATCTTAGAATGGAATATTAATAAAAATTGGGATATTATTAACGGAAGAAGAAGGAAAATAGAGAGTGCTTATCTATATATAAATGATTTTCCTAGTTATTTGAAGGAAGTTGTTGTAGAAGATGATAATTATATTAGACTGCGTCGTAAACACACTATTGTTAATGATGGTGAAAAATACAAGGTTATCGTAACAAAGAATAAAATAACAAATCTTAAATTAGGTTATTTATATATTATAAAGGCTTTATGTACCTTAAAAATTGTCAAGATACGCGAGAAGGTATCACTTACCTATATAAATGATAGCGAAACACAGATTGATGTTTCTGTAAAAGTGAATATCCCTATTATAATCAATGACGAATTAGAAAAATATCTTAATGTAGTTTTTCAAAGCGTACAGAATAATATTAAAAAAAAGGTTGAATCTTAATATCTACTCGTCAGCCTCTCGTCAGCCTCTCGTCAGCCTCTCGTCAGCCTCTCGTCAGCCTCTTAATTATTTTTATAAATTGCAAATATAATATTGAATTGTCAAAATCATTATATATAAACTCTGTTCTTATAAAATTGCTATCTAATACGATAGGTATTACTTTGATATAAAAGCATTCCCATAATCTATGAGTACTTTGATATAGTCTGCTACATTTAATTCTTCGCCGAACTTAATATATTTAGCTATTTTGTTATAGCATTCAATTATTTTCTCAGGGTTCGTGGTTATATTGAATCAAGATAGTATTATCTATTGACATAGCTGTAAGTAATTTTATTATACATATAATATATAGGAAAATGTTTAATAAGATAATTAAAACTATAAGAGCTAGGCTCTTTTATAATCCAAGAAACCCGGAAAATTTAACACGATTTCAAGAAATCGTGCGTTCAATTGGAGAACAAGGTACTAATCCAGTAGAAGGACAATTTAATCGTTTAACTAAAAAAGGTCTAACTGCTTTAGAATTAGTTATATCAACCAAAGCTAAAAAACTGGAGTTGTCTGAATCAAATTCTGGCTCTTTTTCAAGTAGAAGTAGAAGCCCGGACTCTATTTCAAGTAGAAGTAGAAGTCAGGGCTCTATTTCAAGCATACAGTCAGTATCTTTAAGAGATATAGAATCGAGAAATGATGCTATTATAGAAAAACTAAACTTTCTGACCGTTAAAATATTAATCGCAATTAGTTCGCTCGCGGGCAATACTTTGTATCTTAATAATACCATAATAACCAGTGCAAGTTTTATAAGTATTTTTCAAATAACATTGTTTATATTTTTTAATTGCATTAATAAAATTGAATCTATGAGAGATAATGAATCAATGACCGAAATAGGTGTTGGGCGTATTTTAAGTATAAATTATGATTATAATAATCCTGGTATGATTGGTGGTGCAGGATATGATAAAAAAATTTTATTGAAAACTATAAATTTATTAATAAATGCTAAATCAATTCGATATAGAAATGCAATAATCTATCTTTTTGCTTGTATATTCGTTTTTGTTTTATTGAAGAAATTGAAGAAATATAGCGAGAAATATGATGGTAAAATAAATATATCAGGCGGTAAAGCTAAGAAACCGCGTATGAGAAGAAATGCATAATCATAATAAATTATGTGTATATAATAGAATCTCAAGTTATTCAATAAAAATAATGTCAGCAGATTTTTTCGCACAAGTGATAATGGATCCCACCAACAAAACTTCTCAAAACAGAAAATCAATCAATGGTTCACAAGCTACGCCGGCTACGCGAGTTTCACAAGTTTCACAAGTTTCACAAGTTTCACAAGTTTCACAAGTTTCACAAGTTTCACAAGCTTTACAAACTTCGCCTGCCGCATCAGCATCCGCGGATAATCTTCGCAATATGGTTAAAAAGTTGCAATGCGATGTAAAAAAATTAGAACTTAACTTGAAATTAGTAGATAGCGATAATATGTCTACAGAAGATTATAATAAATTAAGAGATAAAATTATTTCAATTTGCGGGGATGATGGAAATACCGACAAATTCTTTAAAGATATGGATGTTAAAAGAGGTGTTAATTTATTGAAAAGAGTTGTTACATATCTGCAAATGATAGCGACAGTATGCGGTATACTCAATTTAACAGCAGTCCCTTTTATTATGAGCAGTGTTAAAAAAATGGATGATTATCCCAAGAATGTTTTACTTACAAAATGTTTTAGAACTTTTAATAAATCATATGATATGTTAGCCTCTACTGCAAATGCCTTTAGAATTAATAATTATATAGATATGTTAGGGCTAATAGAGAAAGCGGCTAATGTAGATATGCTCGATGATCCGGTTGAAATTGCAAATCCAGTACAAAGAATGGAAGCTCTTAAAAAAGGTCTATTTAATGTAGTTAATTCATTTAGTACAAATACTGTTAGTGTCGTTAAAAAATTATTACACCCTTTTAAAGAGGAACCTAACAGAGGAGGTCAATATAATTTATTAATAAATAAATGCAATAAGTTATGGAGTATAGTATGTTTATCTCTATGGCTATATATTATATTAATGGAATTGAATAAAAATAATGAGAGTGAAGACCCATTAATAATTATGACGGCTGGCGGTGGTAAGAAATTGCACGCCAAAAGAAACAAAAGAAACAAGAAGTCCAAGTCCAAAAAGTAAGTCTAATAAACCCTAACACCTGAATAAATTTCAAATTTTATAAAAATCTGTATCCTTTAAGAATTTCAAACAGTATTTCTAAGACAGTCCTATATACTTATATTACGGTTGCTTTTTATTTACTAAATTCTTATATTCTATTACAGATATATAAACGCCTTTCCTTTTAACATATTCTTTATTGGAACCACCTATCTTGTATATTGCTCTATTTTTTCCTAAAATTTTCTTTATATAAACCTTTTTATACAATGATATCTTACCACCACATTGACCCTTGTCTTTTATTATATTTAACATATTTACTACAGTAGCTGCACTATTTATTAATGTTTCTGTGATAACATCACCTATTATATTTTTCAAAGCGTACAGAATAATATAAAAAAAAAGGTTGAATCTTAATATCTTCTCGTCAGCCTCTCGTCAGCCTCTCAATTCTTTTTTTATAAATTGCAAATCCAATATTGAATTGTCAAAATCCTTGTATATAAGCTCGGTTCTTATGATATCATCCCAATCTTTTAATATAATCATAGGTAGATTATAGGTATCCTTAACAATTCTTATAAAATTGCTATCTAATACTATAGGTATTACTTTGAGATAAAAACATTCCCATAATCTATGAGTATCTACTCCATTACCATCCGGACATATCGCGAATTTGTATGTAGATAATACGCTGATATAGTCTGCTATATTTAATTCTTCGCCGAACTTAATATATTTAGCTATTTTGTTATAACATTCAATTCTTTTATCAGGGTTCGTGGCTATATTGAAATAGAAATATATATCATTCGGCTTATTATTACGAGATGTATCTCTTAGGGATTCAAGGGATTCAATAGCTTCTTGGATTACTTTTAAGTTTCCGTGCGACCACTGAGAGTTAGCTATGCCTATTGGCAATAGCCTCATCTTGATATTCTTAAATGTTAGGTTCTGCGAATACCATTTTATTATTTTTGGATTATCGAGCAATTCTTTAAATACACCGCTATATACAATATTTTCATCACTATTGTGCGATACTAAAATGAATGGGTTTGCAAAATATTGAATTTTTGCATTCAATTCACGGAGACTACAAGATTTATAATAAACAATTCGCGGATTATCATAAGTACTGTTAATATTCATTATATTATATGATTTCGGGTGATTTATTGTTATATTAGGGTTTGAATTTAAATCTCCTACAGTTCCTATGAAAACATCGCATAATAACTGTATTTTTTCGCCTGTAATCAAATCCATTTACCTTACTTTTATTATATATAGTAATAATATTTATATATATATATATATATATATATTCATTACATCAGACTCTTGGTTGCCTAATATATATACTTAGATTAACAGAGCAGTTATTGAGACACTGGAATATCTATATTTTTTCATTTTTAAATTTGAGTACATCTTTCTGTTTTTTCTAAATTTTCAAAAGTTTTTTAGAAATTACAAAATAAATCAAGAGATGTACTCAAATTTTAATTTTCAAATTTTTATAAAAACTTGGTTCCTTTTTAGGACATCTTGTGATATATTGAAAGATATCATTACCCCCTCTATATTTCGCCAGCATCTTCGGCATCTTCAACATATTCGGTATAGTCATCCACACTAACCTTGCCTTTTAATAACTCGGTAATTTGAGTAATCTCTGTGTTTTTTTTAGTAATCTCGTCTTGTAATCTCTTATTTTCGTTATATATTTCATTATAATTATTAATCAATGTATCACTATATTTTTGTAATATTGATAGTTGAGTCAGTGTCTCTGTATATATCGCTACTATTTCATTTTTATTAAATAGCTTGATATGCTTGTTATTACAATATCTGCAAAAAGGACAACAGTATTTAATAAATACATGCTTACTTTCTTGATATAACAAAGATGTCCTTGTATTTAATTTATTACAACAAGAAACACATATTATTTTATTACACTTGTAACAATTCAAATTATCTGTCGCCTTTTCATCGCAACATATTAAACATTCATTCTCTTCTACAGACTTTTTGGCGTTCATTATTTATCTATTATAATATTAAAAACTTATATAAAGATTTAAGAATATATATAGTTGGGTAGCAATACCTGCTGCTATAGCTCAGTTGGTCAGAGCACTCGACTGTTAATCGAGTGGTCGCAGGTTCGAACCCTGCTAGCAGCGATTATTTTTATATTTATTCTTATATTACATTAAGAATGCCATTAAATACAAAATCACAACATACTAAACCTAAGAGAGTATTTAGAATAACTGATGTAAGCCCGACAAGCCCTCCAAAATCTCCTCCTGTTGCTGTATCAATGAAAGTAAGAAAAGTTAGAGTATTTAGAATAACTGATGTAAGCTCGTCAAGCCTACCAAGCGTGTCAAGTATGTCAATCCTTTCAAGTAGGACAAGCCTTTCAAGTCTGTCAAAATCTCCTCCGGCAGCGAGAGCCGTCAGACCTAAGAGAGTATTTAGGATTACTGATGTAAGCCCACCAAGCCCACCAAAATCTCCTCCGGCGGCGAGAGTCGCCCGGCCTAAGAGAGTATTTAGGATTACTGATGTAAGCCCGACAAGCCCGCCAAAATCTCCTCCAGCAGCGAGAGTCGCCCGGCCTAAGAGAGTATTTAGGATTACTGATGTAAGCCCGACAAGCCCACCAAAATCTCCTCCGTCTGTGAGAGTCGCCCGGCCTAAGAGAGTATTTAGGATTACTGATGTAAGCCCGACAAGCCCACCAAAATCTCCTCAGGCGGCGAGAGCCGTCAGACCTAAGAGAGTATTTAGGATTACTGATGCGTAAATGATAGATTATTTAGAGTATTTTGTACATTTTTATTTTTAATATTTAATATTTAATTGTAAAAATTGATTATATTATTTAAACATAAGACGAGTTATTTTAACTACTAATATTAAGAGATATGTCAATTTATCCCGAACTATCTTATAACGATCAGAAGGTTGAAATTCAGGAAGTAAAAGGTATTCAATTTAGTGTATTAAGTCCGGATGAAATTATTAAAAGGTCTGTTGTTGAAATTAATAAAACGGATACATATGCTGGAAGTGAGCCTATTATTGGTGGTTTATTTGACTCTCGTATGGGAGTTCTTGAACATAACCGAACCTGTATTACTTGCGAGCAGAAAAACATATTTTGCCCCGGACATTTCGGGCATATTGTTCTAGCAAAACCTGTATTTCACGCGATGTTCTTTGATATTGTAAGAAAGATTTTGAACTGTGTATGTTATAAATGTTCAAAATGTCTCATATCTCCAAATACTCCTCACAAAGATTTTAAGAATGATATCAATAAAATCTTGTCCATCAAGAATAATCAGAAGAGATGGGAGGCATATTATAAGCTCTGTAATACTACAACCAAATTGAAGGTGTGCGGAGATGACGAAGTAGTTGGTTGTGGCGCTATCCGTCCTACAAAAATCAACAAAGAGAACTCTATGAAAATTATTGCTGAATGGAAAGATAAGAAGCTTGAAGATAATGTTCGCCTGGAATTTACCGCCGAAGATATTCTCAAAATATTCAAGCGGATTAGCGAGAAAGATATGGAGATGATGGGGTTCAATCCTAAGTGGAATAGGCCAGAGTGGATGATATGCTCCGTTCTCCCTGTTCCTCCGCCCGCTGTAAGACCCAGTATTATTGAAGAGAACGGACAACGCCGCGAAGATGATTTGACGCATAAATTGAGCGACATTATCAAGGCTAATAATCAGGTTGAAGACAAAATCAAGAAAGGTGCTACCGAAGAGACTGTAAGATATTATACGATTCTATTACAGTATCATGTATTTACCTTCATCAATAATCAAATGCCAGGATTGGCTCCGGCACAACAGAGGAACGGGCGAAAGTTGAAATCGGTATCTGACAGAATGAAGAAGAAGGAAGGGCGTATTCGTGGTAATTTGAATGGCAAACGCGTAGACCAATCGGCACGCTCTGTAATTACTCCAGACCCTTATATCAGCATAGATGAGCTCGGGGTTCCTATCAAAGTCGCTATCAATATTACATTTCCCGAAATTGTCAATAAATATAATATTGAGCATATGCGTAAATTGATTATGAACGGCTCAGACAATTGGCCTGGCGCCAAGTATATTAAAAAACCGAATACTACAATCAATCTTAAATATTCCAAGGATTTGGAAACAATCGCAAAAGAATTAAAAATCGGCGACACAGTTCATCGCCACTTGTCTAACGGTGATTATGTGCTATTTAACAGACAGCCCTCGTTACACAAGATGTCTATGATGTGTCATAAGGTAGTTATTATGCCTTACCAGACATTTCGCCTAAATGTTCTAGACACTCCGCCATATAACGCAGATTTTGACGGAGACGAGATGAACTTGCATTGCCCGCAAAGTATCCAGACTATGAATGAACTTATGGATATCGCTGCTGTCCCATATATGATTCTTGCACCCCGCGATGGCAAGCCGATTATTGAGGTAGTACAAGATACTCTTGTCGGCTCTTATCGCCTGACAAAGGATTTTACGGAGATTCACGATAAAACTATGGCAAACATTCAAATGGTTAATAGTTATTTCAAAGGAAGCTTGCCGAAACCTAAAAATAAGTATATTTATAATGGGAAGGAGGCGTATTCTCAAATATTACCTCCCGGCCTCTTCATAAATAGAAAAAATAAAAAGGATGAGAAGGTAATTATTAACGACAGTATTTTGGAGAGCGGTAATCTAGACAAAGTAGTATTTCACGGTATTTCTACTGGATTAGTTCCAGTTATCTATCACGATTACGGTCCATTTGAAGTTCGCAAGTTTTTGGATAATACTCAGCGCCTAGTGTGCAGATGGCTACTTACGGCGGGCTTTAGTGTAGGTATCAGCGACCTGGTAACGGATAAAAAGACTGACGAACATCTCAAAAATAAAATTAAGGAAATGCAAACGAAGGCCTACAATAAGCTTGACGAGATTAGAAGAGGCACACACGATAACAATGGTATCTTGAATAACGAGGATTATATTGAGAGAGAACTCATCGGTATCTTGAATGAGACGACGAGCGAAGTAGGAAAAATTGGATTCTCGCAGATTGACGAAAAAACCAACCGTATGATTAATATGGTTAAATCGGGTTCCAAGGGCAAAGAGATTAACATTTCACAGATGATTGTATGCGTAGGACAGCAGAATGTGGATGGCAAGCGCATTACATACGGATTTACAGACAGAACTCTTCCGCATTTTACAAAATATGATGACGGCCCTGAGGCGCGCGGATTTGTTAAAAACAGCTTCATATCTGGCTTAAAACCACACGAAGTATTCTTTCACGCTATGGGTGGTCGCGAGGGTCTTATTGATACTGCTGTAAAAACTTCTGAGACTGGATATATTCAAAGGAGATTAGTCAAAGCTATGGAAGATTCCAAGATTCATTATGATAATACCGTGAGAACTGCAGACGGTACAATTATTCAATATATTTATGGAGAAGATGGAATGGATGGTTGTAAAATTGAGGTTCAGGTAATTGATACTATCTATAAAAATAATATTGAGCTGGATTTTGAATATAATCTTAAAAGCACAGACAATATCAATATCCATATTACCGATGATGCTTTTAAAACTATCACGGCTAATACATATGCCAGGTGCAATGAGCATTTTGATAAGATGATTGAGGATAAACTGTTCTTGATTAAGAAAATCTATAATCGTGATAAAAAGAATGTAATTAATTATCCTATACCATTTAGCCGTATTGTCACGACGGCTCACAATAGAATCAAATCTATTAACATCGCGGCTATCAAGACTGATTTAACGCCTGATTATATCTTGGATAACATTGATAATCTCGTAGATAAATTGTATATTAAAAATCGCACACAAGGAATGCGATATCTCCACATTTTGCTTAGACAATATCTAAATCCTAAAAAAATTATATTCCATTATCATTTCACCGTTGAAATATTTGATTGGATTATTTCGCAAATCATAGAGTATTTCAATCAGGCTATCGCGCAACCTGGTGAAATGGTAGGAATTATTGCAGCACAGACAATTGGTGAATTGGGGACACAGATGACTCTTGATTCATTCCATGTTTCTGGTACTGCAGCTGCTGTCAAGGCTACTTCGGGTGTTCCGCGTCTCAAAGAAATCTTGTCGGCTACCAAGAAGACCAAAACACCGACTTTGACGATATATATGAAGAATGATATTTCGTGTGTCATTAATCCTATAAGAAACGAGAGCGGTGATTTCAAGGATGATAGGATTGATATTACCAAGAATCACGCGATGAATATTAAAAACTCTATTGAGATTACGAAATTGTCGGATATTCTAAAATACACAGAGATATACTGGGATAATGGCGAATATTACGAGACGAATATTGAAGAAGACAAGGGTATTATGAATATATACAAGGAGTTTGAAGAGATGAACGGAAACGCCGCGAAGTCCAAGAGCTCTTCTCCTTGGGTTCTCAGGCTGGTATTTGACAAGTTCAAAATGCTCTCTTATAATTTGAAGATGATTGATATTTATACAAAACTGAATACGGCTTATGATAAATATATTGAATGCGTATATAGCGATGATAATGCCGAGGAATGCATATTTCGCATCAAGCTTACTGAAGTTGCTCTAAAAGATGGAGATGAGATTGCTACAATCAAGGCAATTGAGCACAATATCGTACATCAAATATTATTGAAGGGTTATAAGGGTATCAAGAAGGTATCGCTGGATAAGAAGAAATATTATAGATACAACGATGATACGAACAATTTTGATGAAATGCTTGAGTGGGTATTGGATACTGACGGAACTAATTTGATAGAATTATTGTCAAATCCGAATATTGATAGTACTCGTACGATTTCAAATGATATCCGCGAAATATATGATACGCTTGGTATTGAAGCAGCGCGATACGCGTTATATAAAGAGCTGCTAATTGTTACGAACGAGGGTTCTATGAATTACAGGCATATGTCGCTACTCATAGATACTATGACATACAAGGGACAATTGATGTCAATTGACAGGCACGGAATCAACAGAGGAGATATTGGGCCACTCGCCAAATCATCTTTTGAAGAAACCACGGATATGCTTATTAACGCCAGTATTTTCGCGGAATACGACAAGGTAAATGGAGTATCAGCAAATGTTATGTTAGGACAACAGCCTCCTTGCGGTACAGGAGATAGCAAGATATTGATCGATGAAGAGTATATGATAGAGCTATTGAAGGATGTCAAAGATACAAATCATATGCTAACGAGCATAAATGAGGAAGACGCAGGAGACGCAGGCTATCCAGGCGACGCAGGCGAAATGCGCGAGGACTTTAACGAAGACGATCTGCAGATTGAGTTCAATCTCAACAAGGGAATTGAAGGTATGATTAGCAAATGCTATAAATTGCCCGAACAAAAAATAAAATACATTTAATGGCTTGGTGTAGCGTAATGTAGCAGGGCGGGAGTGTATATGTTATTATATGGCGTGAGTTATGGGGGAACTGCTTTTATCAAGTGAGTTCGGGTGTTTCAATATATTTTTTATATCTTCATCGGCTTCATTCAATTCGTTATAGATAATCTTATTATCATCTACAAGTTTTATTAAATAATAGCCTACGAATGTTTTTTCTATTTTTCTATATAAAATAATTATAGGCCGCTTTAATATATCGGTATGATTATTATTATCGCCGGCATTAAAAAACTTGATAGATACTTTTAAATCTTTGCTCCCGGCTCTCTTTGATACTTCAACACCTTTTCCATAATCTACGCGGTGATGTATAACCATAATATTGATATTTAAATTGATAGACATTTGTTTCAAGAATATATCGCCGTAATATTTAATGGCTTTCGTAGATTCTATTATATTCATTATTTTTTTACGCTCATCTGGAGCGCTTTTGTAAAAGTAATCTTCCAAAAATATTCGTGTCGTCTTAAATGTCTTGTTTGTATTATTCACGATATTCATAGTATTTATATATGTATGTTTGAAATGTGGATCCTTAAATAGCATATCTATTTCATTTTTATAATCCAAATCAATATCCGGTGTATTATTTAATAATAGATCCTTATATTCCTTGTAAGTATATTCCACAATATCTTCAAAAGTGATAATATTATTTATACGGTTCTTGTCATAGTTAAGCAGATACTCAAAAAGCTCATATATATTATTATCAGTATAAGTAGAATCTATATAGCGCAACTTAGGCCATATCTTTTTCTTATATTTCGTCCATTTTCTTGTGAGAACTTTTTCAATTCCTTTCCAATTTTCGGGAATATGTTGATATTGATTTTTGTTTTCATTTTCATTTTGCTTATCGCTATTATCAGGCGACTTAGACTTTCGCAGATTATTTTTTAGCTCATAGAAACCAATATTAGCATTCACATTAGTGTTAGCATTCGGCAAATAATCTCCGGTATTAGATATTTTTTCAGGTACTCTGTCGGATACCAGGTACTGCGTGAATATCAAATCATCTCCATCTTCCTTTATATTATTTGAAATATCACTAACATAATTATATTTAGAATAAGCCAAATCATTAGAATACCAATCTTTAATATTTTTCCTCGAATATATATCAATGCCTTCAAGCATTATCTGCAATTCTCTCATCGCTCTTTTATTGCCGTTGCCGCTACCGCTTCCGCTTCCGCTGCCGACATTATTCAATAAGGCTTTTATAATTTCTTTGCGGGATTTTTTAGAAAGGTCATTGTAATATTTGTCATCAAATCTCGCATCAAGCAATTTATCATAGATGCGTTTTCTCATATCTTGCCATCTTTTCTCTTCCTTTGAATATTTACCAGTATCATTGTATTTATTCAATATATTGCTGATAATTCCACGGTTCCTACTATAAGCCTCGTCCTTAAATAGTAAATTGCTGTCTATCATAAATTTGTTTTCCTTAGCTATCTCTCCTATATCAACGGCTATATCTATTTTTTCAAACTTTTTAACAATTTTAGAATGGAGACTTTTCCTTATAAAAATCTTGAAGTTATTACCGTCAATATCCTCGCTAAATAGAACATCTTTAATATTCAGGCGTTTAATGATTAAATCAAGCATAATTATTGAAAGTTTTTCGAACTTAATAATACATAACGCTGTATTATCTTTTTTCAATATTATTCTATTGATAGAGAGGTCATTGTTGATTATCAAGGTTCTATATATTTGATTTTTGTAATCACTGTCTTTCTGTCCGTTTGTTTCCTCTATAATTATCTTCCTGATAGTTTTCATATTTTCTAAATTGCGATAGAAGTTATTATTGGCATCGTTTATATTCGCTGAACATTTATTTAATATTTTAACTATATTTTTATGATTATCAAGATAAAAAAATCGGCCCTCCTTTTTATTCAGGGATTTTGATATTATAGGTTCATAATAGGCAACCTCGTTATCCTTTGCTTTATTTTCGGAAGAAGTCATTAACATAATGACTTTCGTTTTTTTCCCGAGATATAAAAGCAGGTCATTTATTGAGGAATACCGAGGACATACAATGCTCACATCACTATGTGGTAGCCCAATCTCTACATCCCATAAGACGATTAGCTTATTATATATGATTGCAACTAATGTATATAAATAATGGATAACATTTCCAGAGGGATTCTCTTCTGACTTTAAATAATTAATGAACTTTTTATAAGATTTATATATACATAATAATCTGGATTTTTGATAAAGGGATTTCTCACTATTATCCTCAATATCTGGAACATTAATTGCATTGGATACATTAGCATATTTAACTAACTCTGCATATAACTCTTTATTTAATTCAGGTATAACCGGTTCTATGTCAGAAAAATCCTTGAATACATTCCCATTTTCAAGCGACAAAAACTTCAAGATATCCAGATTATCTTCTATATTCTTTATAAACTCATCCTTGGTAATTTCTAATAAATAAGCGATTGAATTGATAATATTAGCAGAATTATTCAAGCCTTTTCTTAATACACAGCTATGTTTATTAATGTTATTATTTGATAAACAGTTTTTCGTATAATCCTTGTAATCATCAAATAATATATAATACAGCTCTTTTTGTATTCCTCCAAAGCGATTTTTAGGAACAGGTATTTTATTCATAATATAATTCTTATCATTCTCATTGCTCCCATCGCCAGAAGTTCCTTGTGTTTCCGGGATATCATTAGCTTCCGGGATGACAGGGACATCCTCGTTTTCTTCCTGAATCTCTTCTATCTCTTTATCGCCCTTTTTCTTCTTCTTATCATCGGCCTTTTTCTTCTTTTCTAAATCTTTAATTGCTTTTTTAGATGGCGGTTTAGCAGTCTTTTTGCTATCAACTAACTTGGCAGTTTTTTCGGGATTTCTTTTGCCACAACAAGGAATCTCAATATCTCCTTTAAGTAAATAAACATATCGTGATTTATTTTCATTTTTCATATTTGCGTTCATCATAATGGGTTTCTCATTTTCTTCTGGACATTTAAGAGATTCGGTGCCTGGAGCTTCATCAAGTGGGATATTACTTATAGGGCACCATATGCGCGGGCAAGTATAAAAGTTCTTGTTATCTTCGCTACTTCCATATTCAATATAGTTATCAAAAACCTTCTTATCGTACGGGTTGTATCCCTTGGCTTTTAACATTTCAATCTCTTCTTTTTTTAGAACAAGCGGCTGATACTCCTTCTGGCATTTTCTCGCAGGATTTTTGCCTTTTCCGCGATCTTTATAAAGCTCTTTATCTGCATTATTTAATTTATTTATCAAATAATTGTTATCATTTTTGCTATTCTTATCATCACCGCCACCAGAAGTTCTATTATTAAAGTTCTCATTATTAAATTCTTCTTCGTCAAACTTAAAACTATCACTTGATTTTGAAGATGATTTTTTGGACGAAGATGATTTTGAAGAGGATTTCTTAGGTGAAGAGTGTTTTTTGGGTTCAGGTAAAACAATCTTTGCGATTATTTTTTTCTTAGCGCCGGGCGCAGGTTTCCTTTCATTTCTGATATCTTCAATAATGCGCGTGAGCCAATATTTTAAATTATCTAACTCTACGAAAGAACATGTCTTTTTAATATCTACATAGAAATCTATATTATTATTGTATTCCTTTATTATTATAATGGTCTCTTCTTTTTCACTTATATCAGTATTATTCGGCTTTATATTCTGTATTTCGGCTTTTTTATTAATAACGCCCTTTATATAGTTTATCGTGGTATTTATCCCCATATCTTTTAGCACTGCTAAGATTTCTTCTAGTGTAGATTCCTGTATTTCGCTTCTATTTATTATAAAATTGTCTAAATCAAAGCCTATAGAATTGCCAGCGATTCTCTTGTATTTAAAAACTCCCTTAGATTTTTTCTTATTAAGCACAAAATCCTCAAATATTTTCGCGTATGTTCCTATTTTTTTAATTAATTTGTTATATTCTAAAATGTCAATTGAATAGTTTATTCGGAGATTAATATCTATCTCTTTGAAAACGGCATTTATATTGAACTTCTTTAAATATCTGACAATATCGTCCTTAATATGTATTATATTGCTCTTATTCTCGCCATTATCTATGTCATACTTAAAAGCCAATTTGAAAATACCGTCTTTAAATATTGACAATTTTATATTCTTGTTCTTGTAATAAAGGTTTATAACAGATATATCCTTGCTTTCTTTTTTGGCGGCATTGAGTTTAAACTTGTAATCTAAATATTTCTTTTCAAGTGTGTGGTGTTTATATAATTTATATATTGCATTATTATTATTCGCAAATTGTATCAACTGGATTTCTTCGTCTGTTTTAAGTTTATCAAACAATACAATAAGCGGCTCCATATTTTCCATTCTATACTCAAATATAACCTCGTTATAATATTCGTTCTGTTCTACCACTTTCAATACCTGAAGATTATAGAGCCTGACAATAGATTCTTCGTCTTTGATAAGTTTGGCTATGGCTTCAATACTGACATCTTCATTTTTATTAAAATAATATTTATTTTCATAATCAAAATCATTACGAAAAACTATATTGATTAAATCGTTATTAAATAATTCATCATTATCATTATTGGTGTACTCTATAGATTCTTCAAGTTTCTTTGATGTCCTATCCTTAGATTTTAAGGGATTAACATCATAACCCTTCCAATAAATCTCTTTAATATCAAAAAGCAAGGGTTTCCCTAAAGTTTCATCCCAGCAATAATAAGGAAATCTTAGTGGCTGCTGCGAATTCTTATTATTTTCATAATTATATATATGATATGCTATCTTATTTAAAGCGTCTTTTATATTATTATCCTGAAATATATATTCATTTATCACGATATCATCAGGCTTATATTTATTGCCTATATTGCCTGTATTATTATCAAATACATATGTGATATACTTATTTTCAGATATCCACCTTTTGACAATAATAGGCTTTAATAATTCCATTATATATCTAATCTATTAAGAAGAAAAACATATTATTTTAATATATTAATATAGAAGAATATAAATTATGAATTCATCATTATTAATAAATGATTTAATAAATGTCTTAGAAGGTGCTAATAAGCAAAATGCAATGACTAAAGACGAAATTTTAAATTCTAAATTAGAAAACAATCCTATAATAAAGAAATTAGGAAATATTCTAAATAAAAGCTTTGAAGATTTTATAATAGATAATAATGAATTAACAAAAAATCTAAACGATGCCGTAAAAACAAGAGAAGAGCAAGATAAAATAACCTCACCAGATACACCGACAGTAGATAAGCCTGCTACTTCTGATAAGCCTGCTACTTCTGATAAGCCTGCTACTTCTGATAAGCCTGCTACTCCTGATAAGCCTGCTACTCCTGATAAGCCTGAAAAAAAGGATGATGAAGATGAAGATGATGAAGATGAAGGTATAATGGGAAAATTTAAATGGGTATTGATAGGTATAGGAATATTTGTATTTCTAATTATATGCGGTGGGTTAATATATTATTATTATTCTTCTTCTCCTGCAGAACCAGAAATTAATGTGTTAAATAATAATCCTGCATATCAATATAATCAAGAGCCTTATGTAAGGTCAGCTCCAACACCTGAAGCATTACCTGCTCAATCTTCACTCTTCTCTTTCTCAGCACATCCGCAAGCTCCACCTGTCCAGCAAGCTCCACCTGTCGATCAAGAATATTCTTATATGATGCCTTTTTCATTTTCTCAAAATTCTAAAGAACAAATTGATAATTTGCAAGATACGGTAAGGGGAAGTGTTAAAAAAATATCTGTCAAAGAAGAGCCTGTTATACAAGAGCCTGCGAAAGAAGAGGCTGTTATACAAGAGCCCGCTAAAGAAGAGCCTGTTATACAAGAGCCTGCGAAAGAAGAGGCTGTTATACAAGAGCCTGCGAAAGAAGAGGCTGTTATACAAGAGCCCGCTAAAGAAGAGCCTGTTATACAAAAGCCCGCTAAAGAAGAGCCTGTTATACAAAAGCCTGCGAAAGAAGAGGCTGTAAATGAAGATGAAGATACAGGCAGTAGCAGTGATAGCGAATCAGAAGAAAAAAATGAAAAGGTTGAAGAAAAAAGCAGTAGCGAAAGCAGCAGCGATAATAGCGATGACGAATCAGAAGAAAAAAATGAAAAGGCTGAAGATACAAGCGGTAAAGATAGCAAATCAAAAAAAAAAGATAATGAGGAAGATAATAAAATTATAGGGGGCTATAGAGGGAGCGGGAGGGGAAGAGGTCGCGGAAGAGGTCGCGGAAGAGGTAATGGTCGGGTACGAGAGGGAGCGAGAAATAATGCAAAAAATAAAGATACAGGATTTAATTATATTATAAATAAAATATTTAATAGTGTAAAATAAAGACAATGATTATGAATAATAATATAATATATTATGTCTGAATATATATATTATATAGAATCCTATTAATATCCCTGCAATTATTAATATTAAAAACATAAATGAGTTTGATATTAAATAGTATAATATATATAATATTACAATTAAAAATGGATAATAGCTATTAGCATTTTCTATTAATGAAAAAATAATGTTCATTATATTCTATAATTTTAATGATATTTTAAATTACCAACTGTTTTAAGTGCCCTACGCGTATATCTGTGTTAATCATAATTTGATAACCAGCTTTGATGATATTTTTTGAAAACGCAACATCCTCGCTACATATATCTCGGATTACCTTTCCATCATCTGCTATAATTATATTTAATTCGGCGTCAAAATATGGATATTGCATTTTATCAAAAACCTCTTTTTTAACTGCCATAAATCCCATTCCAGTATAAGCGACTGGATAATATTTGAATGAAGTCTCTTTTTTCCATACATCAATTTCTTCTGGAGTACTAAACTTAAATGTTCCATTTTCTTTGAAATAATTAATGTCCCAATCTTTAACAAAAGCATAATTTGTCAAGTCGGCCATTCTATACATACCCGCGACAACAGGATGATGTTCGGCAGATTCAATCAATTCAATAACTTGTTCGGGTGTAAATATAATGTCACTGTCAATCGTAACCCACAAATCAAAATCTTCATTATTGAAAGGCTTTTGAGCATCTCCTCTTAGCGTATCCAATCCAAGCGTTTTCATTCTTACAAAAGAAACATATGAACCTGTTGCTGGAGAAATCAATATATCATATTTGCGCATATCCATAACCTTGCTAATTGTAGAAGTCCAAGAAATTAAAAACTTAGAACTAAAATTATCCCCAGGTAAAGCAAAGATAATGCGCTTCAATTTTTCTGGCGCCCCATTATTACCTGTCGGTCTTGTCGGTTCGGTTGTTGCAATAACAGTAGGCTCTTGTACCTCAGCAATTGATACTTGGGTATCTGTGACAGATTCGCTTGCTTCGTTCATTATATTTAATATTTGATATTAATTCTTATATCATTTTACAAGGAGATTATAAATGTATATAAAATATATTTGCATATTATAATATAATATATGTATAATGTCTAATGATTATTATAATTATGATAGTGTAATTTATAATATTGAGTTAGATAATGAGTCGCCTCGGTGTGTTCAGCCTGCCAAAATAAAGAAACAGTTAAAACCGCATCAATTAGCTTGCTTATATAAGGCGATTATGATGGAAAATCATAGAAAAATTAGATATATAACGGGTGAAGAAATAGAGTCTAATATAGGTATTTTGGGAGATATCGTGGGATATGGCAAAACGCTAATAGCATTGTCTATAGTAGCTCATAATAATCTTGACAATATATGGGTTAATAATGAGAAAATTATTAGTTATCATAGTTCCAAGGCTTATAATTATTTTAAATTAAGTTCTAAGAATAAAAATATAGCAGCTTTAAATAAAATTATTAATTCTACATTAATTGTAGTTCCTCGTGGCCCCGTATACGTCCAATGGGAACGAACATTGCGCGAGAGTACCAATTTGAAATATCTGGCTATTGAAAATCTTAATTTTATAAATAAGAATATGCCAAAATACGATACAGACTACGATGAAATTATCAACTATTTCAATCAATATGATGTAATTCTTATTAAAAACACTACACTGTCTATATTATTCAAATATTATGACCCTCATTATTTCTCATTATACAAGGATCAAAAGCATTCTTCGTATATCTATAAATGGAAGCGCGTAATCGTAGATGAATGCCACGATATTATTAATAAAATAGAGGGGCTTTCCTATTTATATATTTGGTTAATTAGCGGAACCTATTTAAATATATGTGACCGCGTTTATTCATCATCCATATCATTACATCATAATATGAAGGAGTTTATTAAAGAGGAATATCTGAACTTTATGCTCGTCAAGTGTAATAAGGAGTTTGTTAAAGAGAGCTTTGATATCCCTCCAATCGTAGAGACATTTTATTTGTGTAAGATGTCAAAATATTTGAAGGTAATTAAAAATTACATTAGCCAGAATGTGCTTGAAAAAATAAATGCGAACGATATTTCGGGGGCTATCAAAGAACTTGGAGGTAAAAATGAAACTGAGACAGGAATAGCCAATTTGATATGCGCAGATATGAACAAGGCTATTCAGAATAAATATAAAGAGAAGGATTATATTACTTTATTGGATATAGCAGACGATGTAAAAGCTAATAAATTGAAGATGATAGAGCAAGAGCTAATCAATTTGAATGAAAAACTGAAAGATTTGACAGAGAGGATATCAGAGATTGAAAATAAAACATGTGCAATTTGTTTGGATAATATAACGCACCCTATAATTTTGGATTGTACTCACATATTTTGTGGTAGTTGCATTATTAATTTATTAAATAACAGGGGAATGACCGGAGATAATATCAAGAGGTGCCCTAATTGTCGCAAAGAAATAACTAGTACTGACAATTTGACAGCAATTGTTCCAGATAAAAAAGAGGAGGCTGTAAAATTATCAAACAAAGATTCTATTGGAAAAGGCATATTGAGCAAAGAGGATACCTTGATTGAATTGATATTGAATAACCGAGCAGGCAAGTTCATTGTATTCAGTCGCGTAGATGCTGCATTCTCTAAAATTACTGAAATACTTACGACTAACAATATAACACACGCATGTCTCAAGGGTAATACTAACCAGATGATGAATATCCTTAACAACTTTAAATATGGAAATACTAATGTTATTTTGCTTACTACACAATATGCTGGTTCGGGCATTGATATTAGTGTTGCCACAGATGTAATAATATTACACTCAATGGACGCTGATAAACAGCAAGCTATTGGAAGAGCCCAGCGTGTTGGAAGAATAGCCCCACTCAAAGTACACAATCTATGTTATGAACACGAACTGAACCAGAATGAAAATCTTGTTATTAATAATTAGATATCATATATCATATATCATATATCACTTTGGTATAACAAATGTAATAAAAATTGATATTGTTTATATATTAAATATAATATATATAACAGATATAACATAGTATATAATATACTATTAACAATATCAATTTGTAAAATGCCCGATGATAGAAATGCACTGAATGACTCAAATATAACTGGAATGAATGCGGGCAGCCCTGGCAACCAGTGTCATCTTAATAAAAGAATACCGAGGTATAAGATGGGAGATGATAATGTTATTAAGATATCTAATGATAAGCAAAAGTATTATTTGAATATTGCTGCTAAAATTGCCTCAAAATCGCCGGTTTATACGCACAAACACGGTGCTATAATAGTATATAAAGATATTATAATTTCATCGGGATACAATTTTTATATAAAGGGAAATAGTATGCACGCCGAAATATCTGCAATATCAAAAATAAACAAGAAGTACAAGGGGATTCTTAATGAATGCGATATCTATGTCGTAAGAATAGGTCCTAATAGCTTAGATAATCCTCTGAAATATTCACGGCCTTGCTTGGATTGCGAGAATACAATTATAAAATACAATATTAAAAATGTCTATTATTCAACATCTTGCGAATATGATATAGTACACGGTGCTATTCATAATAAAAATAAATGCAAATGCTTCTTATAATTTGATGAAGTATGAATTTACGAACATACAAAGTATAGAGTTATAGAGTAAGAGATACTTTGGGGATAATTCTCTTAATATTCTTTTTTACTACTGTTTCGCGTTCGTCTTCAAATATTTTTTTAAGCAATTCTTCGCCAGAAAGCTCATTATATTTAATTATTTTTGTTTTAATATCATTCATTTTGATAGGAACTTTGCATTCTTTAACGTTTGTTTTAATTCTCCCATGTTGTGTATTAAGGTCATTGTATTTATAATTAAACATAAATTCTTCTATTTTATTATTTAAAACTCGCTGGTAATTCTTGCGCTCTTTCATAGCAATACTTAGTTTTCTAATCTGGTCATCGTATTTAAACCAATCATTCACGAGATTTTTAAAAGTTTCCAATTCTTCGGGCGTAGGCTCGTTGCTATTATTGTTAATAATATCATCTACAATATTCAAATTATCCATTATATATTATAATTGTATATTATCCTTAAATTATTTTTTTGCGCCTTTTGCAGGTATTACTTTGGGCTTGACGATAGGCGTAATGAACTTTATCAAATCAGTCAATTCTCTGTTTCCATTGTATTCGCTCTTTTTACCACGCGAATACTTAATTATCGTAGGATATCCGTCAATATTCTTCTTGTATTTTACAGGAAGATGATCGAAGTTATTTGCCTCCACATTTACTATAGTTATATCTTTTTTATTTTTTATGCTATCACACAGTTTATTCCAAGTAGGTTTCAATTGAATGCAATGGCCGCACATATCCGAGTAATATAATATAACTACATTCTCGCTTGAAATTATAACATCATTAACATCTTTTTTATTGTGAAGATTCAAATAATAGAACATCAAAAATCAAATCTTCTATTTATATACATTATTATTTTATCTATCTTAATATAAATAGAATTATGAATAATTATTACGAAGTTATAAAGGACGGAGTCCAAGAGGCGCCGAAGGAATATAATATGAAGGAATTGAGTTCAAAAATATCCTGTGAGAATATGTCATTATTATCAAAAAAATATACTGATAGTCAGAGATTACTATTTGACGCGAATATTAATATGGAATTGTGTCATAGCCACCAATATTATTTTGATAATTTGGATGATATAAAAGGCAGGGAGAACGGACTTTTATCTGGAATGTCTGTTGGCAAAAAGAGTTGCATTTATAAGAAGCCCTTTTATAACGAGGGCGATTGGACTTTTCAATATGGCATAAGTGATACTTTTAAAAACCAATTGAACTCTTTTGAACTGTTTGATTATCAATCCAAGGCAAAAACCGCAAAAAACTTCAAAAAAGAATGTCCAGTTGATATTAATTTTAAATCCCTAGGAGAATGCGACAAAGGCCCCTTCTCAACCTATGTCAATACCTTCACAAACGACCATGACAACTGTGTCTAAAATTGCGACAGAGGAGCGAATCGCAGACGAATATAAAAATTGATTGGATAATAATACATTTATATTATTATAAGAGACTATGTTTTATGTTGATGTGAATCCTGAGAATATTCTCAAGCTTAATATTGCAAATCACAAAAAACTCAAAAATATAACCAAGGTTATTATTGCAAAAATGAAGCTTAATGATGAATCATCTAACGAAGACTATTTTAAATTGAAAAATATCATTGCAATGTATGTAAATGAAGAGATTAAAATAATGCATGAGCGCGATATTAATGATATAATTGGTGATTACGGATTTGATAATGCCGTATATTGTTATAACAAAAATTATAGGATATTGGATAATATAACTGTGCGAATGCTTGTATATAATATTATCCACAATACTTATATTATGATAATTGATAAGGAAAGGAAAGATGCTGTCGGTAAGATTCAGAGCTATATTGTTGCAGAAAAAATTAGAAAGAAATATAACAAAAAGGTCAATATAAAGCGCGAGAGTGATTACTTGATTGATAAAGTTAATAATGAGATTAAATGCGATGATGCGAAGCTAATATTGAATACGATAATTAATAAGTTCGTCGTTAGAACTATTAAAGCGATTGATAAAACATAGTATCGCGATAATCTTCTATAAACATTCTAATAATTCTATATTTATCTGTGCTTATTTTTTTGCCCATATCAGTATTTATGTTATTCATCAAGATATTTGTGCGATTTTCTATGTTATCAATGATACTGCTTATATTACTCTGTTTATTTACAATCCCGTATGTGAAATATCTGGATATTCCTATTGCTCCTAGCGAATCTATGCGATCTGCATCTCTTACGCAATCCAATTCAATAGATTTATATGAAGACGAAGTCTTTGCCAATTCATGAGACAAGCTTACATTACAAGCAATATCTATAATATTTTCTAATATACTTTTGTCATCTATTAAATTATTAAAGAAGCCCCTCAATACATTTTCTTGCGTGTCCTCATTATTATTACTATATTTGCTATCATTTATATCGTGCGTCAGCGCTGCCAATTGAATTATAAATATTTGTTCTTCATTTAGATTTTCTGATATTGCCAGAGTCGTAGCTATATTTTTAACTCTCATTGCGTGGTCAAAACTATGCGAATCATCATATTTTTTCATATAATCTTTGGCAAAATCCTCTGTAAGAATAATAATTTCTTCATTAGTTAAAGCAATTCCCACAGGTTCTATAAGTCCATATGAATCCATATTATAAATCGTATATAATATTATAAATCCTATCACTTTTTATTTATTTTTGTTATTTTTCTAATCAAGTTAAAATCGTGTTCATTAAGTATTAATTGGATGCACCCTAATAGTTCGAGAAGTTAGAGATGTATTCAATAATTTTTTTGATATTTTACTTAGACTTCTATCTTCTCTAGCATCACCTATTATTTTCTTTCTCCTTTGTATTTGCTCTTTTTTTATTGCTTCTATTTCGGCTTTTAATGATTTCCTTGATTCGTCTATTTTTTGTTTTATTATTTCTGGATTTTGTATATATTTTTTAGTTATATAATACTCTTCCATTGCTTGTTTATCTCTCGCAAGTCTTATTCTTCTTGCAATTTCTTCATTTAATTCTTTAACTAGTAATCTTTTTTTTTCATTTATATCATCGTTAGTACTTGTTTCTGTTTCTGATTGTATTGAAGATACCTTTGTTCTTTGTCTTGAAAAAGCGCCTCCGCCGCCATTTTTCGAGAGGTTTGCAGAAGTGTCGTTTGATATGTTGTATATGTATAGGGCAAAATTGAAAAATACGAGGGTTATTATGCTGACGCGTAAATAAAAATACCAGTCATATTTTATGTCATCATCTTTGCTATATACATCTTTCTTTTTCAATAAAAAATATACTATAAATATTAAGAAAAGAGCTTCAAATAATAGAAAAATATAGATATTGAAATTGCACCTGATATCATTAATAACAATAGACATTAATAACGTATTAAGAATAGATAGTATTAAACATATGTATGTTAGTAATTCATCGTTTCCAATTAGCTTATCTAATGAATTATTCATAAGCTAACCTCTATAATATATAAATATATTATTATATATATTATCATATATGAATAATAAACTTACGATTATTGTTGATATTCGCGAGGACTCTTTGTATAATGATATATTTGACAGAGATTTAGATATTTACAAGGATAAAATAGAAATTACAAAAGAAACATTAGATATTGGAGATATTCATATTAAATATAATGATATTCTATATATATTTGAAAGAAAAACTGTCAAAGATCTTATATCGTCTATACATGATGGAAGATATAGAGAACAGAAGGTGCGAATGTTATCATGTTATTCTAAATATCAATTATCATATATTATTGAAGAAGATGATGTTATATCTTCTAAAATATATTCAAATAAATCAATTATTCAAGGTGCTTATATAAATACTATGTTTCGTGATAATATCAGGGTTTTATTTACAAAAAAAATTAGCGAAACAGCCACATTATTGTTATCAATAGCAGTTAAAATAATAGAAAATCCTAAAAAGTTTATTTATGTTCATAGCAATGAAAATGAAACATTATGTTATACAGACCATATTAAGCTTAAAAAAAAGAAAATAGATAATATAGACGAGGATACCTGCTATATTATGCAGTTATCACAGATTCCTCATATTTCAAATATAATAGCAAAGAATATTGCCAAGATATATCCCACGATGCCCAATTTAATCACGAGTTTAATTGACAATGACAATAAAATTAAGGAGTTGTGCAAGATAGATGGCGTAGGCAAGGAGAAAGCGGCTACGATTGTTAAGTATTTATTTGGAGACAAACGAGAATAGCTTGTAATCGGCAATAATATCGCCAAATATCCTGATATTATTAATAATTTTCAGCTCCCCTATGTTTTGGCTATTGAATATATCACTCAATATATTAGTTTCCATAGATGCCTCATTTTCCTTATAATACACGAGAGCTGTATAATATTCTATAATAAACTTCTTATTATTCAGTGTAATAATATATTTATAATTTTTATCATAATTAATTACCTTATTTATAATATAAATTGCTTCCCTATTCTTATCCCTACAATTATCTTTTTCATATTGCCATATTTTGCTCGTCCCATCGCTAATATATGCAGAAGACCCTATAACACCTGTCTTGGCATTTTTAGTAATTTTAATATCTACCTTCAATGTTCCCGTCTCAATATTTTTATCAGTTTTTTTCAATTTCTCCTTCTCTGTCTTAATAATCTCGTTCCCAACGGCGATGGCCTCAGGTTCGCCAGATACTGCTGTCTTAGTTGAGCGAGATTTTGCTGATTTTCTAATTTTAGGTTCTTTCGGCTCGCTCAATACATTGATGTATTTGTCAAATAATAGCTCTTTGACAGCCAATAATTTCAGATTATCTAATCTGTTTTTTCGGCGCATCATATCCTGATACATAGGTTTAGTTTGTAAATCATTATCAACTTTCTGCCAATACTCTTCATCCTTATCATATCCTGGCAACAGTTCAATACATAGGGCATATAATTGCAGAATTGGTTTCATAATTTGATTTGTAATATAGTGGAGATAGTCGGGAGTCAAATTATTCTCCACGATATATTCTGGGTTTTCTATCCTGTCTCCCTGGAGAGAATTAGGATTATTAGTTTTTATATATACAAATGGGATGCGTTCATTGACACACGGACGATTTCCTGGGTCTCGCGCACCTATTCTATCTGCCAAAACCTTATGAGCTATTTTTGAAGGGTCTTTGTAAGATGCTTTGATGCTCTTAGTAATAACGAGTTCCTGAATTGATGTTTTGCCCTCTACGAGATCCTTGAGTTCTTCATTTAGAAACTCTATAGAAGCAGCCAAATCCTGTTTTTTCAATATGATATCAATAACGCCTCCATATACTTTCTTGACAATATGCGCATTATCTCGCCTTTTCAATACAATACCCATAGATTTCTGTTTATAGCTATTAACATCCGTTTCATACAGGTTCCCGACATATCGCTTTTTACTTAGCAATATAAACGGATACAGCGATTTTTCATAATTCAATTTCTGCGGCTTAGGCATTATTTTTGCAATCTCCTTTTCTACTATTTTTCCCATCTTAATCGCATAAGGCAACGCGTCCTTTCCCAATACTATATTACCCTCCTCATCCTTCAAAGGAAACTTGCAAAAGATAGAATCAGTATCTCCATAAATAACATCAGCACCATAATTATCCTCAACGAATTTTTTAGCCAACATAATCATTTCTCTCCCGGTCGCCGTAGTGCAGGCTGCTATTTCTTTCAAATATATAGATGATGTTCTGGCGCCAATTTGGCCGTATAGCGAGTTTGCCGTGATTTTATAGGCAATCTGTCGCGAATCTAATACATCCTGCTCAAAGCTATTATAGGTATCTTCAATGGATAAGACAGTATCTTTTTGAATATTGTAATTTTCTCCAGTATCAATATTCAGTATATTATAGATATCGCCTTTGTCCGTACAAAATCCCGTATATATATTTTTGCCATCCTTGATTGTCTTATATTCTATTTTTTTCCTCGTATTTTTGCGCTCAATCAAAAGCATATCCAAGATATCTGCTATGATTCCCTTGCGCCCGTCCTTGTATTGTACGAAGGTACATTCTTTTTCACCTACTTTTTTCTTCTTATCTCCCTTTCCTTCATATATATCATAATATATATTCTTGTATTCTATGTTAGGGTCGGCAACCCTATATTTCTCGTCCATCAAATAGCAATCGTGAGACAGATTATTTGAAATCATAGACGAAGGATATAGAGAGCCGTAATCAAATACTACAATCGGGTCATTTAAATATATCGCTTCTTTCGGGTCTAAGACAACGGCGCCTTCATAGCCGTCTTCCATATCTATAACATCATTGTCATACGATTTAATCGTGGGAATCAACGAGTTCTTTTCCATACATTGCTTGGCGATTAGAGAGAAAATCTTTATTCCCTGTCCTCTGCGGAATAGGAAATTGAGAGGAACTAAGCATACATTTCCCATCCCAATATTATTCTCCATAATTTTTAATTTATGAATTAGCCTATTGACGAGACAGCAATCTTGAATACAATACCTGGCTATCTCGCATCTGTCCTTAGAATCGCCCTTAAATTTGGCGAATATTTCTTGTGGCTTCAAATCATTCTTATTATCCCCGAGAAATATTGAGGCGACATTATCCAATTTATAACTATCCAATTTCTGTTCTCTCTGCATAACCTTGAGCAAATCAATTAATACGACACCGTCCATATCAATATATCTGAGGATATTATCTCCCATCGCCGAAGAAGATAATTTTTGTTCAACCAGAGATGTTTTGCGGGTTATCAATCTCCCCCAGCCTATACTGTATTCTTCCAATATCCCAAGCTCCTTCGCTCTATCCCATATATAGGGCATATCAAAACCGAATATATTATAGCCTACTACAATATCCGAGTTCAACTCATTCATCAGCTCTTTCCATTTTATCAACAATTCCTTTTCCGTATTACACGCAATAACATCGCAATCCTCAATTAAATCGCAAGTATCCAATGTAATGATATTTTTATAAACAATCTTATCAGAACCGTATATATGCGTAGTGGTTCCTATTTGAATAATTTTGTCGCCTTCAAGAGGAACCAATAGCATATCTAATATTTTTGCCAGCTTCGTCTCTTCTTCATTCAATTGGGCTATCGTCATATTTACATCATTATCTTCTTCGGCCTCTCCGCTGTCGCCACCGCCATCGCCGTCATCATCATCAGCAGATTTAGCAACAGATGCCGATATTTTATCTAGAATTGATATTATATCTTCCATTCTATCTGCAAGAAGCTCGGGAATGCTATTAATATAATTGGTGTGAAGCTTCTTCTTAGCATATACCCGATTTATTTTTAGGTCAATTGCTTCATCAATTATAATATCCTTTATATAGATGTTTTTTAACCAGCTAATTATAAAATCACTAGTGTATTCGTATCCGGCTTTTGCGACCAATGCCAAATCTTGCGCGACCTTGCTATAATTCTTTATGGCGACTGGAAAATCTCCGTGGCTACTGGAACATTCAATATCAAAAGATGTTATGAGAATAGGTGCAATTTTATTGATATCAAGCGGAATAATATCCTTGCTATTTATGCTGATATTATAATTGCATCTGCACGAATCATCGCCATCTTTATATTTCTCAATTCTTACCCAACCGCAAGGTTTGATATTTTGAATATGAATATATTTAAGGAATGGGTCAATATTGCTCTCGTACGCCTTGAATCCCTCTTTCTCAAGAGTTTTCAAATAATACTTAAGATTGTTATATAGTTTCAAGGATTTCACAGATATTTTAATGAAGCGGAATAGCTTGTTATTAGTGAATCCCCAGAAATCCTTCTTTTCTACCGTAGATATGTTAGAGAAATGCGATAACATATTGTTCGGGATAATTTTCTTTTCGTATTTATTATTCTTGAATTGCGCCATATATTTGCCGTTCAATAGCTTATCTTTGAATGTTGAAACCTTAGCCTCAAACACCTTATCGCTAAGGCTTTCCCACGATTCAGGAGGTTTAATGTAAAAGAAAGGCTTGAAACAATTCACAACGGTTGAGATAGTAGCGCCGTTATCACATACGCCGTATAAAATCATAGAATATGTTTCGTCAAAATCCTTCTCCTTATTTCTATCATTCTCGGGGACATATATGTCTGTTATTTGAAACTCTACGGGGCTTTTGTTAAGAGGTTCGTAGTCTTTCCTTGGTTTATCCATATTAAATAGATAATGGCAATTATTTAAATATAAATAATAGAAATCAATTTTTAATTTATTATAAGTAATAGAAGTATGGAAATAAACACAGAGGGGTTAATTATAATAATTGTAACAATAATAGGGATATATTATATTTATAATTATTATTCTAATATTGGATTAATGAAAGTCAGGAGCAAAATAGATGAGAAGGAATATACAGTACAGATTAAAGACGATTCTCTTGAAGCCGCCAATTTAATTGCGAAGATACGAGAGAAGCTAGTAGTATTAATGGAACACTTAGAGAAATCCTTTTCTCTTAACGATGAGCGCGTTAGATTATTAAAGAAGAACTTTAGGCCTGACAGATTAAAAGAGGGCGTTGATACTCCTGGATATACGAGCTATTCTATAAACAAAGGCGAGCAGATTGTTCTGTGTCTTAGAAGTAATGATAAATTAGTTGATTTAAATACTATGCTTTTCGTCGTATTACACGAGTTCGCCCATTTATCAACAGAAAGCATAGGACATACTGAAGAATTTTGGGATAATTTCAAATGGATATTAGAAGAATCTATAAATATAGGAATATATACTAAACAAGAATTCAAAGTAAAAAATGTAGAATATTGTGGTATGACAATAACTTCATCACCCTTAGAATAATCCTGGGGGAGACCTATGGGGGAGACCTATGGGGGAGACCTATGGGGGAGACCTATGGGGAGACCTATGGGGAGACCTATGGGGGAGACCGCCCCCAACGCGGTTTTATAGAAGGGATGATTGAGAGGCGATTGAGAGGCTATTGAGGGGCTATTGAGGGGCTATTGAGGGGCTATTGAGGGGGCTATTGTCAA
>Ga0255122_1000053_pt1 | contig 31297 bp, 24 predicted proteins | sample Law_Colum_RepC_8_2_FD_188581 | JGI IMG/M metagenome (GOLD analysis project Ga0255122, IMG submission 188581) | Freshwater microbial communities from St. Lawrence River, New York, United States - Law_Colum_RepC_8h | ecosystem: Environmental > Aquatic > Freshwater > River | place: USA: New York...
GTAATCACCTTAAGTTCAACAGCATTAACTTTATCAGATGGTACCTACTCGATGACTTTTATAGTATCTGACGTAGCAGGTAATGCATCAGGAACACAGAGCATGACCTTCACAGTAGATAGGACGGCGCCAAGCCTAACTGCGGTGACTATAGGATCTAACTATTCGGATCCTAGCGTGGCAAAAGTTGGAGATATCATTACTGTAGACTTCACTTCATCTGAGCCATTACAAACACCATCATTGACCATTTTGGGACAATCGGCCACCATTAGTGGTACAACTTCACAGTGGTCTGGTTCCTACACCTTAACTGATACTCAAATACAAGGTGTTGCTACCTTCTCGATTACAATTCAAGATCTTGTGGGCAATATTACGAGCGGTATAGTTTCAACAACCAATAGTACCACCGTAACTATCGACAACACATTACCTACAGTAACTCTAACGGATAATCAATCGGATCGAAAGGTTAAAAATGGAGATGTGGTAGGAATAACTGCGACATTTAGTGAGTCGATGACTTCAAGTCCAACGCTGACGATAGGTTCATTGGGTACTTACACAATGACATCTACCAATGCGAGTTCGTGGACATACAGCTGGACAGTATCTGCTACCACGGGAGTTTATTCTGCGACGGTTGCAGGTGTTGACTTAGCAGGTAATGCATATGCTGGTACAAGTTCATTGACCTATGAGGTGGATAATGATGCACCAAGCATTACGAATGTGACTAGTAGTTGGGGATCAGCATTAAATATAACAGAGTCAGCGGCTGGCGGGACGATAAGTCTTACCACCACTGGAGTGGAAGATGGACAGGTAATTACAGCCACCTTAACGCCAGGCTCGTCCACATACAGTGCAACGGTTACAAATAATGCAGCTGTAATCACCTTAAGTTCAACAGCATTAACTTTATCAGATGGTACCTACTCGATGACTTTTATAGTATCTGACGTAGCAGGTAATGCATCAGGAACACAGAGCATGACCTTCACAGTAGATAGGACGGTGCCGCAGGTTTTAACTAGTTCAAATAGTTGGGGTTCAGTTTTAAATATTGCTGAATCTGCGTTAAGTGGTGTGATCAGTATTACCACTACGGGAGCATCTGATGGGGACAATGCTACTTTAGCGATAGGTGGTGGCAGTTATACGAGTACGATTACGTCTAATGCGGCTTCGTTTACTGTATCCGCTACTTATTTGACTTCGTTGGTGGATGGTTCAACTGTGAGTTATACGGTAGTTGCTAGTGATGCGGCACAAAATACTTCATCGACATACTCATCCACATTTACTGTAGATAAAGTTGCTCCTACACTGACTTTAAATGGGTATAGCTGGGGAGAGGTATTAAATACAAATGAGAGTGCGCAATCGGGGACAATTTCGTTTACCACAACAGCGGAGGATGGACAATTGGTAGAAGTTGGATTGAATGGCGTATCGTATACTCCATCTGTAACAAACGCTACGGCATCACTTACTTTATCATCAACGGTATTAACTGGGTTAACGAGTTCGTCATATAGTTTAACGTACAAAGTAGCAGATATATCTGGAAACGAATCTGGCACTTATTCATCTACGCTTCTTACCGATAAATCTGCACCTACAGTTTTATCTGTTTCCGGAACAAATGGAAATTACAAGTTAGGAGCACCTATTCAATTAGAAGTTCAATTTAGCGAACCAGTAGTGATAACAGGAGTTCCTAAATTAGCACTAACCACAGGTGGTACCTTAGCAGCAAACGCAAGTTATGTATCGTTCAATTCAACGACCAATTCTGGAGTATTTAGCTACACGGTTCAAATAGGGGATCAGACAAATTCTTTAGAATATGCATCAATCACTGCACTAACCTTAAATGGAGGAACAATTAAAGATGTACAAGGTAATGATGCGGTATTAGATTTACCTACGTTAGGTAATTCCAATACCTTATCTTCTACTTCTGATATTGCTATTGATGGGGTTGCACCAGCGATAAGTACAATCAATGCTTCTTGGATAGCTGCAACAGATGGGTCAAGTGGCCGACCACCTAAAGCATTAAATATTACAGAAAAAGGGTTAGACCAAACAATTGGAGTGATTACTACCGGTGTTGAGGATGGTCAGGTAGCAACCATTAGGTTGGTTACAACGGGCTACAGTAAAACCTATACTGGAACGATTCTAAATAATAGCCTAACGGTAAATGTTCCTAGGGCAGATTTAGCGCCTATTGTACATGGGATAGACTATCAGGTATTTGCTAGTGCTGAAGACATAGCCGGCAACACGACGCCGTTGTATAATATAACGTTTGATGCTGATTTTACGCCGCCAGGTATTCAGCTTGTTCATGGAGAAAAAACAAGTGCCAATTACAATATTTTAGATTATGTAGAAAAGACCTACAGAAACGGCCAACGTCTGGACATTTATTTAAAAATGAATGATGTAAGCGTTACTGTTACTGGAAGTCCATACTTGATGTTTGATCTTGGAGGAACAACGAAGAGGGCAGATCACAATAGATTAATTAGTAATTCGGGAGTGAAGGCTTTCTCTTATACTATTCAGCCTGGAGATGTGGATCTGGATGGTATTTCAATTCCTAATGGTACCCACTTGTTTTTAAATGGCGGATCCATGAGGGATGCCTCTAGTAACTTTGTTACTGAAACGGCATTGATTTTCAGAGATCAAGACACGCGTAATTTAAGTAAGCTCAAAGTAAATGGGGCGCTTCCTGTGGTTACAATTGCAAATGTGAGTTGGGGTGATACGCTCAATCTGACGGAGTCAAGTGCTTCAGGAACAATTTCCATTACAACTACAGATTTAGAAGAAGGACAAGTCGTACAATTATCCATTACAAATACTGCTACCAATCAGTCCAATACGTATACCTCTACCATTACATCGGGAGGAGCACAGATAGAACTTGATGCGACTACCTTAACATCGTATGTAGATGCAAATACGTATAGTATAACGGCGGTAGCTTCTGATTTAGGGGGAAATGCATCTTCGGTAGCTTCTGTTACCTTCACAGTAGATAGGACGGTGCCGCAGGTTTTAACTAGTTCAAATAGTTGGGGCTCAATTTTAAATATTGCTGAATCTGCGTTAAGTGGTGTGATTAGTATTACCACTACGGGAGCATCTGATGGGGATAATGCTACTTTAGCGATAGGTGGTGGCAGTTATACGAGTACGATTACGTCTAATGCGGCTTCGTTTACTGTATCCGCTACTTATTTGACCTCGTTAGTGGATGGTTCAACTGTGAGTTATACGGTAGTTGCTAGTGATGCGGCACAAAATACTTCATCGACATACTCATCCACATTTACTGTAGATACTAAGGCACCGTCAATTACAATAACTAGTACCTTGTCACGACTTGCGCCAGGTCAGCAAACTACTTTGACATTTACATCTTCAGAACCTATAACAAATTTTGATTTAAATGATATCACGGTTTCTACTGGATCGGTTTCTGACTTTACGATCGTCAATTCTCAGGATTTCACGGTAAAATATACATATCCATCTATAACTGCAAATGATGTTACATTTAGTTTATTGCCAGGTAAGGTTGATGATCTAGTTGGAAATAGTAATACATTAACATCAACATTAACATTGGTACTTAATTCAGGACCTGTTGGTAGTCCTGTTCCAATAATTATCACTCAGGATGACCCTGATATGGTCATAAATTTAACTAATGGAATGTCTGATCCAGATGGTGATTCGTTACAAGTGAATAATCTTCAAGTTGTATATACAATGTCGACTGGAGGAAGTCAATACACGACTGTAAATAATCAAGTGTTGGCAAATAAATTCTCAAAAATCGTATCGACACAATCATTGAATGGCAATGAATTAGCTATCAATACATCGAAATCTAAATTTTTGATGGGTATTCAAACGGGTAAGATTGAAATAAGTTACGATATTTCTGATGGCACTTATGCGTTAAGAGTAAATAATGAGATCGTAATCATGGGTAAAAATGATGCTCCTGTCGGCTCAGATTTAATTGAAACCAGAACTTTCCAATTGGATTCAAGCGGTCAAAAATTAAAAGATATTCAGGGGAATGATTTAACAGCTGAAATTAAAGAAGATTTTCCAGTAAACTCCTTTGTTTCTGCAACTGATAATGATGAAGGTGATCAAATTAAATACATTTTAGGTTCAACTGATTCTCTAAAAAATGGGAAATTGGATTTTGATTCTACTAATGGTAATTACAAATATGTTCCAGTGTTACATTTTTACGGAGATGTGTTTTTCGACTATTATGTTGAAGATTTATTTGGTATAAGAAAAGGACCATATAAGGTAGTTATCAAAATTGCTGAGAGGCCAGATGACGATGGTATCCCTACTGTTTTAGAAACAATAACTAAAAACACTGATTTGGATGGAGATGGTGTTCCAGATAGGAAGCAGGCAAATATCAGTAATTTCCCAATGACTAGCGCAGCCGAATTTAGCGCTGGTAAAAATTGGGCATTAGGTAATGGTGGTGTTAAGCCTGATTCGAGTAATGTAGGATCAATTTTGATTGGTGATTTAGGTCTGAATGGAACTGATACAAGTCGTGGAAAGTACCGATTAGATTTGAATGCTAAATTAAAGGACATAGGCATTTTGCCAAAACCAGATTCTATTTCAAGTAACTTTGCTTTTAATTCTGACTTATTTCAATTTTCTATTGTACCAGAAGCAAATAAATCATTAACCGATTTAGATAATGATTTATCAAATGGTTTACAAACACGTGTTGTAATAAACCTTCCAAAACCAATTGCAGCAACAACTTATTTGAAAAAACTAGCCAATGGAAAGATTATAGTGTTTAAAGATGATCAAAGTTTAGATACTTGGGATGATGGAGCAACACTTATTGATGCAAATGGGGATGGGCTAGTTGAAAGAATAGTTATTACAATTACGGATAATGGAATAGGTGATTCGGATCCTACACTCGGTAAAATAACCGATCCGGGTGGACTTGGTATTGTTAAACCAATAATTGACGATGTAATAATTGACTCCTTGGCTGAATCACAAAGAAACGGAAAAATTATTTTTGATTTCAATGATAAGTTTTCGAATAGTGATCTCGATCTTGAAAATGATTCTCTAACATATTCTTTTTCAAGTAGCACTAACCCTGCTATTATAAAAGCAATTGGTATTAATGAAAAAACGGGTCAAGTATTTGTGAAGGATAGTACTTATTTTGATTTTGAACTTTTCGTAAACAATAATGATATTTCTAGAATTAAGTTTGATGTAATCGTGGCTGATAAGTATTCATTCACCGATACAGCATCTGTAGATTTTGGTATATTAAATATTGATGAGATCCCATTAATCATTTCGAAACAAGAAATCAATTTTATCGAAAAGCAGCCTAGTAGTACTGTTGTAATTGCAATTGAAACGATTCCGGATTATAAGGATATTACCAAATTTTCAATAGTTAACGGTAAAGATGGCAACTATTTTTCTTTAGACTCAATTAACGGTAATCTTAGATTTAAAATTCCGCCAAGATTTAGAAAAAAGAAACAATATAAATTAGATATTCAAGCAATTGATATAAACGGCAAATCTGATCAAATACAGCTTAATATTAACATAATTGGAATTGAGGTATTACCAAATACTAATATGCCAGATATATTTAAAACATATGGTGATGGTAAATTTAAATTAAAGACAAATACTAATAGTAACGGCAGTATAACATATGAGATAAGTGATTCAAGTGTTGCAATTATAAAAGGAGATTCATTGACAATTATCGGGTCAGGAATTGCAAAAATTAAAGTTTCTCAAGAGGAAGATTCTTTAAACAATTATTTACCATTTGAGTTCTATACAGATTTAATTGTTAACAAAGCAAAACTGAAAATTACTGCTAGAAATAACGAAAGATGTTTTGCATCCAAGGATCCAAAATTTGATTATTTTATAACTGGCCTTGTTAATGGAGAAGACACTTCTGTTTTTTCTAATAAAGTTGAGTTGATTTCTGATGCTGATATTAATTCAGCTCCTGGTAATTATTCAATCATACCTGGTGGTGTAACTGCGAGAAATTATTCGATTGAATATGTAAATGGGGTTTATTTGATTAGAAATCTTCCTAGTTCTGCTGAAATTAGGTCTAAGTCAAATTACGTGTGTGAAGGAGATAGTATAATTTTACGTGTAGATACTGGCTATCGATATACATGGTTTAGAAATGATACAATAGTATTTCTGGCTAAAAATGATAGTTTAGCTGTATTTGATAGTGGTAATTATAAAGTTAAATTAGAAAATCAGTATGGTTGTGAATTAACTTCTAAAGTTGATTATAATATCAAAAAATATTTTGCACCTGTGCCAGAATTCGACTTTCAATTTTATTGTGTTGATAAGCCAGTTTATTTTACAAACAAAACGAATCATTCAAGATCAGGGCCCGTAAAATATATATGGAACAACGGTAGTGGTGGATTAAGTAATTTAGAAAATCCTATATTTACCTATGCCACTACTGGTACTAAATCAATTGTATTATCTGTTATTCCAGAATTTTGTCCAGTACTTAAAAAAGAAATTATAAAACCAATTTCAATTGAGGAGCCAATTCCGGCCAAAAAATTAAACGGAGTTGATGCACTTACATTTAATTCAACTCAATTGAATGCTCGATTGTTTGATAGATTTCAATATGAATGGTCACCTACAGTTAATTGGTCTAATAGCTATCGAATACCAAATCCATTAGTCATAATTAGTAATGAAACTTTATTCAAGATAAAAATGACAGCCCCTTCTAGTTGTGTTACAGTTGATACAATGTTAGTTCGTGCATTTACGAAAAGAATTTATCTTCCAAATACATTCACTCCTAATGGCGATGGGGTCAATGATATCTTCCAGATCAATCCTGTTGAAATAAAGGAATTAAAATATTTCAGAATAATAAATCAATGGGGTGCAAGGGTTTTCGAAACTCGAAATTTAAGAGAGGGTTGGGATGGTAAACTCAATGGAGCAAATCAACCTATTGCAACATATACTTGGATATTAGAAGCAGTTGATACTGACGGAAATCCGGTTAGAGAGACAGGCTCTGTAACTTTATTAAGATAACTAAGCCAAATTCAGATAATATGAAAAAATATATACTACTTATTGGTTTAGCATACTTTAAAGTTTTTATTGCATCAGGTCAGGATCCTTTTTTTTCTCAATTTTTCGTTTCTCCGATGACAATTAATCCTGCATTAATTGGTAATGATTTAGTTAAAAGCACAAGGGTTCAATCAAATGCTCGTAATCAATGGTGGGGTGGAACTTCATTACCATACTCAACTAAAACGATTCAAATTGAAAGGAGATTAAATTCTCGAAATTCAGAGAATAATGAAATTGTTTTGGGACTAATGTTTTTAAATGAAAGATCTAATGGCGGTATATTGAGTAATACCTTTTTTTCGGGAGCTGTGAATGTTAAAAAAAAGTTGGATGAAAAAGGGAATAGTATCATAAGTGGTGCTCTCTCTTGTTCATACAACAATCGAATGATTGATCTATCAAATGCTACATTTCAATCTCAATTTGGTAGTTTTGGATTTATACGAACAGCAAGTAATTATGATCCAATTTCTACTTTTAATTTAAATTCTAAATATATTGATTTTAATGCTGGCCTAAACTATGAAAAGAAAAGTCAAAAATTTGATTTTAATATAGGTGGTACATTATTTCATGTAGGTAAACCTGATGAAGGATTTGCGCCTAATGGTAAATATCCTATTGATTTTAGAAAAGTAATTACAAGTTCAATCAAATATCGAAGTGAAAAAAATAAAGAGGTAGAATTTTTGGCAAATTTTCAAAATCAAAACAAATCAAGTTTGCTTACATACGGTACAACGTATTCTCTGATTTTTGATGAAATAAAAGGGTCAAAATTAACATATGGATTATTTCACAGAGTCAATGAATCTATTTATCCTTATGTAGGAATTAAATATAATGGAATGAATCTAGGTTTCAGCTATGATATCATTACAGGGTCCGCAAAAACATCTTTTAATACTGTGCAAAGTTTTGAATTATCTTTAGGTTATGTATTTGGAAATTAAGAATTAAATAAAATCATATATTTCTTTTAATCAGAAAAATATTATTTATGTTCAGATTTAAGAATAGGATAAAAAAAGATATGATTCCAAATAGGACTATTCAAGTTAATGGTTATACTAATTATAAAACTAGTTTGTTGGTAAAATATACCTCGTTTAATAATCAAGATAAAATATTTGAATCTTTAATTGGCTCTTTCAATTTTCGTATTGATATTAATTCCTCTACTGATTTTAAAATCTCCTTTTATGTTAACAATCCATTAATGAAAAAGGATTTAATACTCTTCGTTTCACTGAAAGAGCTTGAAGAGGATCTTTCAATAATAAAGGAGTTGAATAAAGAATTTTTAATTGGTATAAATTTAGATCAAATTCAATGGAATTCCATTGAATTTTAAATTTGAAAGATGGGAAGGATTAAAAACTATAAAAAAACGAGTTGCTTTAAAAAACTATCATCAAGGGAGATGCAAGTTACGTTAGCTATAATTGATGAAATGTGTACATCAGAGATTAGTAAAAATTTTGGAATAAAAAGTAACACTGTATCTACAGTAAAAAAGAATATTTTTATAAAGCTCAATATTAAGTCAGATATTGGTCTATATAAACTTGCTTTAAAAGAAGCACTTGTCAATTAAATTTTAATAACATTTACTTATCATAATAAATGTACTGTTTACGAAGACACCTAATAGTTATTAGAATTCTTTTTTAAGGTGGCTTACTTGTAGTAGAGAAATCTTTAAAGCAAGTTTTTTATTTATATCCGCTTATCTTATAAAAATTTGGTAGAGTTATAGAAAAGTTCTTATATAAACTTATCTTAATAATTCATCTATTCTTTTATAAATAGTTTCATCTTCCCCAACATATCTTTCTAAGATTTTACCATTTGGGTCTATTATTATTTTTGTTGGAAAACCAGCTACAGAAAACTGTAATATAAAGTCTTCATTAGTTGAACTAAGTATATGATTCCATTGATATTTTGGATTGTCAAGAATAAATTTTTTCCATCTAATACCTTTATCAGATTCTGATGCAACACCTAAAATCTCCATTTTATCTTTGTATTTATCTAAATATTCTTTCATTTTTGGCATTCCTGCTATGCAAGGACCACACCAGGTTCCCCAGAAATCAATAATAACATATTTTCCCCTGAGTGATGATAATTCAAATTTATTTCCAGAATATGTATTTTTCGTACTGATTTCTGGAACTATTTTTCCAACAGCTGTAGCAGAAAATCCTTGAATTCTTTTTTCTACTTCATCGTAATATATATTACCAGTAAGAAGTCTATTATCCATCATATTATAGAATTCTGTTGCTAAGATATTTGATACCTGTGATCGGATCAACATATCTGATAATTGCCAGGCTGCTGAAGCTAAATTCGGAAAATTTCGAACAAATGCATGTTTGTATTCAACTATCTTTTTATCCAATAAAGATGCTGATTCTTTCATTTTTTTAATTACAGTAGTGTCTGTTACAAGCTTATTTGAGATTTTAACACTGCTATTTACACTCTCATTTAGTAAAGGGTAAATTACACGGTTCAAATTAGCAAAAGCATTGTTATTTTCTTCGCCATAGGGATATGCATCTGCAAAATCTGTAATCTCACCAGTAAATTTTAAATTAAATCCGGGAGCAGCAAAGAATTGTAAAGTTGATGATTTGGCAGGGTAGTAGCCATTTCCTGTTCTTTTTATTACTCTCTCAAGATTAGGGCTGATATTGGCGTACAAGAACTTTTTTATTGGGGCAGTATAAGTAAATGATTCGTTTACAACAAGTATTGAATCTTTACTATAACCATTTGGAAGCTCTTTATCAAAAATAAATAGAGTTAGATATTTAGAGTCAAGACCCTTGATTTTTCCGCTTATTGTGAACGTTTTTTCTTGTGCAAATAAATTTATTGAACAAAAAAGTGTAAATAATATTAATTTTCCTCTCATGATTATTCAGGATTAATAATCCCATATTTAATTTATTCGTTTATTGTATTTTTTCTCAAATTATTTTAGTCTTTATTTAGCAATCGTCTAATTCTCTTTGAATAAGGTTTGTTAATAAATATTCTGTAATAATTTTCCCCTTCCCGAAATAAGTTCGTTGTTGTGAATTGGTAAAGCGTATTTACGTGAATTTTTTTCAAGTTGATACGTTTGAATTGGCTTTGTTACATCAGGTCCTGAAATAGTAATAGGATAAAATTGTTTTGTTACTATAACATCATCATTAGGGTCAGAATTATTATTATATCTTCGAAGATCAAACCAGCGCTGCACAAATGGAATTTCTCTTCTCCTTTCTTGTAAAATTTTTGTAATTGCTTCTGATTGATTTGCTGCTGTTAAATTAACTAACGCACCAGGTCTTATTCTCTTTGCTCTTAATACATTTACAGCTGTTAGGGCTCCATTTATATCTCCATTTCTTGCCATGCACTCTGCCTTAATTAAATACATTTCAGCTGTAGTTGGTCCTGAAGGTATTCTGTCTTTGAAGAAAAAAATGTATCCTGGTAAACCATTTGTTGGTGTGTTGGAGCCAAAATAGTAGCTGTAATTTTCCACAATATGAAATTCATATCGTCTATCATTAGATTTATCGTATAAATCCAACAGTTCTTTGCTTGGTAAATAGAACCAAGAGCCAAAATTTTGAACTCTGAAATATAAAAACTCTTTCCATCCAAAAAAATCTACGAGATTAGTCTGATTATTGTGTGTGAAAGGGAATTGGCATGTGAATGGTGAACCACCGGTTACACTATATGTAAATGGTGTTCCATAATACATTTCCGTTGGGTTATTATAATCAACAAGTCTGCTATACTCGCCAAGGGCTAGATTTGCATACTTTAATGCTTCCGTATAATTATTTCTGTTAAGATAATATCTAGCTGCAAATCCATTTACTGCGGCAGTACTACCTCTCCAATGTTCAGGTTTGCCTCCAACTAATAATGGTTTATTAATTTTCAAAGCTTCTGCTAAGTCTGATTCAATAAACTTGTAAGTTTCTTCTAAACTAACACGAGTTAGATCTTCTTCAAAACTTGTAGATTTTTTGATTGGCAAACCCATTTCACTTTTATTTGTATTAGTATAGGGAAGGCAGTATGTATTTGCTAATTGCCAATATGCATATGCTCTTAATAGGTGTGCTTCTGCTTTTAGTCTAGCTCTATCAGCTTCCGTTCCACCTGTTACTTTATTTAAATTTTCTAGAACTGCATTTGCATAAAATACATCTCTCCATTCTCCTGAACCAGAGGCCCATAAAGCATCCGAATTAGCTGTCAATTTATTGTATTCTATATCCCAGAATGCTCTAAAAATGTTTGGTAGGAACGTGAAATTACCTCTTTTATTATCATATGTTTGTGCATTAAGCCCATAATCATCAGTACCCATCCATGATGGGTTTTCGTCACTATATAATGAACCATATTGTTCCATGAGAGCATTTAAGTGTTCGATAGATTCAAGTGGGATAGAGGAATTTTTACTAATTGGTTCATCAAGAAATTTTTCGCAGGCCGAAAAGCTTGTCACTAAGAACAATAAAGTACAAATCGTTAGTTTATCTATAAAATTTTTCATATTGATCATTTTGATATTTTAAAAATCAAATTTTACTCCTATTGTGAATTTAGGTCTAGGATTTAAAGTTCCGAGAGCATATAGTGGATCCTCTCCATACTTGTTAGATAGTATTACAAATAAATCGTTACCCTGAACAAATGCTTTCAAATTATTTATTCCAACTTTATTTAAAACTTTTTTATTTAAAGTATAAGTTAGATTGATTTCTTGCATGCGAAACCATGAAGCGCTCTCACCAAGGTAAGAGAGATTCCTATAAAATCTATCCCAAAAGAAAAATCTTGGTTCATTTGGATTAGTTGGCAATGTAAGTATTTCACTAGATTTACTATTTTGAGTTGCATCAAGAATTTCTCTTACAAATCTATTAGGTAATACTCTACCACCAAATTGTACTGGGTAATTAAAGCCCTGACGTTGAAAAACATGTCCAAGATTTGCAGTTACAATGAATGATAAATTTATTGCCTTGTAATCTAAGCTACTTGAAAGACCTAATGTATATGGAGCAACCATTGTACCTACATTATCTAAGTAGGTTCTTCCATCACCAGGAATAAATGAAGCCATATCAAAATTTGTAGAATTAGGGCCTAATACTGTTGGCTGAGGAAAAGGGGTAGCTGAATTAAAGCCCATATATTTATACATCCAAAGTGTATTAGCATTATAACCAACAGCATAAGAGGCTGTATTTCTACCAACCAGAGAAAACGAATTGTATTGTGTAAGAAATAAGTCTGTAATTTCATTTTTGTTATAGGAGAAATTGAGATTTGATCTTAACTGAATATCTTTTGAAATTTTAAAAGTAGTTCCAATTTCTAATTCAATCCCTTTATTTACCATTGCTGCATTGTTAAGGAATTGAGACGTACTTCCATTTACGGCTGGAATCGCAACAAAGGCTAAAAGATCTTTACCTCTTCTTTGATAGTAATTTATACTTCCAAATAATTTGCCTTTAAAAATAGAGTAGTCTATTCCAATATTAGCTGTACCTGTTTTCTCCCAGCGTAATGTTGGATTACCTAAACTAGAAAAGAAAGCAGTAAATTGATTTGTATAAATATTCGGTGTCGCACCAAGGCCAATTAATGGCATAAAAGAGGTACTTCTATCTTGGTTTCCATTATAACCATAAGTTGCTTTAATCGTAAGTCTGTCAATAAAGTTTATCTTAAAAAATTTTTCCTTCCATAACTGCCAACTTGCACCTACAGACCAGAATGGATTATACCTTAATTTCGGGTTGTTAGTTACAAAGTTTGCTCCATCTGCTCTTGCACTTCCTGACAATGTATATTTACTATCATAGGTATAAGCTACATTACCAAAAGCTGAGAAAAACCGATCAGTTGTGTAACCAAATGAATTGGTGTAACCGAAAGTTGTTATCTGATTCACCCAATTTCTAATTGTCAGATTTGTAGCTGGTAGTGTTCCATTTTGCCCTCCATTTACAGGTGTTCCACCTGGTCCATTTGGAAATGTGCCCAACTGTAAAGTAGCATCATTATATCCATAAGTCGTGGGTTGACCAAATGTCTGTATTACTCTACTTTGTTGTTCAGTACCTGCTAAAAAATTAACTTCATGTTTTGACATGATAGTTTTATTAAATCGTATGAGGTTTCTAAAATTCCATGCAATTGCTTGACTTCTACTTTGATTTAATATGCCACCTTTCGGTAAATTTGGAATAGGGGCTGTTGTCATAGCATTTGGTATTGTGGGATTCCAGAATGCAGCCTGGTTAACGGTTATTCTTGCATTATAACTATTTATGCCGTCAAAATTTCTAGTTTGAGTGTTAAAATTTTCGTACTGGATGCTAGTTTCAATACTAAGCCCCTTAACGGGCTTTATAACAATTCCAGTTTGTAATCTTGCATTATATTCCAAATTCACATTACTTCGACTTTTTGTTTCTCGTATGATGTTATAACTCCAGTCATTAAATGGGAAAAGTTGTGTTGGTATTTGCCTTTCTATTAATGGAGTATAATATCTTTCAGATGTAGATCTATAATTTCCGTTAGGGTCAATAAGCATTTCATAAGGTGCAAGTCTTTGTATATCACTTAGTGTTGCTCCATTATTTGTAAACTTATTATACTGTACCATTGTGCTTAGATTAAAATCAAGCCATTTTTTTATTGTTGCCAAGTTTCTATAATTAAGAATAAACCTATCATTAAACGTTTCTTTAAAATTAGATTGATTTTGCTCAAACATAAACGATAACGCATTACTCATTCTCTCGGTAGAACTAAATAAACTTAGATTGTATTGTTTAGTAATTGGATTCTCAAGTAAGTGGTCAGATATTTGCTGACTATTATTTAAGCCTTTTAAACTGTCTAATATAAAATCCCTTCTAGAAGGGGACATAAATCCAAGTTTAGTTTCATTTAAAGCCGTCTGACCAGGAGTCATATTATATCCAAATTGAGTAACTATTCCATTATTTGCAGTAGCACCCCATTTGTCAAATGATAGTTTTTCGTACTCTACTTGGTCTGATGAGGACGCAAGGGGGTTGGAATATTTTAAATCTATTTTACCACCAATACGCGTAAAGGCACTAAATTCTACTTTTAAGGGTGTCCCTTTTTTTGCATTTTTTGTAGTTACCACAATAACACCATTTACAGCTCTCGAACCCCAAATAGAAGATGCTGCTGCATCTTTTAAAATAGTTATTGTTTCTACATCACTTGGATTTATGGTATTATAATTTCCCTGTATCGGAAAACCATCAACTACAACCAATGGTTCTTGGTTGGCATAAAGAGTAGATAAACCTCTTATTTGGAAAAAAGGATTCCCTTCTTCATCCATCCTGAGTGCCTGTACACCAGCTACCTGACCTACAATGCGTGAAGAAATATTTGTAGACGGTTTTCCTAATTGTTCCTTGCTTATTGTTCCAAAGGATCCCGTTGCCCTTTCTTTTGGAATAGTTTGGTATCCTGTTGATACAACTACTTCCTCGAGTTGTTCATCTGATTCATTTAGAACAATATTAGCAGTAATTGCATCTGCATTAACGACTAATTCACTGGTTTTCAATCCCACATAGGAGAAAACTAAAGTTTGAATTCCATTAGCTAGACCTATGGTGTATTTACCATTGATATTGGTTTTTACACCCTGTTTACTACCCTTTACGCTAACATTTGCATTTGGTAGAGGTTGTTTATCTGGTCCCAAAACAGAACCAGTTACTTGCCTGGTTTGTTGGGCATGAGATGTTAGCAAACTAGAAAAGCAAAATAAAAACAGCACAATTATTTTAAATGTGTATTTCATATTTTCATGAATTAAGTTAAAGATTCCATAATTTATTAAAGAGCTTGTTTTTCTTACAAAAAATTATGCAAACGACCCGATATTATTGACAAAAAGGGTTTTATTAGAAAAATTGCTTAAACTCATCCCCTGGAGCGCAGCAAATTGACCATCCAGCTAAAGAGTTAAAGAGTAATTGTTTGGGAAGCCATAAATAATGAAGTTGGTACTTAAACCAACACAGTAGACTATAGTTAATAAACCCAACGCTATGCTCAAGTTAAGACGGGGACTTAGGTATTTTACCGAAGCAACTAGTAAAAAACAAGTCCGTACTATAACGGGCGTAGCCTGTAATACCTTAAAAGGTATATTGCTAGCTTATTATCACTATTCATATCATTAAAGGATATCGCACTAAACTGCGACTATGAGTTAGAGCAATTATTTGCAGAACCTCCACCTGTCGAAAACGACGATCTTTTTTTCATTATTACATAATTTTATTACTATTGAAATACAAAAACATAAAGTTGAAGTGAACAAAGAGTTGCCGATTAACATTTATCATGCCGAAGATTTACAATCTGTATATTAAATGTAAGTTTATATAATATGCTTCCCTGACTTCTTAGTAGCACTTTTAGTCTATACCAAACTAAGAGGTTACAACCTCAAAATTATAGTCCTAATGCACATTAAAAATTTTGATAACTTTAATGTACTATAATAAAATTGTATGCAATGACATTTAACTACGGAATTGATCATTTGACAGTAGATACAGTGATGGGAATCGCCAATGGAACCATAAAAGGCGTAATGAATAAGCAGGCTATTAAAAAGGTAAATGCCTGCAGAAAAATGGTGGAGAAGATGGCTAGCTCCAATAAAGCAGTATATGGTATTAATACTGGTTTTGGCCCCATGTGTGATGTACAAATTACACCCGCAGAAACAAATAAACTTCAAGAAAATTTATTAATCTCACATGCAGTAGGTGTAGGTAATGCGATTAGTCCTAGCTTATCTAAAATCATGATGATCTGTAAAGTGCATGCACTGTGTCAGGGTTATTCAGGTATAAGATTAGAAGTGATTGAAAGAATATTATTTTTTATTGACAATGATTTGTTACCTGTGTTGCCAGAACAAGGATCGGTTGGCGCATCGGGCGATCTTGCCCCATTGTCCCATTTATTTTTACCCTTAATTGGTGAAGGAGAATTTTGGGCAGAAGGTGAAATTGTTTCTGCTAAACAAGTTTTATCAAAACATAGCATAGTCCCAATACAATTAGCAGCAAAAGAGGGGTTGGCATTAATCAATGGCACTCAATTTATTTTAGCACATACCATTATAGGCTTAAATAAAATGGACTACTTGCTTGACTTAGCAGACGTTGCAGGAGCCATGAGCATTGAAGGTTATCAAGGAAGCGCTTCGCCTTTTAAAGAAGCCTTACATAAAATTCGTCCATTCAAGGGAAGTATTGAAGTGGCGGCACGCATGCGAATATTATTAGATAATTCTCAAAATTTAGCTTCTCATAAAGATTGCGCGCGAGTACAAGATCCTTATTCCATGCGTTGTATACCACAAGTGCATGGTGCTTCAAGAAATGCTTATTATCACTTAAATGAATTGGCAGAAATAGAAATGAACTCGGTTACAGATAATCCAATCATATTGAGTGATACCGAGGCAATTTCTGGAGGTAATTTTCATGGCCAGCTGTTGGCCATGGCATTGGATTACAGTTCAATTGCTGTTTCGGAGTTAGGCAATATATCAGACAGAAGATCCTATTTGTTGATTGAAGGAAAATTTGGTTTGCCCAGATTATTGACATCAGCTGGCGGGTTAAATTCTGGTTTTATGATTCCTCAATATACTACGGCTGCGCTAGTAAGTGAAAATAAATCATTATGTTTTCCCCCTTCTGCAGATAGCATTCCTACTTCATTAGGTCAGGAAGACCATGTTTCCATGGGAAGTATATCTGGAAGAAAATTCAATCAAATATTATGCAATCTTGAAAAAATATTGGCCATCGAATTATTATATGCGGCGCAAGCCATGGAGTTTAGACGACCTAATACTTTTTCTACCATCATCGAAAAAAATATTAAAATAATTAGAACTAAAGTGGCTAAACTAGAAGAAGACCGTCTCTTGAAAGACGATATCAATGCCATTATATCAATGGTTTCTAATCAAACCATCATTGTTAAATAAAATATTTACATGAATTTTAAAGAACAAATACAAGAAGGTATTCCAACTAAGTTGCCAGCAGCTATGAAGTTCTTTGAAGACATACAAAAACTGCCTTTTTTTTACGAGAACACTCATGAATGTCCCAGAACGGTAAAGAACGTTCCCGAACATTAAATACCGTTCCAGAACCGAATAAACCATTCCGGAACGGTAAACCTCCTTGTTTTAAATGCATAATTATGAGGTTTTGAGGTCTGTTTGAGACAACTGTTCTATTAATTCTTGTTTGGTTCTATTTAGTCCGTTAATAATCTCCCTTTGTCGATTATTTCGAAAGCTTAGGTCATCAATCTTTCGTCTAGACCTAATATATTCACCTTTTAAATCATTTAATGATCTGTACTGCAAGTATACGCATCCACCTAATACAAAAGTTGTGATGAGCAGTCCTGCTAAAGTATTGTTTCGGTCATCTGCTTTGGAAAGTTTGCGGCCTATTGCCATGTAATCATAGTTAGTCATTTTTGATAATTTTATGGGTATTTAATTTTGGGTTAGATATTATTTTGAATCCAAGAAATTCGGCATAAAGAAGGCCAGAGTGATAACCAAAGCTTAGATTCTCATAAAGTTTAACGTTGTAAGCGTTTAAAACCTCAGTAGGCACTTCATTGCCATGATCAGCTAAAATTTTTTCAATTTGTCGCTTGGTCTCTCTTTGTACTGCCGAAAAATCTAGTAGGATGTCATCGTAGGGTTGTGTTTTTAAAGCATGTTTTTGTCTCTTGCAGTCGTGAATAACTCCAAACTCGTCTCTCCATCGAGAGCAGTGTGTTTTTGTAGCTCTATCCTGATCTGCGATCGGCTCACCACAGTTTTGGCAAACTCGGCCCAGATGGTAGGTTTTCGCTTTTTTTTCTAGAGATTGAATTTTTTTCTTCATATTCGGGATATTTTATTTGTTAAATATCCCAAAAGTGGGTAATTTAGTCTTATGAAAAAAATTAAACTTAAAGAAATCCAAAAAAATGATCTTGAAGGTGTTGCGCTTCGAGGAAGCCTTTTGGAGAAAAATATAAAGATCAGAGATACCGGCTTTAAGTCCAAATCCTTTCACTACTGGAAAATGAATGGTCTCATTTCATTCGTTGCTGATGGAAAATGGGCTGAAATTAGTTTTATTGAGTATTTGTGGTTAAAAGTTCTGGAGTCCATGCGTGACTTTGGTTGTTCAATTAATTTGATGCAAAAAATTTATTATGATCAATTTATCAAGGCATATGAAGAAGACCTAGGAAAAAATACACTAATTGACAATATTACTTTTTTAAAGAGCCTTAGTAAGATTAGGGATCTTGATGAACAAGAAACGTTTCGATTAAAACATTGTGAAGAAACCCTGAATGATCCATATATAAATATTATACTTAGAACTGAAATTAGTTATTTCTATCAAATGGTATCTATGTGTATTGAAACCGGTACCGAAGCCGGCATAATAATTTATCAAGATGAAACATACGTTATGCTAGGGGATAATAATTTGGAAGTGGATAAATCAATCCCGCATATTTATATTCCAATTTCCCATTTCATAGCTGAGTTATTTATTGATGAGGAAAAAGTTAACTTCATAAATCAGTTAAGGTTGTTTAGTGAAGATGAATTGCGTCTTGTAAAAGAGCTGCGAAACAACAATATTGAAAGGGTTACTATAGTATACGATAGAGAGGCCCGGAAAGTTACTAAAATTGAATATGATAAAACAGGTTTAATGAACGGTGATAAAGCAAAAGAAGTTATGCGAATACTTGGATTAAAGAATTATTCTGCTATCCAATTAAAAACAAGAACAGGCACCTCACTTTCATTTACAAAAACTGAAACAAAATATTTTTAAAGACCCGTTTGATGCGGCTCAGTATAGTAATCGGGTCTCCTCCATTTGATATGGCGAGGCCTCAACTGAGGAAAAATGAAACCCAGTAATGAGTATGAAAAATTAAAAAATGAATTAACTGAAGAAGAATTACTTAAACAATTTGCTAATTTGATAATCGATATTTATTTCGATCAGCTATATGAAAATGAAAAACAGCAGTAGTGCACTTCAAGCAGAGCTTGAAACATTATCTACCCGTAAGTATAAAAGCCATGCTAAAGTTAGAGGTGTCGATGCAGTGGTATATACAAGAGTTAGCAGCCAAGAGCAAGCGGAAAATAACGGGAGTCTGGAGGTCCAACTTAAATACTGTAATAACTACGCAAAAACCAATAGTATTCAAATTAAAGAATACTTTGGTGGCTCCTATGAAAGTGCTAAATCAGACGGTCGTAAAGAATTTTTACGAATGATAGAATATGTAAAAAAGCACAAAAATATTTCTTACATCATAGTGTTTAACTATGACCGGTTTTCCAGAACTGGGGCTGCAGCATCACGCATAAGTGAAGAGTTAAGTAGACAAGGTGTAACTGTAAAATCTGTAACTCAGGATATCGACACATCTACAGCAATAGGTAGATTGCAAGAAAACTTTTTTCATCTCCTAAATAATTTTGATAATCGGTTAAAAAGTGACAGAACCATAATTAATACGAAAGAGGTTATGTTAAAAGGTTACTGGCCTTACCAAACGCCACTAGGATACCTTAATCTTAAGCCAAAGCATAGGGCATGCTTCCATGAGTATGTAATTACAGAATCAGGCAAACATCTTAGGAAAGGGTTTCAAATGCTTACCGAAAGAAAATACTTTTATTATGAAATAGTGGATTATTTGATGCAAAGAGGCGTAGAGATTTCAACAAAGAGCTTTCGACATGTATTTAGCAATCCTTTTTACGCGGGGTATGTAACAGGTAGCCTTTTGGGTGGTAAATTAATAGAAGGTAAGCATCCTAAATTAATTGATTTAAAAACATTTCTAGCAGCACAGGATGTTTTAAATAATAACCCATTTGTAGGTGTTGCAAAAGTATTTAGACATGATGAGGTTCCACTCAAGATATTTGTAAAGGATGAAGTAAGTGGAAAGCCATTTACTGGGTATACAACAAGGGGGAATTGGTACTACAAAACAAAAGATGCTGCAATTCCGGTTAATGTAAGTTCAAAGTTGTTAAATAGCATGTTTGTAGACCTTCTTTCTAAATACGAATTCAACCCTTCTTTAAAGAAGAAGTTTGGGGTCATTTTAACGAGTGAACTAAAAAGCAGGTTAAGTGAAAAGGCAAGCGATAAAACACTGTTAAAAAAGAAAATAGCCGAGAAACAAAGCCTGCTTGAAAAAGCGGAGTTAAAGTACATAAGCGATCAAATAACCGAAGATATTTATAATAAACACGCCCAGCAGATTCGTAGTGAGATTGGAGAATTAAGTAAGGGAATTGATTCAGCCTCAATGAGCAGTTCGAACATAGAAAAAGTAGTTCAAAATTGTTTGGCGATTTCACAAAACATAAGCCAGGCTTGGATTTCAGCAGATTACGAAAAGAAACAGCGCTTACAAAAGATGGTGTTTCCAGAGGGTATTATGTATAACAAGCAAAATGGGGTAGTTCGAACTTCTAAAGTAAACTTAATATTCAACGAAATCCCATTACTGGTAAGCCTTTGCGCCAAAAAAGAAAAAGGCGATTCTGTTAAGAATCGCCTTAAATCTAATTATGTGCCCAGAACAGGAATCGAACCTGCACTACCTTGCGATAACCAGATTTTGAGTCTAGCGCGTCTACCAGTTCCGCCATCTGGGCCTTTGTATTAGGCGGGGTGCAATATTACAAGATTCTGTGTTTTTTGCCAAAAGAAACCAACATAAACCCAAACAAATAGGGCTTATCGGAGTTGATCGGCTATACGGTCTAGATATTTCTTTTTAAAATAATAGTCTTTTACCTGCAACAGCGTTTCTTTTGGGGTAATACCCACTTTATAGCTTTCCAACAACCCTTTAATAGGTTCAAAAATTTCATCTTCTAATTGTTTAAGTGGTACAAGTAGCGCTGCCTTTTGGGTATCGTCTTCTAATTCCATAACCTGCTCGTTTAAATCCATCACTTCCATTAAAAAACTAGGAGGGAGCTGGTATTTTTCGTCGGGTACGAGTACCTCATTGATTTCTAAAATGTATGGGATAAGTAAGGACTGATCTTTTAATATCCTTAACGCTTTATTGGCTGCCGATGATAATGCCAGTGCTTCTGCTTGTTCAGCTTCTGAACTATTTGCAAAAAAATCGGGATGAAACTTTTTTTGGAGCATCAAATACTTTTTGGATACCACAGCCGTATCAGGGAAAAAGCTAACCGGTATGTCAAAAAGTTCAAAATGATTCATAGACATTAAAATTACAACTCCTTTATAAAAACAGGTAATAATCTTTTAAGTAGGTAGCAAAACTAGCGGTGTACTGCTCATTTTCTTTAATAATAATCTGTTCTACTTCAGCTGGGCTTGTTACAGCGCTACTTAATATATACATGGCCCTAAAAGGTTCGTGTGTGGGTGTTTGGAGCACCAGTGCTTTTTTAAATATAAGTAGCCCAAATTGCGCAGCTAATTTTTCAAGTTCTGTTGCCCTCGCATAGGGGATAAGAACCGAAAAACTTCCGCCTTTGCCCAGTAGTTTAACAACACAAGTAAAAAGTGATTCTAATGTTAATGTGGTGCTGTGCATGGCCGTGTTACGGAGCGCATCATCACTTTTTAAATCGTTGCTAAAAAAAGGAGGGTTGGAAATAATATGCTGGTAATTAGCTCCGCAAAAATTTTCTATAGCACTGTTGTGTACTTTAATATTCCAGCCGGTCGCTAGAGCATTGCTCGCTGCCTGCGCCGCGGCAGCAGGATCTAATTCGACAGCATCAATAACAGCGCTAGGTATTTTTTGTGCGAGTAGTAAACTTAAAAGTCCAGTGCCCGTGCCAATATCTAAAATACTAGTAGGTGCATCATCTTTTACATGTGCTGCAACCCAGGCACCAAACAGGCATGCGTCGGTACATACTTTTAGCGCGCAGTCCGATTGTTGAACTGTAAATTGTTTGAACGAAAAATAGTTATTAGACATCTAATAGATGCTTAGTCTGCAAAGCTTGCAGCTATGTATTCACTATTTAAGCGGGCAATATTTGTGATGGAAATTTCTTTAGGGCAAGTAGCTTCACAAGCACCAGTGTTGGTACATGATCCAAAACCTTCTTTATCCATTTGAGCCACCATGTTTTGTACCCTTGTAGTACGCTCAGGTGCACCTTGTGGTAATAAAGCGAGGTGAGAAACTTTTGCACTCAAAAATAGCATCGCAGAACTGTTTTTACAAGCTGCTACACAAGCACCACATCCAATACACATAGCTGCTGCAAAGGCGTCGTCTGCTTTTTGCTTTTCGATAGGTAAGGTGTTACCATCTACTGCATTACCGGTGTTAACGCTAATATAACCACCAGCCTGAATGATTCTATCAAATGCAGAACGGTCTACCATCAAATCTTTGATTACTGGAAAAGCATCTGCTCTCCATGGTTCTACAACAATCGTGTCTCCATCTTTAAAGGCACGCATGTGTAATTGACAAGTTGTATTTGCTTGCCAAGGACCATGAGGTTTACCATTAATATACATAGAGCATGAACCACAAATACCTTCTCTACAATCATGGTCAAATGCAACCGGATTTTCTCCGTCTTTGATTAATTGTTCGTTAAGTACGTCAAACATTTCTAAGAAACTCATTTCAGAAGAAATATTTTCTACGCGGTACATTTTAAAAGTACCTTTTGTGTTTTTATTTTTTTGTCTCCAAACTTTAAGGTTTAGATTCATGTTGTAATGTTCCATTTCAAGAAAATTGAAAAGTTGATAGATCGTTTACTAATGATTATTTGTAGTTACGTTGTGAAGGTTTAATCACTTCGTACTTTAATTCTTCTTTGTGTAATTCCCAATTGTGTTCACCTTTAAACTCCCAAGAAGCTACATACATAAAGTTTTCATCGTCTCTTAATGCTTCACCATCTTCTGTTTGGTATTCTTCTCTAAAGTGTCCACCACAACTTTCGTTACGGCTTAAGGCGTCTACACACATAAGTTCACCTAGTTCAATAAAGTCGGCAACGCGGTTTGCTTTATCAAGTTCTGGGTTCATCTCATTAATTTCTCCTGGAATTCTTACGTCAGACCAGAACTCTTTTTTAAGCGCTTGCACTTCTGCAATGGCTTGCTTTAAACCTTCTTCGTTTCTAGCCATACCACATTTATCCCAAATAATTTTTCCCAAACGTTTGTGGAAGCTCTCTACCGTTTGTGTTCCTTTGATGCTCATTAATTTTTCAATTCTTGCAAGCACCACTTTTTCAGCTTCTTCAAATGCTGCATGATTGGTATCGAGTCCTGTGCTATAAATTTCGTCTGCTAAATAATTACCAATGGTGTAAGGAATCACAAAGTATCCATCTGCTAAACCTTGCATAAGTGCACTTGCACCAAGGCGGTTAGCACCATGCTCACTAAAGTTAGCTTCACCTAATGCATACAATCCAGGAACCGTAGTTTGTAATTCATAGTCTACCCAAAGGCCACCCATTGTGTAGTGTACAGCAGGGTAGATACGCATTGGAACTTCGTACGGATCTTCACCAGTGATTTTTGCATACATGTCAAATAGGTTGCCATATTTTTCTTTAACAACCTCTTTACCTAATGCTATAATTTGTTCTTGGCTTACATTTTCTAAACCTTGTTTGCCTATTTCAATTTTACCATAACGTAATATGGCTGCAGCATAATCTAGGTATACTGCTTGCTTAGAAGTACCCACGCCATAACCAGCATCACATCTTTCCTTGGCAGCTCTTGATGCCACGTCGCGTGGGACTAGGTTACCAAATGCAGGGTATCTGCGCTCTAAATAATAATCTCTTTCTTCTTCAGGAATATCTACCGCTTTGCGCGTTTCATTTAAATTTTTAGGTACCCAAATACGTCCGTCATTTCTGAGTGACTCAGACATGAGTGTTAATTTAGACTGATGGTCTCCACTAACTGGAATACATGTTGGGTGAATTTGTGTAAAGCATGGGTTGCTAAACAAAGCACCTTGACGGTGTGCCTTCCAAGCGGCAGTAACGTTAGAGCCCATGGCATTGGTAGATAAATAAAATACGTTGCCATATCCACCAGTACATAATAATACCGCGTGACCAAAATGTTTTTCTAAATTACCAGACACTAAATCACGTGCAATAATACCTCTTGCTTTACCATCAATTTTTACCACTTCATGCATTTCGTGACGGCTATACATTTTTACATTACCAAGTGATACCTGACGCTCTAAGGCTTGGTACGCACCAATCAGTAATTGCTGACCTGTTTGGCCCGCTGCATAAAATGTACGTTGAACCTGCGTACCGCCAAAAGAACGGTTGCTTAATAGTCCACCATATTCACGTGCAAAAGGAACACCTTGTGCAACGCACTGATCAATAATATTAACACTCACTTCGGCAAGGCGGTGAACGTTTCCTTCACGCGCACGGTAGTCGCCACCTTTAATGGTATCGTAGAATAATCTAAATACGCTGTCACCATCATTCTGATAGTTTTTAGCGGCGTTGATACCACCTTGTGCAGCAATAGAATGTGCACGGCGCGGAGAGTCCTGAAAACAAAACGCTTTTACCTTATAACCAAGTTCACCTAAAGAAGCAGCAGCAGATGCACCAGCTAAACCAGTACCTACTACAATCACTTCTAGTTTGCGTTTATTAGCCGGGTTAACAAGTTTGCAATGTCCCTTGTAATCTTCCCATTTTTTTTCGAGGTTTCCGGCAGGTATTTTTGAATTAAGCATATGCTTAGAAATTTAAATTGAGTGATAATTATTTGATCCAACCAAAATAAAAACTGAGTGGCATCAGTGCAAATAATAAAGGCACGATGATTGAAAATCCAACGCCCACACTGTTAATTAAGCCACTGATTTTTTTGTTGTGGATACCAATCGTTTTAAAAGCACTTTGAAATCCGTGTAATAAGTGATACGCTAAAGAACCGCAGGCTAATACATAAAGTGCAACAATAAGTGTGTTACCAACAAATACGTTTCTCATTTCGGCATATAAGTTGTGGTGCATAACACCATTGTATTCTACTTCTGCAAGTGCTTGAACAGTTCCCATACCTCCAAGTCTACTCGGCGTCCAAAAATGATAAATGTGCATCACTAAAAACATAAGTAGGAGGGTGCCTAGTATTGCCATACTTCTGCTATACCATTTACTACCATCAGCGTATGCGACTGCATATCCTGTACTTCTTTTTTTACGATTTTCTAGCGTTAATAAATAACCCTGAAAAATGTGCAAGAAGAAACCAGCAAAAAGACCAATTTCTAAAATTCTTGGAAGCACATTGCTACCCATAAAGTGAGCCGCTTTGTTAAACATTTGCCCCTGATCGGCAGGATCATAAGCAGCAGCCCAAATACAAGCATTAAGCCCCACATGCACAATTAAAAAGAGCACTAGAAATATTCCAGTAAAACCCATCACCAATTTTTTACCAACCGATGATGTAAAGACTTGTTTCCAGGTCATAATGAACGTTTTGTGTTTTTAAAATCGGTGCAAAAATAGCACAGGAAACGATGCCTTTCTCTAATCGAGCAACTTTTTTCGCAGGACTAATGCACATCTTTAAACAGTATAATCGCCGTTTACATAAAAAGAGCCCCCATTAACCATTAAGAACTGTATTTTTGGACCATGTTTAAGTTACTAGGAATATTATGGAATAGTTTTAGGATGGCGATTCAGGAACTCAGGGTAAACAAGCTCAGAACGTTCCTTTCTTTGTTTGGAATTACCATTGGTATTTTTTGCATCATTGGCGTGTTAGCAACGGTAGACAGTTTAGAGCGAAAAGTACAAAACGATATCAAAGCTTTTGGTAACAACACGATATATATTGATAAGTGGAGTTATGCGGGTGGACCCGATTATCCTTGGTGGAAATATGTAAAACGTCCAGTGCCAAAAATAGAAGAGATGCGTTTTGTAAAAGCAAAATGTGACTTGGCTGCTAATACTTCTTTTTTTTGTTCGTCTACTGTAAATGTTAGCTACCTAAATAGTATTTTAAGCGGCGTAAGTATTTATGGTATTACCGAAGATTTTAACAACATTCAAACCTTGGATATCGCTGCTGGACGCTATTTGAACGAATCTGAATTTACAAGAGGTACAACATCTACGGTTATCGGAAATTTGGTAGCCGATGAATTATATGGTGGTGCGCAAAAAGCAGTGGGTAAACAAATTACTTACAACGGAAAGCATTTATATATTGTTGGTGTCATTAAAAAGCAAGGCCAAAGTTTAATTGGTGGTTTTAATTTTGATGAGTGTATGATTACCTCTTACAGGTATTTTTCAGGGGTGTACAATCCAGATAATTCCAGCCCATATATTATGGTGCAGGGTAAGCCGGGTGTTTCTTCTGCAGCACTCGCCGAAGAGTTACGAGGTGTGATGCGCCAGCTGCGCAGGTTAAGCCCTAGTGAAGAGGATGATTTTTCATGTAATGATGTGGCTCAGTTTAGTGAAGTAGTGGGTGGATTTTTTGGAAAAGTTACTGCTGGTGGATGGGCCATTGCAGGCCTTAGTTTAATTGTAGGCGCATTTGGAGTCGCTAATATTATGTTTGTAACCGTTCGTGAAAGAACCAGTCAAATTGGACTTAAAAAAGCCCTTGGCGCAAAACGCCGTACCATTTTATCTGAGTTTTTACTAGAAAGTGCCTTCTTATGTATTTTAGGTGGTTTATTTGGTTTAATACTAGTTTGGTTACTTGCGATGGGTCTAACTGCCGTTCTGCCGTTCCCAATATTTATCGCGCCTAATATTGTATTTTTGGCCCTAAGCATTTGTATTATTTTGGGGATTGTATCGGGTATTATTCCAGCATCAATTGCTGCTAAAATGGATCCGGTGGTTGCCATTAGAACCAAATAATTAGAACCAGTAAAAATGTCGGTAACCATTTTAGCCATCGAATCTTCTTGTGACGAAACATCTGCATCCGTATGTGTAGATGGTGCTATTTTATCCAACTTTATTGCCAACCAAACGGTACATGAAATCTATGGTGGCGTAGTGCCAGAACTTGCGAGTAGAGCACACATGCAAAATATTGTTCCAGTAGTCGACTCCGCATTACAAAAAGCATTTCCAGACATTGCGTCTTCTTCAGAACGCCTTCAAAAGCTTGATGCCATTGCGTTTACGCAGGCTCCCGGTTTAATTGGAAGTTTGCTGGTAGGTGCGCAGTTTGCAAAATCATTGGCACTTAGTTTGCAAAAACCTCTTATTGCCGTGCATCACATGCAGGCGCATGTGCTGGCTAATTTAATTCCAGAACACCGCCCTAGTTTTCCATTTTTATGTTTAACAGTGAGCGGTGGTCACACACAAATTGTACTTGCTAATAGTCCAACTAATCTCAAAATTATTGGTGAAACAATCGATGACGCAGCGGGCGAGGCTTTTGATAAATCAGCAAAATTATTAGGACTTCCATACCCTGGTGGTCCATTAATTGACAAGTATGCAAAATCCGGAAATCCACTGGCTTTTAAATTTGCAGAACCTCAAATTCCGGAACTCAATTTTAGTTTTAGTGGACTTAAAACCTCCATCTTATATTTTATACAAAAGCAGGAGCCTGGTTTTATAGAAGCCAACCGTGATGATTTGTGTGCCTCGGTTCAGCATGCCATTGTTACCATTTTAATTAAAAAGCTTCAAAAAGCGGTGGTGCAAACCGGCGTTAAACAGGTATGTATTGCGGGTGGTGTGAGCGCAAATAGTGGTCTACGAAACGCACTTATGGAGGCGGGTAAAAAGTACAATTGGGCGCCGTTTGTGCCTCCATTCGAATATTGTACAGACAATGCCGGTATGATTGCTATAACGGCTTATTATCAGTATTTAGCGGGCCAGTTTACAAGTTTGGACGCGAGCCCTAGTGCACGGGCTGTTTGGGCGTAAGTTCCCTCTAGTTCATTTCCTCATTTATTTTAGCGGTTTTATTGCAGCATTAATTGTAATTTTGCGCCCTCAAACCCTGATTCATCTTATGATTAGTGCTAGAAATATTACCCTCGCTTATGGTAAGCGCGTACTTTTTGACGAAGTAAATATCAATTTCATCAAAGGGAATTGTTATGGCGTTATTGGTGCCAATGGTGCCGGTAAGTCTACGTTTTTAAAAATCCTTAGTGGAGAAATTGAACCCAATAAAGGAACCGTAGATATTTCGCCAGGTGAGCGAATGAGCTTTTTAAAGCAAAACCAATTTGAATTTGATACCTGTACTGTTTTAAATACCGTGCTCATGGGCCACAAAAAAATGTGGGAAGTGATGCACGAGCGTGAAGCGATTTATGCCAAAGCAGATTTTTCTGAAGAAGATGGTTTACGTGCCGGAGAATTAGAAGGAGAGTTTGGCGAAATGGGAGGCTACACTGCAGAAAGTGATGCTGCAACATTATTAAGTAGCCTTGGTATCAAAGATGATATGCATGCGAGTGCTATGCAAGATATTCCGTCAAATATGAAAGTGCGTGTGTTATTAGCACAAGCATTATTTGGCAATCCAGATATTTTATTACTCGATGAACCTACCAACGGCCTAGACATTGAAACCATTGGTTGGCTAGAAAACTTTTTAGCAGAATACGAAAACATTGTACTGGTTGTAAGTCACGATAGACACTTCTTAGACACCGTGTGTACACACGTTGCAGACGTTGATCGTTCAAAAATTAAAACCTTTACGGGCAACTATACTTTCTGGTATGAGTCTTCTCAATTGATGAGCAGACAAATGAATGATAAGAATAAAAAAGTAGAAGATAAGCGTCAAGCGCTTATCGATTTCATTGCCCGATTCTCTGCCAATGCTTCTAAAAGTAAGCAAGCAACTTCTAGAAAAAAGGCGTTGGAAAAATTAACCATCGAAGAAATTGAACCGTCTAACCGTAAATATCCAGGTATCATTTTCCAACCGCTAAGAGAGGTAGGAAATCAGATTTTGAACGTGGAGAATTTGAAAAAAACAGTGGATGGAAGAACCCTATTTGATAAAGTAACTTTTAGCGTTAACAAAAACGAGAAAATTGCTTTTATAAGTAAAGATCCATCTGCGGTGACCCATTTCTTTGACGCGATCAACGAAATTACGGTTGCGGATGCAGGTAAATTTGAGTGGGGTACCACCATCACCAAAGCATATTTACCCGTAGAAAATGGGGAATTTTTTACGGAAGGCCTCACCCTTATGGACTGGTTAAGACAATATGTTCCTGCGCACGTAACAGACGCCGACGAACCTTTTATTAGAGGATTTTTAGGTAAAATGTTGTTCAGCGGAGACGACATTATGAAAAAAACCAATGTACTAAGTGGTGGAGAAAAAGTACGTTGTATGGTTAGCCGTATGATGCTACAAAATCCCAATCTTGTTGTACTCGATCAGCCTACCAACCACCTCGACCTAGAAAGTATCCAAAGTTTTAACGAAGGTTGTATGACTTTTCCGGGGGTAGTGCTCTTAACTTCTCATGATCATACGTTTATGCAAACTGTGGCAACACGTATTATTGAGTTAACGCCAAAGGGCATCATTGATCGTTTAATGACTTTTGATGAGTATATGGAAGACGGTCGTGTGCAAGAATTGAGGGCAGAGATGTATAGTTAAGTCGCTGAAAATGAATAAAATAGGGTGTAAATACCCCGCAGCAGATAAATAATTTAAAAAAAGGGATTTTCGTATTGGTAATTTGAAGCATTTCCTTACCTTTGCCGTCCCGAAAAAAATAGAGTCATGGCAAGAGTATGTCAAGTTACAGGTAAAAAACCGATTGTTGGAAATAGTGTTTCACACTCTAACATCAAAACAAAGCGTCGTTTCTTACCTAATTTACAGAAAAAGCGTTTCTTTTTCGCTGAAGAAGACCGTTGGGTTTACCTAAAGGTTTCAACTGATGCACTTAGAACGATTAATAAAAATGGTTTAGCTTCCGTAATCAAAGAATTGAGATTAAAAGGAACAAAAATCTAATTTACAATAACAAAGTAAACGACCAATACAATGGCAAGAAAAGGCAATAGAGTACAGGTTATTTTGGAGTGCACAGAGCATAAGGCCACTGGTCTTGCTGGTACAAGCCGTTATATCACTGTAAAAAACAAGAAGAATACGCCAGAGCGTATGGAGTTAAAGAAGTTTAACCCAATCATGAAAAAAGTAACTGTTCATAAAGAAATTAAATAGTAATGGCAAAATCTGCATCGAAAAACGCGAAAGTAAAAGATCTTAAGGCTTCTGCAGAAGCTAAAAACTGGACTAAAGTGATCAAGGCTGTTAGAAGCCCTAAAACTGGCGCCTATACTTTTAAAGAAAATATCATTCACAAAGACAAAGTGAACGATTTCTTAAAAGAGAAATAGTTTCAGTACTTAAACTTATTCATAAAGCTTTCTCCTCATCGGGAAGGCTTTTTGTATTTTTACACCTCAAATTAGTACTATGGGATTTTTAGGAAAGCTGTTTGGTATCAAAGAAAAGGAGAGTTTAGACCAGGGTTTACAACAAACCAAGGAAGGCTTTTTTGCTAAAATCACAAAAGCCATTGCGGGTAAAAGCACCGTTGATGACGAAGTATTAGATAACCTCGAAGAAGCACTTATTGGTGCCGATGTGGGTATGGAAACTACCTTGCAAATTATTGAACGCGTAGAAAAAAGAGTAAAACAAGATAAATACTTGAATACAAGTGAGTTGAATGCTTTACTTCAACAAGAAATTGAAGCTATATTAGTAGATGCACCCGAGCCTGAATACAAAGACTTTACGATTCCTGCTGGTAAAAAGCCCTATGTGATTTTAGTGGTGGGCGTTAATGGAGT
>Ga0255122_1000084_pt1 | contig 22863 bp, 23 predicted proteins | sample Law_Colum_RepC_8_2_FD_188581 | JGI IMG/M metagenome (GOLD analysis project Ga0255122, IMG submission 188581) | Freshwater microbial communities from St. Lawrence River, New York, United States - Law_Colum_RepC_8h | ecosystem: Environmental > Aquatic > Freshwater > River | place: USA: New York...
AGTCACCGATGCATCACAGGAAGAACCCAAGATTCGCAAGATCGAAGGACCCGCTGCCGAACCCTTGAACCTGCAGTCAGTTGCTGGCGGTGCAATGTTGAAGCGACTTCTTCCCATCGCTGGCGCGATCTTGGGCGTTCTCTTGTTCATTGTGCGTCCCTTCCGCCGTCGCCGTCGCAATCGCGAGAGTTGAACGACGAACTCATAGCCAGTCCTCACGACCGAGAGTTAGTCACACAACTTCTCGGACGCGAGCCCAATGGTGCCTTTGCCGTTGTTGTTCGTGAAACTGACGGCACGCCAAGCGTGATCAAGAATGCTCCGTTTCTTGCCGACGGAACTCCTATGCCAACTTTGTATTGGTTGTGCTCACCCGAAACTCTGATTGCGGTCAGTCGTCTTGAGGCCGCCGGCGGAGTCAACCAAGCCGAAGCCGATGTTGATCCAACAGAACTTGAAAATGCTCATCGTCTATACCAGGCAGAACGTGATGCGTATATTCCTCGTGACCATGTTGGACCTCGTCCGTCGGGCGGTGTGGCTGGTACGAGAATCGGAGTCAAATGTTTGCATGCCCATTACGCCTGGCATCTGGCCGGCGGTGACGATCCCGTTGGCCGATGGGTTGCCGATCGAATCGCGATTGAAATATGAGTTCATCAACACATAACGCAGTCGCGGCGATTGACATCGGAACTAATTCGACCAACTTGCTCATCACTGGCCGTGACGGACGGACGCTCGAGCGCCAAGTCACAGTCACACGACTTGGCCAAGGTGTTGACAAAAGTCGAATGCTTGCACCAGAAGCGATTGAACGAACCGTTCTTTGTCTCGCGCGATACCGCGAACTGCTTAACGCACATGGTTCACCGCTGCTACGAATCATTGCGTCAAGTGCATCGCGCGACGCGCTCAACCGAGAAGAGTTCTTTGATCAAGCCGAGAACGTTTTGGGTGTTCGACCCGAGCTCGTCAGCGGTGAAGAAGAAGCTCGATTGGCATATCGCGGTTGCACCACGAATCTGACCCCCGACACCAACGGACACCTCATTATCGATATTGGCGGGGGTTCTACCGAACTCATCATCGGTACCGCCCAACTTTCACAGGCCTACAGCATTGATGCAGGCGCTGTACGAATGACCGAACGTCATCTTCGCCACGATCCACCACAGCCCGAAGAATTACTGAACGCCATTGGCGAAGTTCAAGACTTGTTTGACGATGTGTTGCGCCTGAATCCTTCAATGGCACACGTCCGCCAAATCATCGGTACCGCCGGAACCATCGTGACAATTGCCGCCGTTGAACTTGGGCAGCAGGTGTTTAATGCCGACGAACTCCATGGACTGCATCTGACTCGCGATGCCATTGAAGACGTGTTCCGCACATTGGCAACCGAACCCTTCGTTGATCGTGTGCACAACCCGGGCCTACCTCGTGATCGTGCCGACGTGATCGTTGGTGGCTGCTGCGTACTCGTCGCTTTAATGCGCTCGCTCGACGCCAACGAACTGATTGTCTCAACAAATAACATTCTTGATGGAATTTGTGCTGAACTATTGAGTGACTTGTGAACGACCTATGAGCAACTTTGATTCACATCCAACTCGCGCGAACGCCGGAATTCGCTTGTACGGACAACGTGTCTTATTGCGTCCGCTAGTGCCATCAGATTTTGCAGCATGGTCAGACGTCCGTCGACGCAATCGCGAGTGGCTCACAGTGTGGGAACCGCAAAAAATCAAACATGCCCCCGACCCCGAATCCGATCGTGATGCCTTTAGCGCTCGTTGCAGTATCCGCGATCGCGAACGGCAAAACGGAACGGCGTACACATTTGGTCTCTTCGTCAACCAAAACTTTGCTGGCGAGGTGAACCTCAACTCTGTGCAACGTGGTGCCTTGATGACTGGCACTATCGGATACTGGATTGACCAAGCGCAAGCTGGGCAATCATACGTAGCCGAAGGCGTTGTGGTGATGTGCCGCTATGCCGTTGAAGATCTTGGTTTGCACCGCATCGAGATTTGTATCGTTCCTCGCAATAGCAACAGTCGACGTGTCATGGAAAAGTTAGAAATCCGCGACGAAGGAACTGCTCTTCGATTCCTTGAAATCAACGGAATCTGGGAAGACCACGTGCGTTACGCGATGACTGCCGAAGAGTGGAACGAGCGACGCGACGAACTAGCGCAACGTTGGCTCTAAAGCCAACGAACTACATCAGGCCGGTTCAATCAGGCTGATTGAGCAAGATCGCGATACGCCGCAGCTTTTTGTCGCCGCACCGTCGTGCGGCGCTTCCATTCCTTGACCTTCCAGTGTCGCAAGTTGCGATTGCGATCAAGTTTCTTCACCGCCTTCGCGGCGTCGTGATGATGAAGCGGCTTCCACTCGGCTCCTGGTTCAACCACATCGTCGGGTTCGACTCCGTGGCTCACCAGTTCGGCCAATTCGTGGAGCTCACTGTGAACGCGATGTCGTTCGCCGTGAGCATGGGCCCGCTGCTCGGCACGAGGTAGCGGTACCGCTTCCTGACTTCGATGGCGCTTGCTCATTCGGTCCTCCTTTAAAGGCTCCGTTGAACTCCCCTTAAAGTGAACCGTACAACAATTCAGAGAAAATGCAAGGCACTTTTTTCGGGACCATAGTCCCAAACACACCATCAACCAGAGGTATCTACTTTTTGGATGAGATCTGGTTTTGTAACGCCGCAATACGTTCGGCGAACCAAGGCTGGCGCGTACTCCACAGTTGCGGCTTGAGCTCACGCTCGACAGCAACAACGTGTTCTGAAACATCGGCCATTGCCTGAATCGTCTTTTTGGTTTCAATCACCAATTCCCTTGGGGCTGACGCCGCCCGTGCGGCCATCGCGTGAGCGACTGCCTGCAATTGGTCGTCGTCCACGCAGCGATGCACGATGCCAAGGCGTTCTGCTTCTGCGCCATCGACAACTTCGCCGAAAATGACTGTTGCCATAGTCGTTTGCGGACCCGCGATGCGACGCAACATCCATGTATGTCCGCCGCCTGGGTGAATACCGATTTGCAAGAATCGCGTGTCGAACTTTGCGCGTCGCGCTGCGATTCGGACATCACACCCGAGTGCAAGGTTCATACCTGCACCGACAGCCGCTCCATTTACGGCGGCCAAAGTCGGCAACGGGCTGCGAGCAATGCGCAAGAAACCTTCATAGATCGTGCCGAGGCTTTCTGATGAACTCTGTTGCAGATTGCCCAAATTGGCTCCAGCACAAAATGCCGGAGCAGCACCAGTAACAACAATGGCCCCGACGTTGCTGTCGTTTTCGATGCGATCCATGGCCGCAATGATTTCGGCGACAAGCGGAGCAGTCAATGTATTGCGCTCGCCCGGATTGTTCAGGGTGAGTGTTGCAACACCGTCGGCGATATCAAGCAAAACGAGAGAATCAGAAGTAGTCACTTATTCAGTCTCGCAGAATTACGACGTGATTCTGATATCCGAAACATTTCTGGCAATAAGGTTGATCTATGCCTGTTGACCCGACCGCCGAAGCCGTCCCCGACCGCAAAAGTCGCCCTGCTGCCACGGTGATTTTGACTCGTGAAAATTCGCAGATCGATTGTGGCTTCGAGGTGCTGATGTTGCAGCGCAGCACCGTGGGCGCTTTCGCTGGAATGTGGGTTTTCCCAGGTGGTCGTATCGACGATGCCGACGGGGGCCACGACGATCTGTCCAAGGCACGTTCGGCCGCAGTTCGAGAAGCTGCCGAAGAAGTCTCTGCTGTTCTTGACCACTCATCGCTCACAGTCTGGAGTCACTGGACACCACCTCTCAATGCACCCGCCCGCTTCACCACTTGGTTCTTCGTGGCTCCCTGGACCGACGAACAGGTCGCAATTGACAATCATGAAATAGTTGCTCATCAATGGATGAGCCCAACTCACGCGTTGACCTCAGGAATACCAATGGCGCCGCCAACCATCGTGACATTGCATGAGCTCCTCGAAGCCGGCAGTCATGAAGCGATTCACCGGGGTCGGGTCGATCCCCCTGCCTATGTCACTCGCCCTGCGGTGGCCGCTGACGGTTCCTCAATTTTCTTATGGCACGGCGATGCTGGTTATGAGTCGGGCGACCCCGACGTTCCCGGACCGCGAAATCGACTGCTTCTTCCCGAGGGATTTGGCGGACCAGTGTTTACCTACATTCGGTCTGCCTAGAACTCTGGAGTTCAACGGGTTGTAGCGTCATCGACATGCTCGACCATGTGTTCACTGATGTCATTAGCGCATTGCGCGATGCCTTTGAGGGTGCATTCTTAGAACGCCAAGCTTTCGAGGAACACTTCCAAGTCGACATTCAACTTGGAGATGTGAGTTGGGAAACGAGTTACGGATTACCCGGAGAGGGTCAACCACCGCGCATCGTCGCACACATATCTTTTGATTGGCCGTCGTGGAGCCAAACCGCGTATCGCAAGTGGTACGTCGACGAATCAATTGACGAACTACCGGCGATCGAAATGGAAATCGTTCTTCGCATTCAGCGCATTATCGACAATCCCGACCTTGGAACAGTTCGAACGATCTTGCCAGTCATGAGTCCACTCATTGGAAACGGCCGACTTGAACGTGCTGGTCTCACTGTTGAAGCCACATACCTTGATGATGAAAGTCTTGCCGAACATGCAGTCGAGGCAACATATGAAGGAATGTACGAACTCGCCGAAGAGTCAATGGCTGATGGCGCAAGCACGTTACTTGACGAACATTTCGGTGCGCTTGGTGGTTGGGTCGCAGCAATGTTGGTCAAGCTTGGCGATATCAAGTACTCATTTCTTCCCGCCGATACGCCCGACACCGATTAATCAGACACGAATAAACAGAAAGAACCTCATGACTCTCATCACTCCTGCCGACAGCGTTGTTCTGTTAGAGATCAGCGAACGCATCGCAACGATCACTCTTAATCGCCCATCAGCGCGAAATGCACTTTCAACTGCAGTCCTCAAACTTCTTCCGCAGTTAATGAAACAAGCCGATGCATCTGATGACGTTGACGTCATCATCCTCACCGGAAGTGATCCCGCATTTAGTGCTGGACTCGATCTCAAAGAACTCGGCTCAACTGGCGACAACCTTGGTGCGGGCACCGGAGCAGATGGACGTCCCAACGCCGACGGAGTTCGCGGCCCGTTCCCAACACTCAAAAAACCACTCATCGGGGCAATCAACGGAGTCGCTGTCACTGGCGGATTTGAACTGGCGTTGAATTGCGACTTTCTGATCGCTTCCGAACATGCCAAGTTTGGCGACACTCACGCGCGCGTCGGCGTGATGCCCGGATGGGGACTCACGGTTTTACTCCCCCAGGCCATCGGTGTGCGCCGAGCCCGAGAAATGAGCTTTACGGGCAATTTCATGTTGGCCGACGAAGCACTCGAACGCGGACTCGTCAACCATGTCGTGCCGCATGCTGATCTGATGTCATTTACCCGCCAAATCGCTCGTGACATTGCTGGCAATGACCAACCTGGTGTTCGCCAGATCCGGGGTACATACGCCGAAATCCATGCCGAGACCGGTCATTGGGCCACCGAGGCCCGAGACGGGGCGCTGTGGCGCAAAGAGCAGTTCTCCCCCGAAAAGGTCGAAGAACGCCGTCGAGCGATCCAGGATCGTGGCCGCCAGCAATAGACATTTTCCCTTCGGGATAGCAGACATGTCACGCCATTGTTTGTTTAATGGCCATTCAGGGCTGGTGTAACCTTTGCTTACCGTTCGTTTGGCATTCCCGCCAAACGATTTAGGGGAGGAAAAAATATGCGTAAGAATGCACGATTGCTGGCAGCATCAATTGCCGCACTCAGCCTCTTCGCTGCCGCTTGTGGCGGCGACGACAGTGGCTCATCAAGTGAAGTCATCGCGGGCATCGCCTTCGATACCGGCGGCCGTGGCGACGGAACGTTCAATGACTCAGCAGCAACTGGTGGCGAGCGTGCCGCTAGTGAACTTGGTGTTGAGATCAAAGAACTCGAAGCAACTGTTGACGAAGATCGTAAGGCCAACCTCGAGCTACTCGCAGGCGACGGCGCACAGGTCATCGTTGGTGTTGGTTTCATGTTCACCGATCCCATGACCGAAGTTGCCGCGGCTAACCCCGACATCCAATTCGGCATTGTCGACTCAGTCGTCGATGCTCCGAACGTGAGCAGCTTGTTGTTCGCCGCGAACCAGGGTTCATTCCTCGTTGGTGCTGCAGCAGCACTCAAGAGCGAATCAGGTCAAATCGGATTCATTGGCGGTCAAGAAATTGACCTCATCAAGGCATTCGAAGCTGGTTACACCGCAGGTGCGAAGTACGTCAATCCCGACATCGTCGTGAACGTCAAGTACCTCGGACCGGCCGGCGACAACTCCGCATGGGGCAACGTTGCTGGTGCTAAAGAAATCGCTGCTGGCTGGTACGCCGCTGGCGCCGACGTCATCTACACCGCTGCTGGCGGTTCAGGTGCAGGCACCATCCAAGCAGCAATCGAAGCCGGCAAGTGGGCTATCGGTGTTGACAGCGACCAGTACCTCACCTCAGGTGACGAGGCAGCCCAGGCTGTCATCTTGACCTCGATGATCAAGCGCGTTGACGTTGCTGTGTTCGAGACCATCAAGGCTTCGGTCAACGGAGACAAATCTGGTGGAATCAAGATGTTCGACCTCAGCAATGACGGTGTTGGCTATTCAACTTCGGGTGGATACGTCGACGAATTCGTCGATCAACTCGAAGAGATCAAGGCCAAGATCGTGGCCGGCGAAATCGAAGTTCCGTCGATGCCCTGATTCAGTTCCTGAATCAATAACGAGTAAATAGTTAGTCGAGAGCCCGGGTCCGTGACCCGGGCTCTCTGCTATAACGGATTATGCACTTCAAGGGGCGACATGACTGAGCACTCTCATTTAGGTAAGCAATTAGCCGTCGAGCTTCACGGCATTACTAAGCGATTCCCTGGCGTGATCGCCAACCACGATGTTGAACTCACTGTTCGACCTGGAACGATTCATGCCATTGTTGGTGAAAATGGTGCAGGCAAATCAACATTGATGAAAACGTTGTACGGCATGCATCAACCCGACGAGGGCACAATTACTGTCAACGGAAATCTCGTGCAGTTCAAGACCCCGACCGATGCCATCGCTGCAGGAATCGGAATGGTGCACCAACACTTCATGTTGGCCGACAATCTCACAATCACCGAGAACATCATTTTGGGTGACGAGCCCACCGACAATCGTGGTCGCATTAATTTCAAGGAAGCTCGCGCTCGCATTGAGTCACTCATGACTTCACTCGGTGCAACTTTTAACCCCGATACGAATGTTTCCGAACTTGGCGTCGGCCAAAGACAACGAGTCGAGATTCTGAAGGTTTTATACCGAGGCGCGAAAATTTTGATTCTTGACGAACCAACCGCCGTGTTGGTCCCTCAAGAAGTTGATGAGTTGTTCACCACACTCAAGCGACTCGTCGCCGAAGGTGCAACGGTCATCTTCATTTCACACAAGCTTGATGAAGTGCTCGCTTATTGCGACGAAATCACAGTTATCCGCCGAGGAACCACAGTCGCCCATACGACCCCTTCGCAAGTCGATCGTCGTTCGCTGGCCGAATTAATGGTTGGCAGTGACTTGCCCGACCCTTCTGGTCGCGAAACAAAAGTTGGCGAGGACGTTCGGTTGCAGGTGACTGGGCTTAATTTGGCCGGCACTTTTGCCGGAGCCAAGTTGGCACTTGAAGACATCAATGTTGCAGTTCATTCAGGTGAGATCGTCGGCATCGCCGGAGTTGAAGGTAACGGGCAATTTGAACTCTGCGAATCAATCTTGGGACTGCGCAAGATCTTGAGCGGATCCATTTCAGTCTGCGGACAAGAACTCTCACACACCGAAACTCGCGACCGAATCAATATGGGCTTGTCGTACATTCCCTTTGATCGACATCGCGAAGGTTTGTTACTTGATGCTCCGCTTTGGGAAAACACTTTCTTGGGCCGTGAAGAAAATGCGGCCCTCACTAATGGGCCATTTATTTCACGAGGAAAGATCGAAGCTGATTGCCGATCAATCATTGAGCGATTCGGAGTCTTGACTCCCAGCGAACAAGTACCAGCCTTTGCACTCTCGGGTGGCAACCAACAAAAACTTGTCGTTGGTCGCGAGATGGCCAGCGATCCCAAAATCTTGCTCGCTGCTCACCCGACGCGCGGAGTTGACGTTGGAGCACAGGCCGCAATTTGGGATGAACTACGCCACGCCCGCGACAAAGGTCTTGGAGTGTTGTTGATCTCGGCCGATCTTGAAGAACTCATCGGTTTATCTGATCGAATTTTGGTGATGTTTGATGGTCGCGTCACCGCCCAACTAGATCCAGCAACTGCAACCCCAGAAATGTTGGGCACGTACATGACTGGCGAAGAGCAAGGAGACGCTCGATGAAAAGTCAACGCCTACAGCGAATGGCCGTCACATCAGCCAGTTCGCTACTCGCAGTATTTGTCGCGCTGTGTATTTGTGCGGTCATTCTTCTCATTACTGGCAAGGATCCCATCGAGGCTTACCGCACCCTGTTTGGCGCGGCTGGTGACACCAAGGTTCTGCAAGGTGCGCTCAACCGAGCCACCCCACTCATGATCTCGGCCGCCGCTGTTGCCATCGGATTCAAAATGAATCTCTTCAACATCGGTGTTGAGGGCCAAATGCGCGTCGCGTTGTTGACTACAGCCGTTGCCGGCGCCGCGGTCGACTTGCCTGCACCATTGCACATTCTTTTCTGCCTTGTTGTGGCCATGGCGACTGGCGCAATTTGGGCCGGCTTTGCAGGTTGGCTGAAGGTCAAGCGTGGAGTCAATGAAGTGATTTCAACCATCATGTTGAACTTCGTGGCACTGAGTTTGGTGGCATGGGCATTTGATTCATTCTTCCGTGTAGAGAGCACCACCGGAAGCCTGTTAGTCAAGACCAAAGAACTGCCAACTTCCGCGTGGTTCCCCGACATTGTCGACCGACGACTCAATGGCATGTTCTTTATTGCCGTTTTGGTTTTGGTGCTGTTTTATGTGTTGGTCTGGAAAACGAAGTTCGGCTTCCAACTTCGCGCTTCTGGAGCCAACCCTGGCGCCTCACGTGTCACAGGTGTCAACCCCAAGCGCATGGTGATGATTTCGATGTTGCTCTCGGGAGCACTCGCCGGTCTTGTTGGCATGCGTGCACTTCTCGGTGATGTGCACGCTTACCAAAACAACTTGGCAGAACAACAAGGATTCAACGGAATTGCAGTGGCCTTGCTTGGTCGCAACCACCCACTTGGCATTTTCATCTCAGCGCTGTTGTTTGGTTACCTCGGCGAGGCATCAGGTCGCCTGCAATTGATTGATATTCCCAAGGAAATCACCACCATCATGACTGGCATCATTGTTCTCGCCGTTGTCATCATCAATGAGGTGGTCAAACGCTGGGATGATCGGCGTATTCAACATAAAGCTGCAGCTGCTCTTGAAACAGTGGCGGTGCCAGCATGAAATTCTTCAAGTCATTAACGACTGGACAACGCACCATTGCCTTGTCGTTGGGGTTCATGTTGGTCTTGTCAATTGTTCGACTCTTCACCAACGCTGACGACATCACGAGCTCAGCAACAATCTCGTCAACCTTGCGAGTCGCCACTCCAATTTTGCTCGCAGGTCTTGCTGGCGTGTGGGCTGAACGGGTCGGCATCGTCAACATCGGCATTGAAGGCATGATGATTATCGGAACATGGTTCGGTGGATACGGAGCATGGAAATGGGGATCTTGGGCAGGAATCGCGCTCGCAATCTTTGCTGGATCTCTCGTCGGCTTACTTCATGCATTGGCGACTGTTCGATTTAATGTCAACCACGTCGTCTCGGGTATCGCGATCAATATCTTGGCTGCTGGTACAACCGAGTATTTATCCATCATCTTCTTCAAAGGCCAACAAGGTGGCGGAGAAAGTCAGTCACCCGCCGGCAAAGGTGGTTCCGGCGAATTTGATATGCCGTTCTTAGCTGGAGGGCGTATTGGTTCGTGGCGTAGCCCTGACATTTTGGGCTGGCTCGAGAAGAAACATGATCTTCCACTCCTGCCTGACCTCGCAGGCTTGCTACGTGGTCTCGTGAGCGATATCGATATCCCGACCATTGTTGCCATCGCACTTGTTCCAATCACTGCATACGTTTTGTGGCGTACGCGCTTTGGACTTCGCGTTCGCTCAAGTGGCGAATCGCCACAAGCTGGCGAAAGTTTGGGTGTCTCCATTAATCGTCTGCGCTATCAGGCGATGGCAATCAGCGGTGGCTTAGCCGCATTTGGTGGAGCGTACTTATCCACTGTTGTCACCAGCACATACCGCCAGGGACAAACTGGCGGCCAAGGCTACATCGGACTTGCCACAACCATCTTTGGAAACTGGACACCATTCGGCGTTTTTCGAGGGTCGATTTTGTTTGGTTTTCCGTCGGCGCTCAAATTCCGTGACGAGAAAAACGTACCGGCACTTCTATTGGTCATTGCCGTCATTTTGATTGCACTCGGCATTGTGAGTGCACTGAAGCACAAACAGATGTTGACCATGGGACTCTTCATCGGAGCAGCTCTATCGGCAGCGACTTACTTCTTGGTCGACGAAGTTCCGCAAGAGTTTGTGGCAGCAACTCCATACATCGTCACGATCTTGGTGCTCGCTGGAGCACAGCAACAGCTACGGCCACCAGCGCACGCTGGTCTCGCCTATCGTGCTGGCGAGAATCACTGACCGATCAAACTCGGTGTTTCAGTTTCCCAAACTGGCAACAGCTTGAACTTCAATTCCGCCACGCGGGCGCTGCGTCAATGTCACTGTGACTTTGCGTGGCTTGGCTGAATCCATAATCTCGCCGGCAATCTCGGCAGCAAGAGCTTCGGCGAACACCGCGCGGTCACGAAAGTTCCAGAGGTACAACTTGAGACTCTTGGACTCAACACACCATTCGTGAGGCTGATATTCGATCACGACATGCGACAGGTCGGGCTGCTTGGTAACTGGGCACATTGATGCCAGTTCGTCGGTGGTAAATCGCACGAGGTCAACATTGGCTGGGGCCGGAAAAACTTCAACATGATCGACGGCCTCACGCACCGTGTTCCCCAAAATCGTTAACTGCGGGGCGACTGGGGTTGTTGCCAGTTCGTTGTTCGGGCCTTTGGGTGAATTCATACCGACAGCGTAAAGGTCTTTAGTCATCTCTGCACCCGCCCTATCCCTATGCGGAGCACACCTCGCTCATACGCCCTCTAGAATCCCCTCATGGGAGCCTTCCTTACCGATCAGCAAATTGCCGACTACGACCGTGACGGGTTCTTAGTGCTTCCCAATTTCGCGACTCCGGGGGCCTGCCAAGCGCTCAAGGCGCAGGCCGAAGGAATCCTCCACGATTTTGATCCCGACACCAATCGCAGTGTGTTCACAACAAATGAACAGTCGCGACACGCCGATCAACAGTTCATTGACTCAGCCACAGGAATCATTTGTTTTTTTGAAGAAGAAGCCTTTGATGAAATGGGCAACCTGAAACAGTCGAAAGAATTGAGCATCAACAAAATCGGTCACGCGATGCATGACCTCGATCCAGTCTTTGAATCATTCACCTACACCCCAGAACTTGCATCTGTGGCGAGCGATATTGGAATGCCCGACGCCCTTGCTTTGCAAACGATGTATATCTGCAAGCAACCTCGCATCGGTGGCGAAGTGAGTTGTCACCAAGATGCGACTTTCCTCTACAGCGACCCAATTACCGTTACCGGATTTTGGTTTGCGATTGAAGATGCCACACTTGAAAACGGATGTTTGTGGGCCGCACCAGGTGGACATAAAACCACGCTGCGCAAAAAGTTTGTACGCAACGAAGCGAACGATGGCGCAACATTTGAAGTTCTTGACGACTCTCCACTTCCCATCGCACCAACAGAATTAGTTCCGCTTGAAGTAAAAGCCGGAACGCTTGTTGTGCTGCACGGTTTACTTCCACACTGGAGCGACGTCAATCGCAGTGAAAAGAGCCGCCATGCGTACTCGCTTCATTGCATCTCCGAATCAGCTGAATATCCAGAATGGAATTGGCTCCAACGCAATAGCGCATTGCCATTGCGCCGACTCGATCAAGTGGCGGTATCACTATGACTACAGCAACCCCAGAAATTTTGTTACGTGCTCCAAAAGCACTCCTACACGATCACCTCGACGGTGGCTTGCGCCCCGCTACGGTCATTGAGCTTGCATCTGAATACGGATACAAGAACTTGCCCACAACCGATGTTGCTGATCTTTCAAAATGGTTTCATCGTGGCGCCAAGCGCAATGACTTAGTGCTGTATCTCGAAACATTTGCTCACACCGTTGGCGTCATGCAAGACAAAGATGCCATTGAGCGCGTGGCATATGAGTGCGCCCATGATTTAGCAGCCGAAGGAGTCGTGTATGCCGAAGTTCGTATGGCTCCTGAATTGTGTACTGAAAAGGGCCTCACCCTTGATGAGGTGATGCAGGCGATTCTTGATGGCTTTGCACGAGGCAGTGCCGGAACTGATCTCACGATCTATGCAATCTGTTCGGCGATGCGCACCGCACGCCGCAGTCTTGAAATCGCCGATCTTGCCGTTCGTTGGCGCGATCGTGGAGTTGTGGGTTTCGATATCGCCGGGGCAGAAGCAGGACACCCACCGACTCGCCACCTTGAGGCGTTCAACCACGTTCAACGCGAAAACTTTCACTCGACCATTCACGCAGGCGAGGCATTTGGTCTACCCAGCATCTGGGAGGCCGTGCAGTTGTGCGGTGCCGAGCGCCTTGGACACGGCGTACGTATTGTCGACGACATCACCGGACCAACTGGGTCTGAACAACTCGGCCGCCTCGCCGCCTATGTTCGAGATCGCCGAATTCCGCTGGAGCTGTGCCCCACGAGCAATGTGAATACCGGGGTCTGCAATTCAATTGCCGAACACCCAATCGGGATGCTGCGACGCCTGCGATTCAGGGTCACGGTCAACACCGATAATCGGCTCATGAGCGACACCAGCATGACCAAAGAGTTCGTGCAATTGGCCCAAGCCTTCGACTGGGGCCTTGAAGACTTTGAGTGGCTGACCCTCAATGCCATGAAGAGCGCCTTTGCCCCCTTCCCCGAGCGCCTACGCATCATTAACGGCCTCGTCAAGCCCCGCTACGCCCTTTTGAAGGCCGAAGTTGCCATGGGGTCCAACGACCGCTGATGCGCGACAATAGGTGCATGGCTCAAACTCCAGGCACCATCGAAGTCACCGTCGTCAACCACCCACTGATCGCTGATTCACTCACGCGCATCCGTGACGTCAACACTCCAAATGCGTTGTTCCGCCAAGAGCTTGAGAGAGTCGGCACGCTGTTATTGGCCGAGGCAACCCGCGATCTACCAACCACCGAAATCAAAGTTCAGACTCCGCTGACAGAAACGACGGGGCGCGTATTGAGCAGCCAGCCCGTTGTGATCCCAGTACTTCGAGCCGGACTTGGCTTTGTTCATGCTGCACAAGAACTCATGCCCAACGCCGACGTCGGATTCATTGGCGTGAGTCGTGATGAGAAAACATTTGAGCCCAAGCAGTACGTCAACAAGTTGCCCGAGACCTTGGCTGGTCGTACCTGTTTCGTCCTCGACCCCATGTTGGCAACAGGTGGTTCACTTGCTCACGCGTGCGAATTGTTAATGGAACGCAATCCAACCGGTCCCATCACCGTCATTTGTGTGCTGGCTGCTCCCGAGGGAATTGAGTTCTTGAAAACGACTGGACTAAACCTGCGAATTTTCACAGCCTCAATTGATGAGCGCCTCAATGAGAGTGCATTTATCGTGCCTGGTCTCGGCGATGCCGGTGACCGTCAATTCGGCGCCCCTCACTGACGCACCAATCACTTTCATTACATCGCCCACATCACATAGGCGGGCCGCCCCAGGCCGGCACACCTGAGGGCGAACCGCCAAAGAGTTGATCCTTCGCCGCAGCCAAACCTTCGACGGTCCACTTCTTGTTGCCACCCGTCAATGAGTTTGCAATTTCGGTTGGACGAATACGGTGCACCTGATCACCTAAAACGATGAATGTCTGTGCGTTGATATCTGATGCATGATCACTCGCCAAGAACGCAACCATCGGACTGATGTTGGCGGGATCGTATTTATCAAAACCAGATTCGGGCTTCGTAAATTTCGGATTCACTTCAGTCATTGGCGTGCGTGCTCGCGGCGCAATGCAGTTCACAGTGACGTTGTAGCGCCCAAGTTCGCGAGCAAGGATGGTGGTCATCGTGATGATGCCCCCCTTAGCCGAACCGTAATTGCCCTGACCAGGCCCACCAAACAAACCGCTTTCGCTGGTGGTGTTAATGATGCGACGTTGCGGTAAACCGCCTTCGGTTCCCTCAAGAGCCTTGGCTTGGTTACGCCAGTAGACCGCAGCGAAGTGGGCTGGAGCGAAGTGACCTTTCAAATGGACCGAAACCACACTGTCGAACGGCGCCTCTTCCATTGAGAAGCTCATGGCATCACGAATGAAGCCGGCATTGTTCACCAAAATGTGCAAGTCACCAAACTCGCTAATGGCCCGTTGAACCAAAGCTTCGGCGGCCGCCCAGTCGCTCACACTTCCCCGCTGTGCGACTGCTCGCCCACCATTCGCAACAATCGCCGCAGCAACTGCGTCGGCTGATTCTCCGAGATCATTGACCACGACTGCGGCGCCTTCGGCAGCCAACAGTTCGGCATGGCAACGACCAACACCTTGACCTGCTCCGGTAACGATTGCGACTTTGCCGGTAAGTGCACCCATGGTGTAACTCCTTGTGTTGTACGGCGCCCGATAGCCCCGCAAATGTTTCTGATACCGTGTCAGAAACTAGTCGGAACTGAGCAAAGACCGATAACCGTTGGGGGCGATGGTGAACACAAAAAACTCAAATCGTCGCCCCGTTGCCTTGATTACGGGCGCCAGTCGGGGCATCGGCCGCGGAATTGCCCTATCACTCGCCCAATCGGGATACGACCTCATCATTACTGGCCGAACCGTCGCTGAGGGATCGGCTGTCAACCCAGCGACTGGTCGTCCTTTGGTTGGAAGCCTTGAGGAAACGGCTCAACAAGCGCGCTCCTACGGCTCATCAGTCGGCAGTGTTGTGGCCGATGTCTTAGACCTCAACGATGTCATCCCTTCATTTCACCGATGCCTAGAAATCAGTCAGGGTCGCATCGATCTTCTGGTCAATAACGCGATCTATGTCGGACCAGGCAACGACGTTCGTTTTGCCGACACCGATCCAGACGACATTGTCCGTCGATCAAACGGCAATCTGATCGCACCCTTGTTGTTCACTCAGGGATTTTTGCAACATGCACTTGCACACCCAGTAAACCCCACGACTTCGTTGCGCGCGACGATTCTGAATATCACCAGCGATGCTGGCAAACGAACGCCCGAGCGAATGGCCGGAAATGGCGGATGGTCATTGATGTACGCCGCTACAAAGGCTGGATTTCATCGCATCGCCGACATGTTGGCCCACGAGTACGGCCATGAAGGAATCCGATGCCTCAACATCAACCCTGGCTTAGTTGCCACCGAGCGTGTCCTCGAAACAGGCGCGAACCTCGAATGGATTGCCCGTGCTGGCGTTGCGCCCGAGGTCATTGGTCGAGCAGTCGTTCAACTTTTGAATGACCCACTCATCGGCAATGGGGCCTACGTGCACGCTCAAGAATATTTGTGCGAAGCACTTGGCGAGCACGAATTTGAACGCTTACTCTCGATCTCACGCATGAATGGACAATCGCTATGAGCAACCTTGAAACAGACACCTATGTCATTGGACCGACCAACCAGGACATGCTGCTTCCTGAACCCGAAATATCGCCGATTTACTACACGCTGATTTCGGTCGATGACCATCTCGTTGAACCGCCCAACATGTTTGACGGTCGTTTACCGAAAGCACTTCAGTCGCAAGCACCTCGACTCATTGTGAATGACCGTGGCCATCAAGTGTGGTCATTCGACAACCAGATCTTTAGCCAAGTCGGAATGAATGCTGTTGTTGGGCGCAAGCCTGAACTTCGCTCACTCGAACCAGCTCGATTCGAAGATATGCGTCGTGGATGTTGGGACATTGATGAACGCATCAAAGATATGGACCTCATCGGTTGCTGGGCGTCGCTCAACTTCCCATCACAAGTAGCTGGCTTCGCCGGTCGCATTTTTAGCGCGTGCAAAGACCCCGAGGTTGGACACGCCACAATGCGCGCGTGGAACGATTGGCTGTACGAAGAGTGGTGGCAGAAATACCCTGATCGCATTATTCCGTGTGGCATCACGTGGCTTGCCCCTGGACCCGATGGCACCGCCAAACTTGGGGCCGATGAAATTCGCCGCAATGCCGAGCGTGGCTTTGTTTCGGTCACACTGCCAGAACGCCCGCACAATGTTGGCTTTCCTAGTCTCTACAGCGGTTGGTGGGATCCGATCATTGAGGCCTGTGTTGAAACCGACACAGTGATTTCATTACACGTTGGCTCGTCTGGAATGTACGCAATGCCCGAAGGCGCACCAGCACTTCAACTTGGCGCGACGTTGTTTGGACAACTCTCACTTACTGCGTGTGCCGAATGGTTGTGGAGCGGATACGCATACAAATATCCCGACCTAAAAATTGCGATGAGCGAAGGCGGAATCGGTTGGGTTCCGATGTTGCTTGATCGTTTAGAAAATGTCGTGGATCGAAGCGGTTATGGTGCCGGTTGGGATATTCGACCAGCCGATGTCTTGCGGCGTAATTTTTGGTTCTGCACCATCGACGATCCGTCCACCATTGATCTTCATGACGTCATCGGTGACGATCACATCATGGTCGAGATTGATTATCCGCACGGAGACAGCACCTGGCCTCACAGCCAATCAATTTTGCGAGATGCATGGGGCCACCTATCTCCCCAACTCCTTCGCAAGTTCTGCTGCGAAAACGCCGCCGCTTTGTACCGTCATCCACTTCCTGAGCGAATCGTTCCGTGACAACAGTTGCATCGCTCATTCGCGACCGAAAAGGCGATCAGCACGCTGGCTACATCTTTGAAGGCCGCACCTACACGTGGGACGAGGTTGTCTCTGAGTCTGCAGTTCGTGCCTCTATTTTGGCCGAACTACTTTCTGATGATCGCCCGCCACACGTCGGAATACTCTTAGAGAACACCCCGGAATACCTCTTTTGGATTGGTGGTGCCGCGCTCGTTGGTGCCTGCGTTGTTGGCATCAACCCAACCCGTCGAGGAAGTGAATTAGAACGCGATATTCAACACACCGATTGCCAAATCATTGTGAGTGACCAAAATGGCATGTCACTACTCCACGATGTACAGACCGGCGTTAACCCCGCCAACATGATTGACGTCGAATCATCTGCCCATCGCGAGCTTCTCAGGCGTCATATCGGTGCAGACCTTCCTTCGGTTGACCCCGATGCTGAAAGCATTCTCTTTTTGCTCTTCACATCTGGTTCAACAAGTGCACCCAAAGCAGTTGTGTGCACCAACCAGCGCATGGCAACCGCGAGTGTTCGCGCCGGAGAGATTTACGGTGTCACTGCTGAAGAAGTTTGCTATTGCCCGATGCCACTTTTCCATGGCAACGCCCTGATGGCCTGCTGGGGGCCTGCCCTTGCTGTTGGCGCAACCATTGTTCTTCGGCGCAAATTCTCCGCAAGCAATTTCATGCCTGATGTACAGCAACATGGCTGCACATACTTCACTTACGTCGGCCGCACAATTGCCTACATCCTTGGCCAGCCAGAATCTGCTGATGACAAGAACAACAAATTGCGATTAGGTTTCGGCACTGAAGCAAGCGCACTCGACCGCGAACGTTTTCTTGAACGCTTTGCCTGCGATCTTGTTGAGGGCTACGGCTCAAGCGAAAGTGTTGTCGCAATCATCCGCACCCCGGACACACCAGCAAATGCGCTTGGCAAAGAACGCGCTGATATGGCGGGCCAAGTATGCATCATTGATCCAGACACCAACATTGAGTGTCCACGAGTCCAATTTGATGAGTTTGGTGCGATCGCCAACCCCGAGTGCATCGGTGAAATTGTCAGCCTAAGTGGTGGCACTTCGTTTGAGGGCTATTACAACAATCGCGAAGCTTCCACAGAGCGTGTCCGCAATGGCTGGTATTGGACCGGAGATCTTGGCTACCGCGATGACAACGGCTTCTTCTACTTCGGTGGACGTAGCGCCGATTGGTTGCGAGTCGATAGCGAAAACTTTGCCGCGGCACCAGTCGAAAATATTGTTTCGCGTTTTCCCGGAGTCGTCATGGCTGCCGTGTATCCAGTGCCCGACCCAACAACAGGCGACATGGTCATGGTTGCAATCGAGATGAATGCTTCCGCTCGATTTTCACCTACGGATTTTGATGAGTTCTTGTTACAACAGCGTGATCTCGGTACGAAGTGGTCACCCCAACTCGTACGTGTCACTCAAGAGATGCCCTTAACCGCCAACAACAAAGTGCATAAGCCACCACTTCGAGCAACCAAATGGCAAACTACCGACGAAGTATTTTGGCGAGCTGAGCGGAATCAACCGCTTCGACTCATGACTCCCGCCGACAAAAACGAACTTGAATCGCGATTTGCTGTGAACGGACGAACCCACATCTTGGCTGGCCCGTAGATCAATTAAACAGAGTCAGTTATTTGACTTCCAGGTTTGCCATGACTCAAGACATTCAGGTAATTCGCCTTTGCCCATTTGGCTTGCGGGCCAATTCGCGTCGGCCAAGCCAACGGGCGCATTGGGCATCGTGTGTCCGTACCACAACAAATGTTTGCGTCGAGCAAAGAACCAGCGTCCATCAACACGCTTGTACGTATCGTGATACTGAATTTGATGGATGATCCAATTTCCGTCGGCATCTTCAATTTCTCCACGACACGACACGATCCCGGTTGCATTTGTTTGATCAGCAACATCAATGAGGTGGTTGTTGACTTGAAGAATGACCCGACCCAACGCGTGCATCTGTCCATCAAAACTTTCTTTCAAGGCCTGAGTACCCGATGATTCACGTGTCACCTTGATGTCTGGAATGAATAATTCAGCAAGATTTTGTGTGTCGCGGGCGCCGTAAAAGATCGCATATCGACTTGCGAGTTGTCGAATCTCTTCAGACGCGATCAACCACGCAGTCGGGTCTTCATGCCGCAAACCATTCGAATGTGTCACGTCCGTGGTCCCCCTGGAAGCGGATGTGGATGCGCAGTCGGCTGCAAAAGCGCGTCAGTTCCGCCATCGACAAACAAGATCTGACCGACAACGTACGATGCTTCGCTCGAACCCAAAAATGCAATCGCGTTAGCGATTTCTTCAGGCTGACCCCAACGACCGCGCGGAATCGGAATCATGTCGAGCGAATCCTTCACGCCGGGCATATCAAGCAAGGGGCGGGTCATACCCGTGTCAATAACGCCCGGGGCAACCGCATTTAATCGGATACCAGACTTCATCCAATCTGCAGCGTTCATACGAACCCAAAAGGCGACCGCCAATTTGCCTGCGGGATACGCGACGAAGGCTGCAGGAGAACTAAATCGCGCGACAACCGATTCTTCATCTTGCTGCAGGTAGGCCATGGCGTCATCGACCGATAGGCCAGGAGTCATCGTTGTCGAGTTTGAAGAAATCATCACAACGGCCGAGTTCGTTCCTTTTTCAAGGGCTGGGCGCAGACCATTGACAATGGCTAAGGTTCCATAGAAATTCACGCGCACAATGAGTTCGTTGGGCACCGGGGTGCTGACACCGGCACAAGGCACAAGACCGTCAAGTACTCCCCCGCACAGTGCGTTCACTTCATCAACAATGCGCTGCCGGTCTCCCGGCTGAGAAAGGTCGCCGCATACGTCGGCGCCTCGCAGGTCAACCCCAATGACCCGGTGACCTTGTGCCTCAAGTTTTGCCTTGGTCGCAGCGCCAATACCCGACGCTGTACCCGTCACACAGATTGTCCCCATGACTACCCCTCACATCAAATTCCGTATCTGACAGTGTGTCAGATCGTACGAGTACTTCGGGGATCGCTACGGTTGAAACATGCGTTCAATCGTTTGTCACCAATTCGCCCCACTATCCGAATTGCAACTAGAGGAACGACCGTCACCCGATCTCTTCCCTGGCTCAGTCCGTATCGCCGTGACTGCGTGCGGGGTCAATTTTGTTGATGCCTTGTTTGTTCAAGGCAAATACCAAATCAAACCACCAACACCATTTGTGCCAGGCATGGAAGTCGTCGGCCGAATCACCGAAGTTGCACCAGATGTCTCTGACGTGGCCCTCGGAACGCGAGTCTTCGCCAATGTCGGCTTAGGAGGATTCAGCTCAGAAGCAGTCGTGCCCGCCAAGCGCATCATGAAACTGCCCGACACGCTCTCTGACGGCCAGGCCGCAACCTTCATGCAGAGTTACTTGACGGCATGGTTTGCACTTGTTGAGCGCGCTCATGTTGAACGCGACAAATACCTCTTGGTTTTAGGTGCAGGAAGCGGAGTCGGACTGGGCGCAGTTGATGTCGGTCGAGCACTTGGGCTACACGTCATCGCGGCTGCATCAACTGAAGAGAAGCGTCACCTTGCCACCGAACGAGGCGCATTCGCAGTTATTGATTCAACGCTTCCAGCCGACGAGGTGAAAGAAGAAGCCAAACGTCTTTCTGGTGGTGGCATTGATTACTTGTACGACCCAGTGGGTGGCGAACTCGGCGAAACGTGCTTGCGTGCGCTCACCGACGATGGGCAGTATCTCGTGATCGGATTTGTTGCAGGCATCCCAAAGCTTCCTGCCAACCAAGTGTTACTGCGTAATCGCCGAGTCACTGGCGTTGATTGGGGCGGATGGGCTGGCAAGAACCCTGGACTCAATGATCGCATGTTGGCCCAAGTCATGGAATTGATTGCGGCCGGAGAACTCCGACCCGTTGAGCCTCAGACATATCCGTTAGAGCAGGCAGCACAAGCCCTACAAGATCTTGAAGACCGCAAAGTAGCTGGAAAAATTGCGTTGATTCCGTAGCGAATCAATCCAGCAATGCGCCGCGATTGTTGGCCGCAAACTTGGCGCGGAGCTCAGTTGCTTCAACCCGAGTGAATTGTGAAAAAGCAATCTCTTTTGATGGACGCCACCACAATTGAACATCGTCATGGCGTTCAACATCATGCCAACGTCGAAGAACAAGTTCGCGCTTAATCACTTTGTTTGACGGGGTCATCGGGAAATCGACAACAATCTGAACAAAGCTCGGCACCCACTTCGGACCAAGATCTGATTGTGCTCGCAAGAATTCTGCAAACTCTGCCGGGTCAATTGTTGTACCTGGTTGTAACTGCAACGCCGCCATCACGCGATCACCCATATCAAAATCTGGAATGCCGTAGACAGCAGCGAGAATCACATTGGGATGACGCATCAAAATACCTTCGATCGGAGCACCCGCAAAGTTTTCGCCATCGACGCGCATCCAATCAGCACTTCGGCCAGCGAAGTAGAAAAAGCCATCATCGTCGCGGTACGCAAGATCTCCGGTCCAATAAGCACCATCACGAATACGCTCGCTATTCGCTTCCGGATTATTCCAGTAGCCCTCAAACGTTCCGCCGCCGCCATTCACAATTTCGCCAGTGGCTTCCTCGGCGTTCAGAAGTCGACGGTCAGTGTCAAAAATTGCGCGTGGGCATTCTTGGTTAGTGGCGGGATCACGCACAGTGATTGTTGCTTGCGCTGCCACGCCGAGCGATCCAGTAGGCATGTTGGGAACACGCACAATTGAAGCTCCAGTTTCGGTTTGTCCGTAGCCATCGGTGAGTTTGCAATCGAACCGTTCTGCAAATCGCAGCAAATCAATTTCTGAGCCTTCATTACCAAATCCACGACGCAGCGGATTATCGCGATCGTCGACCTTTTCAGGTGTGGCCAAAACATACGTCAATGGTTTGCCGACGTAGTTGAAGTACGTTGCGCCAAAAGTTCTGACATCAGATAAGAATTCGCTAGCCGAGAATTTACGGCGCAAAGCAATAGTTGATCCGTAAACCAAACTTGGAGCCCACGCTGTGAAAAGAGCATTTGAGTGAAACAGAGGCATGCAAATGTACGTCGTATCCTCTGGCGTCAGCGCAATGAGCATGTTCATTGACTGAGCCACAAAATGAAGTCGCTGATGACTCGTGACGACTGCTTTGGGCGCGCCGCTAGTACCCGATGTAAAGAGCAACAAGAATGTGTCTGAGGGATCAACGTGACAATCTTCAGAAGTTGGCAAAATAGCCCCGGCATATGCATTAACTGACTCGGCATACTCGTTTGACTCTGTCACAAAGATAAAACCATTGGCATCGCCAAGGTCGAGTCCATCAAGAAGCGCAACTTGACTGATCTCGGTAACAACTATCTGGCACGACGTGTGAGTGATATCCCGAGCTAACTCAGCACCACGGCGTGTTGGGTTAATTCCCACAACCACCGAACCCGTTACTGCGGCAGCTCCCAACCACATGGTGAACTCTGGGGTGTTCTCCAGCAAGACACCAATATGTGGAGCCGAGCCTGCTGGACGATCCTTCAAGATGCTGAGCCACAAAGCTGCACGCTCCGCTACTCCGGCGCACCATTGGCGATAGGTCAACGTCTCATTTTCAAAACGAATCGCCACGTTGTCATCACTACTTCTCGCCCGAACATGATCGGCGAAC
>Ga0255122_1000102_pt1 | contig 21153 bp, 17 predicted proteins | sample Law_Colum_RepC_8_2_FD_188581 | JGI IMG/M metagenome (GOLD analysis project Ga0255122, IMG submission 188581) | Freshwater microbial communities from St. Lawrence River, New York, United States - Law_Colum_RepC_8h | ecosystem: Environmental > Aquatic > Freshwater > River | place: USA: New York...
TGGGCGCTGGCTGGATGCGTCCAAAGCGGTTGGTAGGGGTCCGACCACGGATTACGCGCACTCGGTTGAGGCAGTGCAAAATAAATGGGTAGGCTAGCTAGATTGGGTTTGCGCAAACTGGCAAAGTGTGTGCTCCATGCATTGGGGCTCGTAAAGACTGGCACCGAGTGTGTGCCTTGGTGCATAGTTTGCGCGAGTATGCGCGTTGCCCGCGGATGACCGCAAAACCAAAAGGCTTGAGCGCCCAGCGCGACTAAACGGGTGTACTGTTCGCTCAGATCGTGAGCGTGCACATCGTGCCACTGTACGCCAACGAGTTCCGGTGCCTTGGGCGTTGCCAAGAGCGCTAAGATTGCCTCATAACTGGCGCGACCCAAGGGATCGTTGCTCAATAAAATTCCCCAACGTTTTTTTTCATTGGCGGGTGTTTTTCCCATTAATTGCTCCAGGCATTGTGCGTCACTGAGGCAATAGCGAAAAATCCAAGGTCCCTGTTCTTCGCTTGAGGCGTCACTCGCCCAGGTAATCCCATATGGCAATTGCTCAGTCGTTGCCCACTCTGCGATGCGCCCCGCAAGATTGCTATCGCCACCGCCAATCATGGCCAAAATTCTAGGGTCTTGAATCGATGCGCGCAGTTGATCGAGTGCGCGGGTGAGATTTCCTTGTGTATTTATCACGTGGATTGCAAGTTTGGCTTGACTTTCACGCAAAGCACTGTTGATGCCCAACTCAATCGCACGACCAACATCGCGCGAGGTGGTGCTAAGGTCGAGCTCCACGATCAAGGTACCCATGTCCATCAGGGGTTTACCAAGTCCGATTGGCATAAAACTACCGAGGCCCAAACCAGCCCCCCAGGTCAAAAATCGGCGACGTTGCCAAGCGCTCATTGCATCATCCCCAACACCATCAAAGCCATGTCATAATGAATTGAAAAATTTAGTATACGGATCTTTATCCTAGAATAACTTGAATGTTTCTAGCTTTGGCCTTCATACAAAATACTACTGTGCTTTTATCCCATCCCCCTACTCGCGCGTCATGAACCAAGAAGCTGCCTACATCTCGACTCGCGAAGCTGCAGAATTACTCGGTATTTCCCTGCGTACTGCGCAATTGTGGGTTGAAAATGGTGCGTTGCTGGCATGGAAAACATCGGGAGGACACCGTCGTATTTTGTTGCATTCGGTGCAAAAAATCTTAGACGAGCGTGAGCGCTCTGCGGTTGATGTAGTGCGCGCCCCAGATGCACGTCTAAAAGTAGCCATCGTGGAAGATGACCCCGACGTGGTGACTTTATTGCAAATGATGCTTACTGGTCTTGACTTTCCCTGCGATGTGCAAACGCGTTCAGACGGCTTTAAAGGCTTAATCCTCTTAGGTACCTTTCGCCCCGATGTCCTGATTGCCGACCTAAACATGCCGGATATGGATGGTTTTCGTATGTTGCGCTCTATCCAAGGTTCAGAGTTCGCGCCCCGTCAAATTATTGTGACGACCGCGCTGAGTGCTTCTGAAATTACCGAACGCGGCGGCGTTCCGCTAGAGGCACTGGTCTTGCAAAAACCTTATCCCTTATCCCTGCTTGAGAACGCATTACGGCAAGCGTATGCCGTCAGTCGGGGCCCCTTTAGTTCCGGCCTTAACAAAGCCTAATCCTTGGATTTGGGACTTTTACAGTTTGCTCTGGTTTTTCTGCACCAAATCAGTGAAATGATAAAAATGAAACATTCCTTAAAATCTCTATAATGAAGGCATGCCTTGGCTTGATTATGCACTCACTCGTCTAAGTTTATGTTTAATAGTCCTTTTTTCTATAGGATTCACAAACAATGTAAATGCTGCGACCGCAAAACCGGATAAAGAGGCTCTAATAGCCGGTAAAGCGGCAATGCGTTTTACGGTAGCGCGTGTTTGTGAGAGCACCCAAAATTGCCAAGAGGCTATTTTGGCGGAAGGCTGGATTACTCAGAACACACTGGAGCTTGCTAAGGCGCAAGCGCCCACTTGGCCTGCAAAAGCAAATCTAATTTTTAATAGCGATGGTGGAGATTTACTGGCAGCCATGGATTTGGGGCGATGGATTCGGGCCAATCAACTCAATACCCGTGTAGGTGCCCCAAAGGTCAGTAAGGTCACGCCGCCATCATCCAACACTGGGGTTGAACTCAGTTCGGGGCGTTGTTTGTCGGCATGCGTCTTAAGTTTTATGGGTGGGGTTCAACGGGTTATTGATCCAGCCGATATTATTGGATTTCATGGTCTGGTATTAGCCAAATCCCCCCCAAGCACGAACCAAGCGCCTAATGAGGCAAATGCTGCTGCGGTCACGGAACTGGATAAAGCGAAGCTGGCAATGAATGCTATTGGTCGCTACCTTGAATCCATGGGTGGAGATCGACGCATGGTTGACTTTATGCTGTTTGCAAAAGGAGAGCAATTCCAACGAATCCCCTACGATAGTTCACGTCAATTAGGTATTGACAACCAAATTGAACGCCCCCTGAGTGCGTGGCGCTTACAAGCTATCGATGATGGTGAACTCATTGCACTTGTCAGCGAGCGACAAGCAAAAGGGCAACTATCAATCACTTTAGCTTTGACCAAGCCAGGCAATAAAGAGAGTGCCAGCGACAATGTGCGCTTTATCGTATTTGTTAAGCCCGTTGGTAGACGTTTTCAAGCACAAGAAATTCAGGCTTACTTTACGGATGCTTTGACCGTTAAACTCATTTCACGCAAGAATATCCTGCGTGGGAAGGTACTTTCATCTTGGAAACCGAACGCTGATGGTATGCAACTGATTTTGAGTTTTCCCACTCCAGTCATCAGCAGTATTTCACAGACACTTGGTTTTGAGTTAGAAATTGATTTTCCGGAAAATTTTACAGGCTCAGATCGCATTACGAAGTTTGGTACGCAAGGACTTAAAGGGGCTTTGACAGCCATTAGGCGTTAAACAACTTGCATTTTCATAACGGGAACAGAATCCGTAATCAACGGCTTTCAATTGCTATCACTTTTTTAAGTGACATTCACAAACATAACCCCCACCATTTCTAGTGAGGGTTTGCTTTTCTGGTGGGCCCACCAGGACTTGAACCTGGGACCAAAGGATTATGAGAGCAGATATCCAAAGAAAACCACTAGGATTTCAAGAGCTTGCGTCTCCTAAATATCGGTGTGTGAGTATTTGTGTAACTAGATTAACAAGATCACCAAATGTAATCCCTCACTCTTTGGTTTTCGAAACCACAGGATTTTTGGAGCAACCATCTAACACTTCGTTGCTCTAAAGTACTTCTTTGAATAATTTATAAGCGTTACTTTAAGTAACGCTTTGGCTAATTATGAAATGCAATTAATTTATAAGAATTTCATTCAAAGCAATATTGATGTAGTAATTGATACGCCCGACCCTTCTCTTCTCTAAAAACGCCTCTTCCGCTAGAACATCGAGATATTTGGTGGCAGTGAGCCTAGAAATATTCAAGTCACGCATTACAAATTCAATCTTTGTATATGGATGAGTAAATAAATTATTAATTAAATCTTGGCTATAGAATTTGTGCTTTTCCCTGATTCTATGTTTGTAGTCAAATAGGGCTACTTTTATCTCATTGATCTTCTTAATTGTCTGCTCTGAAGTTGCGCGGACCGCCTCCAGCATATATAGAACCCAATCCTCCCAAGCATCATCATCGCGCACTGCCTGAAGAAGGCGATAGTATTCTGATTTGTTGCGTACTATATAGTTGCTCAAATAAAGAACCGGTATGTTGAGTAGCTGCTCTTTTACTAAGTACAAGACATTAATAATCCGGCCGGTACGTCCATTGCCATCGTAGAAAGGATGAATGCTTTCAAATTGATGATGTATCAAGGCCATTTTTATTAATGGATCGACTAGGTATGATCCGGAATCATTGATGAAATTCTCAAGCTCGACTATTAGCCTAATAATTTCTTTGGGGTCTTGCGGGGGTGTATACACAACCTCCCCTTGAGAGCTTTTTAAGCTAGTTCCAGGTAGCTTTCTATAACCTGCATTATTACGCTCAAGCTCCGCCTGAATCAGCAAAATATGATTACTAGTTAAAAGGCCTGTCTCTCGCACTTGCTCAAAGCCAATTCGAAGTGCCTGCCTATAACGCAAGACCTCCTTGGCAACCGAATCATCCACTGACTCTGACAGCAAATCATCCTTAAAGAGTTCATCATGAGTGGTGACGATATTTTCTATTTCAGAACTATCTTTAGCCTCTTGTAAGCCAAGGGTATTAATTAAAATCCCTTGATTTGGGATGGATGCTGCCACCCCCTTTAACTCGGCAAGCATTCTGCTACTCTCAGCTAATTTTTTCAAGATTGCTGGCGTATCGAATCTTGAACTACTCAAACCTTCAAGTGATTGTATTTTGCTCATATGCACGTTTTTTTGATATGTATAGAAAAATGATATTTTTATACATGTTAGCAGTGATCTGTATATAAATTCCCCATTTTAACGTATTAACTATCCTTTTACTGTATAAAAATACAGCTTTTTGATCATGAAAAGCCACTACACACACCCAAGCAAAACAGTCCATCAGTTCGCCCCTTTTCTTAATATCACTCCAACACCAAGACACTCAGGAAAAGTAAGCGCATCAAATACCATTTACCTGCAGGATGGAGAGGTCGTTCTCTATAAACGCAAGGACAGCAGAATCTGGCAAACCTGCTTTAAGCTCTCTGACCTTCGCTGGCACCGCTACTCAACTAAGCATCTCAATTTGGAATATGCCAAAGAGAGTGCTAGCGCCCTATATGATGAAATTCGCTTTAAAGAAAAGCTGGGCATTCGTCACTCTAGTCGTAAATTTTCTCATGTAGCCAAGGACTGTATTGCAGAGTTAGAACAAAAAATTGCTGCCGGCATATGCCCCATGACCAACCATGACTACATCAGAGCAATCACGCTTTACCTCGTCCCCTTCTTTGGCAATTACCAACTTGAAAATATTACAGCCCCAGTAGTAGCGCAATACGAAGCTTGGCGCAATCTCAAGATGAAACGTATTCCCATGAGTAGCACCTTGATGACTCATGCCAGTGCGTATAACAAAGTCATCCAACATGCAGTTCTCAAAGGCTGGCTCAATCCTTCCACCCTCCTAGCGCACTTAGGGAGACATGGAGCTAAAGGCAAAGCAAGGCCGGGTTTTACTAGAGAAGAAATTGACTACCTTTTGGATTTTTTAAAAGACTATAGCCAAGGAGGTCATAGTGCACTAGCTAAGCAAATGCGCTTATTGGCTAGAGACTATGTCGAGTTATTAATCTATACCGGCATACGTTCTGGTAAAGAGTGTATGAATCTCAAATGGCAAGATGTTCAATGGTACGTTGATGCCAAGACAGGTAAACGGTACATTCGCATCTGGGTAAACGGCAAAACAGGAGCACGATTCTTAATAGCTAAAAATCATTCACAAGCAGCATTAGAGCGACTTTGCCAAAGAGATGCTGCGCTAAAGGGCAAACCGCTTGAGCAGGTTTTAAATGAACGCCACAACCTACCCATCTTTAGATTGCCGAGTGGCAAGCAACCCAAGAGTTTTCGCACTACCTTCAAATGGCTTATGTTAGCTAGCGGACTTTTGAAAGATAAGTCGACCAATCAGAACAGGACGCTCTATAGCCTACGACATACCTATGCCACCATAGCTTTAACTGATGGCGCAGTCGATATTCATACACTGGCTAGGCAGATGGGGACCAGTGTCGGCATGCTGGAAAAACACTATAGCAAGCTCACAGCCACCTTGGCGGCCGAGAAACTGGCTTATTGATAGCAGAAAGGTGAAGCGCAACGAACAAATAGTTTATTGCTCCAAGCTAGAGCCTTATATCTATTGGGGTTTAGTGGTGATATTTGCTACACACTGACTACACATTAATAAAAAATGACTTAGCGCTCTCACGCTAAGTCATTGATTTTGTTGGTGGGCCCAGCTGGACTCGAACCAGCGGCCAAAGGATTATGAGTCCTCTGCTCTGACCAACTGAGCTATGGGCCCCTTAGATCAAATCAATCTTCTTCGAGGAAGGTCTTGAGCTTATCACTTCGGCTTGGATGACGCATCTTCCGCAGAGCCTTGGCTTCGATTTGACGAATTCGCTCACGCGTTACATCAAACTGTTTACCAACCTCTTCCAAAGTATGGTCGGTGCTCATCTCAACACCAAAACGCATGCGCAGAACTTTTGCCTCACGGGGCGTTAATGAGTCGAGTACATCCTTAACAACATCCCGCATTGAGTCATGAAGTGCAGCATCGGCAGGGGCAAGAGTATTGGAATCTTCAATAAAATCGCCCAAATGGGAATCCTCATCATCGCCGATTGGCGTTTCCATAGAGATGGGCTCTTTAGCGATCTTCATGATCTTACGAATCTTATCTTCTGGGATTTCCATTTTTAGAGCCAGAGTTGCTGCGTCGGGCTCATGACCAGTCTCTTGCAAGATCTGACGGCTAATACGATTCATCTTATTGATGGTTTCAATCATATGTACTGGAATGCGGATGGTTCGTGCCTGATCTGCAATCGATCGGGTAATAGCCTGACGAATCCACCAGGTAGCATAGGTTGAGAACTTATAACCACGGCGATACTCAAACTTATCAACTGCTTTCATTAAGCCAATATTGCCTTCTTGAATTAAATCCAAGAACTGTAAGCCGCGATTGGTGTACTTCTTAGCAATGGAAATGACCAGACGTAAGTTAGCTACGGTCATTTCGCGCTTTGCTTCCCGAGCACGTTTCTCGCCCGCAATCATTTGCTTATTGACTTCTTTAAGCTCATTAAGTGGCAACACTACTTTTGTCTGGATATCAATCAATTTTTGTTGTAATTCTTGAATTGCAGGTACATTGCGCTCTAAAAGTGCACTATAAGGCTTAGAGTCCTTAAGCAGATTACCGGTCCAACGTAAGTTCATCGACATCTTCGGAAACGCTTGTATTACTTCAGAACGGGGTACGCCAATCTTATCCACGAGTATGCTCACAATACCGCGCTCGAGTTTCCAAACTTCATCGACTTGCGAGCGCATGGTGTCACAAAGTTTCTCAACACTCTTAGCGGTCAAACGAAATCCCAGTAATTCATTCCGAATCACATCTTGTGCTTTGAGATAGCCAGGTGAGTTATAACCATCGCGATCATGGGCGCGACGCATTTTGTCGAACTGAGTCCGAATGACTGCAAATTTCTCAAGGGAGCGCTGTTTTAACTCCTCCAATTGTTTAGCGCTCGCAGTGCTAGAACCGCCACCGCCACTGCCACCTTCTTCTTCATCACCCTCTTCGCCCTCATCCATCATCTCAAGCTCATCGGGCTCATCAGGTGCCATCGGAATATCTACTGCATTGGGGTCGACTAATCCATCAACAAATTGATCAATCTCCATCTCGCCGCTTGTAATCTTGTCGACGTTGCCTAAGATTTCAGTAATCGTCACCGGACAAGCAGACAAAGCCATCACCATATCTTTGAGGCCTGCCTCAATCTTCTTGGCAATCACAATCTCACCCTCGCGGGTTAACAGATCAACCGTGCCCATCTCGCGCATATACATCCGCACTGGATCGGTTGTGCGTCCAAACTCAGAATCAACGGTTGAGAGAGCTGCCTCAGCCTCCTCTTCAGCCTCCTCTTCCGAGCTGGCGGTATGGCCATGCTCATTCAGTAGCAAAGTCTCTGCATCGGGTGCTTGTTCGTATACCGTAATACCAATATCGTTCAGCAAGCCAATTAAGGTCTCCAATGCATCCGCATCAGACAACTCATCTGACATCACGTCATTCATTTCTCCATGGGTCAAATACCCCTTGGATTTACCCATTTTGATGAGGGTCTTAAGCCGTGAACGACGAAGCTCTTGTTGTTCTTCGGTGCCGAGCTGCTGAGCAGCAAACTCTTTTAAGAGAGCTTTTTCTTTTGCTTTGCGATCGCGCGCTTTTTGCCGATCGGTGCGGTTATCAACACCCGGTTCACTGACCACCTCAACTTTGGGTTTGCGTCCTCGAGTTTTTTTAATTGGCTGACCATTCTCATCGAGCTCAATTGCCGCTTCTTTTGCTTTTAACTTCGCGGCCTTTGCATCTGCTTTAGCCTGTTCTTTGGCAGCTTTCTCTTGGGCTTTTTTGAGGGCCTTCTCGGCAGCTGCTTTTTTAGCTAACTCTTTGGCTGTTAATTTTGGTACCGCCTTGACCGACTTGGCCGCAGGTTTAGCAGTTTTACCGAGGGGCTTCGCTATTGGTTTAGCACTCCCTTTTTTAACAGGGGCGATCGTTGGCTTAGCGCGTACTTTGCTTACAGTCTTTGCAGTCGGCTTGACTGCTTTCTTAGCAATTGGTTTTGCGGGTTTGGCTTTTACAGAAGGCTTGGTCTTTTTAACAGGAGCCTTGGTTGTCTTTACCGGAGTCTTTGCTTTACTAACCGGTTTTGTAGATTTTTTATGGGCGGGCACTTTGGAAACTAGTTTTTTCATTGTCATCTTTGCAATGGTAAGTCTTATAAGTTAGTATTCACTTACATTAAGCTTATTTGGTATTGATAAGGCCTCGTTATGCCGTTTCTATCATTTTGTACCGAAATAGTCTCTCGCCATGTAGGTAAGTGGCTGATTCAAAAAGTTTTTTTCTGGAAGTGCGTATTATACTCGATTGGGTAAATTTGATCCCTGTAATCCAATAAATTTACCAATTGCGTTCAATTTTTATCCCTTTCCTACCCCTTTGCCAACTTTTCCCCCAGTTCTCGATATCTCGCTATATCTGCTGGGCTTGCCTCATTGTTAGCCATTTTTTGGGCAATTTCAGTCATTGCTGCTTTCAGATCCGACCGTTCTAACTTTTGAAAAACACCATCCAAATCCGCCTTTGCGCCTGCAAAATCGGAGTCTGACCCCAGGACTCGTTGACGCAAAATTTCGTATAAATCCGCCAATGGGCGACTCGATAGCTGATCTTGAAAAACAGCAAAATACGAATTGGGGTTTGATTCATTAATGTGTAAAGAATCGCATTGCTGTAGTAAATCATCCATTAATTCAAAGGCCTTGGTAGAACGCATCTTCGCCGTACTCAATGCCAGCATTCTTTGTGCCGAATCCATCTCTTTACCGAGCACTGGGTACTGAATCAAAAGACGCATGATGTGTTCTGATAAATCAGTGGGTGCCTTTGGGGGCTGATTTGGTTTTGGCAATGAGGGCTTATATCGCGTTCCGGTCTGCTTGGCCGCTTGACCTGTTTTGCTGTAAGTTTGTCCTTGGGTTCCTAAGGAATTTTGTTGGGAACTCCGCTTTGCCTGCACTGATGAGGATGGAGTACTTTGTGTTGGAAGTTTAGGAAGGTCGCAGAACTGCTCTAGTTCACCTACACTCGATGCTGTCCGATTTGCGAGCTCTCGCAGTAACTGTGAACGAAGAGCGATCGGGGGCATGGACTGTAACAAAGGTTTGGCGGTGTGATGCGTTTTAGCTCTACCCTCTGGACTAGATAAATCATTTCCATCGCTGGCAAGTTTGAAAAAGAATCCGGACAATGGCATTGCCTGGGAGACTGCTTGTTCAAATGCAGCTGTTCCGTATTGTCGAATATAGCTATCAGGATCATGTTCGCTGGGCAAGAATAAAAACCTGATTTCTTTATCGTCTCCTAAAATCGGCAAAGAAGCTTCTAATGCTCGCTGGGCTGCGCGCTGTCCAGCACTATCACCATCAAAGGAAAACACAATGCGGTCGGTTTGGCGCAACAAGGTCCGCACATGAAAGGGTGTGCATGCAGTTCCCAAAGTAGCTACTGCATTCGCAAAGCCCAACTGTGCCAATGCCACCACATCCATATACCCCTCGCAGACTAGTACGTAGCCCTGATCACGAATTGCTTTACGTCCCTCAAATAATCCGTAGAGAGTGTTCCCTTTTGAAAATAAGGGGGTCTCTGGTGAATTTAAATACTTCGGCTCACCTTGATCGAGTATCCGGCCTCCAAAAGCAATGACCTGCCCCTTGGGATTGCGAATTGGAAACATAATGCGATCTCGAAAGCGGTCATACCGTTTCGCATTTCCTTGGCTATCACTGTTCTCGCCCTGAATCATCAAACCAGCTTCTTGCAAGATCTTGGCAGTTTCATCGTTGCTGTACGAATTAAATACGGCTTCTAATCCCTGCCAGCCATCTTGGGCGTAGCCTAAGGCATAGCGCTTAGCAATTTCACCCGTGAGGCCCCTTCCCTTGAGATAATCAATCGCACGCTGCGATCCTTTCAGTTGCTGGGCATACCAATCGCTTGCCATATTCATTACCTCGCCCAAGGCAATGGCTTGCTTTTGTTTGATAACATCGCGCACGCTACGCTCTTCTCTTGGCACAACCAATCCAGCTGATCGCGCCAGATCTTCAATTGCATCAACATACGATAGTCCAGAGTATTCCATCATGAACCCAATAGCTGAACCATGTGCAGCACATCCGAAACAGTGATAAAACTGCTTCGTCGGTGATACTGAAAAAGAGGGTGACTTCTCTTGATGAAAGGGGCACAAACCTTGGTAGTTCGCACCCGCCTTCTTTAATTTGACATGCGTACCAACAACATCAACAATATCAACCCGATTCAGTAAATCGGAGATAAAGGATTGCGGAATAAGTGCCATGGGGTGTTGGCTTTATTTTGCTAGGGCGGCTTTCACCATTCCTGACACCATTCCCATATCAGCCTTGCCAGCTAGCTGAGCTTTTAATGCCCCGATTACCTTACCCATATCTTGGGGGCCGTTAGCACCAAGATCGGCAATCGTTTTGCTCACAATCGCGGAGATCTCGTCGGGAGCTAATTGAGCAGGCATGTACGCCTGTAATATATTGAGCTCATAAGTCTCTTGATTCACAAGATCCATACGGCCTGCTTTATCAAACTGCGTAATTGAGTCTTTACGTTGCTTCATTAACTTCTCAATAATAGCCACGATGCCTGCATCATCCACCACAATTCGCTCATCAACCTCGCGTTGCTTGATTGCTGCCAACAACAACCGGATGGTTCCCAAGCGCTCCGTCTCTTTAGCGCGCATGGCAGTCTTCATATCTTCGGTAATTTGATCTTTAAGGCTCATGGTGTTAACTCCAGAAAAAAGAGGCTCTTGCTACATTATCCAAGAGATTGAAAAACAAAAACCCGCTAAGTAAGCGGGTTCCATAAAAAACCTGAACTAGAGAAGGGCTCTAATGATGCCCAGAACTCAACACAAAGTAATCAGTACAGTTTTTTGGGTAGCATCTGACTACGAATACGCTTGTAATGGCGCTTTGCAGCCGCAGCTTTTTTACGCTTGCGCTCGGCTGTGGGTTTCTCATAAAACTCACGGGCGCGAAGATCGGTCAAAAGACCATTCTTCTCAATGGTGCGCTTGAAGCGGCGAAGGGCTACTTCAAAAGGTTCGTTCTCACGAAGACGGACTGTGGTCATACTTGTTTTACTCGCTTTTACTCTTCTATTGCTAGAAAATGATCAAAATTTACCAAAACACGGATTTTAGCATGATAAGCCACAATAATGATAGTTCTAGGCATTGAGACCTCCTGTGATGAAACTGGCCTAGCCCTATATGACTCAAGGTCTTGGGAACAGGGTAAGCCTGCCCATTTAGGCGTTTTAGGTCAAGCCCTCCACTCCCAAATTGAGATGCACCAGGATTATGGCGGGGTTGTACCCGAATTGGCCTCCCGCGACCATATTCGGCGAGTTATTCCTTTACTAAAAAGGGTCTTAAAAGAGGCTAATTGCCCGATAGAGGCTGTTGATGCAATTGCGTATACCCAAGGACCGGGATTGGCCGGGGCCCTACTAGTAGGCTCAGCCTTTGCCAATGCCCTAGCAAGCTCTCTCAAAAAGCCCATCATTGGTGTTCATCATCTCGAAGGCCATCTCTTATCACCACTCTTGGCGAATGAGGGTAAAAGGGGTCCTGAATTTCCTTTTATTGCCCTCCTAGTATCTGGCGGTCATACCCAACTCATGCTGGTTAATGGAGTAGGTCAATACCAACTTTTAGGGGAAACTGTCGATGATGCCGCCGGGGAGGCTTTTGATAAAACCGCCAAATTGCTTGGTCTGGATTATCCAGGAGGTGCCGCGCTTTCAAAACTCGCCGAGGGTGGCCAACGGGGCCGCTTTGAACTACCCCGTCCGATGCTGCATTCAGGAGATTTAGATTTTTCGTTCTCGGGTCTCAAAACAGCGGTTTTGAATCAGGTCAAAAAAGCAGAAGCAAGCAACACTCTGAACGAAAACTTTCGCAGGGATATTGCCTTTGCTTTCGTTGAATCCCTTGTAGAGGTTATTACCCATAAAGCAATGAACGCACTCGATAAGACGGGTTGTCACGATCTAGTACTTGCTGGCGGTGTAGGTGCCAATCGACAACTCCGCGCAGCACTTACAAACATGGCTCATCAAAAAGGGGGGGCTGTCCATTACCCGCCTTTAGAGCTTTGCACAGATAACGGGGTCATGATCGCCTTTGCGGGCACTCTTCGTCTACTACAAAAAGAATTTAACCCCTCTAACTTACAGGGTGGCTTTGATATCAAGCCGCGTTGGGAACTTAGTTCGTAAAGTTACTAAGGGAGACTAATCCGTGCAAACGCACTGTGGTTATGGATTGACTCAAAGTTTTCAGCTTCGACCATTAACGACAGAATCCGTTGGTCATCTTTTAATCGACTTGCGACATCACGCACTAAATCCTCAACAAACTTAGGATTCTCATACGCATGCTCTGTGACCCACTTTTCATCTGGGCGCTTTAAGATCGCCCACAACTCACTAGAGGCTTCGCTCTCAGCAATACGAACTAATTCTTCAACCGTGAGGTGAGCATCTGAATCTAGTTTCACCAAGATCGTGACATGCGAGCGCTGATTATGCGCACCGTACTCGGAGATCTCTTTCGAGCAAGGGCACAAGCTCATCACGGGCACCACTGCTTGTAAGTACAATTCGACTTCAATTTGCTCATCGATACCTTGCGTGGCTTCTGCTAAATAAGTCACTTGATAGTCCATCCAACTTTGCACAGCAGAAACAGGTGCTATTTTTTTTACAAAGTGGGTATAACGCATCTGAATCCGCCCCTGCTTCGCTTCTAATAAAGGTAGCATCTCTTTAACCAATGAAGCTACGGTTGCGCTATCCATCTCTGTGTGCTCTTGCTCAATCAGGGCCACAAAGCGTGACATGTGTGTACCCTTTTTATCGGCTGGTAAGGCCACATCCATCTCAAAGCTAGCAACGGTCGAAAATGATCCATTGGAGCTACGCATCAAAACAGGTTGCTTAATTCCTCGAATACCTACCCGCTCAATTGCCAAGGCTCGGTCATCCACACTACTTTGCACATCAGGCAATGCAGTGATCTTTAAAAAGGAGGTATTGAGATCATTCATATTGCTATTTTCCCTCAAAATACAAATGAGGTCTTTTGGGATACCTATTTACCTGCTGGGACTTGGTTCTGATTGAATTTTAGGTCCAAAGATTGCGAGGCAAGATCTGGAAAGCGCTTAAGTATTGAGGCTTCTATACCCGCAGAATCCAAGCCACATTTAGCCATTAATAAGTTGTAGTCTCCATGCTCCACAAAGGTGTCCGGAAGACCTAATGCTAATAATGGTTTAGTAATCCCCAGTTGACTCATTGCCTCTAAACAGGCGCTACCCGCGCTCCCTTGAACACTCGCGTCCTCAACACTCACAAAGTAATCATGGTCTTTTGCCAACGCTTGAATCAACTCAATATCAAGTGGCTTTACAAAACGCATATTGATAACCGTAGCGTTGAGCTTTTCTGCAACATCTAAGGCGGGATAGAGTAAGGTTCCAAAAGCGAGGATGGCTAAGCGTTTTTCACTGGCGCTTGATTTTCTACGAATCTCTCCGCGCCCCAAGGGTAAAGTGCGTAATTCTTTAGAGGGCGGATTGCCAATACCAGCACCACGCGGATAACGCACAGCAGTCGGATGATCTTGATGATAGGCAGTGGTTAATAAATCACGGCACTCAGCCTCATCAGCGGGGGTCATGATCATCATATTGGGGATGCAACGTAAGTAGGCAATGTCGTAAGCGCCGGCATGGGTAGCGCCATCAGCACCCACTAAACCAGCGCGATCGATTGCAAAGACAATCGGCAAATCCTGCAAAGCGACATCATGGATTAATTGATCATAGGCGCGCTGCAAGAAAGTAGAGTAAATCGCTACGACAGGCTTCATGCCCTCGCAAGCCATTCCCGCTGCAAAGGTGACGGAGTGTTGCTCGGCAATCCCGACATCGTAATAACGCTCAGGAAAACGCTTCTCAAACTCAACCAAACCAGAACCTTCGCGCATCGCAGGAGTAATACCAACCAACTTAGGATCTGCTTGAGCCATATCACACAACCAATCCCCAAATACTTGGGTAAAGGTCTTCTTCGAAGCCCCGCTGGATTTAATGCCTTCTTGCGGATTGAACTTACCAGGGCCGTGGTACAGAATGGGATCGGCCTCCGCCAACATATAGCCTTGGCCTTTACGGGTAATAACGTGCAAAAACTGTGGGCCATTACCCTCTTTGGCTAGGCGTCGAACGTTTTGCATCATCGGCACTAGGGTATTGAGATCATGCCCATCAATCGGGCCAAAATAGGTAAAGCCAAACTCCTCAAAAATAGTAGACGGAGACACAAACCCCTTGGCGTGATCCTCTAAGCGTTTAGCAAACTCACGCAAAGGGGGTGCCATCGAAGAGAGAACCGAGTCGATTCCTTTTTTAGTTGCCGAATAAATATTGCCACTCAGTAGGCGGGCAAGATAACGATTAAGCGCACCCACTGCTGGTGAGATCGACATATCGTTGTCATTCAGAATGACTACTAAAGGCATAGTCTCATAGACGCCAGCATTGTTCATTGCCTCAAATGCCATCCCTGCACTCATGGCGCCATCCCCAATCACAGCAACGGCCACACGGTCTTCACCCTTCGTTTGTGCAGCACGCGCCATTCCCATTGCAGCGGAGATGCTTGTGGATGAGTGCGCCGTACCAAAGGTATCGTATTCACTTTCCTCGCGCCTTGGGAAGCCCGATAATCCAGAATACTGTCGCAGTGTGTTCATCCGATCACGACGACCGGTCAATATCTTGTGAGGATAACTTTGATGACCAACATCCCACACGATACGGTCGTGCGGTGTATCAAACACGTAATGCAGTGCTATGGATAACTCCACCGTCCCCAAATTAGAGGAAAGGTGTCCACCGGTTTTTGAGACCGAGTCAACAATATATTGCCTCAGCTCATCCGCTAAGGCGGGGAGTTGATCACGCTCAAGCTTGCGTAGTTCGCTAGGGTCGTTAATTGAATGCAGCATCTTATTTTTTTCGGTCCACAACTAAGCCTGCAAGATGGCGTAATGCATCCGCTTCAGGTCCAAACTGACTTAGGCTGTTTAGAGCTCTCCCTTTTAGTTCTTTTGCTAGTTCTTGTGCATAGTCTAAACCCTTCAGAGTCACATAGGTAGGCTTATCTTGGGCAGCATCTTTCCCAGCTGTTTTTCCAAGGGTAGCGCTATCAGCAGTAGCATCCAAAATATCATCAACGACCTGAAAGGCTAGGCCGAGGGCCTTAGCGAAGGAATGCAGGCTTTTTAAATCCTCTTTAGAAACCTGGGCTGCAATCCCCCCCAGTTGAACGGCACAAATTAGTAATGCACCTGTTTTCATCGCATGCATTTGTTCCAATGCGGGAAGATCCATTTTTTTGCCAACGTGTTGTAAGTCAATGGCTTGCCCCCCTGCCATCCCTTTAGAGCCCGAAGCAAGCGCAAGCGCCTCAATCATGGCCAAACGCATCGCGATCATTTGTGGGCTATCAGATTCATGGTGATTTGAGAGAATCTCAAAAGCACGAGTTTGCAATGCATCACCAACCAATAGCGCCGTTGCCTCATCAAAGGCCTTATGAACGGTTGGACGTCCACGACGAAGATCATCATCGTCCATACAGGGTAAATCATCGTGTACTAGGGAATAGGCATGAATCATTTCAATAGCGGCGGCTGCAGTATCAACCAATGCTTGATCAAGCATTTCCTTGGGTCGAAGTTCGCTGGCAGCATAGACCAACAAAGGTCGTATACGCTTTCCACCACCTAGCACTGCATACCGCATCGCCTTGTGCAATTGCTCAGGCGTAGAGCTCTCAGAGTCCAAATAATGTAAGAGCGCGTTCTCTGCACGCTGGGATTGTGAGGCAAGCCATGCCTCTATCTGAAAATGGCTCATATCCGAGATTGTGTTAATAAATTAGGTCTCGATAAACTTAATCTGTTGCTCAACTTGGGCCAGAACCCCCTGGCAATGCTTTAAAAGAGCTGTGCCCCGCTGATAAGCCGACAAGGTCTCCTCCAAAGAAAGTTTGCCAGACTCCATCTGGCTAACTAATTTCTCGAGGTCTTTTAAGGCTTCCTCATAGCGCAAACCTGGATCAATCGCAGGAATAGTAGCGGTAGAGTCGGTTTCGGCTGAATTCACTTTTTTGCTAGGCATATAGCGACATATTAATACTGAATTGATAAGGGCAATGAGGGGGTGTCCTTTACCTTGCACCCATCTTGCTCAGCAAGGTTTCTAGCCCCAGAATTTCCTAGTGGGTATAATTCTTACTTCCTTTCCAATATCGACATGTCGATGGTTGGATTGGTTGTTCCGCTTAGCTTCGGCTGACTTTTTCGGGGGTGGGGAGAATGACTAATCTGGCTACCGCGCAGTTTCTTGCGCCGTCCAATTTACAACTGCCGGTTTCGGCATATTTTGATGTTGATTTATTTCAACGTGAAATGCGATTGCTCTTTAAGCAAGGCCCGGGCTATGTGGGTCACGAGCTCATGGTTCCCGAGAAGGGATCCTACCGTACCTTAGCTGCCGAGAACGAAGGTCGTATTTTGGTGCGCAATCGCGAGGGAAATGATGGTATTGAACTTCTCTCTAACGTCTGTCGCCATCGTCAAGCCTTAATGCTCAATGGCAGCGGTCAATTAGACAATATTGTTTGCCCCCTTCACCGTTGGACCTATGATCTTGAAGGCCGGTTGCTTGGGGCGCCGCACTTTGGTGATAAGCCGTGCTTGCATTTAGGGAAGTCGCCATTGCAAAACTGGCAAGGTCTCTTGTTTGAGGGGCCTCGTGACGTTCATGCGGATTTAGGAAAACTGGGGGTTGCGAAGGATCTTGATTTTTCTGGTTACCTGTTAGACCATGTTGAAGTGCATGAATGCAACTACAACTGGAAAACCTTTATTGAGGTTTATCTTGAGGATTATCATGTCGTCCCCTTCCATCCAGGCTTGGGTAAGTTCGTTTCCTGCGAAGACCTCCATTGGGAGTTTGGCTCTTGGCATAGCGTGCAAACGGTTGGCATCCATAAAGAATTAAGTAAACCTGGTACACCAACCTATCGCGCCTGGCATGATGCGGTCTTACGTCACCACAAAGGGCAAATGCCTAAGCACGGCGCAATCTGGTTAACCTACTATCCCAATGTCATGGTGGAGTGGTACCCTGGTGTTCTGTGCATCTCCACTTTGCATCCAATTGCACCAAACAAAACCCGCAACATCGTCGAGTTCTACTATCCTGAAGAAATTGTTCTTTTTGAACGTGAGTTTGTCGAGGCTGAACGAGCCGCCTATATGGAAACCTGCATCGAGGATGATGAGATTGCTGAACGGATGGATGCAGGCCGCGCCGCTCTAATGGCTCGTGGTGATAACGAAGTGGGGCCCTATCAAAGTCCAATGGAAGATGGCATGCAGCATTTTCATGAGTGGTATCGTCGCGAAATCAATTTCCAACTCTAGTTCGAGCAAGGAGTCGTATGAACCCTATCATCACAGCCAATCAATTAGAAGAGTTAATTAATGAGGGAAGTGATATCCTGATTTGCGACTGTCGCTTTGATCTCACCAATGCAAAAGCGGGTTACGAAATGTACAAGACGGCCCATATTACAGGCGCCATTTATGTCAATGTCGATCAAGACCTCTCCGGCAAGAAAACTGGAAGTAATGGTAGGCACCCCCTACCCACTGCAGAAGACTGGGCCAAGACACGTCAACGATTGGGGATCGCTAATCACACCCATGTTGTTGCCTATGATAGTCATGGCGGGACCTTCGCAAGTCGTCTATGGTGGATGTTACGCTCCATTGGCCATGCGTCCGTGCAAGTCTTAGATGGTGGGTTGGATGCTTGGAATGGCAGCATTGGTTCTATAGGAAGGGAACCAAAACCATTGAGCGCAATGCCCGATGTTTATCCCTATCAGGGTGTTGTTCTCATTGATGAAATGGAAAAAAATGTTGCGGCCAATGATCGCAAGATGGTGATCGATGCGCGAGCACCTGATCGCTTTCGGGGTGAGAACGAAACTCTAGATCCCGTGGGTGGCCACATACCAGGGGCAACCAATCGATGCTTTAAAGAAAACTTAGTGGCCGGTAAGTTCAAGTCTCCGGAGCAGCTCTATAAAGAGTTTGTCTTGCTCATTGGTCAACAAAAACCGGGCATGATTATTCATTCATGTGGGTCTGGAGTTAGCGCTTGTCACAACCTCTTAGCGATGGAGGCTGCAGGCTTAGCTGGATCGCGCCTCCATGTCGGTAGTTGGAGTGAGTGGTGCTCTGATCCTAAACGCCCTATTGAAACCTAGAGCATCAGTTTTAAAACTTAATGATGGTGATCAGTTAAAAGAACCACAATACCGACGCCAATTGCAATCAAGGCAATTTGGCGTAATGACTCTTGCCAATGGGCTCGGCGATGCATTTGCGGAATTAAATCACTCACGGCAATGTAGATAAAACTGCTCGAAGCAAGCACTAGTAAATATGGCATGGCTTGATTCGCTTTTTCTAAGAAATAAAAGGTTAATACACCACCGAGTACCGCCATTAAGCCACTAACTGCGTTATACAAAAGCGCACGCATTCTTGAGAACCCTGCATTTAACAAAATAATGAAATCACCAATCTCTTGCGGGATCTCGTGCGCAATAATTGCAACGGCGGTAAAGATACCGACCTGAATGTCCACCATAAAGGCGGCAGCAATTAATACACCATCTACAAAATTATGGATTCCATCCCCTACCAAAATCATCCAACCGCTACTTCCCGCTTCCTCTGCATCATGGCCATGATGGTGATTATGACCATCACCCTCATGATGGTGACTGTGACGCAATAAAGCGATTTTCTCCAATAAGAAAAATCCTAAGAGCCCACCTAAAAGGGTGGCAAATAAATAATGGACTTGTGCACCTGCTAACTCAAAGGCTTCAGGCAAAGAATGCAAAAAAGCAGTGGCTAACAAAATACCGACTGATAGGCTCACCATATTGTTCACAATTTTGGCAAGCAGGGTTAGTGACAAACTAGCAGCCGTCAAGATACTAATTAGTCCCGCCCCTGCGGTTACCAAAATAATTAACTGAAGTGTGCTGAGGTTCAAAAATGGCCTAAATGAAATTGATTTAGATGGTCTTAAGCAACGCCGTGTTGTTTAAACCAAGCCAAGCATTTTGCCCAAGCATCTTTTGCGGGACCCTCACGATAGGTTGCACGGTAATCGGCATGAAACGCATGGGGCGCCTCGAGATAGATCTCAAACTTGGATGCCTTGGCGGCAGGATTAGAGCTTGCTTTTGAAAGTGCAGCCTTCATCTGCTCTACGGTATCTAAAGGAATACCGGTATCGGCTGATCCATATAAACCAAGAACAGGGGCCTTGAGATCAGCAGCAATCTCCACGGGTTGCTTGGGATTATTAGCCGTTTTATCCCCGACCAAGCGTCCATACCAAGCAACACCTGCTTTTACCTCCGGCATCGTTGCTGATAACCATGTAATGCGACCACCCCAACAAAATCCAGTCACCGCAACTTTTTTTAGATCACCGCCATTCTTTCCGGCCCAAGCGATTGCTGCTTTAAGGTCTCCTAAAACCTGTGGGTCAGGTGTTTTGGCGACGATATTACTCTGGATCTCTGCAACAGTTCCAAATGAATTTGGATCACCCGCGCGAGTAAAGAACTCGGGGGCAATTGCGAGATAACCTAATTTTGCAAAACGGCGGGTAGTATCTGCAATATACTCGTGCACTCCAAAGATCTCACTCACTACGATCACAACCGGTAATGGACCAGAGGCTTTTTCAGGCCGAGAGATATAGGCGGGCATATTAAAACTGCCGACAGTAATATCTTGCTCTCCTGCCTTGATCCCCGCAAAGTCGGTCTTAATCGCTTGTGCCATCACTGGCTCTGACGCTGCTACAAAACCTAAGCCCAATGCGCTAGCCGTCACTGAAGCCGTCGAGGCCTTCAGGGAGGTCTTCATAAAAGCACGGCGGCTGGATTGCTCTTGTTTTATCTTGACGCTCATCATCTATCTCCTCAATCATTGATTTGTTGATACCGTTAATGCGCTTCTTCCCAATTGTCGCCCACACCAATACTGACAATCAAAGGTACCTTTAATTGTGCAATCGAACCCATTAATCCAGGTAGGGATGATTTTAGATGCTCCAGTTCATCGGGCGCAGCCTCAAATACCAATTCATCATGAACCTGCAAAAGCATCCGGGTCTTTAATTTCTCACGTTCCAGCCAATCTTGCACCGCTACCATTGCTAATTTAATCAGGTCTGCCGCAGTGCCTTGCATTGGGGCATTAATGGCGGCGCGCTCAGCACCTTGGCGGCGGGGTCCACTTACTTTAATTTCAGGCAACCATAAACGCCGACCAAATACGGTTTCAACATAGCCCTTGGCGCGAGCTTCTTCACGAGTGCGCTCCATGTATGCAGCAACCCCGGGGTAACGCTCAAAATAGGTAGCAATGTACTTTTGCGCTGCTGCGCGCTCGATCTTCAAATTGCCAGCCAATCCATAAGCACTCATGCCATAGATCAAACCAAAATTAATAACCTTGGCGTAACGGCGCTGCTCTGAACTAACTTGCTCCAAAGGAATTGCAAAAATCTCG
>Ga0255122_1000127_pt1 | contig 19206 bp, 26 predicted proteins | sample Law_Colum_RepC_8_2_FD_188581 | JGI IMG/M metagenome (GOLD analysis project Ga0255122, IMG submission 188581) | Freshwater microbial communities from St. Lawrence River, New York, United States - Law_Colum_RepC_8h | ecosystem: Environmental > Aquatic > Freshwater > River | place: USA: New York...
ACTTTAACATAATAGTTGTGACCAGATTGATAAATATCAATTGATTTAATACAACTATATAAAGTGAATTTACCATCCTCAATTTCTAATGAAATTTTTACATTCTCTTCACTAGCCTCATTTTCAATTATATCATTTATCTGAGATTGTAGTTCTTTAATATCTTCTTCTGAAATTTGATTATTTGAAATCAATTCTTCTAAAATTGTCTTTTTTTCTTCCACGGTCTGTGCGAAGTTGAATTCACCAAAGTTGTTTTCTATTTCTTGCATAATTACATTAATTCTTGTTTATCACAAAGACTAATTTCAAGTCTTTTTATTAATTCACAAAGCATTTTATAATGCTCATCTTCTTTACCTCCTTTAAGAAGGACTCCCATTTCATCTTGACACTCATAAAGTTTAGTTAATAGTATTTGTTCACGAGTTTTAGTTGACATAATTTTATATTTACACAAATATAATACTTTTATTATAAATATCAAACATATTTAAAATTTATTTGACTTACATAAATAAATATATACCATATGGCTACAGCTAGACTTTTTTGTTATAATCCTTCACCAAATTCTGCAATCTCAGGAACTGAACAATTCGGTAATGTTGCGGCTGTTATTGGTGTTGTTAATCCAGACACAACTTTAGAATGGTGGAATGGTCCAGATGAAGATCCGGGGTATATTATCGCTTATTCTGATCCTTCTGGAAACAGACCAAATGCACCTGAAAGAATTTTATCAGTTAACTATACTTGTCATATAGGATTTTTTAGAACACCGGTCAAAACTGACCAAAGTTTTATTGATTTAACTCAAATAGTTACTGGAAATTCTTCTTTAACATCGGCTACTCAATCTAAAGAGTATTTAAATAACAATGGATATTGGACATCATATACAGCTTCTGTCGCACCTCCTTCGATAGTCGGAAATCAATTTACATTCTTCGATATTACCAATCCAATCAGTTATTCAGGTGGTGATTACTGGTTAGATTTAAGTGATAATGGGCTTCAAGCATATCTTAATGGTGGAACAACTTATTCAGCAACCAATGGTGGATTATTTGATTTTGATGGAATTGATGATACTATGAGTATTAATGACTATACGAATTTTGTTTTTCAATTACAAACCGATGATTATAGAACTTTTCAAATTTGGGCTAAACTAGATACACTGCCTGTATCTGGGTTTATGCCAATTTTTGGAAAGCTCTCAAGTTCTTATGGATTCGATGGTTATTTTTTAGCAGTAAATAGTAATGGAACAGTTCGTTGTGTCACAAATGGAACATCAATAAACAGAATTAGCACTTCAACTGCAACTGTATCTGCTGGAGCTTGGTATTTCTATACATTTACAACCGTGATTTCAGCAACAGCTGGTTCTACTCAAGTTTGGTTAAACACTACTCAGATAATTTCTGCTACCCACGGAACTGATACTTATAGTGAAACAAATCCATTTTATTTCGGATATATTGGGTCAGGTGTAAGTTCGCAATATTTAAATGGAAAAATTGGTGATTTCTATGTTTTTGGTGAATCTTTCACTCAGTCACAGATTCAAAATAATTTTGATGCTACAAAAACACGATTCGGACTCTAAATAATTAATAGATAGTAAATGGCAACATCAAGATCATTTTGTTATAATCCTGTCTCAATAGACATACCAAATACCGAGTCGATTGGTAGCATGTCAGTAGCAACAGGAACTATTAATTCGAGTTTTTATACAAATGTAAATTTACAATGGTGGAATGGACCAGATGAAGATTTAGGATATATTATAGCGTATGTAGATCCATCTGGTGATAGACCAAATGCGCCTGAGAGAACCTTTTTAACTAACTATGTTTGTAATATTGGTTTCTTTAGGTCAGCTGCAAAAACAGAACAAAGTTTTGTTGATTTAGTTCAAATTATTTCAGCAAGCACCTCTCTTATATTAGCTTCACAATCTAAAACTTGGTTAAATAATAACGGATATTGGACATCATATTCAACTGTCTCTACATTAGGAACTATTGGTAATCCAGCAGTAAGTGCTCAAGCAATTTATAATTCCGGACAAACAACAAGTGGTTGGTATTATATACAAACATCTAATATGACATCTGCTAAACAGATATATTGTAATATGACCGATGAAGGTGGTGGTTGGATGTTAATGAGTTATAGTCCAAATAATATTGCTGTTCCACTGGGAATTCCTTATCCAAACCAATGGTTAGGTGGAACTGGTTCACTTACTTCTAGAGTTTCAATTGATGCTAGAGAAGTTTGGTATCATAATGGATTAGCTCAGTGTTCACAAGTTATGAAAATAGCATCAACGACCGCGTCATTAGTTCCTTTGGTATCTAATGTTCAGATTGCTAATAAAGTTATTTATAGTAATCCAAATAACTTAAGATTAAGTGCCACCTTCTCTACCACACTGAATAATAACACACCTATGACAGGAACTTGGTCAGGTATTAAAGGACACACTTTAATGAATACTAGTTTAGCGGTAAATGCGCCAGGTGATTGGATCTATTCTGTTAATACTTGGTGGACAGTTTGTGGACCATCTACTCAGTTATTATCGGATGGTCGAAGTGGTAATGCTCAAGGATCAGGATCATGGACAAATATTTCAAATAATAATATTTATGGTATGGCAGATGTTGCTGCTACCACTAGTTCACTTAGGTCAGATATTAAAACATATGCTGTTTATATTAAATAAAATTAATTATGGAAAATCTAAGACAAATAAATGATATAAATTATATACCAAATAAGGGTGATAGTGTTTATTTAGATAACAGATATGGTTGTTTATTAGATGATGAATTTACTCAAATTCTCTGGACTGATAATAACGAAACAATTGAGTGGATAGGTGGATGGGAAACATTTATTCAATCAGGTGGATTTGTTTTAATAATATAGTTTCTAATTCCATTAGATTTAGTTAAGTTGTGATAACTCATGGACCTACTGATTCTTAACTGTTTTACACATGTGAGAAAAAAAATTTACATTTAAAAATATTGTATATTTCTCTGTATCCATTGATAATATTATAGTTTTCAATCAAATAAACTATGCATGTATAATTTTTTTTGGTTTCAAAATTAATATATATCTTAAGTTGGCTTTACGGTCAAAATAAAAAAAATTAACCACTACTATGAAAATTTTAAAAATTATTAGCAGCTTGCTGTTACTAATGGCCTTTGCTACGTCAGTAAAGGCACAAACTGCTCCACCAGCTCCATCTAATGGAATTTGGGGCATAATCGACACCAACTATCAAGTTGGAACAAGTGTTCAGGGTCACACAACCGCAAATTTGACTTTACAGAACACAACATTTTCTAAAATTACTGGAGTTCAGTTTAGAGTATTTTATGATAAAAATGCTTTTTCTTCAGTAGCTGTATCTCTTGTAAACCCAGGAGCAAACCTTTACGTTCAGAGTTTAGATAACAACGCTAATGGATATGTCACAATCACTTTAGTTTATACTGGATCAAGTTCTACTTATACACTTCCAAATGGTGAAACGTTCTTGTTAGACTTTACACATATTATACCAAGTTCATCTTTTCAAGCTTTAGCGGCAATTAGTAACCTAACTTGGACCGGTGTAAATGCTTATTCACAAGTTGCAGCAGAACAACCAGGAAATGATATAGCTCTTTCATTGCATAACTATGGAGGTAACTTTATCAGACCTACATTAGATTATCATGGAACATTTACCAATGTTACAGGTTCTGCTGCTAAAAACCTATCATTAGCTTTAGAGAAAAAACCTAAGACAACAAACGTTTGGGCACAACACTCAACTTATATGACAGATATCAACGGTGACTTTCAATTAAGTGAAACTATTGATACAACATTCTGGGATGTAAGATTAGCAATTCAAGGAGACACAATGGCGGTTGGAAACGTAATCTCTGTAGCAGATGCTCAACAAATAAATCAATGGATTTTAGGTTCTTCTAACCCACAATCTTGGGATTATTATCACTCTGATGTTAACGCTGATAACAACTTAACTATATCAGATGCTTGGGGTGTGTTTGGTAGAATCTCTGGAAGATTTGCGGTATGGCCAAATAACGTAAAAGATGTTAAATTCTTTACTGTATCTGAATACAATACAATCACAGGTTCACCAGTGACTAACTATACATCAACAATCACTGGTCAAACAAACTTTTATTTCAATATTTTACCGGGTCAACCTGACTCTGTAACTTTCTATGTTTTAGTTCCAGGAGATGCTAACAACACAGGATATCATATGGCACGTTTAGTTCCAATTGAAATTGAAAATCCTGCTAATGCACCTACACACTTAATTGATGAGTCTGTTATTTATGACTTCAATGTTTCATCTGTTGAAGTAAACGTTCCATCTCTTTCAGTTGAAGAAGGAAACTTAGTGAAACTTCCGGTTAAATTATTTACTGGTGGTAAAAGTGTAGGAGCTTTACAATTATCATTAAAATATGATGAAGAGTTGTTAGAGTTTATTGAATTAAATAATAGTGAAAAATCTATGAATTGGATGAGTTTTATCAATCCTATGGATGGAATTGTTGAGTGGGGTGGATATGACGCTTCATTAAATGAAAATCTTTTCGTAGACGGTGAGACAGTTTTCACACTTAACTTTTTAGCTAAAAAACCACAAGGTGAGTGGGCTGTAAGTCCTCTTTACACAACAAGAAAATTTGTTGGTGATGAAACAGCTACTGATATGGAAGTTACACCAACTAACGGAGTTTATGAAGTTAAATCTCTTAATGGTGTTGAATTAAAAGATAACGAAATTCTTGTTTATCCTAACCCAACTACTGGAGAAGTTATTATCAAATTTAATGTATCAATTGATGGTAATGTAAGTTTAGCTTTTGTAGACGGAAATGGTAAAAGAGCAATTACGGTATTCGAACAATATATGCCGAGTGGGAATTATGCTTACTCAGCTACTTTAGAAAATCTAAGACCTGGAACTTATTACACTACACTTACTACTCAATCGGGTATATCTGTGAATAAAACTATTTTGGCAAAATAATAAATATAATTGACCACTGGGGAACTGGTGGTTGATTATCTAAAAAACAAAAAATAAAAAAGTAAACTATGGCAAGAAAGAAAGCAGAAGAACAAGAACCAGAAGAAAATTCTTGGTCTGGACTTAAAAAAACAATTATCGCTACATTAACAACTGTTATTGCAGGTGGTGGAGTTTGGTTATCTACACTTTTATTCGGTGGAGGTGATGAACCTAAAGAAGAAACAAAAACTGAACAACAAGCTCCTGCTCAAGCTCCGGTTATTGTTAATGTTCAACAAAATCAGGAGAACAAACAAAAAGTTGAAAATGGTGGTAATACTGTTATCAGAGAAAGAGTAATTGAGAAATCACCTACACCAACTCAAGAACAACCAAAACCAAAGAAAGAAGAAGAAGATTCTTGGTAAATAAAATTATAACAAAAAAAAAAATTAGAATATGATAAAAAACTTTTTTAGCAGTAAAACAGATTATGTTAAAGTAGAAGACAAAAACCGTTTCTACTACATGCTTCAACAAATGCAAGCAAATAGATGGAGAATCACCGCAATAGTATTGGGTATTTTTGTTCTTATAATTTTAGGAATAAATGCAGGTGTATTTTTCGGAGCATCAATTGGTGAAGATTGGAAAGAAATGTTACTTATCCTTTTAGGTGCCTTTGTTGGTAACTTAAATAAAGTAGTTGATTACTGGTTTAACTCTGAAGATAGAGATAAGATGTTGATTCAAAAAGTTGACGAAGAAGACGGTGTTGCTGTGTCTAATGTATCGGAGTTTGATACTGAGGATAAAAAAAAAAGTAGTATCGTAGCTGAAGAAGTAGTTGCTGAAGAGGTAGTTGCTGAAGAGATAGTTGCTGAAGAGGTAGTTGCTGAAGAGGTAGTTACTGAAGAGGTAGTTGCTGAAGAACCAGTTGTTGAAAAAGTTGAAGTTGATGAAGATGGAGATGGAGTAAATGATGGATATGATACTGACGGAGATGGTTATATTGACGAATACTTTGAACACAGAAATTGTGAACACGTTTGGGGAGATGCCGATGGAGATGGTTGTGAAGAATGTCAAATTTGTGGACTTCTTAGAAACCAAACTGAGGAATAAACCAAATAAAAAAATAAAACATTATGAAACCACTACGATTACTTTTAATAATGACATCAATGCTGCTTGGTTTTGTCCAAGTGGTATTTAGTCAGATCGGTTCTGTAAAAACAGAATCATATCAAGCATCTTTTGAGAAAACACAATCAATTGATAGTGTATCTAATTATACAGATACAATACAAATTCCTATTCAATTACTTAAAGTAGGCATCAATGCTGAACTTTATGATCTTTATCCTGAGTTGAAAGATAAAAGAGTTGGTTTAGGTGTTACCAATATCGTAATTGAGTATTTAGAAATAACCGGTAGATTTGTCTTTACTGAAGAGAAAGAAGATATCAAACAAAGAATGATTGCTCAAGATAAAGCTTCAGACAAAGGTGTATCATCAAATAAAATTGAAGTTAAAGGAAACGTTGTTTTAGCAAAATACTTTGTTTATATTGAAGTTTATGATTTCTCTGTTTCAGAAGATGAAGTAGTTAAAGTAAACGGTGAACAAAAGACAACTCAAACTACAAGATTAGGATTACAAATCAAATTTGTAGATGCTGAAACTAGTGAGGTATTAGTAGGATCTGGTTTAGGAGAAGCTTCAACGATTAAAACTGAATCTATTTTAGATGGTGTTGAAGACGGTGTTAAATTTAACCAATCAACAATTGGTATCACAACTAAAAAAGCATTAGAAACATCTTCTTCAAGAGTTGTTACAAGAATGATTAAAAAAGGAATATTTAAAAGCTAAAATGAAAATTTATAAATTTTTAATTGCTTTTACTTTTCTATTATTATCAACGATTGAACTAAAAGCACAAACATTTATTTATTCTTATACAGACCCCTGCACCGGTTTGTTAAAGTCTATTAGTGTTCCGACAAACGGGGTTACGGTCACTTATTTTGGTGAAATAAATACATTTAATCCAGAGGATTTTAACAACGGAACATTTAATGTATGGGCGAACAATGTTTTCAGTTCATTTGGTGGTAATAATCCATGTGGTTCTACTGTAGGTATCAGTACTAGTATAAATATGGCTCAAAATAGTGCTATGAGTGTTTTGGGAATTTTGAATTCTTTAGATGTAATAAGTAGCATATCCGGTGGAGGCATGAATACAAATGGCGTTACTGAAAGTAGTAAAACGAGCGGTAAATCAGATAAAAAAAATAATAAAAAAAATAATAATCAATCACAATCAACTGGAACAACCGCTGGAACATCTAATGGATCTTCAACTGAATCAACCGGGTCAACAGGAACATCTAATGGCTCTTCTAATGGCTCTTCAACTGAATCGACCGGATCAACAGGAACATCTAATGGCTCTTCAACTGAATCGACCGGATCAACAGGAACATCTAATGGCTCTTCAACCGAATCAACCGGGTCAACAGAAACTAATGGCTCTTCAACCGAATCAACCGGGTCAACAGGAACAAATGGCTCTTCAACTGAATCAACCGGGTCAACAGGAACAAATGGTTCTTCAACCGAATCAACTGGCTCAACTGGAACAAATGGTTCTTCAACTGAATCGAATGGTTCAACTGAATCGACCGGGTCAACAGAAACAAATGGTTCTTCAACCGAATCGACCGGGTCAACAGGAACAAATGGTTCTTCAACTGAATCGAATGGTTCAACAAATGGATCCTCAACTGAATCAACTGGCTCAACAAATGGATCCTCAACCGAATCAACTGGCTCAACAAATGGATCCTCAACTGGCTCAACTGGATCAACAAATGGTTCTTCAACCGAATCAACTGGCTCAACAAATGGATCCTCAACTGAATCAACCGGAACATCTTCAACTGAATCAACCGGGTCAACAAATGGTTCCTCCACTGAATCAACCACTGGAACATCTAATGCTTCTTCAACTGAATCAACCGGGACCGGAACGTCAAACGAATCTGGAACAGAAAATTCATCAAATAATTCAGAAACTGAGGTTGCTATTCAAGAAGAAAAACCATCTTCAAATGTTTTGGGTGGATCTGTTGGTTCTGTTCAAAACTCAACAAATCCTACAAAAGGTAACGCACCTACTATTGTTTTAAGTTCTGACTTTGCTGGTTTCAATTTTAAAGCTGGTGATGTCACTTATGGTGGAAAAGGAACTGCAGGTTGGACATCAGTCAATTGGAGTGGCACTAAGTCGTATGGTTTTATGTTAGATTATACATCCGCTAACAGAGGACCAAATTTCACAGCATTTTATGCCTCAATTAAGAAAAAAAGAATTGATTTAATATCAGGAACAGGAACAGTCAGTTTTTTTGGTAAAGGTTCTTTATATGGAACGCTTGCTATTGGTCAAATGTGGTCTCTCGATAAATCTAAAAAATTAAAAGTTATTTACATGGCTACATCATCTGTAGGTAATGTTTTTGAAACAAAATTTATTGGAACTGCATTTATTGCGGGTGGTATGTATGATTTGGGTGTTGGAAAAAGACTTCAGATTAAATTTACTAATTTATTTATCTACGCACCATACATCAGTTATTATAACGACATGGTGTTAAAATCTCCTTATGTAATTATGCCTCTTATCGGCACAAATATAGGAATAACAAAAAAATTTAAACTAAATGTGAATTTAGGTGGAACTTATGCTGTTGGCGAAGATGTCCTAAACTTTACATTTATGATGGGAACAAGATTTGCAATATGAGAAATATTATATTAATAACAATACTTACTTTTATAAACTTAATAAGTTTCGCACAACCTTTTACTTACTCAGGTTATGTAAAAGGATCTAATGAACAGGGTCTTTCAAATGTGCCAGTAACTCTTTGGGGTAAAAGAACTGATCCTTATGATATCACTTATCCGACTTACTCAACTGCTGCTTCTTACACAACAGGAACTGTTATACCATCATCGGATGATGTAACACACGGTCCATTTAATATAGGATTTACTTTTAATTTCTTTGGTAATAACTACACACAGTTTTATGTAGGATCAAACGGTTGGATTGGATTCAGTCCAGGTCAAACTACTGGATATGTGGCTCAGTATATTCCAAATGCTTCTTCTCCAATGAACTGTATATTAGCAGACTGGGAAGACCTACTTCCTGGATCATCAAATATAAGATACACAACTATCGGAGTAGCACCAAATAGACAATTAGTAGTTTCTTTTAACGCTGTTCCTCATTATAGTTGTGGAACAAATTTACATACTTTTCAGTTTGTCTTAAACGAGACTTCTGGAGTAATTGATATTAACTATCTATCTAAACCACAGTGTGGTGCTTCAAATGCAACCGCTGGATTAGTTAACTCTAATAATACTAATGTCGTTCCGGTCGGTGGTAAAAATGCTTCTCAATGGACTGCAACTAACTATTCAGTTAGATTAACACCATCACTTCCAGAATCGTCATTTACTTTAAAAGGAACTTACTTAACAAACGCATCTGGTTATTTCACAATGGTTCCTAATTTAGATGCTCAATCTTATCAATTTGAAGTTAGATTGGAAAGCTTGACAATGCCAAATTTTACACCAACTGAAGCAAACTATCCGAATCAATTAAGTCATTCTGGAACACCTTTAAATTCAAAGTTATTTTATCAAATGGATATTAATAATGATGGTAGAGTCAATGTATCAGATTCTTGGTGTATTTATGGTAGAGCGTCTGGTGTATTTCCTACTTGGTTGAATTCACCAAATTATAGAATATTTAACCAAACTCAATGGAATGTTATTAAGGTTGGAACAACTAATCTTAAATCAACATACCCAGGTGTTCAATCAATGATAATAACACCGGTAAATGGTGGATCAACTACATTCTATTTAATAAGAACAGGATTTACAAACTAAAAACAAAACAATGAAAAGAATATTAATCTTTATTTTAATTTTAATCCCAATTATAACATTGGGACAAGCTCCACCACCTGCCCCACCACCGGTCGCTCCTTCACCTCCATCAACTTTACAAAACAACACAGGGTTTGTTCAATCTCAATCTGCTAATTCTTTTAAACCAAGTGGTTCTATGGTAAAACCAAGTCCATTCTTAGCAGGAGCAGATATGGCTATTATTCAGAATCCAACTTTTGAGGGTGGATTTAGAGTTGGATTTTCAGCAGGATATGCTAAACAATCATTTGATGGTGTAAACTCATTTGGTGTGAATGTAATTGCTACCTTTGATATCACCCAAAGAGCGATAAATGTTTTTTATTCAAGAAAATATAAAAAATTTAAATTATTCACATCTTACTCATTTGCTCAAATTGGTAAAAGCCAATCACACGGTCCAAATGCTATGTTTGTTTTTAATACTAAAAATAAAATAAACTATGGTGTAAATACTGGTTTATCTTTTATAGATGGTGAGAGTTATAGAATAACTTCTCCTACTTTAGTTTTTATGATCAATAAAGACTTTAAATTATTTAATAAGATAGAATGGACACCTGAATTATTTTCAACATTTTCAAATAACTACTATAGCAGAGATTCTAAATCTTGGGGAACAAGTTTGACTTGTAATGCTATAGTTGGTAATTCTATTTCATATAAGATATCAAAGAAATTTAAATTGAATGTAGATTGGAGAATGAACATGAATACTAATCCAAAATTTGGACTAATGAATAATATATTACTTGGTACTAAATTCGACTTTTAAAAAAAATAAAACAACCACTATGAAAACAATTTTAATTTCAATTTTAATCTTCTTACCAACATTATTATTTGGCCAAAATTGCGTAACTGTAGATTCAGTTTACTCTACTTGTAAAGCAAAAGAAATAAATAGAAGAGATATTAGATTCGGTCTAAAACAAATTGCTGAAGATGAACTATCTAACAAATATTGTTTGTCAGATGAAGGCGATGATATAGATTTAGAAGTTTACTACTTCGGAACTCCTAAAACCACAATTAGAATATTGGGTGTTGAGAAAACAGATATGAAAACTCAAGTCGGTATCAAAATTTATTATAAAGGCGCTACTTATCAAGGTATCGGTGAATCTGAAGTTGAGGTAAGAGCAGTTATGATAGAACTTGTTGAAGGTTCAATACCATTTAATCAAACAGTTCTTTCTTCAGCTATAAAAAAAGCTATCATCGAATGTGTTTCAAAAATGCCATAATTTTTGTTTTTCTACTTTTTACAACTAATTTATTCTCACAAATATTAGTTGATGATGTTGGTGATGGTTGGAAGTCACAAGTTGATTCTGCTTTATTATTAATTAAAAAAACCAGTCCAGAACATTGGACTGAAGTAGAAAATTATTGCACTCACATCACATTTTGGTTAGGTAATTTTTCTACAACAACAGATTCATCAACAGTTATGATATCAACAAAAGATATTAGATTGAATTCAATTAATAATTTAGCCTGTATAATTATACACGAAACTCACCATCTTTACATACTGAATAAAGGTATTAAATTAATTGAACCTAAAGAAGAGTTAGAATGTTATTTATATGAACTAAAATTTGTAAATAAGTTAAAAGACTGTGAATTTTGGTTAAAAGCACATGTAATTAAGTGTATAAATCACTATTCTGAAGAATAATTACTTCCAGTAACCTTGGTCAGAAGTAAAGTAGTCTTTGTTATTTTTATTAAAGAATGATGATAACATTAGTTGTAACATATACCAAACACCTTTGTTTTCAAATCTTCTAGGCGGTGTATAAACAATGTTATTTATTCTTCCAAACTTTTTTGCATTTATCTGTTTTGAAAACATATAGTCTTCTGCTACTTTTATTTCTTCATCGAAACCACCAATATCTTTAAAAGTTTTTGACCTAACTAACATATATCCACCTAAACAAAATGGTGTTGACCACTTTGAAATTATTTGAATAAAATCAAAAACTTTGTAAACATAATTATATTTACCATTGTCTGAACGAAACTTAACAGTAACTAGATCTAAATTATATTTTTTAATTTTAAGTATAGACCTTAAAAGAACTTTAGGATCTAATAAGAAAACATCAGCATCCATAAACAAAACATAAGGAGTTTTTACTAATTTGAATCCGTTATTTCTGGCAACTGATGGTAGACCACCGTCCATTAGATATAAATCAAAATAATCTGAATTCATTTCTAATCTATTAATTAAGTCTACTTTTGTGACACCATCATTTGATGCATCACAAACTATAACTTTCACTCTGCAAATATCTTTCTGATAATTCAGTAAGTCTAAAGTTTTTAAAATGATTTCTTTTTCATTTTTACAAGGTATTACTATAGTAACAAGTTCTTCTAATTTCATACTCTTATTTATTAGATTACTAATCTAAATATTTTCTTAAAATATCTAAATTAGGGTGTTTTTTGAGTTTTGCCTCTGCTTTTTTTACAATTTGTCTTGCTCTTTCATTAGAAACATTAAGATGTTTAGCAACATCATCCATTGGCCAAGCATATTCATATCCAAAGCCATAAAATTTAGTAATAGAATCATACTCAATTTCAGAAAGTGAATTAAGTATCATTTTTAACTCAATCATTAAATCAGACTTATCAAAACGGTCAACATCATTTGATGTGATGTCGTGTTCTAAACCATGACAACTGAAATCTTCATCACTTTGTGAGTTTGGAATTCTAACTGTTGTTGATAACTCATTTAAAGATGCTGTAATTTCGGCCTTAACATACCAAATAGCAAATGTGATAAATTTAAATCCTCTATCTGGATCGAACTTCTTTACTGCCTTATATAAACCTAAGTTTCCAAAAGAAATTAAGTCTTCAAATGTTAATCCTAAATTCTGATATTTCTTAGCAATATGAATAACAAATCTAAGATTGTGTTTAACTAACTTTGTGATAGATTCTTCATCACCTCTTTTAATTCTTTGACAAATCTCAAATTCTTCTTCTTTACTAAGAACTGGTATGTGTTTAATCTCATTAATATATTTGATTATAGATTCAACTTCTGTTACAATTATACCTTTGTTTAAACTTATCATTTGTTTATTTATTTATCTCCGAACTTTGCAATATCCTTGTATTTACTCTTTATACTATTTATAGTTCTCATTGCGTCTGAATATTTTTCTTTAATCTCATCATTAACACTGAAATCTAAAATAACACCACATCCTGGACAAACACACATAGGATTTTTAATAATAAATTGTAAATCTAAACCTAAGTTTGTTTTACAAGAAGGACAAGGCATTGGCATATATTAGATTTTATTTGTTGATGTTTCTTCTAATCTTTGAATATATGAATCAATTAATCTTGATATCATTTCAGGTTTTGTATCTGATTTAAACTTGACTTTGATTTTTGCCATACCGGAACCATCTTCAGATTTACCAGAATCAACTTCAATTGATTTGATATTGTGATGGTCATCTTTACTGACTTTACCGTCTTTAGTTTTGAATATACCCAATAAACTTCTTTTAAGATCTGATGCTTTACTATCACCAAAAACAAGTCTTGCTTCAAATTCAATATCTAATTCATCTAATCCAATTGATGAGTGGTCAGCTAAAATAAATAACGGAACTTGCATGTCTTTATCACCTATTTTAAATATTTGAGTTTTAGGTGTTCCGTCAGCATTAAAGTAGTTAACGATGTTACTGATATGTTGTCTTTCAGAGATTCTTTGAGCAACCATTCCGGCTTCTAAAAGACCACTAACAAGTTCTTCTACATTTAATTTTGACATTATTTATCTTTTATCTTTTTAATTATAATGAAAACCAGACTAAAGTTTAAAAAAAAAGGAGACCGAAGTCTCCTTTTTTAAATTATTACTTTATTATTACTTACTTTGTGGGTCTTCAGTTAATGGAATTAAAGACGGCTCTAACATTTGTGTTAAATAATCAGATAATCTCAACATACCTTCAGTAGCTGGTAATTGTTCAGCGTGAACTTTTACATTATACTTAGCAGAATTGTCAGTTGATCTAGTATTCTCTTTGTGAGTAGCAACTTTTCCTGCCATAGAAACAGAATATTTCATACCCCAGAATCCACCAGAAGCAGAAGCTTGAAAAGAACCTTCTGTATCTGTAGAAGATTTATCAACTTCAGAAGTTTTAACTTCCATTGTAAACTCGATATCAGCAGATGTGATAGCCAATGAAGGAAGTGGAACTAAAGGTAACATAGGAACTTGAGTATAAATCTTTTGTAAAGTTTGTTTACCATCCGTTGGATCAGTCATAACTCTGTTCATCTCTACATCTAAAGAGCGAGCGCTTGTCTTACCTGTTTTTTCGTCTTTTACAAATGCTACTTCAGAGATATATCTCCAAGTTACATCATTAAGTTGTGCTTGTCCTTTTGCCATTCCAACTAAAGGAGAAACTATTAGGTCTTCAATTGGAAGCCCAGAAAATTGTGATGTGATATCAGCCATATTAATAATTTATTTTTTTATTATATATCTGAGTCCCAATATCAAAAAAATGTCATTTTTAGTCAAATTTCGATACATCCTTTACCCAGCAAGGATAAATTTATTTTCAAAAATTTTAATGATTTGTTATTTTTAATATATAAAACCATGAAATGGATTAAATCATACAAACTATTTGAGAATTCAGAATTCGAAACCGAAAAATTCATTGAAGAAATACTTTTTGATATTACCGATAATGATATTCCAATTGATATATCTTGTTTCGAAGACAAGAAATCAGGAATTTGGATAGATAGATGTTTAATTCTTATTGGTGATGAAGATAATCCAATAGCAAAAGATATACCTCTACACCTTTATATAGATAATCTAATAAGTCTAAATAATTATATGACAGAAGACGAAGGTTGGGAACTAAGAAATATAGCTTGTTGGATTAAACCAGCTAATGTTCCAACAACAGGAGTAAGACCAATTACCGCTAGAACCTTCAATGTATTTTTAGAAAAGATAGAAGAAGTTAAAACATGGAATGAAAAACATCCACCAATCGAATGGAAAACATTCAAACTGGTAGATATCTGTTATGAGAAATAAATAATCTCATTTGTATACAATTGCTAAATTAGTTAAATTACCAAACCAATTGTGTTCAACAATCTCTCTTCTATTTATACTAGACCTTTCAAGTTCACCAACAGATAAAACAGAACACTCTTTATATCCATCACCTAAATAATCAACTAATCTCAGGACTGTCTCTCTTACCTCATCAAAAGAAAATCCATCATAATCCCTATAATCAGATAAATAAATAAAAAGTATTTTATCATCACGTTCTACATGGGGATGTGCCGTTAGAGTCATACCAGAACCCGGTATACTACCCCATCCAGGAAACTCATCATATATCTTTATACCAAATCTACCATCTGTTAATTCATAACAAATCTCAGTAAGATTCTTTATCACATTATCATTTGATTCGAATATTTTGTATGTCTTTATATGTTTCATTTTAGTATATATTTAATTAAATATTTTGATTTGTATATTAAAAAATAATATATAGAAACAGATGAAACATTTAAGAAAATATAATGAAGAACTAAAGTCTGGAACTTATAAGTCAGCTGCTGATAAATTGGCTAAGATAGGACATGTTAAAAGACCAGAAGAGTTAATGAAGTGGCACCTTGTGACTAAAGAGAAAGAAAAAGAAGAAGATAATAGAAAAGCCATTGAAGAAGCTTCTAAATTAGGAACTTATAAAATGACTTTAAATGGTCGTGATGGTAAATTCACTGGTGACTTCTATGTTTATTTTTATTGGAATGATGATAGTTTTGATGAAAACTACCAGGATTGGAAATCATTTGATAGCAGTTCTCTTTGGTTACAATTTGACTTTGCTGTTTTACCAGCATCTGAAGAATCTAAAGAATTTGCTCAAAATGTTCTTGATAAAGAAATAGGTCTTAATAATGACGGTAAATGTTATTTAGGTTCCTTTGGTCTTAATCTATCACAAGGTGGAAATGAATATAATGAAGAAACTAATAAAGAAACATTTGTTCTAAAACCTAATGGTGGATTCTATTTTGAGGAGTATCATAGTATAAGTTGGTATATGGCCGATAGAGCTAATGCTCAGAAATTTAAGAAGATGCTTTATGATATATTTGAAGGTAATATTATTTGGAGAGAAACTCCGGCTTTACCCGGTGGTGTGAAAGAACAAATCTTAGATTTTCTTTGCTCAGATATGGGTCATAGCTTAGAAGAATTTGAACAATTCATAGATTCAGTCAAACAAATAAGTCTAAATAAAATTTATAAGGATTAATGAAATACTTAAAAAGATTTAATGAGTCCTCTGACTTTGCTACTGATATCAAAACAAAACAATACAAAGACTTTTTACTAATCATAGGTAAGAGTTCAGATATATTTGACTATTTCGGCGTAGAAGAACTACACGGACTTAAAAAGAGCGAATGTTACGATAATCCTGACGATGCTTATATCGCAGGACTTTGTAATCAATTTCCTGACGATCCAAGTAAGCAGTTCCTATTTATAAATGAAATAAGAATTGGAAGAAGTTACAAAGACGTTCTTTTAATAATGCATGAGACTATGCATCTCTCTTTAGAGGTCAACGGTCACAACTTAGAAGATGGTGATAAAGAAGAAGAAACAATCACTTATGCAGAAGAGGTAGCATTGGAGATATGTGAACATCTCAAATCAATAGGTCTTTTAAAAATATAAAGCTTAGACCCCCTTTTTCATTTATAACCACCAAAGTTATAAATTCTTTTCTAATGAATCAAGAAACTCATTGAAGTCTACTTTATATGGCGGTCTTCCATCAATATCACAACAAGTATTGTAATAATTTCTGATTTTGTCAATTACTTCCTTCATTTTAGTTTCTTTAGTTGTTTCTTGCCAATCATTAAGTCCATCCATTAATGTGTTGTCCCATAATTTCATTTCGTCGTCTTCCATATAAAAATCTCCATCGGGTCCTGCGTAAGGTATTTTGTTTTCGCTCATAATATTTAGTTAGTCAAAGTAAAATTCTGAATCCTCATTTGTGATTTTATCACGAACTACATCTTTTTGAATTAACTCATGATATAAAGAATCAGAATATTCATCATTAGATTTCATATCACCTGAATTACATTGGATATAATCTTGAATTTCTTCTTCATTCATACCTTCCAATTCTGGATAATCTTCAATGTTTAATTCAATCGATTCACGAACTATCCAAGTAGAGTAAGATTCTGTAATTCCAACTGAAATTGTTTTTGGTGTTGTTTTTTGTTCAGCCATCTATTTTTATTTAATTATTATATTATTAATATGTTTATAGTTTAATATATATAGCTAAGTGGATAAAAATTAAACTAAGCTATGGAAAAAACTGAAATGGAAAAATATATTGAAGATGGTTTATCTTTCAATCAAATATCAAAAAAGAGTGGTAAGTCACTAACTACTATAAGATACTGGGCTAAAAAACATAATATAAAATCTGATTTTGTTACATTCAAAAAACAAGTTGTTCTGGAATTCGGTGAGACTAGATTTTGCTCAAGGTGTAAAAAAAATGTTGATACTAAAAAATTCTATCAAAGAAGAGGTAAAGAAAATGGATCAACATATTGTAAAACATGCACAACAGATCAAACACTAGATAGAATGAGAAAACTAAAATCACAGATGATTGAGTATAAGGGAGGTTGTTGTGTTAGATGTGGATATAATAAATACCAAGGAGCTTTGGATTTTCATCATATTAACCCAAAGGAAAAGGATTTTAATCCATCACATTTGAAAAAATATAAATTTGATGATAGGATTAAAAACGAATTGGATAAATGTATATTAGTTTGTTCTAATTGCCACCGTGAGATACATCATGAGATAAAAGAAAAAGAGACACATTAAGTGTCTCTTTTTTTGTAGTCCCACCAAGAATCGAACTTGGATTAGAGGTTTAGAAAACCACTGTTCTATCCGTTGAACTATGGAACCCTTTATTTATAAGGCTTTCCGAAGATTACCTTTTTGTAGTCGAGGCGGGGGTCGAACCCGCACGGGCAAATGCCCACAGGATTTTAAGTCCGGCGTGTCTACCTATTCCACCACTCGACCTTATAGATCCCAGATTGATTTTCTTTTCGACTTCTTCATAAGAAAGAACCTTAAGTAGATATCTAAAACAAATCTTTTAACTAAGAACATTATATTGTATGTATTAACTTAATGAAGTTGTGAAACAAAGATACTAAATTCTCTATATTGAGGACTTTTTAATTGACCAAATTATTTATCACCATTTATAATAGAATTTGCATTGTCTATCCAAGATTGAGGTCCACCCGGAATATAACCTGATTGACCTAACGGTGTAGTTACAATTGTATCATCTATTTTATTAACACTTACAAACCAAACAGTTGGATAACCTTGAATATCAAATTGTTGTTGTAGTAATTTATTTTGTTGAACAATGCTATCTGGTTGTTCTTTATATCTTGGAAAATCAATCTCAACGAGAATAACGTTTTGTTTAGACCAAGTAGTGAAAGATTCTCTGTTAAATACTTCTCTTTGAAGTCTAATGCACCAGCTACACCAATCACTACCCGTGAAAAGAATTAACATTGGTTTATTTTCAGTAACAGCGGTCTCGGATGCTAATGAAATATCAGTATACCAATTAGGAGTTGATGTCTGAGAGTAAATTGTTAGTGTAAACATTAACAAAAATAGTGTAAATAGTTTTTTCATAATTAATTTTTTTTTATTTTTTTAGTAGTCGATGCAGGCGAATGTCTACAAGATTTTAAGTCTGGTGTGTCTACCTATTCCACCACTCGACAATTTTCACAATATAGTATTTTATTATTTAATTTCAATTAGTTTTCACCAAACTATCCAAATTTTTTCCAATTGTCTTATAAATTGGTTTTCTTCCGTGTGGCTCAATCTTTCCAATTGGTGGTTCAACTACTTGAACACCTAATTCACCAAACTTCAAATAGTAATCTCTTACT